>JAABUJ010000308.1_pt1 | contig 105161 bp, 110 predicted proteins | sample 5559131 | NCBI WGS metagenome assembly JAABUJ01 (sample SAMN10711875, study PRJNA513366) | rock metagenome | isolation source: Antarctica rocks | place: Antarctica: Victoria Land, Mt New Zealand nord | collected 2016-01-07
CCCGGGGAGGGGGGGGCCCCCCCCCCCCCCCCCCCCCCCCCACCCCCCCTCCCCCGCGCTCCGCGCGCGCGGGGCGTGTGCAGACTGGGTTTTGCATGCAGGCCTGGCCTTTGCTGGAGGCCCGTGGCATGGCAGCATGGCCTTCATATGCTCTGCGCGCCGCACCACCGAGGCACTCCGGATAGGCGCCTGCGGCCGCGGCGGCGCCTTCCCTGGCGGCGCCTGCGCTGGCGCGGCCGCGCGCCGGCGCGAGCCCCGCACGCCGGGCCGCCCACGCGGGGGCGGGCCGGACCGCAGGTGCCCCTGCCGCTGTACCTCATGACGCACGCCTACTTCTGCTTCTACCACGCGCTGGCCAACGTGGTGCTGCGCCGCGCGCGCGCCGCCGCGGCCGGCCGGGGGCGCGGCGCGGCCGCGTGCGCGACCGCCGCGGCCGTGTTTTTGCTGGCGTACGCAACCGCGTTCATGGAGACGGCCACCATCGCGCACTTCCCCTACTACACCTTCAAGGCGCGCCTCGCGCTCGGCCGGAATGAAAATGCGGGCTGCACATCCCCCACTGCAGCTTCAGGGCGTGGCCCGCGCTCGGCCGAGCAATGCGTGCTGTCCGCTGGGGTACGCCTTGCATGTGGCGGCAAGCGGGGTCCATCTCGTGCAGAGTAGGTGAACGGGGAGTAACTGGGGCGGACTTTGTGGTGCGCTGGTCGACTTGGGGTACGTTTCTGAACATGAAGCGTAGCTCGCGCATGGCTGCTGCGCATGCACTGCATGCACTGCGGGCAGCCACCAGGCACGCATAGCATGCTACTGCGCAGGACCGGGGCCGCATGTACACGCTGGGCTCGCTGTTCTACGCGATCTACTTCTTCGTGTCCTTCCCGGCCTTCATGGCCATGGACGAGGGCCCGATCGAGCGCTGGAGCCTGGCCCGCGCGGCAGCTGACGCGCTCGGCGCGTGCATGCTGGTCACCATCCTGCTGGACGCCTGGCGGCTGGGCATCGGCGCGATCGACGGCGGCGCCGCGCCGCAGGCTGGGCTACCGTGGCTGAGTCGCTAGCTGTGCGACGCAGTGTGCGTGCGGTGTCCGCATGCATGCTGGTCGCGAGCCTGCTGGGTGCCTGGCAGCTGGGCATCGGCGCGATCGACGGCGGCGCCGCGCCGCAGACTGGGCTGCCGTGGTTGTGTCACTAGCTGTGCGACGCAGTGTGCGTGCGGTGACCGCATGCATGCCGGTCACCAGCCTGCTGGGCGACTGGCGGCTGGGCGTTGGTGCGGACGATGGCGGCAGTGCCCCACAGATCGGGCTGCCATGCTTGGGCCGGCCGCAACCCAGAACGGCGCTGGACCTGCTGGGCGCCGGCCAGGTTGCCCTCGGGGCGCTTGACCACCGAGGACCCAGTGCTGCTGGCCTCGTGAGACCGTTTAGTAAGCATGGCAAAGCTGTCACCTGTAGCTGTGGGCCCCGTGTAGGAACGCTGCGCACGCATCAGCTGCTGGTCAATCAGCAAGTCGAGCGCATGCAGGGAGGAACCGCCATGAGGGTTTGAAGGGCGTTTTTTCAGCGCTACGCCAGGCAGCTTAACAAAAAGTTTTCTGTGGACTTGCGCTGTACATTACTGTAACAACAGTGTATAACACGTCCGCGTGCACGAGGTGTAGCCGGTGCTTGAGGGGGCGTAGTGCAGCCGTACCAGGTAGTACCAGGGACAAGAGCCTGGCACAACTGACCGCCAGCCACAATCACCAACAGTAGACCGGACTAAGACAGGTCACAAAGGTGTTGTTGAAGAAGCGCAGCGGTTAGACGCCATAATGGTGTGCCCGGCATGCATCACAGCTGCGTTGGTCGCCAACGCCCCCAGCGTCTTAGCAGGCGCGCTTTCTTTTGTTTCCAGTCAGGACGTTGTGCGCGTGCAAACGAGAGGGCTTTGCCTAAGCGAGCGCATCACACCTGGTCTGTAACCTTGGTTGGGATGCTGCTGCAGGCGTGGCTGCTGCTGCGGCTGCTGCCAAGGCCGCCGGCAGCAGGGCTCCTGTGCAGAAGGTTGCGCCAAAGAAGGCGCGCCTTGTGTGCCACCGTGGTTTTCAGTGTCTGGCGGACTTCTACCTAGGACCGCCCTGTTGCCCGCAGTCGTGCGCTCACAAGCCCCTATGTCGCTCCTGCAGGCGCCAGCGCAGCAGCAGCTTGCGGCTGCGCGCGCCACGGCGCCGCGGCCGCAATTGTAAGAGCGGTGTACCGGCCCGGTACCAGGGCACACGCGACCTGTGGTCAGCCGCACAACCTCTGCCCACCACCTGCTTGTGCTCAGCCGCACAAGCTCTGTACACCACCGGAGCGCTCTTTTGCAGCGCACCCGCTGCAAGCACTTCTGCGCGAGTGACTTGTGAAGCGCAACGTGTGTTTGGCTTGTTGAGCTGGTCGATGCCAAGTGCCAAAGATAGCACTAAGTCTTAGCTATATATACTTGAGTCTTAGTCAGAGTATGCGCAGTGGTTGGTCGAAAAACACTTTAGGCACTCCCTGCGTCACTGCATTGCGCCTTAGACCTGCGTGGCCCCGTGCCCAGTGGCCGGCAGTTGCTTTTTTAACAGCACGTTAGCAGCACCGCAAGACAATGCAAGCGCGTTTCATTGGGTTCTTAAAACTGTTCGCATGATGCGACCCTCTCAAGGTATGTCAACATGCGTCTGGGTTACAGCGTGGCTGCAGGCGCAGGCAAGACAAGGCTGCACGCGGGGCGCTGCGCAGTCAAACCATGACACAAGCATCAGTTGGGACCCCAAGCAGCAGCAGCAGAACAGTACTGAAATGACAAGCACGGCGCCGCTTGGACGCTGCACAACATGCAGACCGGGTGTCTCGAAATACAGCATGCACAGCTTAGCCCGTGCACGCATGCACAGGGTAAGCTTTGAACGAGGCACCCGTCTGTCCAAAGAGAAGCAGATGCTGGGTGGCCAGGCAGTGCTCGCTCAGCGCTCCTGTGCCCCTGCCGTAAGCATGGGAACAGGGAAAGCTGCGCACAGCATGCGCGCATGTATTCAGGGCTGCGCCACCCAGAACATGAATCAACGGCCTTTGCAACCCAAGCGTGCAGCCGCACTGTGCGATAAACAAGGGCAAAGAGTGGGAGAGCAGGCAAAATCTTAACCTCTGCATCTGTGCCTGGCCACACTTGCAGAGCTGTGAAAAAGCGTGGGCCAGCAAGTTATAAAGGCACCTTGTGCTGATGAGCATAATCAAGCAAGTAGTAAACAAGCATATGTTTTGGTGCGAGCCAAAGCCACAGGTGGTTGGACAGTGCATCACACTGGCGAGCCTCGTCGCATTCTGCATGGCAATCGTGGGGTTCAGGCTGAAGCCTGGTGCCGGCACGGTACGGCGCGGCTCGGGCGCCATGCAGGCACGCAGCCGCTCAGTCGAGGGCGGGCAGGTACAGCGCCTGGCTGGGCAGCAGGCGCTGGGCGGCGTCGGCCGCGCACAGGCGCTCCAGCAGGTCAAGCGCGGCCGCCGATGCGCAGCCGCGCGTCGCGGCGCGCGCCGCGGCGACGCCGCGCCCCAGGAAGGGCATGGCCCTCTGCGCGGCGTGCGCTCGGTGGGGGCCCTGCACCGGATGTACAGACCCCAAATGGGGCTGCGTTTAAGCGGGGCTCCAACAACAACATGGTGTGTGCCTGGGTGCGCGCATGCCTGGCACACTGACGTGCTTGGTATGCCTGCGAGCCTGCAGGCATGTCGGGAGTCCGGCGGAGCGGCTCTGCGACTTACTCCCGGTAAGCATGCCGCCACTTTGCTGCCGCCAGCAGCATGTCAGGCTGGTGCCCGACCGGGGGGTGCGCCCCGCCGAATCCTGCGCACACGCCGCCGAAGCTACCTTACCCTATTCGGCGGAGGCGGCCGCGCACCTGCTGCGCGCATGCGTAGTCCGCCGGCACGTTGAACAGCAGCTCGGCCAGCAGCAGCCCCGCGCGCAGGCTGTCCCGCAGCGGCAGCGGCGCGCCACGCCGCTGCGCCGGCTCGCCGGGCGCGGGCGGCCGCTCGCCCGCCGCTTCGTGCCCTGCGGCGCGGGGCTGCTTCATGCGGCGGACGCGCAAGCCGCGCCTGTGCGATGCTGAGTCGACGGGCGCCGCTCGCGGCGTGTCCGCTAAGTGGCGTACCCTCACCCAACGCATACTCCAGTCAGCTAGTGTATTGATGCCGCGGCAGCACCTGATGCTGACCTGGCCCCCCAGAATTACGCGACAGTGGGCGGATCATCAGCGTGTCAACGGCGTGCGAGGACACGAGCACAGCACAGCGGCGGCGCCTGGCTGTCTCAGCCGGCATCAGCTTAGGTTTGGTCGCCCTAACTCTAACTCAATCAGCTCCAGGGCATGGCCCTCGAGGCGCGCGCGCACCGCTTGGGCCCAGCTCGCAGGCGCGGGAGAAGTCGAGCAGGCTCACGGAGAAGGCGCCCGAGGCGCCGTCGCGCGCCACAAACACATGGTCTGGGCGGAGGTCCAGGTGCGCCACATTCGCGCGGTGCACCTCCGCCAGCGCCTGGCGCGGTGCGCGCGCTGCGTTAGCGCCGCCCCCAGGCGCGCGCTGCATGCACTGCTCCCGGTAGAAAAAATGCGCAGGGGCGCGGCTGGGACGGAGGTGGCGCAATACAGGGTGGGCGCGGCGGCCAGCGGTGTGCCGCCAGCTCGCCGTGCGCTTGACGCAAGCACGCGTCTGCTGGCTTTGCAGACGCGCATGCGCGCGCCGCTGGGAGCTGCTTTGCAGGCCTGACCGCACGCTATCAGCGGGCTGCAGTGGCTGGACACACTGTCAAGACTCAGTATGTGTCACGACTCAAGACTGTGTCAAGCCTGCTCGCGCTGCAGGGCTTCCACGCAGCGGCAGCGGACCTCGAGTAGCGCAGCCGCAATGAGCCGCCAGCGCCGCTCGACGCCGCGCTGTGCCTCCGCGCCGCGCGCCCACAGCGGCGGCGCGCTGGCGGCGCCGTGCAGCGCCGCGCGCGCGCGCGGCCACGCCACGCCCGGCGCCTGCCTGCGCGCAGCGGCCCGGGCCTCAGCCGCCTGCGCCCCCCGCGCGCCGTGCTAGGAGCCTGCGGCTGCTGCCGCCAGGCGTGGCACGCGCGCCGCACGCGCCCGCCCCGCGTCAGCCCCTCGGAGCGCGACGCCACGCCGGGCTGCGCGCGGGGCGTGCTGACGCCGGCGGAGCAGCGGTGCGTCCGGGGAGAAGCTTACGCTGCCGGGGCGTGCCGCGGCCGTGCGGGGCAGCTGGGCCGGGTTGCGCGGGGGCCGGCCGGCCGCGCACCGCAGGATCAGGTACGCCAGCTTGTCGGTCTGCCACATCTCGGAGAGCCGGGCCGCGCGCGGTGCGCCGCGCAGGCGGTCGCTGAGGATGTGCGCCTCGCGCGCCGCCGCCGCGCGCCCGCCCGGCTCCGCACGGCTGACGAGCTTGACGACGTGCGTGTACTCCCCGGGCCGGCCGTCGCGCCGCCGGCACCTGCCAGGTAGGGCGGCGCACTCGCAGCGTGGGCGGCGCACTCGCGGCGTGTGCGGGGCACGAGCGGGCCACACCAGCAAGCTGCCCGCCGGAGCTGGCAGGCTGTGGTTTGCTTGCGCTGTGGGAAGCGTGAGCTCGCAGGCGGTGCCCTTGACTGCGACGGCGGCGCCACAGGACGGGGCTAGGTTCTGCAGGAGGGTGACGCACGGGTAGACGTGGTCAGACGTGCCGGCGCCGGCCAGCGCGGCCGCCAGCCTGTTGACCACCCACTCCGCGCTCCAGGGCGCCGGCACCTCGGTCGCTGCCAGCTGCTGCGCCACCGCTGGGGACACCTGAGCGCCGTCGCACCAGCTGGCGCCTGCTTGGCGCACACTGCGCCACACCAAAGCCACACTGAAGCGCACTCGGGCGGGGTGGCGCAGCTGCGCTCCCGCAGGGGCGTGCCTGCCACGGAGACGCGGGCCACGCGCACGGCTCCTGCTCGCGCGCTGCGCTCGCGCTGACGCTGTAAGACGCGCTGCCGGCGGGCTTGGGCGTGTCGCAGGCGGCGTATAAGCAGCCCCGCTGGGGCATTTTGGAGCAGATTGGCCAAGCAGGCTTCGCTCTCAGCTACAGTGCCTAGCAGCGTGCAGGGCCGCCTCAGTAAGTTTATTGTTTCCGGCTTCCAGGGACAGGGGTTGCACAAAGCAGGCTGTGGCTGCTCCACAGATCCTAAGCGCGCGGTCTTGGCAGGAGCAAGCCAGTGCGCAGACGGGCAGCGAGCGTCTCGTTCGTCTGTCCCGTCAAGTCCTCGACAAGGCACAAAGCAAGCAAAAAAGTTTTTGCAGCGGCACTGCAAAGTTTCCGAGAGCAGTTTCGACACAGGGTAGGGTTCCGCAGAGCTCATGCTTGGCATTTGCAGGAGACAAGCTAAGCGATGCTGCCGCCTTCCAGGCCGGCCAGGCGCAGCAGCGCCGCCGCGGCGGCACCGGGCGCGTCCCAGAGCACGACCTGCGCGAGCGGCGCGCCGCCCGGCCACGCCGGCAGCCCGGCCAGGCCGCGGCCGGCGCCGGCGCCGCCGGCGCGCGCGGCCGCGGCCAGCGCGGCGGCCAGGCTGCCGGGCGCGCGCGCGCCGGCGGCGGCCAGGCGGCGCGGCAGCGCGCAGGGCCGGCCGTTGGGGTAGGCGCGCCGCGCGAGCACCACGTCGGCCGCGCCCAGGCGCGCGGCGGGGCACGCGTTGTTGGCGCCGTCGCCCAGGTACACCACGCGGCCGGCCGGCGGCCGCGCCAGCAGCGCGCGCTCCAGCACCTGGCGCTCCCAGCACCCTAACCCTAAGCTGACCACGCAGCGCATCTGCGCGTGCTGAAGGTACACCACGCGGCCCGCCGAAGGTACACCACGCGGCCCGCCGGCGGCCGCGTCAGCAGCGCGCGCTCCAGCCCCTGGCGCTCCCAGATCCCAAATCCACTCCCCAACCCTCACATGTGGCGCGCTGACCGTGCATCGCTGCGACAAGGTTGGTGCTGGAGAAGCTGCCGGTGCGCATCTACCAGGAGTATGCCCTGCACGCCCAGGCACCTGACGCATGCTGCGCTCTGACCCATGCTCTGCACGCCCTGGCACCCGACGCATGCTGCGCGCTGACCCGGACAGGGGCGCCGCTTCCTTCCCTGCTCTGCGGCACGCGCCCTGCCTGCAGCAGGCTAGGGCGCCGCCAGCCCGCCCGCGCGCGCGCCTGCCCCTTGCACAGATTGGGCGGGCAGTGCGGGCAGCCGTGCGGCGCGCCCGGCGGCTGGTGCGGCCGCACGCGCAGCGCGCCGCCCTCCCATACACCAGGGTTTGTGTGCACCTGCGCGCCGCCCCCATCGCCGTTGGGCGGCGCGGCGCGCGCCCGGCAGGCCGCACAGCCGCAGCTCTTTCAGTGCTTGCAGGTCAGGACAGGGCCGGCTCCCGGGTCGACGGGATCTCAAGCAGCAGGGTCAGGCCGCCGGCAGGGACATGCATGGGACCGGCGGGGTATAGGGTTAGGGCTGCGCCTGCGCAAAGCAGCCCGCCAGGCCCACCGCGGCCAGCGCCTCGGCGATGTACACCGAGTTGGCGTCGCTCACGATGAGCAGCTCGGCGCCCGGCGCGGCGGCCACCCGCCGCACGGCCTGCAGCGCGCGCGCGCCCTTGAGTTAACTTTCATGCTGTGGACCCTATCCTGCTGGCCCCGGCGGCAGGCGCGCTTCCCAGCGTCGCGGCACGCGCCCCGCCGCTCTGGCCGAGGCCCATTAGCCCGCCTGCTGCGCAGCATGGCGCCTCAGCGCTACGGCCCAGGTCAGAAAGCGTCGCCAACATCGCTTGACGCAACCGAGCGCGCAGCTTGCAGAGGCAGGCCCCCAGGCCGACAATCCCTGTGCGCCCACGTCTACAGCCTGCCACAGGAAGCGCCCTGCTGCGGCCGAAGCCGTGCTCGTCCGCGGGGCCGCGCACGCCGAGGGCGGGACCCAGCCATCAAATTAAGAAAAAGACGGATTGGCGGAAAGTAAATGGTGAAAGGAGTGCTTATAAGATGAACCGGCGGGAGCGCACCTCGCGCATGGCCGCATCAAAGGGCACACGGCGGCAGGCGGCGAGCACGTCGGCGGGCGTGGCGCCGGCCTCGGCCGCCGCGGCAGCCAGGCTTGCGTCCATAAGCGCCGTCCAGGGCAGGCCCTGCGCCTGCGCGGCCGGGCCGTCCTGGGGCTCAGCGGCGGCGCTCTGGGCTGCGGAGTCTATCCGGCCTGCGCACGGCCTGGCGCGAGGGACCTGTGCAGCGCTGCCTGGAGTCGTGCACATTGTTTCCGCAGACAGCAGACGCGGCGTGCATGCATGGCCTTGCCAAAGACTTGTATACACTGGACAATATACGCCTGCGACCGGCCACGTGACCTCGCCGCATGTGGCCGCAACGATGCGGGTCACAGGCGTAAATGCTCGGCGCAGCGCGCCCCACGACCCGCGCGCACCTGCAGGCGCTCAAAGGCGGGCCAGGCGCCCAGCTCCCGCAGCACAAACGTGTCGCTGTTCTCCTGTCGCAGAGCACACGCGCACGCTCACATTCTCGAGCTACTCCTGCTCTTCGACAAGCGCACGGGAAGGCCAACGCTGCCAGCGCACCTCGATCAGCGACCAGTCAAAGTCGCAGACGAACAGCGTCCGCGCCGGCTCCTGCGACATGGCGGCCGTCGGGCAGGGCGCTCGTCGCGCGCTGAGAGCACGGACTGGCAGGCCGCCTGCTCAGGCGGCGCGGCATGCAGGCGCGCGCCAAGCTCAGCAAGCCTGCTTGCTGGTCTATGCCTGTGAGGGCACTGCTGCATGGACGATTTGATCTTGTCCTGTATGTGCAAGATCGGTGGACTACCATCCCAGGTGCAACAAGCCCACGCAGCACGCACACCAACATGCTGGGCTCGGCGCCTCTGCGCGCCGCGCCGCGCCGCGCCGCGCCGCGCGGGCGCCACCCGCGCGCGCTCTCAGCCGGCCCGACTCACAGCCCGCGCCCGTGCGCGCACCGGGCCCGGCGCGCCCCGCGCGGCGGCGCCGCCGTCGCCGGCGGCCGGCCCCGCCCAGCGCGCGAGCTGGCAGATCGAGACGGCCGTTGGCAGGTCCGGCCGCGCGGCGCACCGCCGCAGGAAGCGCCAGGCCAGCCCGACGGCCGCCGCGCGCTCGAAGAGGCCGCGGCTCTCCGGGCGGTCCGGCACGGCGAGGACGACCTGCAGGGCCGCTGCTAGGTCGGGCGCGGCTTGCCGGCCGCGCGCCAGGCGAGCCGCGCCACCCCACCGTAACCCTTTTGGGGTGTTATGCGGCAGGTCGGTTCGGCCTCAGCTCTGCAGGCTCGGACAGCCGGGCGGGTCCATGCAGGCGCGTTTGCATGCAGGCGTGCGGCAGCCACCAGGGGAGCTAGGGTGCTTCAGCTGCAGCCTTGCAGCATGCGCGCTGCGCTGCCCCGCATGTGGGGCCGCCGCGCGCCAGGTGTTCCTAGGCGCAGCCCCGCAGCAGGGGCCTCGCAGCAGCACAGGAAGCAAGGAAACGCTTTGAGTGGGCGCGCCCATCGGCGCCTGTGTTAGGTAAAAGCCCCATGTGTGTTAGGTGAAATACCGCGCAGGGCCGCGCCTGCATGTCCGGGTTCGCTGCCAGGCACTCCAGGACCGTGCCGAGCAGGGCATCGAACTGGTCCTGCGCCCAGGGGCGTGCACATTGTGAGCGCACGCATGCATGCAGGAAGATCCCCGACACCGGCGGCGCCACGTGCGCGCGCGCCCGCAGGGCGGCGGGGGGGCACCTCATCGTAGCACAGGTCGGAGCCGATGAGCAGGTCGTAGGTGGCGCGCCGCGGGTCCAGCGGCGTGCCCGCCATGCTGGCGCCCCAGGCGTGCGCGTGCACCGCGGGCCGCGCCGCGCCGTCTGTCGCCGCCCCTTGAACTGCTCGACCCGACTGGTAGCGCACCACCGCGGCTGCACCTCAGGGGTGCTGTCGGAGTCCTTTGTGACAGCGCACTCTGACTTTGCGCAGTTTGCGCAGCCCTGCAGGCGCTGTCTCCGAGCCGGGGAACACCGGGGCTGCCACGGCGCACCATGCCGTGCGCCTCCACCTGCAAAGTTGGCGGCCACGTTGCGCTGCAGCAGCGGGAGCATCAAGGCGCAGTCCGTCAGCGTCACCGCGGCGCCGCGCAGCGCGAGCGCCTGCGACCCTACACTGCTCCGGTCAGCTGCAGGGGAAAGAGCTGAGTGCTGCTGAAGACGTCTGCCAAACTCAAGAGTCATAAGCGCATGGCCGCACGAGACACATGCTAGTAGTGCAACATGATGACAATGCGTTGGTGCAGCATCTTTTTATGTTCCCTGACCGGGCGTGCCTGCCCTGGAGCGCCCAGGCCAGCGCCAAGCTCCAGCACGCGCTTGCCCTTCACCCAATCGTCCGGTAGCCCTGTCGAGGGCGCGCACGTCAAGGCCCGCAGGCTTTGCGTTGCGAGCGCATGCGCTTTGCAGAGCAGCCCGGGTCTGCACCGGCAAGCACGGCGATGAGCTCGACGCAGGCCGTCCATAGGCCGTTGCCACAGCAGTATGGATGTTGCGTGTGGCACGGGTCTGATATAATTTTTAGTGTGCGCCCGGCACCAACGTCCAGGTCATACTTTAATAAGCCGCTTGTGTTGTCGTCTGGCATCTTGCACAGACACGCTGTATGCCAGTAGAAACTCCTGCGGTGCTCAAACGCTGTGCAATGTGGCAGCAGGCAGGCATTGACTGGGACAGAGCCCAGAGCACTGTTGAGCTGCTTGCAGTACTTGCACAAGTACCTGATTAGAAATATAATTGCGCTTTGCGGCACGGCTGGTGCTCGAGCTAGCCGCTGCTGAGCACGCTGAGCACCTTGAGCACCAGCGCTTGCGTAGGTTTTTAGCCCGCCAACACCCCTCGCGAGGAAGAGCTCGCGATCGACGGTGTAGCGGCCAGGAGCACTGGTTGTAGGCCTCACGCTCGTACTTTGAAGTAGCACACTGAGCTCCGCAGTCGGCGATGCACAGACTGCTGCAGCGGAGCGCGCACGCCCCTTTCACTGAACACCAAGCCTTGAGTAGGCAGTTCTGGCTGCTGCACACACACGTGCGCGCTGGCCGCGCACTGAGGCTGCTGGTTTGAGCACCGTTTAGGCATCTGCCGTTTGCACGCCTTGCGTTGTGTCACAGTCCTGACGCAGAGGCTGGCGCGGCCCGCAGGTGACATCGCTCAGGAAGCGTTCAGCAGCAGATGGCGCAAGCAGGTACAGCAGCGGCGTTGCGAGAGCCACATTTGAGCCGGTGCTCGAGCGCACAGATGCGGATGCAAAGTTTTACCAGGTTCGCGCGTGCCTGGCCATTGCAACGCTCGCGTCCTGCGCGTGCCGTTTTGCGCTGAGCACGTGGGCCAGGCTTCCCGGGCGGTCAGTATAGGAATCCAGCAGTTCAAGATGTGCACGCTGCGCCCCCGCCTGCCAGCCCCCTTCGAAGGTCTGGACACACGGTGCGCTCACTGCACTGGCTCCGCGCGCGCAGGACCGCATCCGCTCAGACGGCTCGCTGTCGCCGGGCGGCCTGCGCCTGACGCAGCGCCCCGCGCCGGCCGCGCCTGCGCCGCGCGGCGCGCCCGTCGGCCTGGCGCCGCCGGCGCCGCCCGTCTCGGCCGCGCAGCTGGAGCAGCTGGTCGACTTTGTGCATGGCAGCCAGTGCGTGGGGACGCCGCTGTGCCATGTGTCGGCCGGCCCAAAGCAGCCCCGCCTCTCCTCCACACAGTGCCGCAAGACAGCCTGCCCGCCTGCGCCTTTCACGGCCCTTGCCACCCCCAGGCTGCAGGGCTACGCCTGGCTAGCTGCACTGTCGCAGACTGCGCGAGTCCAGCCGGACGCGCGTGCCTGTGTGATGCAGCGGGGCCGCGGCGAGCTGGGCGGTGATGCGCGCAGGCGGCTGCTGGTGCTGACGGGCGCGGGGTGCTCCACGGAGTCCAATCTGCCGGACTACCGCTCGCCCAGCGGCGCTTACAGCCGCGGCTTTAAGCCCATGACGCACCAGCTGTTTATGAGCGGCGCCGCGCAGCAGACCCGCTACTGGCGCGCGCCCCCTGGCCGGCGGCCCACCTCAGCCGCGGCGCCCTGCGCAGCGCGTGCCCGCCTGCCGGGCATGCGGTGCTGTTTCGCCAGCGTCTCTCCCTCATATTGTGGGCTTGCGACGATGATGGTTTTATGCAGGAGGTACAGTGACCAATGCATGGCTCGCAGCACGTGCATGCAGGGCAGCCTTTGCATGCTGTGAGGCGGTCATGCACAGGCGGTCACGCCAAGCGCGCCTCCTAGACCCAACCCTAGACGCTACGCCCGCAGGTCGCGGAGCTTTGCGGGCTGGCGCCAGTTTGCCGGCGTGCGGCCCAATGCGGCGCACGAGGCGCTTGCGCGGCTGCAGCGGTCCAACTGGGCCGCCGGCGGCTTCATCACGCAGAACGTCGACCGCCTGCACCAGAAGGCCGGCACCGCGGACGTGCTCGAGATCCACGGCACCACGCACGAGTGCGCGCCCCGCGCGCTGCGCGCAGCGGGCCTGGCCGCCTGACAGTGCGGAGCGCGGTGCCCTGCGCGTGCAGCGGCAGGCCCGGGTGGCCGGCGCGAGCGCGGCGCGGTCTGGCGTGCCTGTGATGAGTGTGCATAGGGTGGTGGTGAGGTCCAACCACATTGTAGATGCCTTGGGCCTGCCAGGTCGGGATGCACCGGCCCACGACATGCAGCCTGGGCGTTGGGATCTGCGGCGGCCGCTGGGCGGTGGTTGCTTAGGGTTCTGTTTAGGGTTACACCGCTGAGCGGTCCGTGCGGCGGGGCGCAGGGTGGTGTGCATGGGCTGCGGCGAGGTGACGCCGCGCGAGCCGTTCCAGCAGCGCCTGGCGGAGCTCAACCCGGTGGCGGCGGCCGCGGTCGCGCGTGCGGCCGTCGGCAGCGACGCCGCCGCGCGCCTGGTCGATCCCGGCGAGGACGGCGGCCTGCAGGCGCGCCGCCCGCGCGCGCCGCCCGGCGCAGGGTTCTGGGGCCAAGCCCTCAGCGTCGCGGTGGCTCATCGCGTCACGTGCTGGGCAGGCTGTCGGCTTGCCAATCAGGGGCGGCGCCCGACACTGGTCGCGCTGCCTGAGCCTGGTAGTGTGTGTCCTAACCGCATGCCGCCCCCGTGCGCGCCAGCCGGCGCTGCGGGGCGAGCGCCGCGCCTGTCTGCGCGGCAGGCGGAGCGGCGGCCGGACGGCGACGCGGAGGTGTCGCGCCGGCCCGACGGCGACCTGGAGCTGCCGGGCGGCGGCGCGGGCTTCGTGGTGCCGCCGTGCGACAGCTGCGGCGGCGTGCTCAAGCCCAATGTTGTCTTCTTTGGCGACGCGATCCCGCAGGAGCGCGCCGCGCGGTGCGCGCCCGCACGCGCCCCCCCCTGTGGGACGGCGGCGCATGCAGCAGCGCATGCCGCCGCCGACGTTGACAGCGGCTCCCTGAAATGCCAGCGGAGCGGGTTTGGCAGCGGCGCTGCAGAGCCTGGCCCGTGCGGGCGGGGCGCTGCAGGCCGCGCAGGTCGGCTGGCGGCCCGCTCGTGCTGTGGTGAGCTGCTCGGCCCGGCCTGCTGCGGGCGGTCGGCTGAGGCGCGGTCGTGCTGTGTGATCTGCTCAGCCTGAGCCGCTCGCGCTATGCGGCGGGCGCGCAGGGCGCTGGAGGCGGCGGGCGGCTGCGACGCGCTGCTCGTGGTCGGCTCCAGCCTGATGGTCTGGTCGGCGTTCCGGCTGGCCAAGGCCGCGCGCGCCGCCGGCGCGCGGCTGGCCATCCTGACGGCCGGCCCCACGCGCGCCGACGACCTGGCGGAGCTCAAGGTCGAGGCGCGCGCGGGCGAGGTGCTCGCGCGCCTGGCCGCGCAGCCCGCGCTCGGCCTGCCGCGCCTGTGACGCGGCGCTCTTATTATTTGCTCCAGGCGCTGGCGCGGCGCTGTATTTCTTGCTCCAGCCGCTGGCGTGAATAGGGTCAAACGGCAATTCTGTGCTCCGCGAGCTTTGTCAAATAGCTGAGGCGGGTGCCGGAGGTGCTCGCATGTGAAGCTGTGCAGCCAGCGCTGCCACGCCTGTAGAACACGCAGCCGACCGGTAACAACTTGTGAAGCCACACTGCAAATTACACTGTGACAAGAGACTATTACATTAGGGTACAGTTCGTTGGAGCTGTCGAGGACTGTCCGAGCGCGAGTTTCCGAGTTTCCGTGAATTACACTGCAGGATATCCAACGCACTGAGCGATAGACCAGCATCCGCGCAATACACAGAACGACATGCCCTCCATAGTCGCCGCAGAGCAGGTGCGGCGCACAACATAGTCCCAAGGCAGCGCTGTGCGTGGGGTCCTCAGGTGCCTACCCACAGAGCAGCAGGCACAAGACTGCGAGTCTGTATCCACTCGCCTCCCTTGTGCAGGCCTCCATGCACGTCTCAGCGCCACCCGCTGCCGGACGGGCGCGGCGCCCTGCCCAGCCGCGAGCAGGACCGCCTCCGCAGCTGACCACCGGCTGCCTGCGCAGGCTCCCGCGTGCGCCGCGGCGTCGGACGCGCGATGCTCGGCGGCGCCCTACGCGCACTGCATCCTGCCTGGCAACGAGGCGTCGCTGATGGAGGAGGCGCTCGCGCGGCGGCGCTGGTGGCGACCGGCCGAGCCCGCCGCCGTGGCCGTCGGCCGCTTTGAGCTGTGGTGGGGCGGCAACGCGCAGCGCTTTCCCGTGACCATCTTCCGCGGCGGTGCCGGCCCAGCTATCGGTAGTGACGTTGGTCAAGCTATCCAAGACACTATAGTAGCTTGGTTCAAACCTATGCAATTCTCTCTTGTGTGCAGGCCACTCTGGCAGCCCTCGGAGGCCGAGCCCAGCCCGTGCAGCCCCTGCAGCATGTTGGCACTGCACAGGGCCCCAGCTCAGAGGGAACGTGCTTCGGGAGGTCTCCTCTGCTCCTGAAGACACACCGCCTGTTGATCCGCCCGGCCTGAACAGCGTACGGCTGCCCGCAGGCGGGCCGCCGCGGCTGGTGGCCAGCCAGCTGCAGGGCCACGCGGAGCTGACGTCCAAGCACCGCCTGGCCATCAATGTGCAGGTAGCGGCCGGCGCGGGGCCCTAACCCTGCAAGCTACTCTGCGGGGCCCCTCTGGTAGAGTGTGCACGCAGCGCACGGTGGGTGTCACCAGCGGGTCTCTAGCAGGGCAGCAGGCCCAGCCAGTGACTCCGTTGCACCAGGTGACAGAAAGCATGCGTGCCTTGTCCTGAGAGATGGCAGCCCTGCCAGACCTCCAGCGCCAGGGCCTGTGCCAAGCGGCGCGCGCCGGGCGCGCAGGCGTACGCGGCGGCGCACAAGCTGGCCTGCAGCTGGGTGCCGGCCACGCATGTGGTACATGCGGGGCCCGCCGGCGCGCGCCAGCTCGCGCGCCTGCGGCGCGCCGTGCAGCGCGCGGCCGAGAGCGACGGCGCGCGCCCCTGCTGGCGCGCGCGTGTCCTGCGCACCGCGCGCATTGCCTGCATTCTCGTTCCGGGCCGTGATTCTTGTGAAGAGGCAGGACATCCGTGAGAAGGCGGCACATGTTCGGGCTGGTGCTTGTGCAGTATTGCTTGCTAAATGGTAGGACTGGCTGCACCTGACAGTGGACAATACATCAATGTCTTAAATGCTCCTGTGCGGCAGCAAGAGCCTGACACTGAGTTAACCAGAGGACTGGGGGCGAGCCAGAGCGGGTGTGGATAATGAAGCCTGGCAGCCGCAACCGCGGCAAGGGCATCGAGGTGTTTGACAGCATGCGCGACATCGAGCGCCACCTGGCCGCCCAGCGGCGCGCGCCCCTGCCATGACCAGCCTGTGCAGGGTGCCGCCGGTGGCGGGCTCGGACAGTGTGCCCACAAAGCGAGGAGCACTCGTCACACTGCCACCATCATGCGGCCTGTGACGAGGTTGCATGATGGCAGACTCAAGCCCTATCCTATCGTATCCTGACCCTACCCTACCAAAGTGCCTGCCAGGCGCCCAGATGCGACATCATGTGGCTGGCTGAGTTGTCATCATACAAAAGTCGCGCGACCGGCTGGCCGACGCGCGCGCAGCCGGCAGCGCAAGCTCAGCGTTTGGTGCGGCGCAGGCCAGGCGCGCAGTGGGTCGTCCAGAAGTACATAGAAAAACCATTGCTTCTAAGCGGGCGCAAGTTCGATATCCGCGCCTACGCGCTGGCGGCGCCCGACGGCCGCATCTACATGCACCGCGCCTGCTACGTGCGCACCAGCAGCTGCGCGTTTGGGCTGGCCGACCTGGGCGACAAGTGCGCCAATGCGCTGCTGCAGCTGCGTATTGCGCAACATAGGGCGGCGATAGGGTAGGGTCTGATAAATTACAGTAAACATTTCTAGTACTGCTTCGGGCATGCCCTTGGTGAGCTCTGCCTGCGCTCTCTTGGCGCCCATAGGTGTGCGTGGTCGAGAGCGCCGCTGCGCTGTGCTCAAAGCACATATATGGCGGCGCGGCGCTGCGTGCTGGGCGGCAGCGCGGGTCAAGAGAGTCGGGTCGCGGGCGCAGGGCAGTCCACCTGACTAACGATGCGATCCAGAAGACCGGGCCCGGCTACGGCGCCTTTGAGGAGGCCAACAAGCTCAGCATGGCGCAGCTGCAGGCCGCGCTGGCAGAGCGGGTGCGCGTCCGTGCGAGCGGGTCAGACGGGTGGTGGCAGCAGAGCTTCGAGAAAAGGGTGCTCCGTGTGCATGCGCCCTGGCAGGGGAGCGACCGACCGCGCAACGCCAAAGCACGCTTGTGAATCTGCCCGAGTTGGGCAAGCACCTGATCTGAAGCAGGCCATGCATGCTATGGCGCCGGGTGACGCGCGGAGCCCGCTATGTGTGGGGAGCCGGCTGGGCACGTGTGCAGCCAGCGGCCCGAGGCACTCCATGCATCAGGGTAGGGTAGGCTATTGGGGAGGCCAGTAGCTGGTCAACCCTAAGCCTATGCACGCATCAGGGTAGATTAGGCCAGCGGCCGCGGCGCGCCGCGCAGGCTGACGTGGAGGGCGACCTGGTGCCCAAGATGTGGGCGGCGGCGCGCGTCGCATTTGCGGCGGTGGGCGGCCGGCTCAACCCCGCCCGCCACCGCCACTGCTTCGAACTGTTCGGCCTGGACTTCATGGTGGACGCGGAGCTGCGGGCGCGTCCCCAACATGTATGCATGAAAAACGCAGATTTAAACAGAAAACGCAGAGCTCGGACTGACCATGCCCAGTGACCGCTCAGCTTCGGCTCAGCGGGCGTGCATCGCATGCAGCCGCTGCGGGGCTCTGGTTCCCTCCGCCATGACGGGCGGATGGGGCCGGCTGCATTGATGCGTGAGCAGGGGCGGGCCGCCCAGCCGCCGCGCGCGCGCGCGCGGCGCGCAGGTGTACCTGATCGAGGTCAACACGTCGCCCGCGCTCTACCGCTGCTGCGCGCTGCTGGCGGCGCTGCTGCCGCCGGTGGTCGAGGAGGTCGTGCAGCGCTGCGTGGACCCCTGCTTCCCGCCGCCGCCTGGCGCGGCGCTGCCGGCGCGCCCGCGCCCGCCCGCTGCCGGAAATAAAAAATTGTATAAATGAACCCCCACCGAGTGCGACGTATCTGCTCTCTTTCCATCGCACGCGGGCATTGTCTTGGGATGCCGCCTGACTGCGGGGACTCACTGCCGTAGCCCTGCGCTCACGCTCAACGCATGCCCACGTGCTGCAGAGCCTGTGCGCGTACACACCAGCAGCTGCACGCAGGCACCCGCAGCGCCTTGTGGGCACGTTCGCCAGGCAGTTAAGCCTCTGAGTTGGGCCACCACGCCAGAACCCGCCTGAAGCTGTCTGCGGAAACCCCCGGAACCGCACATGTCATAAGGTCTCTCTCCAGGAGCCTTCACGGGCGCAGGAGCTGCTCAACGGATTCAGCATCCTGCTGGAGAGCCCCGAGCGCGCAGCCCCAGCTGGGGCTACAGCGGCAGCAAGGCGGCCGCCCTGTCGGCTTTTGCGGGCCGCCGCGCCCGCCCAGCCGCGCGCCAGGCGCCCAGACGGGGCAGGGCTGCCCTCGGGCAAGCGCAAGACCGCCAGCGCCAGCCTGTCCAACTGACGGGTGTTTGATGCCACGTGTGTGCAGGGTGGGACTTGGACTGAGATTAGGTCATTCACAGCCAGCTTCAAACAGTCCAAACCCGTTGCGGGCCAATGTGGTCAACGCCGGGCATGTCCCTCACTGGTACGGTGCGCTGATCAGGACGCACAGCAGGCCCGAGCACGCGCAGCAGACCGACGCAGTTCAGTGCAGGTCAGGCGCCCCTGAAACAGAGTCGTGCATCGTTTGCTCCTGGGAGCAAGGCTCAGCAGCGCTGCCTTGCCGCGGCCATGGAACAGAGCGCACACACATTCCGGCATGCCTCGCGCTGCTGGTATGCACAATGCCTTCCTGTTCCCGAACACTCATAGATCATGAGTCTGAACCCAGCGAATCGGTGTAGACAGCTGCCCAAGGTGCGCAAAGCGTCAGGCGCCGCGTCAAGCACAAATATCAGGTGCGGTGTCGGCACTCTACAGGAGGGTGCCGTCGTCGTCGCTGGCCTGGTCGTCGTCAAATTCGGCCGCGAGCGCCGCCGCGCTGCTGTGCAGCTCGGTTAGGCCGGTCAGGTCCTCCAGGCGCCGCGGGTCCTGCGCGGCGCAGGGGGCGTTATGGCCCCGTGGTTTGAAGTAGGGTACAGGGTTGCGCCGCCGCGCTCAGGGCCGTCCGCAGCAGGACCCGACAGAGCAGTGTGGCCGGCCGTCGTGCCGGGCAGCCTCGCGCGGCGTGCCAGCCGCGGCGCGCAAGAGCTTGCCTGGCCGACTGCGCCGGCAGCTCTGACAGGCTCGGCCGCCTCATGCACAAGCACAAGACAGCAGACCGCCCGCAACGGCGTCGCTGCGCAAGGCGTGCCGCGCGGCGGGGCCCGCGCCTCCAGCGCCTCGCGGATGAAGTCCCAGCCGCGCGCGCGGTAGGCCCCTACGACCGCTGGCGAGCAAGCGGTGCACTGCCGGAATGCCTGCCCCGTCATGCACGCCTGCGCGGGCGCGGCGAGCGTCAGCGGTGGCACAGCTGCACGGTGGCGCTCCCAAACAGGCGCTGGCCCTGGCTCCTGCTGTACGAGCCAGTCGACCGGTGTGCGTTTCAGGCTCCAGCAGGGTGGCTGCCTTGCAGCTTAGATGCGGGGCCCGACAGCCCCGAACCTGGGCCAAAGGTGTAAACAGCAGCATGCACTGCACGGTCCCTCGCACATGGCGTGTGCGGCGCGCGCACACCCTGCCGCAGACCTGCAGCAAACCACAGCACGCCGCAGGGCCTGCAGGGCTCATTCTCACATGCATCATCGCGAAAGAAATGCGCCGCTGCCGCCCATATGGCCATGCTCACTGCGCAGCTGCGGCCGCGCCTCTGCAGCAAACTACAGCACGGAGGCGCGGCCGCAGCTGCGCAGTGAGCGTGGCGCGGCCGCAGCCGCGCAGTGAGCGTGGCCGCATGGCGGCTACGGGACACCCATTTCGTGACAATGCGTGTGACAATGAGCGCAGGCAGGCCCTACGGCGTGCTGTGGTCTGCTGCATCTGCGCGGCCGCAGCCGCACAGTGAGCGTGGCCGCACGGGCGGCAGCGGCGCAGGAAGCGCCCTGCTGACCCACGCCCATACCCTCGATGACCCTGTTCGAGACGGCCAAGAAGCCTCGCCTGTTGCAGGCCGCCACCCGGAGCGGGGCACAGCCAGGCTACTGTCACTGGACCTGAAACCCTAACGCGACCCCATGATGGGCCGCCACGGGCCGCGCCTGCTGCATGCCGCCGCCCAGGCGGCCGCGGACCATGTGCGGCACGGGCCCGAGCGGCAGCGCGTCCGTGTCGGCCGCCAGCGGGTCGGCGCCGGCGGCCGGCGCGCCCGCGCGCAGCGGGTGCTGCAGCGCCGCCGCCATGACCTCCACCGCCAGCGCGCCTGCACCAGCAGCCGCGCGGCCTCAGCGTGTCGCGCATGATAGGCTAGGGGTACGGCCTAAGCCCACCCTAAAATGCTCTGTCACATGGTAGCGTTGCAGCAGAATGCACCCAAGGTTGCCTCAGACTCAGGTCGTGCACCGCGAGGGTCCTGCACCCCAAGCCGCCGCAGGGGCGCGCACCGGCGATGGGCGCCAGGCCCGGCCGCGCGACCGTGCACTGCTGGTCCAGCGAGCGGTCCACGGTGGAATCGAGCGGCGCGACCACGTCGTTGCAGAAGTAGCAGCCCAGGCGCGCCGCCTCGGGCGCCGGCGCGCCGGCGCGCTCCGGCGCGCTGGCCGCGTCTATCGGCCGGGCGGCACGCGCGGTGAGACGCTGGCAGCCGGCCGGGCGAGCGCCGAGGTGCTAGGCCCCACAATCACGAGGCTCACCAGGCGCAGCACGGTAGACGGCGCCAGGCCCGCGCAGGGCGCGCCAGCGAGCCGCGCCCGTCACCCGGTGTGTGCAAGATGATCACAAAAAACCCCTAAAGCAGGCGGGGCGCAGGCATGGCCAGGGGCGGTGCAATGGGAGCGGAGCGGGCCGCAGCGCGCACCGGCGGGCGCGGGCCCTAGGCCGTGGCGCATGACCAGGTAGGAGTCGAAGCCGAGCGCGGCGGTGAGCGCCAGGCGCCCGTGCGCGGCCGCCAGCAGGCTGGGCAGCCAGCGCGACTCGCGAGTGTCGGTCAGCAGAAATACCGCGTCCGCATCGGCCACCAGCGCGTCCAGCCGCGCCACCGCCTCGCGCACCTGCACATAAGGGTAGGGTTAGGGTCCTCGCACAAGCCCAAGCCTGAGCATGTCGGTCAGCAGGAAGACCGCGTCCGCGTCCGCCACCAGCGCGTCCAGCCGCGCCGCCGCCTCGCACACCTGGTTAGGGTATGGGTTAGGGCCTGGCTGCACTCCCCTTACTATATATTGTAAGCCCTATCCGCGCCACGCCTCGCACACTTAAGCAGCGCTCGGGCTCGGGGCGCGGCTCGGGCGCGGGCGGCTGGCGCGGTTGCGCGTCCAAGGAGCGCCGCCGCGTCCCATGGCGGGCCATCCCCGGCGTTCCGCGCAGGACCCGGGGCTGGGCACGCGCGCGCTCTATACTTGCACAGCGTTGAACAGCGGGCCAGCGGGCGCCCGGGCGCGGCCAGGCCAGGCAGCGCGCGCGCGCAGCGCGGTGGCCGCAGCAGGCGCTCGCCCGCAACCCCAGCGATGGGGCGTCTGACCCTATGTGCACAGGCGCCCACGCGGCGCGTGCCCGCGCCTGCGCCGCGTCAGCCGCCGGCAGCGGGTGGCCTGGCATCGGCACCGCCAGCTCCTCGCCGCGCGCGTCGACGCCAGGGAACACGCGCCGCAGCGCAGCGGCGGCCGCCGGCGCCTTGGGCGCGCCGCCGCGCAGGCAGTCGGTGAAGTCATACAGCGACTGCCGCGCCGGGTTGCTGAACGAGACGCGCCCGCAGTCCACCAGCGAAATCCGCCGCACGCCCCAACCCAGCAGCGTGCGCGCAACCGCGCAGCCGAGCGTGCCTGCCGCACGCGCGCGCGCGCGACCGCTCGGCCGGCCGGGCGCCAGCGGGCGCGTGCTGCTGTGCCAGATAGGGTAGGGCTAGGGTTGGGCTAACCCTTTACGAGCGCCGGCAGCGGGCGGGGCCGGCCGGCGGCTCCCCGCGCCAGATCGGGAAGGCGTCTAGGACAGTGGGCGGGAGCGCGAGCGGGGAGCGCGCGGGGGGCCGCGCCCGCGCCCAGCAGCAGGCAGCGCGCGGCAGCGAGCGCGGCGGTGTCGAGCGCGGGCGCGGCGCGCCAGCGCATGAGGCTCAGGTTCAGGTCCAGCGCGGCGGCCGCCAGCCGCGCGGGGTCCATGGCTGCGCCGAGCGCCGCCGCGCGCGCGCCCGGCCGCCCGCGCGCGTTGGGCTCCCAGCCCGCTGCGGCCGGCGCGCCAGCCGCCGGCCAGCCTGGCGGCAGCGCGGGCAGCGCCGCGTTGACGAGCAGGCTGGCGGCGGGGCACGCGCGGCCGCCCGCGTCGCGCACGCACACGACGGCCACGCGGCGCGCGCGCCAGCGCGCCGCCGCCAGCAGCAGCAGGTTGCGCAGCGGCCAGCCCGCGTTGCCGGGCAGGCTGCCCGGGTCGGCGCACGCGAGCAGCACGCGCGCGTGACCCTCGCGCTGGACCGCCTCCCACGCGGCCAGCGGGCGCGCCTCGGCGCCGCCGTCGCGCCGCACGGCCACCAGCCAGGCGGGCGCGGACGGGTCATGCGCCTCCACAGCGCGGCCGGCGCCAAGGCCGCCGTCGCGCGCGGCGCCAGCGGCGCCGGCGGCGCCCGCGGGCGCGCCGGCGGCCCCGGCCGCGGGGGCGATGCCGCGCCAGCGGTCGCATGCGGCCGCGACGGCCTGCGCGGCGTCGTCGCCGAGCGCGGCTGCGAGCGGCCGCGGCGGTGCGCCCCGGAAGGGCTCCGGCGGCTTTAGCACGGGGAAGGCAAACCTGCACGCCTGCCCGGTCAGGGGCGGCCGCGCCGCTGCCCTAAATCTACCTTACCCTGTTTTACCCGCGCCCCGCCAGCGCTTTGCGGCCTCGAGTGCGCATGGTTGGGGCCGGCAGCTGCAGGGCGTGCGCCAGGAGCAGGCGAGCGCGGGCGCGCGCGGGCACCGCACCAGTAGCAGAAGCGGTACGTCTTGAGGTCGGCGTGCGCGAGCAGCAGGAAGCGGCCGAGCAGCTGCGGGCGCGCCTCGGCCGCGCCCGACGCGATGTCGGCCCAGACCCGCGCGGCGGCGCCGGCCAGCGCCGCGCCATGGTCCCAGCCCTTGAAGCGCTCCAGTGTGTTGGCCACGTGCAGCTCGCCGGGCACCGCCACCGCGCCCTGCGCGCCACGCGGCCCACCACGGCTTGGCGCAATGCCGCGCCAAGCGCGCGCGCCGCAGTGCGCCGGGGGCCTCCGGACGCCGCCGGGCGTGCGCTGCTTGGCCAGGTCCCGACCCGGGAGCCGCTCCAAGTGCGTGCGGCTGAAAAGGACCCCGCGCGTGCTTGCCGAGCAGCACAGGCCTGCGGCGCACCGGGCGGCCGGGGGGAGGGTCGGCGAGCGACTGGCTGTCCAGCTGGAAGGGCGCCGCCAGCGCCGCGTGGGAGGACGCCCGGTAGAAGCCTGCACGGCCAGCAACACAGCCTCCTACGACTTGCCACAGGCTGCAGTGCCCTCGGGGAAGGCGAGGGCCCCGCAGCGCAGCTCTCGGAGGGCTGAGAACTGCAGCGACACAGCAACAGAAAACATGCAGACGAGCAGAGCGCCGCACCTTGAACCGCGACCGGCTCCTCAGACAGGCGCAGCGTGTTCAGCTTCAGTGCGCCCAGCTCCTCCCAGAACGCGACCTCTACCGCGCTCTGCGCCGCATCCAGGTCAGCATGCGTGGCGCGCGGTCCAATGCAAGCATGCACATGACACTCCGGCTCGCTCCTGGAGCTGAACGAGTCCCACAAGCGAGCAGCATCACCTGAAACTGCTGAAACTTCAGCAGTTGCAGGCCCTCCTCTGCCTTCTGAGCATCCTCCTCCATTAGCGTGTCCAGTAACTGTGCGCGACAGCGTTCAAGTGCACTGCTACCCCAGAAGTAAGCTCCTTTGTTCACCTTTTCCTGTCTGTTTCCTTGTCCAGGTTGCACTCACTGCACATTGGAGTTGGTTTACTCGTTTCGTTTCTTAATGTGGAAACATGTAGGCCATGGACGTGTGCATGGCCATGCACACCTGGCATGACCGTCTGCCACTGCATGTCTCTCATGGCCACCATATCCGCGGCCCACCACCCGCATCCGGCCACACCGGACCCACCACTGCCGCTGCGTGTCAGCAGGCGCACAGGCAGCCGCTGCGCCCGCCCAAGCAGCAGCCACGCCCGACACTGCACGTGCTCTTGCGCCCGCCGCGACGTCGCGCTGCGGCCCGCACAGGCCGGCGCCGCTACACGGGCGGCCGCGCGGCCGCCGCGCGGCGCTCCATCAGGCCGGACTGCTCGGCGGCTGCGGCACGCAGGCGCGCGAGCGCGGCCGCCAGCTCGGCGGCCGGCGCGGCCAGCGCGGGCTCGGCCGGCGCGGCTGCGGCCGCCGCTGCCGCCAGCGCGTCCAGCAGCGCGTGCGGGAACCAGGCGGCGGCCGGGCGCTGGCGCTGCAGGTCCGTGCCCTGCCGCCCCGGCAACGCGCCGGCTCACGCGCTGTGTGCGCAATGAGGTGAGGGAGGTTTTATGTGGTTTATCTTCTGTTCTCCGTGGTTTTTACTTCCATGTCAAAGGGAATGATATCATGGACAGTGCACGTACGGTTGCGAAAAAACCACCCTGGCGGCACCAAGGAGCCCCGGCGGCCCTGCGCAGCCCTGCGCGCGGCGCCGCGGCGCGCCTGCGTGAGCCAGGCGGCGACGTGCGCGTGCGCGAGCGCCAGCGCATCGTCCAGGCGCCCGAAGCGCATGCACAGCCGCAGCAGCGCCGCCGGGTCCGCGGCGCCGCCCGCCATGCCGCAGCCGGGCCCGCCGCCCTGCCGCCCAGGCGCGCACACCGCGCTTGCGCCCGACGGCCAGCTTGCTTACGCGGCCGCGCAGAGCCCGCCTCGGGGATCACATGCTGTGCGCATGCTCCCTTCGCGCCTGCTGCTACGCAAGACGGCCGGCCTGCGGCCCGGTGAGGCCAGCGCTGGACACAGGGCAGCAGTGCCGCCTGGACGCGCGCCCCTGCATGCCGCAGGGCGCAGCAGCCGCCGCGCAGCCATCCTTGAGAAGGCCTGTGGCCTCGCCCAGAGGCTCCATGCTCGGAGGGGCCAGCTGGCGCCTTTCCCGGAATCAGGGTTTCAGGTTTTGAGCTCAGGGGCTGGCACGCGGCCGCGGCCGCGCCTGGAACAGCGCGCGCAGCCAGGCCGGCAGGCGCACGCGCCGGTCGGCCGCGAGCGCGCCCTCGGCCGCCGCCAGCGCCAGCGCCCCGCCGCGTGCGCTGCCGGGCCCGCCCTCGCCGCCCCCGCCGCCTCCCGCGCCGCCGCCGCCGCCGATGCCGCCGCCGCCGCCGCTGTCCACGCAGCCGTGCCTGCCCAGCACGCTGCGCAGCAGCGCCCAGGCGGCGCCCGCGCTTTCGACCGCGCCGCCGGCGCCCGCCGGCGCGAAGGGGCCCTGGTCGTCTCCAAAGGCGCCGGCGGCCGCCGCGCGGGCCCAGAGCGAGACGCCTGCGGGCGCCTCCGCGGCGGCCGCCGCGGCCTCCTCGGAGAGCTGCAGGCGCACCGCGGCGCCGGCGAGCGCGCCGGCGGCGCGGCTCAGCGCGCGCGTCAGCGCCGGGCCCTCGTGCACCTCCTCCGCCAGCTCCACTGCCGCCTCAAAGCGCCCTGCGCGCGCAGCGGCGCGGGCCAGGCTCGGCCGCCGCTCCCCGCTGCCAAACGGTGGGGCATGTTGCGGCGGATCGTCTCAGGAAGATGATCCATTGTAAACCTACCAACCTACCCACCTACCCACCGCATGCTCACGGTACACGTCAAGCAACCCATCATCCAGTGGTTTATCAGGTTTGTCCTACTTTCCAACCCTACCATGCGCGCAAGCACAGTGCACTAGTGCACAATGGCACGTGCGCCGCGTGCACGCCGCAGGGCCTCCACAGCGGGAAGCAAGCTGCTGCTCCCGATCCTCGTCAGCAACGTGTCGAACCTCGCTCCGGCCGGGGCCAGGCGCGCACCCTGCGCCATCAGCGCCTCGGCCACGTCCTCCGCGGAGCTCCACGCGCCGACGCCGCCGCGGCCGCCGCCGCCGCCCGCGCTGCCGCCGCCGGCCGCGGCCGCGCGCGCGCGCGCGAGCGCCAGCTCGCGCCGCAGGGCCGACAGCGTCACGATGGGCACCCAGCCGCCGTCGTCGCCCGCGCCGCCGCCGCCCGTGTCGTCCCCGCCCGCGCCGCCCTCGTCCGCGGCGTCCCCGCCCTCCCGCGGCGGCGGCCGCTCACTGGCGCCGGCGCCGGCCGCGCCGCTGGCGCGCGGCGGCGGCGAGAGGTACGCGCCGGAGGTGGGTGCGCCCAGGAAGCCGGGGCGGGGCGCGCCGGCGCCGGGCGCGCCGTCCGGGTCCTCCAGCCAGGCGAGCTCGGGCTCGACCACGCTGAGCGCGGTCAGGGCGGCCACTGCGCACGCGCGCCAGTTGGGGTAGGATTAGGGTTCAGGCGAGCTCGGGCTCGACCAGGCTCAGCGCAGACCGGGCGGCCCCCGCGCGCACGACTCGCTGTTTGCTTGTCCTCCTCTCAGGCGGGCGGGCGCTCGCTGCAGGGCTCTGCGCGCCGTCGGGCCAGCGCTGCATGCAATCCTCTGCCTCACGCAGCGCAGCGTTGGCGGCGTGCGCGAGCGGCGGGCCGCGGGGGCACCCTGGCACTGTGCTCACCCTGCGCATGCGCAGTTCGGTGACGCGACCTGCGTCAAGTTAAGCAGAGAAGGGCCGCAGCGCCCGCGGCCGGGGCGGGCGCGCACCGAGCGCGTCGGCGGTCTGCGCGAGCGCGGCGGCCGAGCCGGGCGCCTCCGCGCGCAGCCGCCGCGCCCAGGCCAGCTGCGCCGCGGCCGCGCCGCGCAGGTCGCAGCGCGCCACGCAGAAGTTGAACAGCACGGCCGCTGGCGGCGGCGCCGCGCCCAGCTCGGCCGCGGCGGCGCGCCGGCGGAGCACCGCCGCGGCCTCGGCCGCCAGCGACACGGTCACCGTCCTGGCGGCGCGCGCGCGCGGCGCAGGTCAGCTCGGCGGCGCGCCGTCGGGCCGCGCGCCGTCGGGCTGCGCGGCTGCTGGCCGTTCAGTGCGCTGCCCGCTGGGCGCAGGCCAGCTCGGCAGGGCTTTGTCAGGCGGTCTGCACTTCGCACTGTGAACCGATCCGCCGCTCTTACCTGGCGGCGGAGCAAAGCGCTCGTTGCCCTGCCCGAAGCACGGGCCTCCACCCCAGTCTAGCCGCGCACCCAACAGCCACACCCGCCAGCTACGCCATGGCAGCATCGCACACGCCGAGCAGGGCGGCTCGAGCGGAGCCACAGTGCGGCCGGCGGCGGAGCCCACGGCGGTGCCAGCCTTTGCACAGGCGGCCCGCGGGGAGGCTCGGCGTGGGCGCCGCACCGGGCGCCGCACTGCACCTGCGCCACGCCCGCCAGCGGCAGGCGCAGCAGGGCGGCCACGTCGCCCGACGCGGCCAGCGCGCCCAGCAGCCGGTGCAGCGCCTCCAGGCGGCGCTCGGGCACCGGGTTGGCCGTCAGCGCCGCGTACGCCTCCTGCGCGTCCCAGACAGGGGGGTTTAGGGTTTGGGTACTACCATATCCACCCCGCAGTGCGCCCAAGGGTGGGCAGCAACAGCACAGAGCGGTGCACAGCAACAAAGTATAGCGCAAATTTGATATCCCTGGGTATCCCTGTGATGCCGTGGCACCCCCGAGCGACTGCGCGCTCAGGCCGGCATGAGTCAGGCACCTTGGCGCCGGCCAAGGTCGGCGCAGGCCCCGCCCATGATGTTACGCAGACGCAGAGCATTGCGCGCTCCGCAAGCGGCCCGGCCACAGCGCGGCCCCCGAGGCCCCCGCGGCGCCGCGCTGCCCGCGCCCGCGCCGCAGCGGCGGCGCGCCGGGGCGCGCAGAGCGCGTGGGGCGCCGGAGCGCATGGGGCGTACAGAGCAGAGCGTGGGGGGTCGCGCGCCTCATGGCGCCCGGCGTCCAGCGCGTACACAAACAGGTTGGCCCACAGGCGGCCCTCGCGCGCCAGGCGCCGGGCTGCGCGCTCGCCGCCGCCGTCTTCGCAGTCCATGCCGTCCGCGCCCGGCGCGCCGAACGCCGCATCCACCTGCGCGGCCGCGCGCGGTCACAGAGAGCACCTACGTGCGCTGCTCGTGTCACACCCGCGCCGCCCGCGCCGGCATGCGCGGCCGCTTGGCGCCGGGCGGGGCCCTCTGGTGCGCCGCCCGCCCGGCCTGAGCTTCAAGAGGCCCCGCGCCCGCGCGCCCACCAAGCAGGGCAAGGCGAGGCCGCCGGCGGCGCGGCGCGCGCAGCGTGCCCGGACGCAGCGCCGCACCGCGTGCACGGCGGCCAGCGCGAAGCGCGCCGCGCCGTCTGGGCAGCCCAGCTGCTCGCACACCAGCATGAGCACCTCGAACATCTGCAGCTCGTCCGCCTGCGCCCGCGCACCGCCCCGTCGCACCGTCCCCGCGCGCGCGCTCCCACAGCGCGTCCCCGCGCCGCCGGGCTGTGTGCGCGAACAGGCTTCCAGCCAGCAAGCGGGTCCACTCACAGGGCTCGAGCATGGCATTACCGACACTGCAGATGCTCGCCTGGCCTTATTGCGCCGGGACAGGTAGATGCTCCAGCGGCGCCCCGTGCGCCCACGCAGCTGGGTCAGGTCAGCCGGCAGACTCCCAGCTCGGCTGCACGCTCGGCTGGGGGCCATGCCTGGCGCCGCGCAGCCGCCAGCCGACCGGCGAAGGCGCGCAGACCCGAACGCTTAAGACCCTGAATACCTGGAGCCCCGCCCCAGGACCGCACACTGCGCCTAGTGGCACGAGCGCGTCTCGCATCGCCGGGTCGGCTACCAACCCTGCAGGCCTGCACGGGGCGCGCCTGGCGCCCCTCGCTGCCAGCCTCGCCGGTCAGGTCAGCGCGCAGGCCCTGCACCAGGTCAGCCACCAGCACGCAGCTGCGCGCGGCCGCGCCGTCGGCGTCCGCGCCGCCCGCGCGCGCAGCGCGCAGGCCGCCCGCCGCGCGGAACAGCGCGCCTGCCGCCGCCTCCAGCGCGTCGGCGCGCGCGGCCGGCCCGCGCGCGTCGCGCAGCTCGTGCAGCGTCGCGAAGCCCTGCGCCGCGAAGGGCTCGGCACGCTCGACGGGCGTCGCGCTGGGCGCGCGTGCTGGAGCGCGCTGCGCGGGGCGCTAGCTACTCGAGCTCTGCTTCAAGAAGCCTTGTGCGCCGCCGGGACAGCTACCGGGCTGCCGGGCTGCGGGGAGGACAAGTTTCAGGCGGGCTCGGTGCGCACACTCGCGGCGGGCCCCTCCGCACGGGCGCACGTTGCCCCGCGAGGGTGTGGGCGGTGGGCGGGGCCGCGCACCACCAGGAACTGGGCGGCCGGGTCGGCGGCGCCGGCGCCCGCCAGGCGGAACAGCGGCGGCAGCGCGGCCAGCTGCCCCTCCCGGAACAGCGCCTCGCCCAGGTCCAGCGCCTGCGCGGAACCCTAAACCTGCTTGAAAGCAGGCTAATGCGACGGTCTGCCGGTCCCTGCCGATGCGGCCTGCACAGCGAGATGCGCTCCTTGCAGGCGGCCATGTACAAAAACCCAGGAGCAGTGGTCGGCGGGCAGGCGCGCAGCGCCAGGTCCGCACCAGCGAGCGCATGGCGCGTCCGGTGTTCAAGGCCGCGCCCACATCCCCACAGCTACCTGGCTCTGGGCTCGACCCTCTCAGCATCATGCCCAAGGGCGCCAGCGAGGGCCACACCACGGAGACGCAGGGCGCGGGGCGCCTGCGACGCGCGCGAAGCCAAAGCAGGCGCGCCTGCTGCGCGACGGCGTCCTCCAGCGCCGCCGCGCCGCCGCCGGCCGGCGCGCGCCCGCCGAGCATGAGCGCGGCGGCCAGCTCGGGGCCGCCGCCGCCGCCGCCGCCGCCGCCGCCGCCGCGGCCGCTGCCGCCCGCCGCCGCCAGGCATGCCGGCGCCAGCAGCTCCGCCAGGGACGCCTCCCGCTCCTGCCGCGCGCGCGACCGCTGGAGCCCACCTGAAAGCATGCCTGCGGCGGCGAGGCGGACAGGCGGACAGGCGACACCCTCTGACACATGCAATCGGTCCTGCCAGGGTCCCCCAGTGCCGCAAGGGCTGGAGGGCACCTGGCCGGGCGCGGGCGGCGTCGCCGCGGGCGCAGGGGCGCCGCCGCCGCCGCCGCTGTCGCCGAGGCGCAGGCCGCCGATGAGCGCAGCCGGGTCGCCCGCGCGCTCGTGCGTGGCCGCGGCGGGCGTGGTTGCCAGCCAGCGCGCCGTCAGGGCCGCGCGCAGCAGCGCATCGGCCTGCGCGCCCGGCGCGCAGCGAGGCCGGGTTCACAGCAGGGCTTAGCCAGGGGATTGATGGATGCTGCCCTGCCACTATCGCACGCACGCTGCGGCACTCACTGTCGGCCCCACCAGCACACTTTCCCGGCACCACAATGGGCTCACATGCCTCTCCGGGGTGCCTTCAAAAACAAGTCCTGTCTGGGAGCAACTGCTGCTTGGTATAGCAGAGCAGACGAGGCCGCCGCGCCTGGGGCGCGACGACGCCCGCGAGCGCCGCCCAGTGCGCATCCACGGGCGCCCAGCCGCCGGCCGTGCGCGCGTGGCCCAGGAAAGCGAGCAGGAGCAGCAGGTCGCGCGCGGCGTCCGCGGTCGCCGCCGCGATGGCGCCCGCCGCCGCCGCCGCCGCGGCCGGGTCATCGCCGCCATCGCTGGGCCGCGGCGCGGCCGGCGCGCGCGCGGGGCCGCTCAGCGCGGCCACGTAGTCTCGGGCGACCTGGCGCAGGCGCGGGCGGGTGAGGCGCCGCCGCCTGCTTGGTTCCGCTCGCGCGGCCAGGCACGCTGTAGAAAGTAGTGGCAGCGCATGCTAGGCGGGACTGGACCGGCAGCGTACTCGCCCACGTGCCAGTGGCCCCTGACATGACCTCGCATACCACACACGACATTCCCAGACAGTGTCCGCTCTACAGGACTGCCAGCCCGCGCCGCAACTCCTGCCAGCTGCCCCGGAGACCGATCGCAGGAGTGCTGGTAGGGCCGCCTCCGGCCGGGCGCCCACCCTGGCAGGGTCGGCCAGGCCGCGCAGCAGGCCGCCCAGGTCCAGCGCCAGCCGCGCGCGCCGGCGCCGCCAGCGGCCGCGCGCCGCCGCGGCCGCGGCGCCGCCGCCCTCCGCGCCGCCGCCGCCGCCGCCGTCGGCGCCGCACAGCGGCCCCGCCACCAGCGCGTCCACCACCGCCGGCAGCACCACACCGCCGGGGTCCAGCCCGGCAGCGGCTGCCGCCGCCACCAGCGGCCGCACGAGCGGCGGCAGCAAGGCCGCCGCCGCCGCGCCGGCCGCTGCCAGCGCGGCCGCGCCGGCGGGCAGCCCCGCGGCGGCCGCGGCCGCGGCGCCCGCGGCCGCCGCCTGCGCGGGCGCGGCCGGCCGCAGCGCGCTCGCCGCGGGCGCCGCGCCGCCGCGGACGAGCAGCGGGGCGTCGGCAGGCGGGGGGCCGCCGCCGGCGGGCGCCGGCAGCAGCGCGGCCGGCGGCGCGGCGGCCGCGGCGGCCTCGTGGTAGGCGGCCAGCAGGCGGGCGAGGCGGCGCGCGCCGCGCTCCTCCCCGCCGCCGCGCAGCGCCTGGCGTCGTGCAGAGCGCCCCCATGAGGGCGCCACAAGCGCCTGACGAGCACTTGCACACAAGGAGGGCCAGCGTCGCGGCAAGCAAGCTCTGCAGGTCACAGAAAAACAGGGCGGGGAGCCGCCGTCCGCTGCTGCTTCCTTGCACATGCGAGCCTGCCGTTTGCTGTCGCGCCCCCAGCCACCACACTTGCCAGAGCGTGCAACCGACCGCATGCCGCAGGCAGCCACCCCGCGGGCTGCAGTGTGCAGGCATGCAGCGACGCAGCTTCCAGGAACGCCATCACGCGCGGCGCCTGCGAGCGCCGCGCACGGGCGGGCGCGCCTGGTGCACGAGCGGGAGCAGGCCGGCGGCGGGCGCGGCCGCCACGGCCGCCGCGCCGGGCGCGTCGGGCGCATCGGGCCCGGCCGCGGCCGCCAGCGCGGCCGCCAGCGCGGCGCGGTCCAGCCGCACCGGCGCCGGCAGCGCGGCGGCCGCGGCGGCCGCCACCAGGTCTGCTGGCAGCGCGCCCGGCAGCGGCCCGCCCGCGCGCGCCGCCAGCGCGGCGCGCAGGCTCGCCCAGAGCTCCTCCTGCGGACGCGCGCGCGCGCGCGCGTGTGAGGTGTCCGGCGGTGCCGGGCGCGGCGGCGGCCGACGGCGGCCATCGGCGCTCGGCTGGCAGGCAAGCCAGCCTCTGCGAGAGTCAACCTACGTAACGCTGTAAAGCTGCAGGCGCAGCTGCAGGCGCTGGTGGTGCAGCAGCGGGCGGCCTCCGCGTGGCGCCGTCTGCACATGCAGGCCAGTCCAGAGCTACGGCTCCACGACTCGTGCGTGGTAGCTAGCACCCGCGGCTTTGTCATACAGGCAGCACACACCCGCATGCATGTGCCAAAAGGACATCTGCCGGTGGTGCCGCAGCTGGCTGATGCATGTGCAATCCGTGCCCAGGGCAGCGCCTCTCCTGGAGCAAAAAGTGGGATGCGGCTCCATCGGAATGCCGCTGGCCAGCCGCGAGCGAATGACTCTCGCGGACGATCACTATGCCGCCTGCGAATCGCCTGGTTGCCCGGGGCTCGCAGGGGATGCCTTCTCGCTCATGGCCAGGGGCTGCCTCTCGTCGTCTGGAGTGAGAAGCTTGTCTATTTTGGAGAAAACAGACAGGGTGTACGAACTATAGAACAGATCCTGTTCGAGTATAGTCGTGCCAAGCGGCCTTTAATCACGGTATGTATACCCCAGCACTTTCTTTCGGGAAGCCTGACCCCCGGTTATGGGTAAGTTTTGTGCACCGGGCATGGACTGCACCCGCCGCACGGGAGGGCAGGCTTCAAAACGGATTGGCCCAGGCGACACCCTGCGGCGAGCGCACCTGCAGCTGCATGCCGCCCTCGTCGTCGTCGTCGGCGCCGGCACGCGCCTCGGCGCCCACGGCCTCACGCAGGCGCACGCCGGCCGCGCCGCGGCCGCCGGCCAGCCCGAGCGCGGCCGCGGCGCCGCCCTGCAGCAGCAGCCAGGCGCGCAGGCCGCCGTCGCCGTCGCCGGCCAGCGCTACGTCGCGCACCGGCGCGGGCGCGGGCACGGGCGCGCCCGCCTGCGCGCCGCGCAGGGCGGTGGGGCGCGCGCCGTATGACTTGCCCGGCCGGCGCTGCCGCCACAGGCCAAGCAGCGGGCATGCCGCATACGAGGGGGGCTGTGGGGCACCAGCACGCTGCGTTTGCAGGCCCAGGGCTTCATCTGCAAACTCTGCTCGGCACAGGCCACGCCACAGGCTGAAATACAAAGCATGGCTGCATAGCTGCTCATGGCCTGCTGTACACTTTGTGTGGGTGCGCTCGCACATCAAGCGTCCACAGCAACGAGGCACGCAACAAATTCCGCATCAGCCCATGATGCACTTCCGCTCGAGAGCTGTTGCAGCAGTGCCGCGCCTGCTGGAGCGTCGGCGTGCCGGCAGTGCCGCCCAGAAAGTATGTCACCAGCTCGCTGTGACCGTCGGGCGCGTCCGCCTGCAGCGCGTCGCTGCAAGTCACCGCCTCTCCGCCGCAGGCGAGAGCGCTCCCGTGGCGCCGCCTTGCAGTGTGCTTCCCAAGGCGGCACAAGGGCGCGGCCGGCCGCCCGCCGCCGCCGCAGCAGGCCGGCCACGCCCAAAACAAGGGGCTAGCAGCCAGGCGGGCACGCAGAGCTATATGGGTAGGGTAGGGTAGGGTTACGGTTCCTATCGGGCCGCGCGCCTGCACGACCAGCCAGCCGCCGCCGCCGCCGTTGGGCGCAAAGCGAAGCCGGCGCGGGGCGCGCGGCGCGCCGTCGGCGCCGGGCGGCGGCAGGTGCAGCAGGCACGCCTGCGACAGCAGGCTCCACAGGCGCAGGCTGCCGTCGGCGTAGCCGGCCGCGAGCACGTCGCCGCGGCCGGCGCGCGCGGCCGCCAGTGCCGTCACCGCCGGCGCTGCCGGCCTGGCGCGCGCGAGGGCCGGGCGTCAGCAGAACCCTGATAAGGCGTTCGATAGAGCGCCGCGCGCCATGCGCCGCTGACATGCGGCGCGGGCTGTGCATGGCTTGTTGGGCCTGGTGCACGCGGGAGCGAACGCCCGCCGGGGCACCGCAGCCTCCTAAAGCACGGCCTGCACTGCTGAGCCGGGCCGGGCTCGCCTGTCTGCAGACGGCCCGGCACGTCTGGAGGGCGGCAACAACAGCACCGCCCACGACCCTGGTAGAGTCAACAAGCATGCGCGGCGTGCGGGCGGCCGCCCCGCAGGCACTGGTCACTGAGCCGCGGGCGTGCGGTGCGCGTGTGGTGAGCGAGGCGGCGGCGCGGGGGCGCGCCGGGCAAACAGGCCGCTGAGGTAGCTGCCGACGGTGCGCGCGGCGTCGCGCAGCTCGAACGCGCTCGCCGCGCCGCCGGTGTCGAACGCGGCCAGCGGCAGGCACCTGCCCGGCCGCAGCCTCCTCCGCTGAAAGCTTGCGATTGGTGCAGGATGGGAGCCACACAGGACGCATGCTGTGTCCTGCCTGACGCAGCCAGCGGACAGCGTGCAGACACAGGGCTGCACGGCATGGGGCTTTATAAGCGGTGCGTGCGCAGCGCCCACTGGACCCAGTCGAGCGTCTGGTCGACACTGGGCATGCAGAGCACCCCGCTGTCTTGCAGGCCACACACAGCAGCGCGAGGTTTCAGGCCGCATGGTCGTCTGCGGGAGCAGCATGCACCCCGCAAGGCCTCGCCGGTCTCGAGCACTCCCCCTGGCGCCCGGTACGTTCAGCCAGAGGCATGCAAGCCAGCGCCAGCCACGCCGTGCGGGACGGCACCACCGGTGACCTCCCCGGGCAGGCCATGCGGGGGGCCGGCGCACAGGATGCCGCCCTGGGCGCCGCCGAAGCAGGCGCATCCGCCGGCGAGCGCGGCCGCGGTTGGCGCGCCCAGCGCGCGCTCCGCGGCCGCCGCCGTGTCCACGCTGGCCACGCGCGGCGCGCCCGGGTCGCCGGCCGGCGGGGGCGGGAGCGGGATGCGGTGCAGGCGGCCGGCCGCATCCAGGGCCACCAGCGCGTCGCCGCCGCCCTCGTCGGCCCCGGCGGCGAGCGCGGGGCACAGCGGCGCGGGGAACGCCAGCCGCAGCGCGGCGCCGCCCGGCGCGCTCTCGGCCAGCGCCAGCACGCTCGGCTCCTGCGGCAGCGCGGGACGGGGTCGTCGGGGGCAGCGCAGCAGCAGCCGGCGGCCCGCGCTGACGCTGTCTGCGCCCTCGCCGCTCGGAGCGGCGCGCGCTGTGCGCGCAGCAGCAGGGAGCGCCGGGCGCGGCGCGGCCTCGGCGGCAAACAGCGTGATCCAGTCCCGCTGCCTGGCAGCAACGCACAGGCGGGGAGGCCGTGCCGAGCAGTGCAAGCGCTGTATATGTCTGCCTGCGGCCTTTGTTAGGCGAACGCCACGTGAGCGCCAGCATCCCCACACACGTTTCTGCCTGGTGAGGTGCATCCACTCTGCTGCTGGCTGCGTCGCGGGGCACTCTGCAACACAGGTCTGTCAAAGCATGCGGGGTCGCACTGCTGCACTGGTGCTCCACAGGAAGGTGCGGTGCTCCTCGCCGACACAGACATGGACGCCGCTCGCTGTGTCTGCAGCGTTAACCTGCAGCACGTGCGCCGCATCGCTGCCCGGCAGCATAGTGGTCTGCATGTGGCCTGGCGACGGCGGCGGCACTGCCACCGACTCGATGTAAAGGCCGCTCGCCGCCATGCTTGCTCCCTGACACGGCAGGTTGCTGCAGGACGTAGGCTCACACCCAATGCGCCCGCATCAATGATTACCGGACTGGTGCCGCGCTTTGCAGAACACACGGGCGCGGTGTCGCGCGTGCGGCATTGCAGGACGGCCCGCAGTCTGATGCTGCCCCTTGCGCCCCATGTCCATGTCCCATGCCGTCCGCCTGTGCAGAGCATGCCTACCCAGGGTGCGCCTTCCCCGACACAGCATGTCCTTCCCGCACATTGCCTGAAAGCCAGGAGCCAGGAGCGGTCCACACCAGATCAGAGCCAGCATGGTGTCAGCACTGGCCCAGATGCTGCCCGCCAGCCTGTACAGGGCGAGCGCGCCCGGCGCCGCTCCAGCAGAGCCCGCGCGGCCCGCGGAGCCCAGCCTCGCGGCCGCGCTGCTGGCCAATGCGCGCGAGACGCCGCTCATCGCGGCGCCGATGGAGAAGAAAATCAAGCTCTACAGCCCCGAGTTCTACACCGCCTGCACCATCGGCGGTATCCTGAGCTGCGGGCTCACCCACACGGCCGTCACGCCGCTGGACGTGGTCAAGTGCAATATGCAGGCACGCCCCCGGCCCCGGGCCCGCGGCGCGGTGGCAGCGAGCGAGCGGGCGCTGAGGCAGGCTGGCCGATGCAGATCGACCCGGTCAAGTACAAGAGCATCTCCGAGGGCTTCAAGCTCACCGTCCGGGAGGCCGGCACCGCCGGCCTGTTCCGCGGCTGGTTCCCCACGCTGCTCGGCTACTCCGTGCAGGGCGCTGGCAAGTTTGGCCTCTACGAATACTTCAAAAAGTGCGGGCCGGTGGCCTGCGCAGCCCCCCCTGCCCTGATTGGGGCCGACGCGTCGCTCCGGCGCTCGTGCACTGCCCCATCGCCCGCACGATGTGCGCGCCGACACGATTATGCCGGCGGCGCGCGCGCAGGAAGTACTCCGACATGGCCGGCCCGGAGAATGCCAAGCGGTACCAGACGGGTATCTTCCTGGCAGGCTCGGCGTCCGCCGAGTTCTTCGCCGACATTGGCCTGTGCCCGTTCGAGGCGGTCAAGGTGCGCGCGCAGCGGCACGGGCTCGGCCGGCCCTGTTGCGGATGCGTTCAAGAGCACCGCCGGGCGTGCGTGGTCGGACAGCGGGGCGGGGAGGCGCTGGTGCGGGCGAGCCCTAACGCGGGGCCGGGCGTGCGCTCGCGCAGGTGCGGGTGCAGACGATGCCCGGCTACGCGCAGGGCTTCAGCGACGGCTTCCCGAAGATCATCCGGGAAGAGGGCGTCGCCGGGTGCGGGCCGCCCGCCGAACACCAATCTCTCACTGCGGGACGCTCCTGCTCGGGCGCCGCGCAGCCTAGCTTCGGGGCGCCTTGTGCATCGGCACGAGGCGCGGGCGCTTGCCCGACGCGGGTGGGGTGGCGCGCGCAGGCTGTTCAAGGGCATCACGCCGCTGTGGGGCCGCCAGATCCCGTACACCATGATGAAGTTTGGTGCGCCGCCCACCACTGCATGCTCAACGGGAGCTGCTGCAGGGCGTGCGCTCCGTGGGAGTGGCCGCGCACCTGGCGGGCAGCGCAAGCGCCTGTCTGCAGCCCTGCCTCTGGTCACCGACGCAGTACCTGTTCACGGCGCTCGCTGGCTCGCTGCGACCCCGCGGCCGCGCGGCCCAGCGGCGTGCCCGCGCCCGGGCCCCCGCCCGCGTGCCTGCCGGCGCCATGCACGGCATGCCGCGCCTGACGCGGCGGCGCCTCCCCCCCTTGCCGAAATGGCTAAACTTTTTTTTGTAGAAAGCTCACTCATCACCGCGGCACGCGCGCGCAGCGTGCTTCGAGAACACCGTGCAGGCGCTGTACAAGTACGTGGTGCCCAAGCCCAAGAGCGAGTGCGGCAAGGTGGAGCAGCTGGGCGTCTCGTTCGCGGCCGGCTACATCGCCGGCGTGTTCTGCGCGGTTGTCTCCCACCCGGCCGACAACCTGGTCTCCAAGCTCAACTCGCAGAAGGGCGCCACGGTTGGCAGCATCGTCAACGAGATGGGCTGGCGCGCCCCCGCCCCGCCGCGCCCCGCCCCGCCCTGCCGCGCCGCGCCGTGCCGCGCCGCGCGCCGCCGCCGCCGCCGAGCTGCCTGCCGGCAGCGGCGGCGCCCGGCTGAGTGACGGAGGCCGGCAGCGGCGTCGGTGCCAGAGAGAGCCGCGCCTTCTGGTGCTTCAGGCGTGCGTGCGTGCGGGCATACACTGCTGTTTGTGCAACACTGGGAGCAAGCGTCTTGTCAATGAGCTGTTGCCACATCCCGAAGCCTCGCGCAGCGGCAGCCCTCCTGGGCGCTGACAGGCTGGCAGCGTGCTGGTGGCCCTGCACCGGTTGGGAGGCGCCGCCGGGTGGCGCCGCCGAACCCTGCGCGCCGCGCCGCGCTCGCCTGACCAGGCGGAGCGCCGCGCAGGACGGCGCTGTTCACGCGCGGCCTGCCGCTGCGCATCGTCATGATCGGCACGCTGACCGGCCTGCAGTGGGGCATCTACGACGCGTTCAAGGTCTACGTGGGCCTGTGCGCCCCCCGCCAACCCTGCAGTGCCTCATGCTTGGGCGGCCAGTGACGCCTGCTGCCGCTGGTCGAAGGACGCTGCGCTGCCTCGCCAGTCCCTGGTGGCCTTAGGCGCTGCCCACCGCTCCACCAGCCCGGCGCGGCGACGGGCGGTGTGCTGACCGGATGCTGTCCAGCCTGGCCGCTCCTGCGCCCTGGCTGCTGAGCGGCGGGGGCAGGCGGCCGCTCCAGCTCGCCGTCACCGCACGCGCCCCCGGTGACTCAGCGCGGCTGCGAGCGGCTGCGCAGGGTAGGCATATTCTAACCCTACTGCCTGGGCATCCGCGCAGGCCGACGACCGGGTCGGCGCCGCCGCCCGAGCCGCTGGAGAACGCGCCCGGAGCGGGCGCCGTGGGCGAGCTGAAGAGCCAGGCCGAGAAGCTGAAGGCGAAGGTGAAGTGAGCGGGGCGCGGGCCGGGGAGCCGCGCAGCTGGGTAGAGGCCGGGTGGGCCACCAAGCCCTGTTGCGCTGCGCCCTCTTGAAGTCGGCCGCAGCGCGGGTGCCGGGGCGCATGCTGCACCCTGACGGCGGCCGCGCTCGCGCTCACGGGGCTGTCCCGTGGCCTTCAGGGCCGGGCCTTTGCGGGCACGCTTGCACTGCCGCGGCAGCAGTGCCGGCCGCTGCTGGCGCAGGCTCCGGCAGCCGCCGCTGTGATCTGCTGCGCGGCTGCAGGCGTGCCGGGGCAGGCGGGGCGGAAGTATCAGCGTGCCACTGGGTGTGGTGCATGGCTGCGCTGCATGCGCGGACAGACTGCGCCGGTCCCCGAGCGCTCTGGCGGAGGCAGGTGGATGCACACGGGGCCGTGTTGGCTGTGCAGAAACACTGTGTAGGGTTTGGGAGCCAGGGATGGTGCTGTCGGGATGGTGCTGTCGGCGGGCTGCGGGGTCGGGAATCCATGATGCATCAAGGCTTGCAGCCGCGCTGGCCCCCAGGCCACAAGGCGACAACCCTGAACTCGCGCGTCCTGCGGGGTGGGCTGTGCTTGCGCCGCCTCAGGGTGCTGCGCGGTACAGCGCTGCGGTCGGCCGGGCAGGACCGGCGCGGGTCAGGTGCACATGTTCGACGGGGCTGGCGGCGGGTGGGCTCACCAATGTCGCGCACCTGTCATGCAAACAGTGCAATTCTTTGGGCTGCGCAGGGCCCTTCTGCCGCGAACAGCCTCGGCTTGTCATGTGGGCCGGTGGAGACAGGTTCTGTGTGTGTGAGGGCCTGTGTGACCTTGACAGCCGTTACAGCGCGCTGTGCATCGCCCGTGCGCAGGTGCGCACGGTGAGGCAGCAGATACTCCTCAAAGGGTGGACCCGCAGCATGCTCTCTCATCCGTATGTAAACACAGCAGGGACGTTCACGCGCTTGCCCCGCGTGCGGGCGCTGCAGGGGCACGGCAGGGCTCCCAGACATGCAGGCCCGAGTGGCCGGCCAGGCCGGCTGGTGTGATAGGTCGATGCAGCAGAAGGCGCTAGCCCGGCAATAGAATAAGCATGGCAATACTGCGTCGCCAAAACAGCTGCACCCAGGTGGGCGCGCGCGGGGCCGCTGAGGGCGCCCGCCAGGGCCAGGGCCGTCAAAAAGAATAAGCTGCGTCCATGGCGCGGGCGGTGTGCTGGTTTGACGCCTTGGCGAATACAGGCCAAGACATGGAAGCAGCAGGGCACCTGCACGGGGGACCGGGGATGAAACCAGCGAACAGACCCTGCGCGCCCGCCGCCAGAGCGGCCGCTGGCGCCTGACATAGCCGCACCTCGCCCGACGCAGACAGAAGCAGGGATGGAGCGCACGACGCTGAATACCGAGCTGGAAAGCCGCTCGTGGGGCAGCAGGCTACTTCACATGCGCGTCACGCGCCCCCGTATCTCACAAAATCCGCGCACCAGCCGCCGCCTCGAGCCACCCAAAGCAATGCTAAAGCAGCGCAGTACTAAAGCAGCACCCGTAAAGCCCGCTTGCTCCCCCACCTCCCCACAACACTCTGGTAGCGCCTAGTCGGGCGCGTCAGTCATATCCGGACGCTGCCAGCCCGCGCACGCCTCCTCCGAGGACGCGCCGGGGGGCCGCTGCGCCAGGTCCGCCCAAGCCAAATCACCTACCGAAGCTAGACACGCCTGCACATGCGGTGCGCCGGCGCAGGGCGCCCGCGCTAAAAGCACACCGGCTTGGGCCAGACCTGCACCTGCGCGTGCGTCGCGCCGCACGCCTGGCCCACCTCCTTGCCGCCAAAGCCGAGCCCGAGGGCGCAGCTGCTTGAGGCGCCGCTGTCGCTGGCCAGCGTGGCGGCCGCCAGCAGCGCGCGCCACTCGGCTCCGGCGCCGCCGAAAGGCGGCCGCCGCGCCGCATCCTCCAGCGAGCGCCACACGCTGGCCCAGCCGTCGGCGCCAGGGTCTGGCGCCAGGTCGACGCCGGGGTCTGGCGCCAGGCCGGCGCCGGGCTTCGCGCCGCGCGCCGGCGGCGGCGGCGCGCTCTCGGCGCTGTCGCACAGGCCGGCGTCGAGCGAGAAGCGCATGCGCTGCGCCGGCCACTGCTGCACCGCGGGCGCGCCCCGCGCCGGCGCGGCGCGCCCGGCGGCCTCGGCGCGCCGGCGCTTGTGCCGCGTCGGCGGCGCCGGGTGCGCCGAGCTGCCCGTCTCGGACGCCCAGCCGTTGTCCGCGTCGCGGCGCGCGCAGCAGGCGGCGGTCTTGTTGCCGGCGTGCGCGTGGAGCAGCGCGGCCATCACGCGGCCGCTGCACGCGCTGGGCGCGCCGCCGCCGCCGCCGCCGCCGCTGCCGCTGCTGTTGCGCGCTGTCAAGCAGAAGTCGAAGCTGAGGGAGGCCGCCGGCGAGCTCGGACACGTCGTGTCGCCGCAGGCGGCCATCTTCAGGCCTGCGGAGCGACGTGAAAAGCAGCCTGAGTCTCTTTGGCAGTACGGGCTGCGCCGCCTGGGGCGCCCTCGCTGCCGCTACGTCAAGCGCCGAGGGCGGCATAGAGCGTGCTGACGGCCGTCAGGTGAGCCACACAGAAACGTAGCAGGTATTTCCTCGTCGACTTGCATCTTGCAACAACCAGCTCCCGCTGCTTATGCGTGAAGTGGAACCGACGTGCTCTCCTTGCAAGCGTTCCGGCCAGCTTGCCGGTAATGCCTTGCAGGCCTGGTGCATTTCGACAAAGTGCTCGAACTTTAACGGCAAGCTTTATATTGCACATCGTAGAAGTATAGTCGCTCGGTCCCGGGGGACTCCTCAGGACACACCCAGACCGCAGGGGGTGCCTGCTAGAAAGGACAGGGCCCGCACCGTGCGCGCAAGGCGAGGAGCGGCAAAGGTGTCGAGGTCAAGCTTGTGTCCGTGCAGTCGCAGGCAGGCGTGCTGGTCCTTCTGAAACGGCATACGGTGCGAACAGTATCGAGCGGCTGTGAAATCAGGACCAGCGGCCTCCCGCGGAAGTGCTTGCAGAAACCGGGCTTCCTGCTGGCCAAGCTGATTCATCTTTCAACTTGAAAACGTATAAAGGTGCACGCATGTAGGGTTGGAAAAGGTTTGGCCAGGAAATTCTGCCAAAGACTGCAAATTTCACGTGCCTGGATCAGTGCCGTCCATCAGACTTCAAGTGCGCAAATCGCGCTGCGACATGTCGTCTCACCTGTCCTGAGGGCCCCTGGAAAGACTAGCCTACCCGCTCTGGCCTGCCGACACTACGTCAACCGGCAACCATGCGCTGGTCTCACTCGCTCACTAATTGCGTTTGGTGAGGCAACATACCCTAAAATGGCAGGCGTCCCATGTGGGACCTGCACAGAACCAGCAATTTCCGCAGGGACGCCCCGCGGTGCGGCTAACATCCTAAAGACCCTGGCGGTTGCTCCGACACGCCCACGCTGCTCGCAGGCACACCTGACCTGATGAAGCCACCTGCTGGGACAGTGCCTGGCTGAGGGCGTGCCTGCTGGCGGCGACGCAGGCACGCGCAAACGCGCACTCTGGAAACCCTGGTAGCAAGCCTGGGAGGCCTCGCAGGGCCGACGACCCCGCGGCGGCCCCGCGCGGCGCGCGGCGCGCGCTACAGGCACACGCCGCTGGCGTCGCGCCAGGCGAGCAGCACGCGCACGCCGCGGTAGTGCACCGCGGCGGCGCCCACCACGCACAGGTGGAACAGCTGGTGCGAGTGGAAGGCGAGGTCGAACGCGCCCGGCCACCAGCGCTCCGGCACGCGCAGCGCGTAGATGGCCGCGCCGACCTGCGCGGCGCGCGCCTGAGCGCGCCGCCACCAAGGTGCGCAGCATCGCTGGCGGCGACGGCGTGCTCGCCGCGCTCCGGCCCACCGACTGACTGCAGCAGCACATCTCGCACCCCTGCGCCGACGCTGTTGGCCCGACAGGCCCCTGTAACCTGTACCCTGCAAGTGTGGGCTTGAAGACATCGTTGGGGTTATGAAGGTTGATCACAGGAGCCCGATGGCGTTACCAGCTCGCGAGTGTGACCCGCAGGAGCAGCGGCGGGAGGCCGCCGGCGCGCGCGCGCGCACCAGGTAGATGGCGCCCATGGCGAGGTCGTGCGCGAACGCGCGCCGCACCGCGCGCTCGGCGCCGTGCAGCAGGAAGCTGTGGAAGGCGGGCGCGATGCCCCACAGGCCCAGCGCGGCGAACAGCGACGCGCGGAACGCGCGGTACCGCGGCTTCTGGAACACGGGCGCCAGCGAGACGGTGACGGTGACGACGCCTGCGCCGGCGCCGCGCAGTCGGCGCGCGCGCTCGCGCGCCACCCCCCGCGCCCAGTCCAGGCCCGGTGCCCGGTCTCCTCCGACCCTCGCGCGGCACAAGCGACCACCTGTGGAAGTGCCCTCCCGCACGCCGCAGATGCAGCTGTTCAACACGCGTCTGAACATGGAGCCGGATGCGTGCCGCCGCCTCTCACCCACTCAACGCGATCCGCGCCTCAGCCTCGCACTCATCCAAGTTAAGGGCGCTGAGCAGCGCCTGGTCTGCGCCGGAGCCCTGCGCCGCACGCGCGAGGGGCGCGCACCGAGCAGGAGCGTGGACAGCAGGTAAAAGTTCCGCAGCACGGCCTCGCACAGGAAGCCGTAGTAGACGGGCGGCACGAACGAGGTCACGATGAGCACCACGATGCCGGCATAGTCAAAGCGCCAGATCAGCTGCGCGCGCGCCGCGCGACGACATCATCGCCCCCGGCCGTGCCCCCGACTCCGCCCAGGGCACATAGAGAGCGGTGCGCAGCTTCTTTGATTTCCTTGAAAGGCAACAGGCGAGCACGCAGCCCCTGGCAGGTGCTGCGCATGCCCATCAACCACCAGACAGCATCAGTGTATGCACGGGCTCTTCACAAGCGCCTGGACGCTCGGACGAGCAGAAAGAGGGGGTCGTACGGCAGCAGCGCGCGCGCCTGGGAGATGTGGACGGAGCAGCAGCCGAGCAGGTGGCACACGGAGGAGGTGAGCATGCAGGTGATGGCGCCCGCGGTGAACACGTGGATGGGCCAGCGGCTGGCCGGCCAGCGCGCGCCCAGCACGCGCGCGGCCGCGGCCGCCGCGCGGCCATCCAGGCCGCGCAGGCCCTCCCAGCCCACCTCCAGCACGCTGCTCGGCCGGCCGCTGCCCTTTAGCGCTTGCAAGTCGCCGCGAGAGCGGTTACACATTGACCGCATGCGAATGAGGATACCTGCAGGGCCCATCCCCAGCCCACCCACTTGCCGGTCACGGCTGTGCACGAGTGTAGCGCTTGCCGGCCTGGGGCACGCTGCTGGCATCAAGTGCACGAGCAGCAGGAGTGCGAGCGCAGGTGTCAGATGTGCTCGCAGGCCCTTCATGCAAGCCCTGTAAACATGCAAGGTCCCCAACCGCCCCGGCGAGCAGGCCGGGCGGCATCGGGCGCGGTCAAGCCTCCAGCACGGCAACCTCCTCGTAGAACCCTACCGTTGACCCCCATCAATACGCTAAGTAGCCAGGCGGCAGCAAGGCGCGCGCCTGGCCTCCAGCGCGGCGACCTCCTTGTACGTCGCGCGCCCGAGGTGCGCGAGCCCCGCGAACGCGCTGCCGGCCATGCGCCGCCCCGCGCCCAGCGCCGCGCCGCCGCTCTGCGAGCCGACGCGCAACCCAGGCTGAGGGGCTGCTTTGTTTCTGAGCACTTCTATGCCTGCCGGGCGCAACGGGCACTGGTCTATCCGCGAAAGCACTCAACCACAAGGACGCGGCGCCGGTCGCATGTCGTCGCTCGCAAGTGAAAGGACCTGGCTCTGTGGCCAAGCCACAGCGCGGAAGCGCCAGGCCCACCTGCGCATTGCATGGCACGGTGACCATGCATACAGCCACAAGATGTCCAGCTGCACTTTCACACCCCCGGCTCAGCAAGCGCGGGCAGGCACCAGGAGCCCGCCGCGGCCGGCCGCGGCGAGGCGCTCCTCCAGCGCGCGCAGCGCGTCCCCGCCCAGCGCCAGCGGCGCCGGCCGCGCCCACAGCGTCACGCCTGTCAGCACCGCAAACAGCAGCGCGCCTGCGCCGCACGGCCGCCAGCCCCGCTCACCGCCCGCACCCCCGCTGAGCCTGCCTGGGACCTGGGCAGCGCGTGCGCATGGCGCTGGGCACCAGGGAGCTGAAGCACCAGGCGCCGCAGCGAGAGGGCGAAGCGCGGGCGCGCGCCAGTGAGGTGCGTCCAGATGTTGCCGGTCTCGTTGTGCAGGCGGAAGAGCGACGCCAGCGACTCGCGCACGGAGTAGTCGGCGCGGTAGTAGCGCGTGATGTACTCATTGTCGCGCAGGTAGTCCGGCAGGTCCGCGAACAGGCTGGTACTGGCGCTCCGGGCGGCCTTGCCGCGGGGCCGCCGCGGCGTGGCGAGCAGCGCGGCGGCACCGCCGCTGCCGGCGGGCGCGCCGGCGCCGTCTGCGGCCACGACCTTGGCCCTGGCGCCGGCGCTCGCGCAGCCGAGCGGGGCGGCGTCCGGGGCGGCATCGTCGCGGGAGGCAGTCTCGCCAGCGCTGCGGCTGGTGCGCCTGCGCCGGCAGTGGCTCGGCTGAGCGCGCGGACAGCAGGCGGTCGCGCAGGCGCATCGCATCTGGGCCAGGTCGCACCTCATCCCGGCCTACGCTGTCAATGCAGTGCTCTGGAGGTACCCTTCCCAAAGCATAGGCTCGACTACATATGCAGTTTGTACATAGAAAGGTCTTGCATGGCGTGGCACAAATTTTGCGCAGAGAGCTGAGCAGCTACACTGTCACCAGTCCACCACACAGCCTGAGCGCTTGACGATGATGATGAAGCAGTGCTATGATCAAGCAGGCCAAAGTGTACTAAAAAGGGTTTTGGAGCCTGCCTGCCGCCAAGGCAGCACCCGGCGGTGCACCGCAAGACAGAGTTGTCAACCCCTACTAGGTGGCCTGTTGCGCTAGGTACGTGGTGCAGGAGCGGCAGCCGCCATGCCGAAGAAGAGCAAGAAGAGCAAGTCCAAGCGCCAGACGCTCAAGCAGAAGTACAAGGTCATAAAGAAGGTGAAGGAGCACCACAAGAAGAAGGCCAAGGAGCTGCGGCAGCAGGCCAAGTCCGGCCGCAAGCCCAAGGCGCCCAAGGACCCGGGCATCCCCTCGCAGTGGCCCTTCAAGCAGGAGCTTGTCAAGGAGCTGGAGTGGCAGAAGCAGCGCATCCTGGCCACAGAGAAACAGAAGAAGGCGGAGCGGCGCGCGGCCCGGGTGCGCGCCGCCGCCTCGCGGCCCCCCGCCCCGCCGTGCTCGCACGCCTGCACGGGCCGAGCCGCCTTCCAGCCATTTGACTGGAGAGCTCCCGGGACCTCACGTGGCCCCCCAAGTGAGACGCTGGCTGCTGCAGGCCAGGCTCCGGCCACGCAGCCTAGCGCGGCGGAGGCCGCAGCAGCGGGGCCTCACAGCCCAGTCTGTTCTCAGGTCGTGGAGGAGGCTGCAGCGCCCGGCGGGGATGAGGATATGGCGGCGGCGGACGGCAGCGGCGGCGGCGGGCTGTCCTTCGAGGACGTGCAGCGCGAGGCTGCCGCCAAGCAGCGCGCGTACGAGACCACCACGGCCGGGCCCAGCGGACGCGGCGCAGGCGGCGACACGGCAGGCGCGGCCCGCGCCGCGGCGGCCCCCGCAGCGCAGGCCGCGCGCAGCAGCGCCCACAGCGGCGCCCGCTCGTTGTTCTATCTGCGAGGGGCGGGGCGCCGCCAAGCAGCGCGGCGGGGGTGCGCTTGCAGCTGTACGCAGCAGTGCCGTGCAGGCAGCACAGCAACAGTTGCGGCCCCGGCCCGCTGTCGTGCAGAGGTCGGCAGGTTGCACAAGCTGCCGCGCCTCCTCTTGAGCAGCGGGAGAGCGGGCGGCATGCACCGGGGCGCTGAGCGCCCGCTGACCCTGCCCTAACCCTATACCCGCGCGCAGACGGCTCCCGCCGCGCGTTCTACAAGGACTTTGTCAAGGTGGTGGAGGCGGCGGACGTGATCATTGAGGTGCTGGACGCGCGCGACCCGCTCAGCTGCCGCTGCCTGGACGTGGAGCGCTTCGTGCGGCGCGCGGGCGCTGCCAAGAAGATCGTCCTGCTGCTGAACAAGATCGGTGCGCCCTGGTCCGTCGCCGCGGCGCTCGACCCGCCTTGGCAGAGCCCGCCGCGGGCGCGGTGCAGCGCTGGCCGTGCCATGGCAGGACAGCCCTGCCGCGCTGCGCTCGAGCTCCAACTTGACGCGCCTGGAGCGCGCACGGTGACTGACGGGTGACTCGGGAAGTAACGGCCTCGGCGCCGGCCATGATGCGCGGTGCGCGCGCAGACCTGGTGCCGCGCGAGGTGGCGGAGGCGTGGCTCGCGTACCTGCGCGAGGAGCTGCCGACCGTCGCGTTCAAGTGCTCCACGCAGAAGCAGGCGGCGCGGCTGGGCCAGCGGCGGCTGCCGGCGGCGGCGTCCGCCGAGCGCGCGCTCGGCGGCTCGGAGTGCCTGGGCGCCGAGACGCTGCTGCAGCTGCTGAAGAACTACGCGCGCTCCGCCGGCCGCAAGACGGCGATCACCGTCGGTGCGGCGCCGCGCCGCGCCCGCCCGGGACACGTGGCTGTGCATATCTGCAGCCGCTCAGAGCCGCCGTGCGGGCGGTGTGAGCAGTGTGTGGGGACGTGGCCTGTTTGCTCAGTTCCAGCAGTGGCGCGCCGACCGATGCGCGCAGCTGGCACAGCAAGGGACTGGCAACAATACCGTGCGAGCAGTATGGTGCGCGCGCCTGACGCGGGCGCTGCGCAGGTGTGGTTGGCCTGCCGAACGTGGGCAAGAGCTCGCTGATCAACAGCCTGAAGCGCGCGCGGGTGGCGGCGACCGGCAACACGCCCGGCGTGACGCGCAGCGTGCAGAGCGTGCACCTGGACAAAACCGTCACGCTGCTGGACAGCCCCGGCATCGTATTTGCTGGCGCGGTCAGCGCGGCCGACCAGGCCGCAGCCGCGCTGCGCAACTGCATCAAGGCGCGCCGCGTGCCCTCCCCGCCGCTGCGCCGCGCGGCGCCGAGGGCAGGGCACGGCGATGCCCCTAGGGCAGGCCTTCCGCTTATTCTTGTGAAGTCTGCAGCTGCAGCGCACCACCCGTTTTGAACACAGCAGAGTTTGCAGCTGCAGTGCTCAACCCAATTCGGAAGCAGCTGAGGCAGTCGTGGTCGCATCAGCGCTGCCAAGGACACTTCAGCCATCAGTCCCAAGGCCGACCAAGCTTGCGGACACGAGGTGGCCCCCGGGACTGCCACTGATACTGATTACTTTGCTGAGGGCGCGCCATGGGGCGCGCAGGTGGAGCAGCTGGCGGACCCGGCGCTGCCAGTGGCGCAGATCGTGGCGCGCTGCCCGGCGCGGCAGCTGATGGAGATCTACCGCGTGCCCGCCTTCGCCGGGCCGGACGAGTTTCTGGCGGCCGTGGCCGCCGCGCGCGGCAAGCTGCGCAAGGGCGGCGTGGCCGACACGCTGGTGCGGGCGCTCGCGCATGCTGCCGCGTCTGTATCCTAACCCTACCCTGGCGCGCTTGCCCGGGGGCCCATGCCCCCGGACGCAGCCGCACTCGCCTGTGGGAGCGGGGCGCGCTCGACGGCTGCGACGCGTGCCCGCCCAGCCGCTCTCGACGCGACAAGCGCGGATGCGCGCGGTGCGGGTGGAGCGATGCGGGGCACCTCACAAGCGGCCTGCAGCTCGCCGGCGGGGCGTGCCTGCATTTGGGGGAGAGAGCCAGCGGGCCAGCGGGCGCGGGGACTCGTTGCCATGCCGCGGACCCTCGCTGCCACGCCCGCCCCGCGACAATGCGCAGGCAGCGGGCCCCTCCTGTCCCGTCTGTGCTGGGCATGCTGAGGCCGCGCCCGGCGGGGCGCGCCCAAGCCGTGCGCCGCGCGCGCCGCGCAGGCGGCCGCGCGCATCGTGCTGCAGGACTGGAACGACGGGCGGATACCCTTCTTCACGCGGCCGCCCGTGCGCGACGACCACGGCGAGGCCGCGGCCGCCATCGTGCCGTCCTGGGGCGCCGACTTTGATGCCGAGGCAGTGCGTGCCCAGTTGTTGCACGCGGGGGCGCAGCTGTGCCGGTCCGCTGCGTCTCATGTGATGCACGGCCTTGCAGCTCGTCCTTGGGCACCACGCAGCCAGGCTGCTGCGCCGGCCCGTCTGGGGAAGCGCAGGCGCCTGTCCTGGGCAGGCGCGCGCTGCGAGGCGGCGCGCCGGCGCCGGGGCGCACCTGCCAGGAAGAGCGTGCGGCACGGCTGCGTCGCTGCGCGCACGCGTAAGGCGCGCCGCGCGCGCACTTACCCTAAGCCTGCGGCGGGGCAGGTATTTGCCAACGAGCGCAGCGCCGTCATCGCGGGCCTGCCCTCCGTGGAGGACAGCGCCTTCTTCGAGGCGGCGACCGCGGGGCCCGCGCCCGTCGACCTCGACGCGATGGAGCGAGAGGACGGCGGCGCGGAGCCCGCGGCGCCTGGCGCGGGCGCGGCGGCGGCGCAGGCTGCTCAGGGTACGGCGCGCGCGAGGCCTCACACTGCGAGCAAGTGGTGTTCGCGTGTCACACGAAAGCCACATGTAATGCAGCTGGGCGTGAGGCATGCAGCTGCTCTAGCGTGAGGCCTTCTCTTGACATGACCTGTATGGCTTTCATGCCCTCTGTCTCACAGCTGGTCTGCCATCGGGCCGGGGCTCTGTTAGACAGAGACGAAGCTGCTCGACGTGGCGGCGGCTGAGCTGCTCGATGTGGTGGCGGCCGCTGTACAATGTAATAATTGAGCATGCCGGGGCCGGCAGGCGGCGCAGTGGGCATGGAGTCCGAGAGCGACGCCGACGGCAGCGATGGCGCGGACGCGATGAGCGACGGCGCCGAGGCCGAGGCGGCCGCGCTGGCGGACGCGCGGGCGCGCGGCCGCAAGGGCGCGCCCTCGCAGGACGAGGCGCTGTACGGCGAGGCCGGGCAGCACAACCCGCACGCGGCGCGCGCGGCGCGCAAGCGCGCGGCGCGCGCCAAGGCGCAGGCCGGCGGGCCGCTGGTGGCCGCCGCGGTGGCCGCCGTGGCGGGCGTGGGCCTGGGCGGCGCCGCGAGGGCGGCCGGCGGCGCGGCGCGGGGCGCGCAGTCCGGCGCGGACGACGACGCGTATGACTTTGAGGACGCATTTGGCGGCGGGGCGGGCGGCGGGGCGGGCGCTGTGGCGGAGGCCATGAGCGACGGCGAGGCCGCTGACGCTGACGCCGAGCAGGAGGACAGCGACTAGTATTAGGAGGGGGGTGGTCGTCCTGGGCCCGGCTGCCTGTTGTGTGCAAGCTAAGGCAGTGGTGTGCAAGCTACAGCGGTTGCTGTGTGCCTTTCAGCAGTTGCTCTTTCAGAGGCTGGCTGCAGGTCCTGGGCTTTCAGAACAGCGCGCCTTTTGGCTGATATTGCGAAACTGGATAGCGCATGTAGGCAGTGTGCTGAGCATTTGCTCGTTTTCTGAAAAGTTGGTGCGTGTCCCCGAACTTGAGCTGCACACGAGGCCATCACCGATTCTGAAGAGTGCTTAACTTCATGTGCCAAAGCATGCTTGCAGTCGGTGCACATGCCAGCAGCTGCCCAAGCGCTTTGTCCGTACGGCAGCCGCAGCGCTAGAGGGCCCGCCGCATGAGCTTGCACGCCCTCCAAGGCGGCCTTGCACTGGCAGCTGCTGTGCAAGCTTGACCGGTGCGGCGCCATCACACCAGCAGCCAGCGCCCGCCGCGCCGGGGCGGCTGCGACGCCGCGCGGGGACTAGAAGACGATGTCCGCGTCGCCCTCGACACCAATTGTCAGCTCGTGCGGGCGATTGCCGTTGGACGCCGTCCCGTCCTCGTTCGCACGCTGCGCGCGCGCGGGGCGCTGCTTCGAGCACCGCTGGCAGCCCTCCTTGCTGCAGCCCACTGCAGGACTGCCAGGCGACCGAGCAGGGCTGCTGGCAGAGACCTGACCTGGCGACCAGAAAGCTGCGCGCGCGCAGGCCGCGACGCCGCCCCAATGCAGGCCGTTGCAGACCTCTTCAGAACCGAACCGCTCTGGGCCTGCGCAGGCGGGCGGGGCTGCGAGCGCGCACCCGCGCCGCCACTTCGTCGGCCACCTTGCGCTTGTTCGCCTGCACCTTCTTGAGGCGGAAGAACTCCTCGCGCTCCAGCTCGTCCAGCTCGCCCTGCGGCAGGGGCGGCGCCAGGGTCAAATTGAACATGCACCGCCTGCAGATTAGGGTAGGGCTCACAGCCCCGGCCACGCTCCTCGGCGCGGCTGGCGCGCCGGCGCGCGGGCTGCTGAGCACGAGGCCGGACGCCGCCCCCACGGCGGCCCCTGGCAGGGGCTGGTGGCGCGCGCGCTGCAGCCAGGCTTCGCGCATGGTGATACAGCTGGGTCGACATCGGCCTGCCCTGGGATGCACATGGCTGCTCCAAGGCCCAGTCTGAGGGCGAGTATCCAGACGGCGCTTGGTAGGTGTCCAAACGGCGCTTGCAGGCTGCGCAGAGTTCCGCGCTTGACAGGCGACCGGCGAGCAGGCACGGCCGCGGCAGCGATGCCGCCGCGGCGCGGCGCGGCGCCCGCGCCTTGATATACGCAATCGTGTTCTCCAGCTTGGGGATGACGACGTTGTCGAGCGCGTTGACGCGCCGGTTGGTCGTCTTGATCGCCTCGTCCAGCGTCAGGAAGGCCGTCTGCAGGCTGGCCAGCTCGACCAGCAGCTCCACCGCGGTCATGTACGCCTGCGGGCGCGCCATGCCAGGGATAGGATCAGGGTAGGGTTAGGGTAGTTTTCAATCCCAACCCTAGCTCATCGAGACCCTGAAACGACCCTTAAAGGACGCGGGCACTGCTTTTGGGTGCCCGAGTCCTTGCAGCTGGGTGCCCGCAGATGCAGGCGGCAATAAGCGCAAGGCCGGCCGGCGCGGGCTGAGTAACGCATCAGCTTTGCCCAGCATGTGACCAGCGACACCATGCACAGTCACTCGCCGGTGCCCAGCCGGCTGGCTCGGCAGCACTCTGGCGCGGCGACTGCGCGCCGTCTGCGCGCGCTCGGAGCGGGGACGGTCGCTGCAAGCGCCTGGGGCGCGCGAGCTGCCGTGTGCGACGAGTACGCACGGGCAAGAGCTGCCTGCTCAGCTGAAGAAGCGCACTGAGGTGGCCTGGCGTGAGGGAGCCTGACGTGCCTGTCACTGTGGGCGGCCGCGCACCTTGCGGCACTGCTGCACCTGCTGCCCGCCCTTGCCCAGGCCGGTGAGGTGCATCTTGGTGTCGCCGGCGCCAGTCATCACGCGCTCAAAGCGCGGGATCTTCACGCCGGCGACGTTGTCCGTGTGCGCGTTGACGCGCACCGACGCCTGCAAGCGCGCACCACAGCAGCCGCCTCGTCCCTGGGCGGCTGCAGGGCGACAAATCTACCCAGCCGCGCCACAGCAGGCCGCCACACACAGCAGCCGGTGGCTAACAAGCTTGAGCGCCTGCACAGGTGCCGCGCAGCGACCGCACCCGCAGAAGCCATTGCTCACATCATGTCTTTAAGCGGCAGCAGCGGCCTTATTCGAGCACAGACTGCGCCCCGGCCGACCACGCGCACCGCTGCCTCACCAGGTGCAGCAGGCGACCCGCTCAGCACCGCGCCGTCGCCCCCCCTGCCGCAACGGGCCGCGCCCGGGCCCGCACCGCCTCCACGCTGTCGAGCACGGTATGGTTGAACTCGCCGGCGGCGTACTTGGCCTCCGTCAGCGCGAACGCGCCGGCGCGCATCGTCTTGCCCATCTCCTGCTTCGTGTGTACGATCTTCTTCAGGATCTGGCGGAACCTGCGGCCGCCGCGCCCGGCACTGTTAGTGTCGCTGCGCCGCGCTACATGAAACTGAGTGCCTGCACAAGCACGTGGCTGCCCCCACTCTCGCGAGCACCCGTGCGCCACAAGCACCCGTGCGCCACAAGCGTTGCGTGAGGTCAGCCCAGGGCACCGGCTGCGAGCTGTGCTCCGGCCCTGTCCATCCGTCCAGTGCACGGCGCACCCGCAGACCTCGCGGCGCTCCGACACTGCAAACAAGCACCAGGGCAGCAGGGCTCCGCGCCTGAGCGTGAGCGCGTCCGCCTTTTTCTTCAGCAGCGCGTGGCCCTTGACCGCCCCCGTCAGCCGGGCCTTCATCATGGCCAGCACGGTGACCGTCGGCACCACCACATAGCGGTTACCGCTGCTCATGGTGTAGCCCTGTTGTGCGCCCTACGCCTGCAGGCAGCCCCGCGTCTGGTCTGCTGCGTGCCCTCACTGCCTGAGGCTCGAGCACCGCCTAGGTCTGAGCATCGCTCCTGCGCGCCCTAACCAGGTCTGCAGAATTGCGGCTGGCCCAGACACAGTCAGCGTCAGTACACAACCGGCAGCACAGCAAGCTCTACAGGTCCAGGCGGGGCTCGATGCAGTGCGATGCGCCCGCGCGTTCAGAACAGCCCAGGGCCAAGTTGAGGCGTGTTAAGGCAATGCAACAAGTTGCACTGATCACTGGACCACCTCGTGCTCTCTAATAGCAGCCCAACAAACAGGACCCGTTTCAAGCCCCCCCAAGGCCCAGGAACCCTGGCAACATGGCCTGCCTCAGCACTTGGGCGTTGTGCCACTCTGCTGAACAATAAGCCGAACTCCCACAGTAAGACGTGCCAGACCCAGTGCCATTGTGAACGTGCCCCTTGCAAGCAGGAAACGCAGCGGACGCTGCGGGCTGGCTGGAGGCCTGTGTTTGCCGAGGCAGGTTGCCGCATATGTGAGCGCCCCAGGCGCCGGATCGGGACAGCATGAGCGACAGCGAGGATGACGTGCCGCTGGCCCAGCGCCACGGCCCAGCAGCACTGCCGGCGGTGGGCCACCCAGCTTGCATGGGCGCCGCCCACCCCGCCGAGTGCCTCCCGGCGCACCAGCTCTGTGAAGCTTCCAGATCTGCTCCCCTGCCGCACGGGCCGTGGGGGTGCACTGCGGTTGCGAGCGTTCACGCGTGTCGCACCCAGACCTTTACAATGCAAGGTGCACTAGTTGCTTGCTGAAGGTGCGGGTCAGCAGGCTTGCTTGCGTCGGCCTGGCCCTGGACGGGCAGGCAGTGCTCGCTGCTGGTGAGGTTTGCGCCGCCCCGAGCCTCGCAGGTCCGGCGGTTGACTGGATGGGAACGCAAACCCGTGTGCGCAGGCGGCGAGCACTCAGTGTAAAGCTACAGTGTGCGGTGGCCTGCCGGGGCGCAGGGAGCCCCAGCGAGCAACATAGTGCCGATGCCGTGGCCGGCGCAGCAACAGCAGCGCGTGCCGCCGCTGGCGGACGTGCTGACGCCCACCGAGCTGCCGGGCGCGGCCAAGCACAGCCCTGCGCCGCCGCGCGCCGCCGGCCCGCAGACCGCATCGGCGAACGGCGCGGCGGGCGCGCACCCGCGTGCCGGGCACGGCCGCGCGCACGGCGCGGACGCCAACGGCCGCGGGCCCGCCGCGCACCCGCCCGCCAGCAACGGCGTGCCCAACGGTGCGGCCGCGCGGCCGGCCGGCGCGGCCGCGCCGCCGGGCAAGGCGGCCGCGCCGCCGGGCAAGGCGGCCGCGCCGCGGCCGGCGCCGCCGCCCAGCAAGCCGGCGGCGGCGCCTGCGGCGACGCACGCCCCCGGTGCGCCTGAGAACGCAAAGCCCCGGCCGCCCGCGGGTTCGGCGCCCGGCGGTCACGGGCAGGCGCACCCCAATACGCAGTCAGGCGTGGTGCGCACACCCGGCAGCGCAGGGCCGGCCAAGCCCGCTGCGGCCGGGGACGTCGCGCAGGTGCACGCCAGCGCGGCGGGGCACACAAAGCCCGGGGCGCCAGCGGTGGTCGTCCGTGTGCCCGTGAGCGCGGGGCAGGCGAAGCCGCGTGCGCCGGGGGCCGCCGCGCGGCCGGCGGGCGGCCAGAGCGAGCCCGCCAGGCCGCAGGCGGCGGCGGACGCGGCGCGCCCGCCCGCGAGCGCGGGGCAGGCGAAGCCGCGCGCGCCCGAGGCGGCCGTGCGCGCCCCGGGGCCGGCCGCCAGCTCTGCGCACGCAAAGCCACAGGCGTCCGGGGGGCCCCCGCGCGCGCCGGGCGAGCGTGCCGGGCCGCAGGCGCCGGCAGGCGCCGCGCGCGTACCCGGGGGGCAGGGTCGGCCCGCGGCGGCCCCAGCGGCGGCCGGGCCGAGCGGCAGCGCGCCGGCCGCGGCCAGAGCGGGCGCGGGCGCGGGGCCGGCTGCGGCGAGCGTAGACGTCGCGGCCGGGCCGTCGGCGCCGGCGGCCGCGGCGGGGGCGTCCGCGGCGGCGCCGCCTGCACCGGGCGCCAAGCGGAGAGTGGCACTCCTGGACGAGTCGGACTCGGATGACGACCTGCCGCTGGGCCAGCGCCAGGCGGCGGTCGTCGCGGCGGCCAAGCGGAAGCGCTTGTCGGAGGGGGGGGCGCCCGCCAAGGCGCGCCGGCGCCCCGCGCCCGCGCGGCCTGCGCGTGCATGCTGCGCCCGCGCACCGGTGCTGCATGCCGCCTACGGGGCCGGGCTCAGGCGGGGGAGGGCGTGTCTGTGCTGACCTGACGTTGGCCTCTCCGGCTCGCGCCTTGCTCAACGTGCCTGCCTTTGGTGGCTGCACGGCGTCTGTGGCCTTCAGGTCCGGGCCTTGCTACGTCCGCGCCTGCGCCATCACAGCAGCCCGAGCGGGTCACAGTAGCAGACCTTGCCGGCGTGCGCGCCTGTGGATAGCCCTGCAGGCGGCCTGAGCGCGCCGCGAGCGGGCCAGGCGGCGAAGGCGGCGGGCGTGGCCAAGCCCGCGGCCAAACGGAAGGCCGCCGACGGCGGCGGCGGCGCTGCGAAGAAGCCGCGCGCCGCCGAGCCGCGCGCCGCGGCCAAGCCGAAGGCGAAGAAGGAGGCGCGACCCCGCCCTAGCCCTATCCTAGCCCGCGACCTGCTAGTAAGCGGGTCCCTTGACGAGCATGAGCGCCGCGTGCAAGCATGCGGCCTGCCCTAGAGCGGCCCCTCCCAAGGGGCGGCCGCACAGGGCGGCTGACCATCCTGAGCACTAGAGCGAGACTCCTTCTCCAGCAAAAGTATAGCCAAGAGAGCGAAGATCTGTACAGTAGCACTCCGCACGGCGCTGCCGGCCGCCGCCGCGCGGCGGCGGGCCGATGCGGCCCGCACCTGTGCTGCGTACCATGCGGACGTTGATCCAGGCATGCACCAGGTAGGTCGGCTCGCTCGCCAGGATCATGTCGGCCGCGCCGTGAGCCGCGGCGCCGGGCGGGCAGGGCGCGGCGGAGGACCGGTCGGCCAAGTGGGCCTCGCTGGAGCACAGCGGCGTGCTGTTCCCGCCCGAGTACGCGCCGCACGGCGTCAAGATGCTCTACGACGGCCGGCCCGTCGACCTCACGCCCGAGCAGGAGGAGGTGCGCCGCCGCCGCCGCCAGCGGGATGAAAAGCAGCGCTCCCGCAGCGCTCGCTCTGCGCGCGCGGCTACGAGGCTGCTGTGTTGCTCTGTTTTTTTGCTCTCCCGCGCACCGTCAGCGTCTGTCCAGTCCTGCTCCGTGGCGAAGGTCCGCGGGCGCGCTCAATGTGCGGATCATCTGCGCGGTCAGATTGCGACTTGCTGCGCGCGCAGATCGCGACCATGTTCGCGGTCATGAAGGCGACCGACTACATGCAGAAGCCCAAATTCCTGGCCAACTTCTGGGCGGGCTTCAAGGAGGTGCTGGGGCCGAAGCATGTCGTGCGCGGCCTGGACAAGGCCGACTTCACGCCCATCTACGACTGGTTCATGGCCGAGCGCGAGAAGAAGAAGACGCTGCCTAAAGAGGCGCGCGCCCGGCGCGGCGGCGCGCGTGCGCTGACACTGCCTAAGAATAGGGTAGGGGAGGGCTTGTGGGGCATGGCTGTCAGGTCGCCGGCGCGCAGCAGGCGGGCACCGCCGCCCCGCCGCCTGCTGCGACGGCGGCTGTGCGCTGTGTTGCAGCCGGGTGCCTGTCTCATGGCAGCCCTCGCATGGGCCTGCCTGAGGCGCTACCTAAACGCAACCTCGCATCCTAACCCTAAACGTGGCGCTGCTGCGAGCGCACAGGAGAAGGAGCGGGTGAAGAAGGAGAAGGAGGCCGCCGAGGCGAAGTACAAGTTCGCGCTCGTGGACGGCCGCAGGGAGCAGGCGCGCCGCGCGCCTGCGCTCTGCTGTAACGCGGCCGCACCAGCCCGTGGACACGCTTGCCTCGCGTGTCGACAGTGCTCTTGGTGGCCCGAGGGTTGTGCACCACCTTCTTGGTCATGCGCCTGTTGTGCCGCTCTGTCCTAGATGCACGCAGCACGGGTGAAGGGCATAGCCAGCAGACATGACTCGCCCTGCTGCCATCGGGCTCCAGGCGCTGCGCGCATCAGTATACTTGCGCTCACAGGCGTGATTCTAGAATCATGCGGGAAGGTATGGATAGGGGCCGAGGCAGTGCCTGGCATATGTGGGCGCAGTGGCTTGCGCTCGGCTGGCCGATCAGGGCGGCTCAGGCGGGCGGGCGCGCGCGCAGGTGGGCAACTTCCGCGTGGAGCCGCCCGGGCTGTTCCGCGGGCGCGGCGAGCACCCCAGGATGGGCCAGATCAAGCGGCGCATCTTCCCTCGTGACATCACCATCAACATCGGTGCGCGCGCCGGGCACCGGCCGCGCCGGCTCATGCGCCTTGCGGCATGGCCGGCGTGCGAGAGGCCGGTCCAGGCCCGGGACGCAAGCACTTGTCTGCGTGAGCAGGCAGGCGGCCACTATGCGCCGGCCGCGGCGCGCCGGTCGAGCAGGCGCCGGGCAGTGGGCAGGCCTACCCGCCCACCCTCATGTAGCTAGCTCAGTATAGGCCTATCCTAGCACTAACAACGAGGGCGCGCAGGCGAGAGCGTGCCGCTGCCGGAGCACCCGTACCCGGGCCAGGCCTGGCGCGAGGTCCGCCACGACAAGACCGTCACCTGGCTCGCCTTCTGGAAGGGCGCGCGCCCTCCCGCCGTGTTGGCTAGGGTTTAGGGTAGGGTGCAGGGATGCGAGAGGGCGTAACGACATGAGCGCGCATGCTGCGGGCGCTGCTGACGGCCTGCCGGCAGGGCGGCTGCGAGGCCGCGCGCGGCGCGCCTCACGGCCGGGGGGCCCGGCGCCGCGCAGACCCAATCTCGGAGAAGGACTACAAGTACGTGTGGCTGGCGGCCAACTCGCAGTTCAAGTCGGACTCCGACCTGCAGAAGTACGAGAAGGCGCGCAAGCTGAAGGTGCGCGCGTCCCGCCGCGCCTGCCCACCGCCTGTCACGCTGCGAGCCTGGCGGCGCATCCCCGCGCTGGCGGACGCCATGCAGGCGCTCGCCTCGTCGCGCTCCCCTTTCTATTGCCGCCCGCGTCGCCCAGGCCTGGGCCCGCCCGGCGACCCGGCCGCCGCGTCGGGCTTGCCGGGCCGTGAAAACGCGCCGCTGGCCTGCCCCTGTGCCCGATGCGGACGCCGCAGCGTGCTCACGGCGCCCGGCTCGCTTCCGGCACCAGGCGCTTAGGGGTCCCTAAGCCTATGTGCGGGCTGCCGGCGCGCGCAGCTGCACATCGACAAGATCCGCGAGGACTATGAGCGCGCGTGGGCCAGCAGCCGCGTGCAGGAGCGCCAGATGGGCGTCGCGCTGTACTTTATCGACAAGCTCGCGCTGCGCGCGGGGCACGAGAAGGACGACGACGAGGCTGACACCGTCGGCTGCTGCAACCTCAAGGCGCGCGCCGCGCCGGCCGAGAGGTCACAAGTCTCCTGGCGCGCCGGCTGCCTCGTGGCATGCCCGCCCGCGTGCCGCAACGCCTGGCCGCGTGGTCGGGCGGTGCGCGCGCAGAGAGGCGCCTTTGCTGCGCAGCGGCGGCCTCGGGCGGGACCGCCGGGCGGCACGCAGGCGGAGGGCGCGGGGTGCCCGCCGGGCAGAAACCTGACCCTGGCCCGCCGCGCTGGCAGGTGGAGAACGTGGAGTGCCTGCCGGACACTACCCTCACCTCGGCCCATCGGGCACAGGCGGAGGGGAGTGTCTTGAAAAACCCTAACCCTGGCCCGCCGCGCTGGCAGGTGGAGAACGTAGAGTGCCTGCCGGACAGTACCCTCACCTCGGCCCGCCGGGCACAGGCGGAGGGGAGTGTCCTGAAAAACCCTAACCCTGGCCCGCCGCGCTGGCAGGTGGAGAACGTGGAGTGCCTGCCGGACAACCACATCAAGTTCGACTTCCTGGGCAAGGACAGCATCCGCTACGAGAACGAGGTCGCCGTGCACGCCACCGTCTGGCGCCTGGTCCAGCAGTTCTGCCGCGGCGACAAGAAGGGCGGTGCGCGCGCGCTCCCGGCTCATGGCCCCCCCCTCCCCCTGTCCCACTTCTCCGGGGACGCACTCCCTCTTCTCCTCCCCCAGCTCATGGCCTCCGCTGGGCCGCACGCGCGGGTGCCCAGGGGTCTGAGTGATTGCGCATGCTCGAGCCGCACCCGCCGGCGCACTCCAGAACCTGGGGTTTCCGCGGCGCACCCACGGCTGTGCCGCTGTGTGCGATGCACATGCGGCGGCGCAGCTAGATGAACCGCTCAGGCAGTTCGCTTAGCAGGGGGCCTGCCGGCTCTCCCCCGGTGTCCGGGCGCCGGCGCGTGCGCCTTGGCAAGCAGCTGTGTCGGTGCTGAGTGGCATTATCAGAGCCGGCTGGCGGCGGCGCGCAGACAAGGGCCCGGGCGACCAGCTGTTCGACACCATGGACGCGAACGACCTCAACAAGCGGCTCAAGGAGCTCATGGATGGCCTGTCGGTCAAGGTGCGCGCAGGGTAGGGTTTGGTGCTGCCGTTACAGCGCCCAAGTGTGGCGCTCTCGCCGCCCGGCCCGCTCCGGCGGCCCATCCGGGGCTCCCGCGGCGCCTTACAGGCTCGTGCGACGCAGTGGCAGACACTCGGTGCCAGCTGCTGTCGCTCCACTCATGTGCATGTGCACGGCAGAGCACTGGACGCGCTGCAGCCGGGCCTGGAGCGCCCGGGCGCCGAGCGCTGCGGTCGAGGGGGCGCACGGGCACGGTCGGCGCGTCGCCCCGCGTAACTTTAACTAGTCCAACCCTTACCTGACTTGCACGCAGGTGTTCCGCACGTACAACGCGTCCATCGTGCTGGACCAGCTGCTGCACAAGGAGAGCGCGAGCGAGACCGTGGACGAGAAGAAGGGCGACTACGACCGCGCGAATAAGGAGGCGCGCGCCTGCGGCCCGCGCGCGCCGCGCGTGCCGCGCCGGCCTGCCGCACAGCTGCCTCCGCCGTCCTGCTTGTGGATGCAGCGCATGTGTGTCCCCTGAGGGAAGTGAGGAAGCAGGGAGTGCCGGAACAGCGAAGACATCGGAGAACAAACCGGGCGCGCGCGCCCGGCGTGCTGCGCGCGCGCGCCGCGCCGGCGAGGCGCGCGGCGCAGACGCGCGCCGGGCGCGGAGAGGGGCGGCGCAGCAGCGCGCGGCCCCAGGCGAGCGCGCGCGCGGCGCCGCGCGCTCGCCCCACACCCGCGCCCTGCCCTCACGCTGCCGGCCGCGCGCGCCGCGCGCAGGTGGCCATCCTGTGCAACCACCAGCGCGCGGTGCCGAAGGGCCACAGCGGGCAGATGGAGAAGCTGGAGGCGCGCCTGCTGGAGCTGCAGGCCGAGCTCGACGCGCTGAGCACGGACTACCTGGCCGCGCAGCGCGCCAAGAACGCCGCCAAGGCCGAGCAGTGCGCGCGCCCGCCCCAGTTCCCGCCGCACATATGCGCCCGCGCCAGAACGCGCCTGCGCCAGGACGTGCCTGCGCCTCTGAGCAGCCTCCTGTGTGTACCTTCTCTGTTGAACGCCCTGTTGCAGGCGGCTGCACAAAGGGCGCATTCTGCACGTGCTGTGAGGGGCGGCTGCATGCATGCCGCGCCTGCCACACACAGCTGTTGCGCACGGCCTGTTTACGATCCACCAAAGCGCGTGCCCTGTGACAGTTGTGCCGTTGGGTGTGCCTCATCTGCGATCGCGGCAGCGGCTCCGCCGTCGCGCCGACCGGGGCGCGCGCGCGGGTGGCCGCAGGCTGGGCCGGCGCGTGGAGAAGAAGAAGGCGCAGATGGCAAAGGCGGAGCTGACCGCGCGCGCGAAGGAGGAGCTCAAGATGGTCGCGCTGGGCACGAGCAAGATCAACTACCTGGACCCGCGCATCACCATCGCCTGGTGCAAGGCGCGCGAGGTGCCGCTGGAGAAGGCGCGCGCCCCGCTCGTGCATAGCCACGCTACCCAAGCAGAGAGCGCAGAGCACCCAGGCGCCTGGCACCCGGCGCAGCGCATTGCGTCACGAGCGACTAGCGCGTTGCGTCATCAGCGAGGCACCTGGCGCCCGAGCGGCTGAATGGAGCTACATGCATGCTATGCTGCAGGCGCTCTCTCAGCCGATGCGGTGGCATGCGCCCAGCTGAGGCATCAGTCTGCGGCCGCGCACTCCAACGTGGCGCGCTAGATGCAGTGGGGAAACCTGACCCTACCCTACCCCTGCGAGTATGTTTGCAATCGCGCAGGTGTTGAACAAGAGCCTGCTGTAGTTCTTCTGGGCGATGGATGCGACACCCAAACCCTACCCCTAAGCCTATGCGTACGTGCAAGCGCGCAGGTGTTCAACAAGAGCCTGCTGTCCAAGTTCTTCTGGGCGATGGATGCGCCGCCGGACTTCCGCTTCTGAGCGCGCGGCACATCCCTGAGCGGGGCGCTGCGGGCGCCCTCGCGGGGCGCGGCCGAGGCTGCGCGCGCACATGCGCGCCCGGCCGCCGCGCTGCGGCAGCGGCTGCGCCGCGGCTGCTGCACCTGGTCGGTGCGAGAAATTTTGTGGATCGCGTTTTTGGCACAAAGTACTTGGCCCCGGGCGGCAGGGCGGCCTGCGCACGTGGAGGGCTCTGCCCCGAGCAGGGCACATTGCACTCTGCTGGCTGGCTTTGGCACGGGCGGCAGCGTGTCTGCTAGCAGCGCCCCATCGGGCGCGTTGCACGTTGCACATTTGCGAGAATGCATGGTCGCGAAGTCAGCGGCGAGAACGAGCTGCTAAGAACCCCCACTCCAAGTGCAGACGGAGTGAGCGCCGGCGCCGAGGTGCTTCCTGGCTGTCTCGGGGTGCCGCATGTAAAACCATGTTCCTGCCCATGCCCCCTCGCTCCTGTATACATACTGTTTGTTTCTCATTGCAAGCACTGCAGAGCAGCCTGCTTCAGCATCGTCAGGCACTAAGAGCAGGATGTCACAGCGGTGCCAGCACAGCTTCCCCTTCGACAGCCTGTCACTCTTGCACACGCGTTGCCATGCATCCCATTCGATACATTTGCAAACCTTCTGCATCCCGCGCGCTGCTACCGGCGCAACACTTTCGCCAGTGGAGCAAGCAGCAAGGACAGCAGTGCCAGCCCAGCACGCGCAGCGATCGTGCATGCAGCGCATGCTGCCTCGGCACTCCGCACAATCGAAGCACGCGCGCCCACTTACTGCTGCAGCAAACCCAGGCACTGAACGACATTGCCCATTGCTCAAGCAGCTCGGCACGAAGTTTTCAGTCCTCGTCGTCCGACAAGACGAGCGCGCGCCGCCTGCCCGCGGCTAACTTGCGCGCCGCGGGCGAAGCGGAGTCAAGCCCACCGCTGCGCGGCCTGGCGGCCGCGGCGTCGCTCGGCGAGGCGGCTGCGCCTGCGCCCTGCTGCTGCACGCGCGCGCGCTCGCGCGTCAGCCGGACGGCGGCCTTTGCAGGCAGGCGGACGCGGCGCCCCCCAGGCGCACACGCGTCAGTGCAGCAGCGAGCGCGGCGAGCTCGCCGCAGCCCGGCCCGACAGCTGGGCCGGCACGCCTCCGCCTTCTGCACGCTATTACCAATGCGGATGTACACAGCCAGCTTGAGAGCATGTCGCACAGGGTGATACGTGAGCGACCAGGTGACCTACCGGCGCCTCCGCCGCGCCGTCCGCCGCGCCGTCAGCAGATGCGCCGTCCGCGCTCCCGCCGGAGCTGCTGCCGCCCGCCGCACCCTCGCTCGCGCCCGCCCCCTCCTCCTTCCCCTGCTCCTCGTCGCCGGACGCCTTGAACTCGCTGTCGCTGGGCGAGGCGGCGCCGTCCGACCCGCTGCCGCCCTCGGCGCCGGCGGCCTCTGCGGCGTCCTCGGCGTCCGCGCCGGCCCGCTCCGCCTCTGCCCACGCGCCTGCGTGCCCTCGAGCCGCGCTCGCATGCTCGCCGGCGCGCTGCAGCGCTGCGTGAGCCGAGCTGCGAAAAGGTCGCGCTGCTAACACACAGGGCCTCCCACGCTGCCAGGGCGCTCATCACCGGATATACATATCACCGAGATGAAGGCAGGCGTCATTTCCAGGAGTTTCGCACATGGCATGTCCCTTCCAGCCAACACGCGCGCAACACCTTTCACGCGCAAGACCACATGGGGCGCGCGCAGGCAGGTCGCTGCATGGTGACGGCCGGGGGGGCGAGCAGCAGCGGACCTGGCGCAGCCCTGCCACCCCGCTTGGGGTCCTGGCGGTTGGTAGCGCGGTTCTCATCCCCCTGCCGCGAGGGGGTTGCAGAGAAGTCAGAGGACACCACCTGTCCCCAGGTTTGCGCATGGAGCACAACCTACATGCGATGCATGGACAGATGAGAACGGACGCATGCACCAATCACACCCGCGTGGCGGCCGCCAGCTCAGGCAGGCAGGGCGCGCCCGCTCAGATAGCTCAAAACTGCAGCGCTCATACAGTGGCCGGCGCGGGGCGCGCCTCCGCCGAGTCGGCGTCAGAGGGCGCAGAGTCATCCGAGTCGGAGCCGCGGCGGGTCATGGCCGCATAGTTGACGGCGGGGCGCGCCGCCGCGCCGCGCCGCCCCCCGCGCCCGCCCTCGACAATGTTGGCCACGTCCATGCCTGCCGCCAAGCGCGCCCATTGCCTTTGAAGAGTTGAGACCCCGCGTGCGTACCATTCCTTTGCTCTTATCGCTCGCTGTTGTTCGGTGACCTGACTAGAAATGCAAATACACTTGTAGCGAGTGTCATGGACTGGGTGTGAAGCAGCGCCGTCTAGAGCTACGACGACAGGCATGTGTCGAGCGCAGTCAAGAGTCAAGAGCGCCATGAGAGCGCGGTGCGCTCGCAGCCGTGGCCGTGCACGCATGCGCGTCACACGGCGCAGCTTAAACCCCAGGCCAGACATAGCGTGGCCGGCAGCAGCAAGGTGGGCCCCAGCAGGCTCGAGGAAGGGCTCCAGCTGCGCTTCGCGAGCTGTGCACAACGCGCAGCAGCGCCGAGACGTGACAAGCGCTCCCTTTCAAGACAGGTGGTTGCTCACCCACAGTGACCAACCCAAAGTGATCGACCCACGCGCCCGGCCGAAGGGCGCAAAGGCGCACCGTCCAGGTCCTTCTGCAGCTGCAGGCGCGCACGCGCGGCGTCTGTGGCGGCGCGGTCCGACGACCGGCTCAGCCCATGCTTGGCCAGCAGCGCCTCCAGTGCGGTCTCCAGCGCGGCCTCGCCGCCGCCGGCCTTGGCCGCGCGGTACGCATTTGGCGGAATGGGGATCGTGGCCGCGCGGCAGAGCTGGCGCAGGCGCTCGACGCGCGAGCCGTATGCTGCGCGGCGCGGCGCGCTCGTCAGCGACGCCCTGCGCGTCGCTCGGCGCGCGCGGCGCCGCACGGAGCGCCGGGGCTCGCCTCGGCCGCGCACAAAAAGGACAGCACAGAGACCCTGGGCGCCGGGCGGCACAGCCAGTGCCGCCGCTCCGCGCGCGCGCCCCGAGCTGCGGCGAGGCAGCTGCAAGCTCGCGCACCGGGACCATCCTTGCCCGGACTACAGCTCCGTACTTTGAAAGCCGGCGGACGCAAGCGGCACCGTGTCTTCAACAGACATACGACAACGGCTGTGATGCAAGAGCGCGCTGCGCCCAGCGCACACCAGGGCACCTCCTTGCCTCACAGAGACACTGCCTCAGCGTCACAGTGGAGGATTGGGAGGCTCTCTCGTCTCACCGGCAGGGGCAGCGCCGTCCCTTGCAGCGGGCTTGGCTGGAGCAGGCTTCGCCTTGGCTGCAGCAGGCTTTGCCTTTGCTGGAGCAGGCTTCGCCTTGGCCGGAGCGGGCTTGGCCGGCTTGGCCTTGGCGCGCTTGGCCGCCGGCGCCTTCCCTGGCTCCCCCGCCTCGCGCGGCCGCTTGAGCGGCGGCGGCGAGGCCTCCGCCGCTGTGGACTCGGGCGTCATCAGCTGCGGCCAGTGCGCGAGCTTCTCAGACCTGCGCTGGCCAGCAGCGCGCGCCTGCCTGCTTGTGGACGCTGAGCAGCCAGCCAGCGCACCTTGTCGATGAGCGTGTTCACGAGGTCCTTGTGCGGCTTCAGCGCGCCCTCCGCCAGGTTCAGGTCCTTCTCGAGCAGCGCGCGGCACTGCTTCACGGTCGTCGTCCTGCAGCAGGCACATGGACGGGCTTTGCGCCACCCTCTTCCACGACTCCACACAGAGCGCGGGTCGAGCAAGAAGGGAAGTTGCCATCTGCACGCAGTGCACATGCGCTGTTCCAGGTGAACAGCGCACTGCAGATTTTCCAGTATGTAGGCCTTCCGCTTCCTCACAGCCTGCTCCAGCTGCTCTGCGTCGACGTCCATCCGGGGGTGCGAGGCGCTGCCTGCACAAGTCTCAGGTACGGCTGCTTTCCCAGAGCTCAGTTGACCTTGCAAGCGAGCAAGGCAGTGCGGGACCTCGCAGGCTCGGAACTTCATTGAGGAATAGGCCGCTGTCTACTAGCCCAGCCATTTCAAAGTCTAGCCTGGGCTAACCAAATGTGGTGATGGGGGCTCCAAAGGATTGAGAAATTGAGTGCATCCTGTACACAGGTTACATGCATGTAATAACATGTTATGACACATGCATATGTCCCGCCACCGCACAAAGTGAGACTGTGTGCAGCCATGCGGGTCGCAGGCATGCTCACGCATGAGTGGCAGGGCTTGCACGATGCTGCATAGAACTGGACGCGGCCTCAGCTGCCGCAAGGTCCGTGCTGCATGTTTCATGGCAAGCAACCTGGCAGCTCGCGCAACTGAAGGCCTGGCCCCTATCTCGCCTGGCTGGGCCCTCCCTCGGCAGGCTGAGCGCATGCACTGACCGCTGCCTGCCCAGGCTGGCGGACTCGTGTACACCCGACGGGGCGCTGCATCAGCGGCCCGGCCGGGCAGCGCAGCGCCGGACGGCCGGGCCCCTCACGCTCCGCGCTGGCGACACAGCACGCCCGCTGCCGGAGGCAGGCCTGGCAGCACTGGCGCACCCACAAGCGCCTGCGGCAGCTCTGACAGCACATGCGCCGGCCGGAAGCGGCCCTGTCATAGGGTTAGGGGCGCCCCCCGCCGCCCTTCCAGCTGCCGGCAAACAGGTGCACGACCCAGCCGTGGCCCCAGGTCCTGGGGTCGGAGACGTCCCCGCGCACGAGCGGCCCGGGCAGCACGCGCACGCCGCCGGCCAGGACTGGCTCCGTCAGGTTCGCCAGCGCCGCCAGGGACAGCCCCGCGTCCCACAGGTGCTCCTGGCCGGCGCGCGGCAGCGCATTTGGAGCCGGAACAGAGGCCGCCTGGCCTTGCAGCGCCGGCGCGCGTGCCTGCCCATGCTCTACTTGTAAAGCACAGAGCGGTGCACGTTCATTGATAGCACCGCGCGCGGCGCACCTCCAGCGCCATGGTGAACACCCAGGGCCCCGTCGTCTGCATGACGTCCGGCTGGAAGGGCCGGCGCCGCGCGGCGCGCCGGTCCAGGACGAAGCGCGCCACGATGAGGTCCAGCGTGCGCGCCAGCACGGCGTGGCCCGCGCGCGCGCCGAACACCCACTGGCACATCTGCGGCCCCTGGCCCCGCCTCAGCCCGGGCGCCCGGGTGCGGGGGCACGGCGGCGCAGTGCTCGCGGGGGAGGCAAGGTGCAGGCGGTGGGCGCGGCGGGGCGGGGAGCTGGCGCGCCTGGACGGGCTGGTAGTGGCCGGGCCAGCGGTCGGCCTCGACGCCCACGACCAAGCCTGCGCGGTCGCCGGGCGCGATCCACTGGTCGAACGGCCGCACGCAGCTCGCGTCGGAGTCGACGTACCAGCCGCCGCGCGCGTGCACCACCAGGTACCGCCTGCGCGGGCGCCGGCCCCTGCCGTCAGGCGCGCCGGCCGCGCAGCGGGCGGGCTGGTGCGCACATGGCGTGCCAGGGGGGCCTGCCAGGGCTCAGCGGGCTCGGCAGCGTGCCCAGCGGGCAGCAGGCGGAGCGGGGTGTGCGGGGCTTTGCGGCGGGTGCGGCGCCGCCCTCGGGGCGCCAGCGGTGCAGACAGCGCTGCATCAGGGGCCAGCACACACGGCGTGGCAGGGCTGCAGGCGCGCCAGAGGTCCGCGCGCTCCACGGGCCTCAGCAGGGCAAACAGCGGCAGCAGGCTGGGCGCGGCCCGCCGCACGCTGGCCCACATGTCCGCGTCGTCCTCCAGCACCACCTCATAGCCGGGGTTGACCTGCGAGCAGGCCCGTATGACGCCCTGCGCGCGGCGCTCTCAGAGCTTCTGCAACGGGGTCGCCGCGGACCGACGGACCCCGGCAGGCGCACACCGCTGCCCGGGCGCCGCCGGCAAAACAGCTGTGTCAGAGACTACTTACCTTCGCGAGGCGCGACAGCTGGGCCTTGCTCGCGACAGTGATGAAGATGCGCTTGGGGATGCTGCGCTGCTGCGGCGGCGGCCGTGCATGCTGCCGCCAGCCGACCAAGGACTGCTCCAGGCGGAGGCGTGCGTCCGAGCCCAGCCTGGCGCGGCTGGGTCTGTCCAGAACTCGACCACCAGGCCTGGTGTCCGGGACCGCGGTTTGCGCGCTCGGCGCCAAAGCCAGGAGACAGGCCACGACCACGCACGCAAGCCCCAACCTCACGGCGAGTGCTGCGTGCATGTAGCTGCCTGGCGCATGTTTAGCTGCACATCAACACTGGTCTGTGCACGGGTGGTATAGTGGTGTTAGACTCTGCACCGTGTGTCTGCCAGGTGCTGGTTGCCAGGTGCCGGCTTTTCCAGGCGCCGCCCTTTTACAGCCCTTCTCTTGAGATCTGCCCTCTCTCAAGTTATCGTCAAGCTTGCAATTTGAACTGCAGCCCTAGTTCAGAGTTACACCCGAAAGGCCATGGTGAATGCAAGCATGCCATGCAGCCGTGTTTAAATACACTGAATCAGCGAGGCACAGTCTGGCATCCGAAATTGTTGCGCTCCAAACGGCCATATGCACTCTGACGAGCGATGGAGCGCCTCAAGCGCTTGCTAGCAGCACAGCTGTGCAGCAGTGGCCCAGCGTCTGCAAACCTGCGAAAGCACTACATGGCGCTTGAAGGCGGCTCGCGGTGCATCTTCGCAGGCTTCTCCTACTTCCCAAGCCAAGGTTGAACCAGCGCCAGAGCAGCAGGTGACTCAGGCTTCAACAGGGCTAGCTGTCTGGACAGCTTGCGACGCCCTGCAGCCTCGCCCAGCTCCACGCGTCCTGCCGCGCATGCTGATATGCATAACGGGGCCTGCAAGGCGCTGCGGCTGAAGTGCTGGGATGCAGTGCTGTGCCATAGGAAGGTGGCTCCTGCTCCCCAACGGAGTGCATTGTGCTGTCTGTGGATTGGCAGAGAAGGGGTGTGCACCCTTGACCCACCCCGCGCTCCATTCCTATCCTGGCTATGATACAAGCAGGTGCTTGCACGATACCGCCATGCCGCGGAGGGCTGTGACAGCCTCTGCTTCTGTGAGGCATACATGCAACCAATGGTCGCGGCCGGCACTCAGCTTCCACCATGCATGACAGGTAGCAATGCCTCTGTCCTCGGGCACAGAGGCAGCTCAGGGGCGAGCCAGTATACTTGTGCAACGTGCGCTTGCATGTGCTGCTGCACAGCCCTTACTTGTGTGCACTGTGCAGCTTGGTTGGCCCATAAAGATATGCATGCGCTGAAAGACTGGATCTTTGTCAGAGAATGGGCGTAGACGTCCTGGCAGAGTATTGCTAGGACTGCTGCCTGGGAGCCACAAATAAGTAAGTCTGAGCCATAGTGCGCGCCATGCGCAGTGCACTGCCCGCTGCGGCAGTCATGGGCCAGGGCTACCATACTCACGACAGCCAATACTAGCTGCTTTAAGCGGCTTGCCAGGTGTCCTGCCCTGGGTGCCTGTGCCTGTCAACAAACACATTGACATCTGATGTTATGTCATGACATCATGTCCGTTGCCAACAGGCACCCAGGGCACAACCTTGGCAAACGACTTAAGCAGCTTGCACTGGTGGTCGTGAGCGTGGTAGCCCATGCCCATGACTGCCGCAGCGAGCAGTCACCTGTGCAAGGCGCGCGTCATGGCTCAGTCTTTGTTATTCGTGGCTCCCAGGCTGCAATCCGGCCCAATTTTCTGCCAGGACGTCTGCGCCCAGGAAGTGCTTTGACAGTGAGTGATTCACAACTAGCCACCAAAAAACGAGTCTTTCTGCGCAGTAGCATAGCATTGCAGTCCAGTATGGACATTCGGGCCCTAGGGATTACGGTTAGGGTTACGGCGGGCAATGGCTTTCAGCGCACAGCGTCTTTCTCACAGCAACCTCTGAGCGTAGACGGCCCGGCAGCGTAGGTTGCGGGACTACTGTTCACGAGAAGTGGAGTGTGAGCAATGGCGCGCACCATGCGCTCTGCATTGCTCGCTGCGGCGATCACGGGCATGGGCTGGCAAGCCTACGTCCACCGCCGCAAGCTGCTCAAAGCGCTTGGCCAGGTGTGCTCGCCCTGTTCTCCACGGACATGGTGCCCGAGGGGATTGAGCTTGCATGCTGCCACCCAAACTCGTCCTCCTTGTTGCACCACCGGCAACAAGCAGTCCGCCCTGAAGTCCTCACGCCCTGCTGCTTGGGCCATCGCAGGCGGCCGGATGGGCCACCAGGACCGCCAGGCACGGCCCCGCCGGCCCGCTGCACGCTGTGCCAGAGGTCCCGGGCAGGGAGGTGTGGCCGGCGTGCGCAGTGCGAGAGATCTGCTTGCGGACGATGACCGGCGCCTGCATGATCGTGACCCCAACGGTCTGGCCGCTTATGTTACCTCTCGGGCTGTCCTCACCGGCGTACCATGGCGTGCAGTCCGGGCAAGGCCGTGGCCAAGGTCCACGAGGAGCACGAGACCGCGCAGCTGGCGCGGGACCTACAGGTGCGCAGCTGGCCCCTTGCCAGCTCTGGTTAATCATCTTTGCAGGCCGCCGCAGGTTGGCGCCTTTGCGCCCAATCGTGCCTGCATATGCGCACCACTCCAGTTCAATCCCCCTTTCACAAAGCTGAGGCGGCGCAGGTGGTCGGCCTGGCCCTGCGCGCGGCAGGCATGCCGGCCCAGGTGCCCCCGCTGGTGGCACACCTGGCGGTGCTGCACTGCGCTGCCGGCGGCGGCATGGCAGCCCCGCAGGCGGCGCCGCCGCAGCAGCATGGGCCGAAGCTGCCGCGCCGCGCTTCTCGCCTGTGCCGGCCAAGCCCAGTGACGGTGCGCCCCTGCTCATTTGTATGGAAGTGGGTATAGGGCAGCGGCGCAGCAGATGATCCTGCAGAAGCAGACCTGGGGCGGCGCTGTGCGCGCAGGCGCCCAAGAAGCCTTCCAAGCCGGCCGTGCGGGCGCGGCCGTCGTCGGCGCCGGTGGTGCGCTTGGACGTGCGCGCCAGCGCGGCGCCCGTGGGCAGCGTCATCAAGCTGGCGGTGCGGCCCTGCAGCCGCCATGTGCTCCTCCAGCCTGCATGACCGGCCCAGAGTGCTCTTGGCGGTGATCTATGTGGGCTGCGCATGTAGCTCCGTGTGGGCTGCGCAGCTGCATCACCCAGGCATTGCGCTGCCCGTGGCGCCGTCTGATAATGCGTCGTCCAGGGTGCGGAGGTCGGCGCGCCGCCGCAGCCGCCGCGCCTGCCCCTGCCGCCGGCCGCGCGCGCCAGCTACGAGGACGAGACGCCGCCGCCTGCGCCGCCGGCACAGGCGCCGGCGATACCCGTGAAGCCTGCGCTCGACGCGGCCACCCAGACGCCGGTGGACGCCGCAGCAAAGACCTCGCCCGCGACGGCCGCGCTGGACGGCGCGCCGCCGCTGCTGACGAGCGGCGAAGGTCCGCGCAAGGGCGTGCGGCCGTCGCGGGCGGCCGGGGACATGTACACAGGCGCGTCCCGCTAGGCGCCTCTCTAACCCGCTGCCAGCAATGCATGCAGGGGCCTCTGAAGTCCTGCTATTCTCAGCAACCACGCTGCCACAGACCGCGCGTTCCTTATAATCTGCAATTTTGTTAGCATACCAGATGCATTGATGGTTGAACCAGCCCCTCACCTAGCAAGGATACCGCCCCAGACATCACGTGAAAATGCATCACTGGCCACCAGCCTGTAGCAGCAAGTCCGCACGCCTGCCTTGCCCTAGGTTGCATTAGTCTGAAGCTGTGCGGCGTCGCGGACAGGCGTGCGCACCCTGGTGGGCATCTTCATGCTGTGCTGCGTGGGCGCGGCGTGCCTGGATGGCGAGGCAGCGGCCGTTGCGCGCGCTCTGCTGGGCGGGGCCGCCACGCTGGCGGCCGCGGCGGTCATCGTTGCCAACATGTGCTGGGCCGTCATCACCTACACCTGCTTTATCGTGTTTGCGCTCGTGATGACCTGCGTCGTAAAGCTCGCGACGGCTGTCGTCTACGCCTGACTGCCCAGCCCGTCAAGTGGTTGCTCATGTGTCACATGGACATCCTCTCTTTCTCCTCACATGGACATCCTCTCTTTCTCCTCACTGAACCGCCGCGCAGGGCACCTTGTGCATGTAGCTAAGCACAGCTGTGATAGCTGACACTGGTAGTAATCTGTGTAGGCGTGTGTGTTGTCTGTGCATCACTTGGACGAGTACGGCGTTTAGGCAGTGCATTGCATGCAACAACATGCAATCCTGTTCGCGCCATTCCTGTGCATGAGCGCCTTCCATCAGCGGTAATACCATGCATCAACCTAGGTTACACCTTCTTGCCCGCAGCGTCCGCCGCCTGAAATCTTATACAGTGCCTGCATGCGCCGCCACTAGCTGTGCTTGAGACGCTCTCGCACCCTGCAGCGCTTGACCTGCCCGCGCTCACCGCCGCACCCCTGCGCATGCGCCTCGTGAGAGCATGGCCGCCTAGCGTCCCTGGCTAGCCTGGGCGTACGCGCGCCAGCACACGAGGCAAGACCAGGGCGGCACACTCAGTGATAAAATTAGTGTCTCTAATGTTTCCAGAGGAGATTTATGAAGAGCTGGCAAGTGCTGCAGGCATGCGAGCATCATGGGAGCACAGGGTGTTGCTATTGTACGACAAGAGGATGCATGTCCTTCACAGCGCTGCCGTGCAAGGCGCTCTTCTGCATATGTGACTGAGCATGGCCATGGCGCTCGCTGCGCTGGCGGACGTACGCCTCCTGCCGCTGAAGGATGCCGCCAGACTAGTTACAGACTACCGTGCCCGCAACATGCTCCTCGTCTTGTCACTCTTGACGCATCAGCACTCCCTGTGTCATGTGTGGACAATGGGTGTGTGTGCACCCATGCTGGGTCCTTGTGCGGCTGTCAGACAGCTGCATGCTGTGCATAGGGCATGCACTCTCCCCGCGAGAGGCCAAGGTCCCGCCAGCAGTAGGAGGCATGGCTGTACTGCTGTCACCTATCAGCACTGGCTTTCGCATGTAAACTGACTGCTGCAGGCATGACCGGCAGCGTGGTGTGCGCAGCCGCACGCGTGCTGTATGCTCTTGTGGCTCATTGTCGAGATCGCGCAAGCGCACAACCCTGCGTGCGCCTGCGCAAAATTTTCAGTGCCGATATGTTGTGGTCCACTCACACGAGTGCTGGAGCTGCGAGTACATGCAGCTTCATAGGGACTGTGAGGTTGGGCTGCCAGGGGGAGTGGTCACCCATTTGAGCGGAGCCGTGCGCGTTGTGCGCCGGCCGTCGCCTGAAGCAGAGGCCTCGCCCGCAGGTCTGAGGGCCTAATACTAACACGCGCGCGGCTCGCCGACTTAGGGGATCGGGAGCACTTGGAGAGCCCGCTGCGCAATCGGCTCCAAGGAGGGCGGACGAACAGACGCTTGCTGAGGGTTCGCATATGCCTCCTGCGCTCACGGGTGATAGGCATACCCCACTGCAGCGGCCAACAGCGCCTGGCCGAAGCAGAGGTAACAAAAAAACGCCCGGCCGCCTGCACGACCGCTGGTGAATGATTCGTGTGCTGATGCCGGCACAGGAGCGCCGCCCGCACGTTCAGAGCGGATCTGCGGCCAAAGCAAGCGCCACTGCGACATCGTCAGAGCTTGTAACCTGCCAAGGGCTCAAGCCCCGTTTGAGCGAGCTGGTCGAGGAGCAGACACTTTCGGGGAACCGGTTGATCTCGTGAGAGCTGTTACGCGAGGGCTAGCGCGCGCCACAGCAGGTGGCCGCGCCTGCCGACGGGCGCCGGGAACAGGCGCCCCGAGCTGCGCCCGCGCGTGCACGGGTCCTGCGCCCACGCTGCACTGCATACGCAGAACTGCACTGCCCGGCTCCCAAACACCGCGCAGCCCCACAACTGGACGGCGCATGTCAACGGCGCTGCGCATCCGGCGCCACAAAAGGCTGCACCCGCAGGCCCTGCTGCCCGCAGACGGCCGAGCCCGACACACAGAAGGTAACTTAGAGGGCGCCCGACTCGCGCCCAGTGAAAGAATCACATAGTTGCAAAACACCACACCCCCTTCCCCTGGACTATTAAGGCGCACATTTGTCCTAGATTGGCCCTAGCATGTACAGCCGTTGCGACCCCGTCTAGGTGGGGAACAGGGCTTGGCCTCCGAGCCCGCCTGAGGGCATACTTCCCCTGTTTAAAACGGTCAATGCGACGCCCTGGTGCCTCACCTTCCCAGAGCGGGTGAGGACCTGCCACCCACGCCGTCACACTCCCTGCCAAGCGCCCCAGCGGGGCGCGCCCGGCGGCAAGCATGGCAGCCCCGCGCCCCATGCGGCGCGCCTGCTGTGCAGCCATCCGCCAGGCGCAGGAGCTCCGCATGCGCATGACCCCCCTCCCTCCCAACATTTGCCCGATCGCTGCAGGCTGAAGAACCTGACATGCAGCGGGGCCCCCTGTGCGCCGCGCGGCGCCCTACTTGGCGCCGCGGCCGGCGGACATCGTGGCGGCCGCCTCGGCCGAGTCGGCCTCGATGACGTCCATGCTGGCGGTCACGTTCTCGCCCGCCTCCAGCGGCACGTAGCGGCCCTCGATGAAACCCTGCGTGCGCGTGCGCCCGTGAGCGCGCCGCCCCCGCCTCGCGCGCAGCAGGCACGGGGTCGTCCGCCAAGTGATGCACAGGCGCAGCCACACGGCCAGGCGGCGCCACATCGGCCGGCGGCCCCAGGCTGATCGGCGGCTCAGCAAGGTTGCGGGCCCGGCGCTGCAGGCGCGGCGCCGGCGCCGCGCATGTGCCGGTCGCAAAAACCCTGCCAGGGCTGCGCCCGCGCCTGATCGTTGACGCCCGACACAAACTTGAACTTCTTCGTGCCGGCGGTCGCCAGCGCCTCCCGCGCGCTCGCAAGCTTGGCCAGCTGCTCCTTCTGCTCCAGCTCCGTGAACTGCGCGCCGGCGCGGCCGCCGCTCACCCTATGTTTAGGGTATATGGTAGGGTTGGCTCAGCAGGCCGGCCCGGCGTCCGGCGGCGGCTGGCAGGGCGGCGGGGCGCGCGCTGCGCATACAGCAGGAGCTAGCAGCAGCAAATACCCAGACCGGCGCGGCCGCAGCATGTCAGCCTGGCCGTCAGCGATTGCTAGCAGGACAGCGGGACGCACACTGCCTAGCTAGCAGCGGCGAAGACCCAAGCCTGCAAGGGGTGGCGCCAGCGTAATCGGCCGGCTTCCGTGCCGCAGGTGCTGGAGCGGCCGGGCGCGTCTGCCCATGGTGCTGGCATCCGCGAGCCAAGCAAGCACCAGCAGGTGACATTCACGTTTAGGCATGCAAACCCATTCAGAAAGAGTCAGGAGGGTTCTTCACGCGATGGGTGCCGCTGCGCGCCTGCTTGTTCAGGGAGCTGGCGGCGGCGAGCCAGGCGAGCACGACGATCAGCAGGATGACGCCCAGGTAGGGCGTGGACGCCGCGAGCGAGCCGAAGCCGATGATCATCAGCTGCTGGATGGCCGAGCCGCCGGACTTGCCGAGCGGGTTGCACACTACGTCAATGGCCGCCTTGCCCTGCGCCCACATGCGCGCATGCGTCAGGCGGGCGGTTCGCCGGGCGGCTGTCTCAGTAGGAGCTGCTCCTGGCCCGCCCATCTGCCTATATGTATGACATATACGTGTAACCCACATACATCATCTCTGAACGTGCATGCCTCCCCTGCTCGTCAGGCCACTGCCAGGACAACCCTGCTTGTGAGCATCTGATATAAAGTGCACATGCTCCAACTTTGCCAGCCAAGGGTGCGTCCCGATCTTGATAAGCAGCATCAAGCCCACACACAGGCACGGCTGCCACAGCATCGAGTTTGTAGAAAGGGTGGGACCCGGCGGCGCGCCTTGAGCTGCGTCTCCTCGTCCAGCGGGATGTATGCCATCTCCTTGCACGGGTCGAACAGCGAGTACTTGGAGCTCTTGCTGAACACGTTCTGCGCGGCGCCCACCTGTGCGCGCGGCGTCGCAGCCGCGACCGGTCAGCGCGCGGGCGGCCCGCGGCCGCCTGGCGGACACCTCCCAACCCTGTAGCCCCCTGCATGTTGACGAGCGCCGCGAAGGACTTGTACTCGCGACAGGAAGAGTGCCCTTGCCAGCTCATACCAGCTCATGAAGATAAAGCTGCACAGCCCTGTGTACTGTTGGTCAGGCAGCACGGCTCGCACACATAAATGCACTGGGAGGCTGTTTCGGGAGGGCGGCTCGCGGGGGGGGCGCGCCAGCACGGCGGCCATGAGCGGCGTGAGGCCGATGCTGGCCAGCGCGGGCGTGAGCGGCCCCGAGCCCAGCACCAGCGCGAAGAACGCCACGCCCGTGATCAGCAGCACCGTCGGCGTGATGATGGCCGCGACGCCCCACCCGTACTGCGCCGCGCCCGCGCGCGCGTCAGCCCCGCGCCTCGCGCGCCTCGGCGAGCGCCTCGGGCAGGGTCAGCATGCTGCACGAGCGCGGCGCCCCGGGCATGCGTGACGCAAAAACAGCAGCGCCCCCTGGCGCACGCGCGACGGACTCGTCTTCCCGCGCCCGGGGCCGCAGCGGCGGCGGCGGCGGCGGGCGGCGGGCGCGCGCGCGCGCGCCTTGCGGAAGATGAAGCGCGACAGCAGCATCATGATGAACGTGACGGCGCCGGTCGCGGACGAGAAGTCGCCCATGAACGCGGAGTAGTCGTTGGGGTTGGGGAACTGCGCCTTGATCTTGCTCTTCCACGTGACCTCCACCAGGTTGATGCTGATGCCATACGCGACCACCTGCGCGCAAGCGCGCAGGCGTGCCGCCCCATCAGCAAGGCGGCACGCGCGCGCCCGGGTGCCGCGCCGCGGCAGGCTGCGCTGGCCGAGCGATGCGGTGGGCGCGGCTGAGCCTGCCTCACTCGCATCGCCCAGGGAAAGACAGCCATTGCCCGGCACAAGCCACTGCTCTTTCACGGTCACGGACACGGTCTCCCTTTCGGGACCCAGCGGGCGCCTGCTGCGCGGTGCGCGCACGCGCCGGGCGGGGTCGCCGGCAGCGCGCGCACCAGGGTGGCCAGGTCGCGGATGTAGGGCGACTTGGCCAGGAAGGACAGGCTCTCGCCGGTGCCCAGCTTCTGCTTCTTCTTCTTCTTCTTGATCTGGCCCACCTGCGCCGCGCCCGCGCGCCGCGCGCTCGCCCGCCGGCCTCGCCCCGCAGCTGCAGGCGCCCGGCAACCGCCAGCAACCGCCGCACTCACACCCATGCAGCGACCGCGCGAGGTGTAACCCTGCATCTCCCTGTAGCCACCCCAGCAATGTGCACCGCGGCCCGGCGCCGGAGGGCGGAGTGGGTGCGCGAGCGGGCGCCGCACCTTCTGCAGCGCCATCACCTTGGGTACGACCTTGCGCTGCATGAAGAAGTAGGTGAGCGTGATGAGCAGGCCGCCCACGACCACCATGCCCATCATGCCGCGCAGCGAGTAGCCCCAGCCGTCCACGCCTGCCGGCAGCCGCGAGCGGATCTGCGCGCCGCGCGCCGCCGGCGCTCAGCGCCGCGCGCGCGCCAGGCGCGGAGCACGCACGCGCTCGCTGGTTGCAGCGCGCACGCCGCGGCGTGCGCCACCCTTGAGTGTGCACTCCGCCCAAAAGTACGAGGCAGACCAGCAGGAGCGCGCCCTCAGGACATCGGCAGACCAGCAGGAGCGCGTCCTCAGGGCACCAGCAGGCCAGCAGGAGCCCTGCCCTCAGGCCGCCGGCGCCTGGCGGCGGCGGCCGGGCGCGCCTGCGAGAAGTACTTGACGGCGCGGCCGGAGAAGATGAGCGCCACGTTGGCGCCCAGGCCGAACAGCGGGTAGAACACCTTGGCCTCGTCCACCGTCATGATCTGCGCTAGGGTTAGGGTTCATCAGGATGCCCTCAGCTTTCGTCAGGCTGCCGCTCGCTGCAGGGGGTAGTGGCAGGGCGCGCGCGCGGCGCCCGCGCAGGCTTGGAAGGACGTCGGGGCGCGATCGGCAGGGCGCCGCGGGCGCTGGCGCGTGGGGGGAGCGGGCGCGCCTGGTTGGCAAAGCCCCAGAACAGCAGGGAGACGACGACCGAGCCCCAGAGCTCCGCCATGACGTAGAACAGGCAGAAGCTCCAGTTGCGCAGGATGGCGATCGGCCCGGCGAAGCGCACGCCCGCGCTCGCGTACAGCCTGTCCGCCAGCGCTGGGGGCGCGGGCCGCCTGTCAGCGACCGGTTCTGCGGCCTGCCTACGCTCTGGGCGGCAGGCGCGCTGCAGGCGTGCGGGTGGGTGGTTTTGCGCAGCCGGTTCAGGATGAACGCAGGCGCGCCGAAGAAGCTGACAAAGGGGGGAATACAGGCGGGCGCACCGTGCGGGTGGATGGTGTCGCGCAGCGGGTACATGATGAACGCAAACGCGCCGAAGAACATGATGAACGGGATTATGCAGGCGTAGAACAGCTGCTCCGTCGACAATATGTTTGCCAACTGCGCGGCAGGCCGTCCCAGGTCATGGGGGCGGCACGCTGCTGCCTGGGAGCTCAGGACGCTTGCGCAGGCCTCGGCGGATCGGCCCGCAAGCAGAGAGAGGCGGGTCACAAGGGGACAGCACGCTGCTGCCTGGAGCTCAGGCGCTTGCGCAGGCCTCGGCGGCTCGGCCCGCAAGCAGAGCGGGGCGGGAAGGTCAGCGCCGCTGCACCGAGCGGGGGACGGCGGCCGGCAATGTAGGGGGGGGCGCACCTTGCTATACAGCACGGTGAACCCAATAGCCATCGGCAGGTTCACCCACGTTTTCAAGAACGGGATGGTCTCCGCGCCGCTGCCCGGCGCCGTCACCACAAGCACATCCTGCGCGCGCTCACGCCTTCAATGCCCGCCGCGACGGCCGCCCGCCGCACGCGCGCTGGTGACACGGCTGCAACTGCGGCAGGCCTCAGGCAGCCGCTGGCAGACGTCAGGCGGCCGCGGCGCGCCGCAGCGGGCGCACGTGTCAGGTTCAGCCCTGCCGCTGGCGCGCTGCGCGCCGCCCTCACCTTGGTGTCACGTAGGATGGTGTAGTTGAACAGGATGCAGAAGAAGATGAAGCCCAGCGGCAGGATTTTGCTCCAGGTCAGGTACTCGATTCCCATAAACTGCTTCGCTTCCGCGCCGTCCAGGCTCGCCGCGCCGGCAGCCTCGGCCCGCACGCTCACGGGCCTGCCTGCAGGCTGCCTGAGCGGCCGGGGGCCCAGGAAGGCCGGCTGCCGCCCCTGTCCGTCCGCTCCGAATATCAGCTCCCCAACGAGCACACTACAAAGTGCTGCACAGAGCTCCTTGCCTCCCCAGCCCGGGGCCGCTCACCGCCTGGGCACTGGCCGCCGAAGCGCGCTTTGCTGCCGGCTGCCGCTGCTGCACCGGCGCCAGGCACACTGGCCTGCACGGCAGCGCCGGCCTCCGCGCATGCAAGTGCGTGCCATATGCCAGCCCGGGCCGCAGGCCCGCTACGCGATTCATGACTGCTAATGCAGAGCCAGCCGGCCGCCTGTCTGAAGCAGCTCGCTATTGCCAGCACACATCGTGCACATCCTGCCCTAAGGCAGCAACAGCCAAGTAGGCCCTAAGGCAGCCAAGTTAGGCACCCATGCATCGCCTGCCGCAACGAAACCAATGGAACGTGCAATCGAGAACAAATCACGTGAGCGCGAACGGTCCCTCGTGCACTGTCGCAATCCTACCGTCCTACATGCACAGCAGTTCACGGGGAGCTGGCCAAAGCTGATGCACACCAGCCTGCATGACCCTCCTGCCAGCCTGCCCTCAAACCTACACAGAGGCCGTGGGGCAACATGCTGTTCCAGCACCCTCCTGTTGTAAGCGCCTCAGCCTAGCCGCCAGGCACCTCACTCAGCAGCAAAACTCGCGACCTCGACCGTAGCACATCACAAACTCTCTCCCCTCATGGACCGCATGCCAGCCTGCTGGCATCAATGCAAAGCAGACGAGGTGGCAGTGCCACAAACAAGGTCGTGACGGCAAGGCCCTAGACCGCAGCTGCATGCCGGCCCGTCACCCACTCGTGCTGCAAGGCCTGGTCGGCGGTCAAGCGCTCGCTCGGCAGCCACCGCAGGCAGCCCTGCGGGCCGCGCAGGCGACCGGTGATCAGAGCTTGCACTATGCCAGCTCTGAATGCCTCGAGGGGCCGGCTCTGGTTGCATGCAGTGGCACTGCAGCCTGCTAGCTCTGCAAGGTCCGAATTGGTCGGCATGCATGTGTCAGGGTAGGACCCTCAAGAGTGCCAAGATGCGAGGAGTGACCGTCATCCAGGGCGGCAGTCCTGCCCTCGCCGGGCACCGACCGCGAACGCAGCAGCGCAGCACCGCCGCGCGCGGTCACGCTGTCGCGCCCGCACGCGACAGCGCCGCCACCGGCGGGCGCAGGCATGGGGTTTGGCACGCGCGCGGCGCGCGCGCCTGCATGAAGCTGAGAAATGCCCCGTCCTCGCAGCGCAGCGCGGCCGCCAGACCGCGGCCGCCCGGCAGGCCCGCCTGCCAGGCGGCGCCGCCCGCGCCGACCGCCGCCGCCGCCGCCGCGCCCGCGGCGCCGAAGAATACGGCGCGGCGCGGCGCGCGCTCCAGCAGCGCGCGCGGCGGCGCGCCGCACAGCTCCACGATGCGTTGCATCTGCTCCTGCTCGTGCTCGCCTGCGCGTGCCAAGCCCCAGCCTCGGCCGCCGGCGCTCCACGCTGGCGCTCTCTGCCGGGCCGCATGCGCCTCTGCGCATGCCGGACTGCGCAGGCGCGCGCGCAGCCCGTGACCTGGCGGCGGTGCTGGCGCATGTCGCCCTTCGCTGGCGAGCGCTTTCTCACAGCGCCATGCGGACGCGAATGCTGAGAGCATGCGGCCAGCCCCTCATGTCCACGACCAAGCGCCGCTGTAACAAGCGATGCACGGGAGGCCGCTGGCGGGGGGTGCGGGTGCGTTGCCGCCGGCAGGTCTACATAGCACTGAAGGTATAAGTGAGCTTGAGTGCAAAGTGCTAACAGAGCTAGGGATTCCTTCTGTCGGCCCAGGGGGAGGCGGCGCGCCCGGGAACAGCGGGTAGCCGGTCAGGACCTCGGCCAGGATGCAGGCCAGGCTCCACACGTCGATCGCCGGCCCGTACGGCAGCCCGAGCAGCACCTCCGGCGCGCGGTAGAAGCGGCTCTGGATGTACGTGTACAGCCGCTCGTCCTCGAAGCAGCTGCTGCCGAAGTCGATGACCTGCGCCGCCGCGCCGCCGCTGCCTCGCGCGCCCGAGCCGCGCGCGCGTGGACGACTGCCGCACCAACACTGGAGACCGGGAAGACGCAGGGGGCCTCGGGAAGTCCGTTCTTCCCGAACGGACACTCTGAGTCCAAAGCGACACCAGGCGCGCTGCCAGCCGGCGTGGCACGGAGCATTAGGGTTGCTTGCGTAATCTCTTACGGTGTCGGCAAACGCATGCGATGCAACGTGCCCAATGCGCGCGCCAGGCACGGGGGCCGGCGCGCGCCTTGATGCGCGCCTTGTTGGGCTCCACCAGCAGAATGTTCTCGGGCTTCAGGTCGCAGTGCACGACGCGCTGCTGGGCCATGAAGCGCAGTGCGCCCAGCAGCTGCGCCGCAAAGCGCCTGTGCCGCGCGCGCCCCGCAGGCGCGCTCAGCACGGGTGCGGGCGCGGGCGCGCGGCGGCGACACCCCGCTCGACGCTGGGCGCCCCATGCAATGCAGACGTGCCGGCACTGTCGCGGCAATGCGCTGACAGTCTGGTCGCATGGGCACCCGGTGCGATCGATGCGGCGGGCGGCGGGGCGCGCGTGACGGTGGCGAGGCCGAAGCCGCGAAAGCCGCTGCCCTTGACGAACTCGTACAGGCTGGATCACCCTAGGCTAGCCCTTAATCTAACCCTAACACCATCAAGAAATGGGGGGGGCGCGCTTGACGGTGGCGAGGCCGAAGCCGCGGAAGCCGTTGCCCTTGATGAGCTCGTACAGGCTGACCGACAGCAGCTCGAACACGATGCAGAGGTGGCCGCGGAAGTGGAAGTGCTCGTGCATGCGCACGACGTGCCAGCGGCCCTCCGCGTCCTGCCGCGGGCAGGCTTAGGGTTAGGGTAGGTTACGAGCCGAAGCAGCTCAAACACGATGCAGAGGTGGCCGCGGAAGTGGAAGTGCTCGTGCATGCGCACGACGTGCCAGCGGCCCTCCGCGTCCTGCCGTGGGCAGGCGCAGGGTTAGGGTAGGTTACGAACCGAAGCAGCTTTAACGCGGTGCAGAGGTGGCCGCGGAAGTGGAAGTGCTCGTGCATGCGCACGACGTGCCAGCGGCCCTCCGCGTCCTGCCGTGGGCAGGCGTAGGATTAGGGTAGGTTGTAAACATGAGTGCCAGCGGCCCTCTGCGTCCTGCCGCGGGCAGGCGTAGGTTTAGGGTAAGATGTGCGCACGAGTGCCAGCGGCCCTCCGCGTCCTGCCGCGGCAGACGCGCGTTCTGCCGCGCGCGCGCCCGGTCGCGCGCGCAACCTACAATAGCCCTATGTCTGCCCGTGCGCGGCGCGCGGCGCGCGGCGCCGGCCCGCGGGCCGCGGGCGGCACCTGGCTGCGCAGGTGGTTGAGCAGCTTGACCTCGATCAGGCCCTGCTGGTGGAAGCGCTTGCGCGCGCGGATGACCTTGACGGCCACCGCCGCGCCCGCCCTGTGGTCATGGCACTGGAGCACCTGGCGGCCACCGGCCCCGCGGACGTCAGCTTGACCATGCGCGCGCATGCATGCTGCCGGGGCCCCGCCTGTTCGGCAGGGGGCGCCAGCGCACGTCCCCTGGCCTGCAGGCGCGCCCGCTGGCGCGTGCACGCATGGCCGGCTCCCCCCTGCGCGTGCGCTGGGGCCCCACCAGAAGGAGCAGGGCGGCGCGAACAAGCCTGAGGCCGGGGCGGGGGCGCGGGGCGCGCCTGGCCGAAGCTGCCGCAGCCGACCTTGGCAATCACCTCATAGCGGAAGGCTAGGTGGTCGCCCGCGGGTGCCTGGTAGTCCCCGCGCTCATCGTCCCACCTGCGCATAGATCAGGCCCCCCGGGTCTTTGTGCTTGCCGACGCTGCATGCGACCAGTTGCCCAAATGTCCTGATATGTTGCCAGCTTGCCCACAGAGCTGCCCCTTGCTCGCTCACCCAATCAGTAGCTCCTTGCCGGCCCGCCCAAACTGCTGCAGCAGCGTGCTCACAAGCTACGAGTGCCGCGGCGCGCCCGCAGGCGCCGGGCTCGGCGCCGGCGGGCGGCGCGGTCGCCGCGGCCGCCCGGCGGCAGCCCGGCCGCCCCGCAAAGTACAGCGCCGGCCAGCCGGCCACCTCGCCCTGCTCCAGCGCGGTCAGCTGCGTGCGCCACGCGCGCAGCGCCTGTGCGCGTGGGTATGGTATAGGTACCCTACCCTTACCGCAGTATGCATGTTCCCGCACCCTGCCGTGCCGGTGCTGCAGGATGCATGCAGGACCTGTCTCCCCTTTGATTGCCAGGATCAGCTTTCCCTGCCAGCGCATGCCAGGCAAGCACAGGCAGAGGCGAGCAAACAAAGTCGGCTCGCTGGCATGACAGAAGCCCCGCTGGCCTGATACTGCCGCGGCGCAGGTTGACGCAGGCCGGGAGGCGACCTGTGCCGGGGAGAGCGCGGTGGCCTGGCCGAGCGCGCCCGGCTCCGCTGCCGGCCGGCCCTCGGCGCCCGCGCCGCCTGCGCCGCCCGCGCCGCCCGCGCCGCCCGCGCCGCCCAACCCTTTGCGCACGCCGCGCGGCGTGGCGGCGGACCCCGTGCCGCCCGCGAAGCCGCAGCCGCGCACCGGCGCCAGGCCCGCGGCCATGGATCGCGCGGTCAGGCCGCCCGCGAGCGGCGGCGCCGGCGGCGCGCTCGGCGCCGCGGCGCCGCGGCGCACGCCGGCCGCGGGCACGCCGCGCGGCGTTGTCGCTGACGCGCCCGCCGGCCGCGCGGCGGTGGGGCCGCGGGGCGTGGCGGCGGGCGAGGCCGCGGGGCGGCCCGTGGCAAGCGGGCCTCGCAGCCACGGCCAGCCCGCTGCGGCGCCCACGCCGGAGACTCCGCCGTGGGCGCCGCCTGCCAGGCCGGCGGCGCGCGCGGGCTCATGCGCGGCGCTGGTGGGGCCGCCTGGCGTACCGCTGGCCAAGGCCGGCGCCTTTTGCGTCGCGGCGACCAGGCCTGGCAGCTGCGGGGGCGGGTGCAGCGGCGCCTGCAGATGGGGGCCGCGCACGCTGGCCGCCTGCTTCGCCACGGCCCGCCGCGTGAGAGGCCCGGTCGCCGCGCCGTGAGCCGCGGGCTGCACGGCCGCGGGGCTCGCGGCTGCCTGCTTCAGGGCCGATGAGCGGCGCGTCAGGGGGCCCCGCGCCTGACCGGGCTCGCCATCGTGCGGCGCGACCGGCTGGCCCGGCCCCGTGCGCCGCTCGCCCAGGCTGCGCCGCGTGAGGGGCCCCGCTGCCGGGAGGCCCGCCGTGCGCGGCGTCACGGGCTGCGCTGCGGATGTCTGCTGCGCGCGCGCGCTGCGCGCCTGCTCAGGCCCAGAAGCCCTGCCTGGATTTGGCGGCGACGGCCCTGGTAAAGCGACGGCGCCGACAGCAGCCTGCGCCGTGCCCAGGGCCAACGTGGCTGGCGCGCCCGGCTGAGCGCGCCGGCCTGGCGCGCCGCCGCCAGGCGCCGCCGTCACAAAGGACGCTGCGGGCGCTCCTCGCGGCGGCGCGGCCGCAGCGGCAGCGGCCCCGCGCTGCGGCGGCTGCGAGGCGGCAGGGGCCGCGGGCCGGAGCATGCGCGGGGTGGACGCCGGGGTCGGCCGCGCGCGCGGCTGCACCCGCGTGGCCAGCCCAGGCTCATGGTGCGGCAGGTATGCAGACGGGCCCTGCACGGAGCGCACGCGGCGCGGGCTGCCCCCGGCCCGCGCCCCCGCGGCCGCCGGGGGATACGTGGGCGCAGGCCGCGCGCCCGCCCGCAGTGCCACGCTGGCGGGCCCGCGCCTGGGCGTGCGCGGCGTCTGCGCCGGCCGCGCGGCCGGCTCGGGAGCGCGCCTGCGCGCCGCGGCGCCTCAGGCGCCTGCCACCGCCCCGTATGCTGTGCTGCCGCAGCGGTCACCGTGCAGCATTTGAAGGAAGGGTTGCCGGCGCGCCAGTGCAAGTCGTGCCATTCGCGGCCCTGGGCATGCGCGGGAGCGCGCGGCCCGCCCGCGCCTGGCCGTGCGTGCGGTGCGCGGCGTGTCGGCGGCGCTGCTGTTCCAGGGCGGCAGCGGCGCCGCGCCGCGCCGCGGCGTGCCCGCCGCTGCGCCGGGCCCCGGGGCTGCGCGCCCTGCCGCCGCCGGCCTGGGCCGCAGCTGCATGCCGGCGGGCGCGCCGGGCGCGCCGGGCACGCCGGGCGGGGGCGCGCGCGGCGTGCCCGGCGTGCTGCGCCGCGCGCTGGGCGTATACGGCGGCACCTGCCGCGCGCAGCGCACGCCTGCAGCGGGCTGCCGGCAGATGCAGCGGCGCCTGCCTGGGAGAGGCGGGCAAGACAGAGGAGCGCCGGCGACTGGGCGGGCGGCGACCGCGCCTGCCACAGGCTGAGCGGCGGCAGGGCGGCCGGCCGGCGCGCGCGCGCCGGCAGGCCCGCGCCCACATCCTGTGGCGTGGCCAGGCCCGCGGCGGGGCCGCCCTGCGCTGCGGCGCGGCTCCCCGCCTGCGCGCGCGCGCGGTGACTGTTGGGGCGGGCTGCCTGTCAGAGCTCGGCCAGGCGCACGCTTTGTCAGAACAGGAAGGCGCTTCGCAGCAGGAGCCGTTCACGCGGGGGTGCAGCTCACATCAGCGCCCAGGCTCCTCCGGAGGACCTTGCTGGGCGTTCGATGCAACATGCGCTCTGCGCTGCCTGGCAGTTTCCGCTTTGCAGTCATGCGCTGACGCCTGAGGCGGTCTCCTTACACCAACGAGACGCCAGCCATCAGAGAGACAGGCGCGAGGTCGTTTGACTCGAATGCCGGTGTGTCGAGCCGGGTCTATTTCAGGGTATTGTCGTACGCAGAGACCGACGCTCATACATCCCGCAAGCGACATTCACCTCACAGCACTACATAGCAAATCCGTATGCTTGCTGAAGGCGCTGCTGCTATTAAACAGAGACCCAGCACTTCCCAAAGCCAGTGCCCCGTCTTCGGCCTCAGAACTAAGATCACTCGACCTCGCAGCCCGCACACAGCGCGAGTGCCAGGCGACCCCAAGCACCGCACTCCAGCGCCAATGGCGCTGACATGGCACACACTCGCAAAAGCCGGGGCCTGCGCCATGCGGCTGCGCCGGCGCCGCGCGCGCTCACTCGTCGTCAGTGTAGTCGCCCAGCAGGCTGCCAAGCGGGTTAGCGCCCTCGCTGGCCGGCCGCGCCGCAACACCGCCTGCGCAGTCAGAGCACAGCAGCGCGGGGCACCCAGCACACGGCCGTCAGTCCGTGTTCTTTGAGACGACATGGGGCATGGCGCTGCTCCCACGGTTTCGCCTGCCAACCCCACGCCAATGTTCAAAACGAGCCTGCATTACATGTGAGCCTGCGTCCCCTATGCGAGCGTGCGGGGGCTGCTGCCCCATGGGTACACCTGCCACCCAGCCGCACCGCAGCTCAGCAAAACGAGCCCGCTGAGCCGCCGCAGCCCTGCACCAGGGGCGCCGAGTGGCGGCCAAGCACTCTACGCGCGACGTCCCGCACGCGGGCCTGCAGGAGCGTGCTGTCGGCTGAGGGATGCGGGTCAGCGCGCCCGGGAGCCACCTGCTGGCACCCGCGGCGGTGGCGGCGCCATGCCATTGGCCTGCGCGCCGCGCGGCGGCGGCGGGCCCATGGGCGGCTGCTGATGCTGCTGCGCGGGCGCGCCGCCGTGCCCCTGCCACTGCCCGGCCGGCCGCGGCGCCGGCCCCTGCACCGGGCCCAGCTCGGGCGCCTCGGCCGCGGGCCGCAGGTCCGGCGGCGGCGCGTACGGATTGGCGGGCGCCTGCGCGCAGCGGGGGGGCACCGGGGAGGCGCGCACGGTCAGCGCTGGCATCCGCCGTGGCGAGCACACCTGCGGGCACCTGCGTTTCCGCAGGAGCGCCTGCGCGGGCGCCAGCCGGTGTGCTCCACTCGCCCCGGGCTCAACCGTGTCAGAAGCATGAGCGCAGCACAGCTGGTCAGGCAGCAGGTAGGCAGCCGCTCGTGGGGCGGGCGGCCGCCGGACGAGCGGCGCTCCGCGCGTCGCGGGGCGCGCGCGTCTGGGCTCGCGCGTTGCCGGTCGGCGCCGCACCACCCACAGGACTCGTCAGGGACAGACCAGGCTGACAAGCATGGCGAGCCAGTGACTGTTCCAGAAAATGGCTATTGCAACCCAAGGTGCACCTGACGCGGCTCCTCCTTGAACTCGCGGAAGCGCTTGCGGCGCTGCTCCTCGCCGCCGCCCGGCGCGCCCGCCGGCGCGTCCAGCTGCGCCGGGGGCTGCACGGGCGGCCCCGCCGCGGGCGCGCCCGGCGCCCCGGCGGCCCCCGGAGGCCCCTGACCGGCGTACATCTGCGCGCCTCCCGGAGGGCCCTGCCCAGGGTACATCTGCGCGCCTGGCGGCCCCAGCGCCGGCGCGGGCGCGGGCGCGGGCGCTGCGGCCGCGCCCGCCTGCGGCGGCGCCAGCTGCCCGGGGTAGGCCTGCCCCGGGGGCAGGTAGTAGCCCGGGTATGGCCCGGGCGCCGCGTAGGGCGGCTGCGCCGCGTAGGCGGCCGGCGGCGCGCCCGGCGGGGGGTAGTAACCGGGGTACGCGCCGGGGTGGGCGCCCGGGTGGTAGGGCGCCGGCGGGCCGCCGTACGGCCGAGCTGGCTGCGCGCCGGGCGGCGGCTGCCCCTGCCCTGGGTAGCCGCCCGGCGGCGGCTGGCCCTGCCCCTGGTAGCCGCCCGGCGGCGGGTAGTACCCCGGGTAGGCGCCGGGGTACGCGCCAGGGTAGGCCTGCTGCTGCCCGGGGTAGGCCGCGGGCGGCGGCGCGTGCGCGTGCGGCGGCGCCTGGCCGTCCCCCGCCGGGCGCGCCTGCGCAGGACCGCGCCCATCACAGCGGGCAGCCTGCCAGTGCGACTGGCCACTCTTGGCTTGCTGCAAGCCACAGTCTCGCATAGCGCCAGTTGCCCGGTGCTGCGGCTGTCGCTGTCAAGCAAAATGAATGACGGCGCGCGCACGCCCAGGACTTGGTCAGCAGGCCCGACTGTCTGGTCGAGCAAACGCACCGAGCCCTCCAGCCTGCTGCGAACGGCGGAGGCCGTGTGCGGGAGCTGGGCGCGCGCCTGTGGTAACCCTAACCCTACACCCTGCGGCTGCGCAGGCGCGGCGGCGCTGTGGTCGCGGCGCACGGTGTCCACGAGTGACTGCACCAGCCGCCGCGCGGCCTCGGCCGCCTGCGCCGACGGCGCCGCGACCGCCAGGTGCAGCGGCGCGGGGCCCTCGTCGGCGCCGCCCGCGCCGCGCCCGCGCAGCGCGACCGCCGCGCCCGTCTCGCGCGAGATGTGCGCCAGGAAGCTGCCGTCTGCGCGCGCGGCCGGCCGCCGGCGCTCAGCGCTAGGGTTAGGGTCAGCACGCCCGGTGCACCCCACCCGGCCCTCAATTGGGCTCCCGCCCCGCAGGCCCTGCTCCGTGGCATGGCCGCTGCCGTGGCCCCATCGGCCAGCGCACAGAAAGAACCCCGCCTGCCAGTGTCCTCAAAAGACACGCTGGGCAGCCATGCCCACCTCCGGCAGCGCACTCGGCAGCGGTGGAGGGGCCGGATCGCGGATCGCCCTCACCACACCAGGCTGGCCTACATGCGGCCGCGCACGGCGCAGCGCCAGGGTGTGCGCACCGGGTCCGCGCAGGCGCCCCGCCAGGCCAAAGTCGGGCGCGGCATCCAGGCCGATGGGCACGGTGACGGTCAGTGGGCCCGGCGCGGCGGCTGCGCCCGCGCCGCCGTAGCCGGGCGGCGGCACCGCCGTGAACGAGGGCCGCGGCGCCCCGCCTGCCGCGCATGTCGCGGCGTTGCCGGATGCAGGAGCGGGGAGCGCAGACACAGGCTGCCAGTGTCTGGCCGCGCCTGGTCGCAGCAGGTTGTATCAACCATGTCGGCGCCTCAGTGCCCGGCGCGCCTCCACTGATACCGAGCACACAGACCAGCTGGCCCTACTCGCGAGCAGCCACCCCTCTCGGCGCCCGGCGGCCGCTGGCGCGCACCCGCGCCCGCAGCCTGCGGCGGCAGCTGGCCCAGCGGCGCCGCTCCCGGCGCGGCGGGCGCGCCCGGCGCGCGGTAGGCCGGTCCGGAGCCGCGCGGCGGGCGCGCGCCCTGCAGGATCGCGTGCACCTCCGCCGCCGCCGCGTCCATGCTGCGCTGCCGCTCGGCCTCATCCTGCGCGGCCAGGGCGCGGCGCGGCTGGGCGCATCGCGCTGCTCGACCAGCGGTGCGGGCGCAAGGGGGAGACTACGCTATGGAGCAAAGCCATTCTGTGTGCGCGCCAGGATGCTGACCATGCCGATAGGCACCGCCACTAGGCCTGAGGCGGGCACAGCGCGCAAACCGGCTCGACGCCGCGCAAGCCTGCGCCCCTGATGCAGGCTGCCGCGTGCCGGCCTGGTTACGTCTGCACTGGCACCCTGCCAAGCTGACTGCGCCCCACAAGGCAGCTCCGAGCTGCGTGCGCCAGGGGCAGCGCTGAGGCCGGCGCCCACGCGCGCTTCCTGCTGGATAGCTGACTGCGCCTCGCTTTTCTTCCCTGGCAAAAGGCATTCGAGGCCCCGCGAGGTCTGGCGCGCTCGCGACTCCTGGCGGTTGGAGGCGGGCAGGATGCGGAGCAGCCGCATGCACCGGAGGGGAGTCCTGGGCTGCGTGCCACGGGGGTCAGCGCGGGGGCAGAGGGCGGGGTGTGCACCTCCACGTGGCTCGCGCCGGGCGCGATGTGGAGCAGCAGCGGCGGGTCGCGCTCATCGCGCGGCACGCCCGGCGGGTAGTAGCGCCCGCGCACCGTCAGCACGGTCCCCGTGCGCCGGCCGATGTCGTCCTGCGCAGGCCCAGCAAATACAGCACAGAGTGAGCATCACGCGGGCTGCAGGGGCCCGCGGGCGGGCCACGCCCGCGTGCGGACACGCGAGCAGTGTGCCCGAGCAGACTGCGCGCCTGCCTGCACTGCCGACAACGACCGCTGCCGCGCCACACCGGTCACAGCAGCCCGGGAAGGTGCTAGCTGCCCGCAGTGGGCAGGCTTCAGGACGCGCGTAGGCTGAAGCATGGGTGTTGGAGCTCTATGCTGGAAGCACAGACTACTGAGGTTTCTCTGGTGCGCAGGCGCAGCCCATGCACGCTGCTGCTGTGCTCGTGGCTGCCGCCGGGCAGCCAGCAGGAGAGGCTGCAACAGGCGGCGAACAGCGCAGCGCGCGCCTGCGTCGGGCGGCGCGTCAGGAAGTGCCGTGTGTCCGGCGGCGCATCGTTGATCGTCACGTCCATGCCCAGCTCCTTGTCGCCCGAGTGGCCGCCCGGCATGAAGGCATGCGTGCCGCTCGGCACTATGCCCTGCGCCAGCAGCTCCTGCGGCGCGCGCGGCGCGTCTGCATGGGCCGCAGCGCGTCTGCCTGGCCATGTCCGGGCTGGGCAGAAAGCCGCGCTCGTGCCCAGCGCTGCCGAGCGGGGAACTCTGCGGTTGACACGGGAAATGGGCGGCGCGCTGCCAGAGGGCACGCTCAGCAGGCGCCACGCTTGCCCAGCACGCAGGAGGCGCCTGAGGCGTGCATGGCGCGGCGACGGCGCACGCTGCGGCAAAGCGCGACCAGCGCACGGCGCGCGCGCCTGGTTAATCTTGGCCACTATGGCTGCCGCGCCCTGCCGCGCGCGGGCGCGCGTCTCCTCGTCCATCGGCGCGCCCGGTCGCAAACCAGCCAGCGCCGTCGGCAGCGCTGCGGCCGCCCCCAGTCGGAACTGGGCCGGCACGGCTGCGTGGATGTTCACCGCCGGCTGCACAGGCACAGGGCCCTGCGCGGTGATGACGCCCGCGGCGCCGAGCAGCGCCGCGGACGGCGTGCCAATGCCGCCGCGCGCGCTCGCGCCGCCTGCATGGGCAGCGGTGATGGGGACGCCCTCTGGCGCAGCCACATCCCACTTCCGGCGCTTGCGGCCCTCCATGCTGGCGGGAAACAAAGCACGCGGATAACAGTAGCTGGCAAGCACAGCTCACTTGCAGCAGGCTGGCTTTCTACCAAGCACTGACACACACAGTACTCTTTCTTGTTGAACGCAATCTTCGCCTGGGTGAAGTCTTGGTCGCTGCAAGTGCATTGCCTTCGTACGGGACCGTAATCGCCTGACAGCGGTAGGGTACGGCGCAGAGCCAGATATGGCTCGGAGCACTCCTCCGGGAGGAGAGGGCGGACACCAGGCAGAGCAGCAAAAGGCGAACAGCAGGAAGTCCAACGTAGCGAGAGGGTAGGTCATGGCGCTGGCAAGCGCCTTCAGCGGCCTGGCGCTGGGGTGCGGCTGCAGCCACTTGTCTGGCCGCAGGCTGCAGACGGCGCACCCGGCGCGTCTGGCGCGTCCCGCCGCGCCCGCGCTGGTCGAGTGCGCGCACAAGAAGGGAGGTGCGGGGCGCGCTGCACGGCCGCCTGCGCCGCGCTCGACGTGCGCAAACCTCACCTGCGCGCTTAGCTCATTGCCTATGTAGACGGGTGCGGCGCGGCGCAGGTGGGTCCACGAAGAACGGGAGGGACAGCAACGCGCAGCGGCGGGGCGTGAAGGTGTACGGCGGCCAGCGCGTGAAGGCCGGGGGCATCATCGTGCGGCAGCTGGGCACTGTGGTGCGCACGCGCTCCACTCTGCTCAGGCCGCCACACAGGCGTCGCCCACCTGCAGCGGGTGACACTGCGTTTGGCTTGCGCAAGGCTGGGGGGCAAAGCAAGTGGCAAGGACATGCGCGTCGGCGTGAAGGAAGTCTGGCGCGCAGACTCCCAGTGCAACTCAGGTCACCTACTAGGGATAGTCGTCACTGTGCAAGAGCAGCGCTTGTCTGCCGTCTGTTTGGTCTGAATGGTGGTTGCCTTTGGACTTTGTCGTCAACAACCAAAGGCTGTTCTGGCTATGAGCTGCTTGAGCGTCTCCGCCTTTGTCTGCAACTGACAAGGTCTATGCAAGCGTGGTGCCCACGCGCGCAGTTCCACCCGGGGGACAGCGTCGGCTGCGGCAAGGACCACACGCTGTTCGCGCTGAAGAGCGGAATTGTGGTGTACAAGAGGAACAAGTACATCAAGAAGGTACCCTGCCCAGCTGTCCAGCGCCAGAGGTCTGCAATGCGGCTTGCTTGCCGGCACAGGTTGAAAGTAACCCCTGCATAAGACAGTTGTTGGGCGCGGCAGTCCACATTGTACTTGCGCTGTGAGCCTTGCCGCGCACTCTTTTTTGCCGTGTTAAGCGCCAGCACGAGCACTCTATCCTCCTGGGATACAGACCAACGGGAAGGCACGTGCTCGACGCTGGTCGGCTCAGTATGGGGGAGCGGCTCCGCAGGTGTCCGTCATCGACACGGAGGAGTACGTCGTGCCGGAGGGGCAGCGCGTGCAGCCGGGCAGCCGCAAGATGCGCAACCACGAGAAGTACCCGCCGCGCGCGGAGCTGCGCGCGCAGGCGCAGGCCGACCTGGCGGCGGCGATCGCCAATGAGCAGGCCACGCTGGCGTGAGCGGGGCGTGCGGCCGCGGTCAGCGCCGCGCGGGTCTCCCTGGAGGCGTTGGTGGACTGGCGCTGTTCGCCGTCCTTTGCCCGCACCGGGACGCTTACGGGGCGCAGAGTGAGCGCGGACTCAGGCGGCCTAGCGGCTGCATTTGGCAGGGCAAGGCCATGCTGGCACGAAGGTGGACGCACTGGGGCGATCTATTGAGCACCGTGCTTGTGTGACCTCGCTAAGCCTTACCTCTGTCCCGTGTCGTCGCTTCTGCATGGCATTGCAGCATATGGGCCACCTTGCCTCTGTGGTTGAAGTGGTGCGGAGGCGCTTCGCAGCGAGCAACTGTAACAGACTCAAGAGTTGGTTTATTGCAGCAGGCTTCCAGTACGTGTGTGCAGAAGCCCTGCAGGCCTCCAGAACGTGTGTGCAGACGCCCTGCCATGCCTGGAAGCTATCCTATGCAGCTTCTGAGCAGTCTTGCCATCCACATGTGTACACTGTTGACTGCCATGTCAACAATGGCTGCCATGTCAGAGCTTGGGCCTCCTGCGTTACCCGACAGGGGCCTGATGCTTCCCAATTAGGCTACGTGGTTCGAAGTGCCTCAGGAGCAGCTCGCAGCTTTACCTTCCCTGCGCCGCAGCCCTCTGCCCCCGTTGGGTGCTGTGCTGCGCAATCATCTGGCCAATATGCGAGTCTTGGCTGAGCGCAATGCACAAGCAGACGCACCTGCATCGCCCCCCGGCAAGCCACGCGCGAAGGACCACCGGCAAGCTGGAAAGCAGGCAAAGAGCGGCGCGGACCAGGTGCGCACGAAGAGCGTCAAAGCGCTGCAAATGCTGCAATGTGGGTCCTCACTGTGGCTAACAGCGCGAGCCAGGATATTGGGAGGGCATGCATGCGTGCTGTGTAGCCCAAGGGCTGCAGGAGAAACGAGTTGACGTTGGCAGGTACAGTTGCCCAATGAGGCTGAGGCGGAGCGTGAGCTGCCAGGCGAAGCGCGGTGCGGGCGCACCTCTGACACTTGCACAGGCGTGGAAGCGCAAGCTGTCACTTGCTGTGTTGCAAGCAACTTTGCACGCCCTCCTGGGCGACTCCATCCCGTGACAGCAGCACACGCGTGTGCATGCGCACACGTGCCAGAGCACTGCAGGCTGTGCTCTGTGCGCGGCGCACAGCGCAAGCAGCAGCGCAGGTCCTGTATTTAAAGTCACACCGTTGCGCAGGCCCTCGATGCAGAGCATCGACGCGGAGGATGGCGGCGCGAGCGGCATGCCGCCCAGCGGCAGCGTCAGGAGGCTGGAGGCAGGGGTCCAGGGCGGCAGCCAGCCTGGCGCCGGCCGGGGCCCCGCGCAGGGCCTGAGCACGGAGGCGCTGCACTCGATGTACACCCAGTGCCTGAAGCTGGCGGCCGAAAACAAGATCACGCAGAAGAACACCTGGGACCTGAGCATTGTCATGGACCAGGCGCGCCGCGCCTGCCGCCTGCAAGTTGTGCCGGCGGGATCCCATGCGGCCTGCCAGTCAGGCCTGTGCCATCGCCCACACTGTTCCTGTCGCTGTCCTGTGGATGACGTGTCCGGCACGTCTGCGCCCTGCGGGAGGCCTTAGCCAGGGCCTGGAAGGGCGCCCAGCGGGGTGCACCTCAGTGACAGATCAGGCTGCAGTCCCCGCGGCGCCCCTTCCCGCATGCTTCCATGCCACCTCTTGACCATGCCCGCAGATGAGCGACCTGGTCAAGCCGTCGGCGGAGGAGCGCGACACCAACTTCCAGCGCGCGAGCATGACGCTGGACGCGGGCGTCAAGATCTACGCCACGCGCGTCGACAGCGTGCACACCGCGACCTACCAGGTCCTCACCGGCCTGTCGCGCTCCGGCCCTGCTCGCGGCGCCGCCGGCGGTGCGTTCGCAAACCCCGCCGCATGGCGTCGTCCACGCCTGCCTGCCAACCTCAGCTGCAGCATAGCAGCGCACCCAGCCGCCCCGCGGGCGGCAGGCGCAAGGCAACACCGTGGTGGCCTTTCGCTGGCTGGAAGCCTCCCGAGCACGACTCCACGCAGTGCCTCTCTGCAGGCGCGGATGCGGACGCCGGTGAGGGCGGCAGCGAGGCCGGGGGCAGCGCCGCGGATGGGGAGGGCGGCGGCAAGCCGCGCCGGCGTGCGGCGGCGGCGGCGGCCGACCCGGCGGCCACGCTGGAGGATGCCGACGCGCTGCGCGCCAAGGACGTCGACCCCACCTTTGCGGCCGACCCGCTCTTCCACAAGATGTCCGCGCAGTTTGATGAGGGCGGCGCCAAGGGTGCGGCCGCGCAGCCGCCAGAGTCGCGACATGCATGGGCTGGCAGCGCGGCAGGCAGCGGGCCGCACAGCGCACGCAGCCCGCGGTGGCACTGGGAGAAGCAAGCGGCCCTGCGCAGCGCATGCGCTGGTTCCTCACGGCTTATGGTGCAAGCCCTGACAGTGTGTTGCAAAATGCTGACCGCATTGGTTGTAGCCTCCACTGCCAGGCACCAAGTTCTGTGTTGACGCCTCCCTGACTTTGCATGCCTTGACATCGTCAGCGACTGGGTGGGTGGCATGCGACAGCTGTCTCCAGCGCTAGAAGCCGCAAAAGCCAGGCGGCCTGGCTCCAGGAGCAGCAGGAGAGGCCTCAGGGTTGTGTGCGCCCCGGCGCAGGGCTGCTGCTGAACAACCTGGGCGTGCAGCGCGGCTGCCTGCTCATGTTCGACTCGATGGAGCCGGCGCACTGCGACCCGGACCCCGACGCGGAGGCGCCGGCCGTCCTCGTACGGCCCCTGGCGCCTCACGGGCGCTTCCTGTGATAGAGTACGAGAACTGTGATGCAATGAGTCCTGCCAGGTATCCGTTGCTTGTTGTGGCAGATGCTGAGCAGCGCCTGCACCTGCCCCAACTCGCCGCCAGGCGGCGCTGACGCAGCCGGTGGGCTGAGCCGGGCTGCAGCGTGCCGCATCGGCCCACTATGGCCGCGCGCGCAGCTGACGATGCCGGCCGCGTGGGCGCGCAACGCGGCCGCGGCGCTCGGCGCGGCGGCCGGCGCCGAGATTGCGCCCTCGCTCGCCGCGCTCGCCGCGCTGCTGCCGGGCCCCTGCCCCGCGCACGACGCCGCCGCGCTGCGCCAGCTGGTCGATGAGGCATCCTGTGTGGCCCCTCCTGGCTGCATCCGGTCTGATCCCCATGGACTGCTTGCTGAGCAGGCACCGTGTGTGCAGAGTGCAGGTTTGCAACCGAGGGCCAAGCCAGCTTGCCAAGGCTGGTGGCTGTCGCACCAGCACACCACGGCTGTGCTGCTTGTGTCCTGACACACTGCCGTGCGGTGCAGGCATGTATGCGGGAGGCTTGCCTGCAGAGCCGGGCCCAGCCGGCAGAGGCGCGTCGCCCGAGGCTGCGCAGTGCAGTGGCGGGGGCTCCAATGCAGGGGCGGCTGTGGGCTGCATGCAAGACGCGCAAGGCGGCAGCCACGTTGACCCCTGTGCTGGCGGCGACGGCGGCTTCGACGGCGGCTTTGACGGCGGCTTTGACGGCTGCTTTGACGGCGACGGCGGCGGGGGTTTCGACGATGACGGCGATGATCTGGGGCAGAGTGGTGACCCCCAATGGGCAAGGCTGCCTCAAACTTAGCTGAGAGATGCTGAATCTGCTGGCGGGCATGCGTCCTTGACACTCTGTGCAGTCAGACCTGCCGGTTCTAGCACAGACCACATGTTGCCGCGTGCGTCTAGGGTAAGGCGAGGCCACAGGCCCTGGCAACAGCGCCTCCACGACAACCATGCAGGGCAGCGCTCCCCAGTGCCTCCCTATCAGCCTGCCGGCCAGACTATGAGTGCATGCACGGCGCGTGTGATGGCCGGCATGTATCGTGAAGGCGCTCGCTCTTGGGATGGGCAAGCAGCGCGCATGGCGGGCGCGGCAGGCGCTGGGGCGCACGACGCCGGCATGGAGCATGACGCCGCGGACGCCCAGCGGACGGCAGGGGCCGTCCCCTTGCTTGCGACGCAGGCGCGCCAGGCACCCCTGTTCCCAGGGCATCTAGATCTGTAGTCTCTGCAACGCGCTCCGGCCCCGTTTAGCCACGTTGTCTATGGCTTGAGGGGCAGCCGGGTGGTTGCCTTAGGCAAGCGGCCAGGCAATCCCTGCATCTGGCACCACTAAAAAGAGGCGTGGATCATGTAGTGCGTGGCATAGCACAAAAGGCAAACCCTCCCACACCTCCTCGCCACACATGCATGGGGTGGACCCGCAGGAGGACTGGGCGCCGCCGGACGCGGTGGCGTGGCTGGTGGGCGGCGAGGCGGCCGTCGCGCTGGACGGCAAGGCGTGGGCGGGCGCGGCGCACTGGCGCTTTCGCTCGGCCACGCAGCGCGCCGCCGCCGCCGCCGCCGCCGACCAGGGCGCGGAGGCCGGCCAGGCGGCCCCGCGGTGAGCGCGCGCTCGACTGAGCAGCTTGCAGAGCGCGGTGCTTGCGCTCAAGCTTGCCTGTGCTGCCGGGTCGAGACTGCATCAGCACTCACTTGCAGGCCCTCACGAACAACGTTCAGTTGTGGATTGGGAGTTATTAACTCACGATATTTTGAGACATTTACTGGTGTCCATGATAAGTGCACAGCGTGTGCATCCTTCTTGTGACAGCATCCAAGGGACAGCGACCTACAGCAAGCCGTCAGCTGCGGGGGTGTGGGCGGCCAGGCGCAAGGCGCGCGCGCGCGCGATGATCGACTTCGAGGCGGGCACCGCGCCGGAGGAGGCATTGCGGCAGGCGACCGCGTCCGCCATCACGCTCAAGGCGGCGCCCGCGCGCGCGGCCACGCTGCTCCCCGAGGACCTGCACTATGAGGCGCGCATGCGCGGCCGCTGCCTTTGGCTGCTCTGGCTGCGCCTGCCCGCGCATGCATAAGCACCTAGGGTCGTCCGTGCATCTGGACCATGCGCGCATGGCGGCGAGAGAGAGTCCGTCCGTTATCGCCGGCGCCGGCTCCCTGTGCTGTTGAGCGCGTGCATAACATGCTTCCTTTGCAGACGTGCCATTGCAGACGTGCCACACCACTGAAGGGCAGCGGAGCAGTCAAGCGCATTGTTTGGCCGTGATAGTGCTTGTGTGCATGCTGGTGGGGCCTTGCAGGTGCGTTGTTGCCCGTGGAACCGCGGCTTGCCCCGCGCAGGTGCAAAACCTGACGCGCCTGTTCCTGCGGCCCGACCTCTGCCTGACTGGCGAGGGCGGCGCAGCATCCCCTGCAGACGGCGACGGCGCCCGGGCCGATAGCGGCAGCGACTTTGGCGGCTGCGACGGCGGCGGCTTTGACGACGCCGGCTTTGACAACGACGGTGCGCGGTCCCCACATCGTTCCGCTCACAGAGCTTGCTCTGATCTCGGCACAACTTGCTCCTGATCTCCAGCAGCTTTAGGTTCTAGCTCTCATGTGATGTGTCTGCATGCGTGCTTGCACACCGCGGCTGGCGGCCGCTCAACGCAGCAGTGGTGGCAGACATCGTAAGTGCGCACAGCAGGCTGTCCAGTGTGCCACAGGGCATGCATGCTCGGCAGCGGCAGCGGCGGGCCTCGATGCGCCAGCCTGCAAGCAGGCCTGGCGTGCTGACCCGCTCACGCGCGCGCCAGACCGGGGCGACGGCGGCGCCGGCGCGGGCGCCGAGGAGGCCTGGTGGGCGCGGGACGACGATGAGGACGCGGCGCTCGTCGACGCGCCGCGGCGTGCGGAGCGGCTGGACATTATGTACGCGCGCGCGTCCAAGCAGGCGCGCCGCCCGGACGAAGCCCTCCCGTACGGTTTGGGTCACGCGCGCGCGCCGCCGAGCGCCTCGGCTGGCGCGGCCGGAGGGCGCCGGGACTGCGGCCGCATGCACGGGGCGGCGCTCAGGGCCGCCCCGCCTCTGCTCCCTGCAGCGCGGCAGCGCGGCCTGAGCTGGGCCGCGCGCGCGCAGGTGGACGTGCGCGCACTCAAGGAGGCGCTGTGGCGCGGCGCGCTGGCGGAGGCCGCGGCGGCGCGCGCCGGCGCGCCGGGCGTGCCGCTTGGCCCGCTGAGCTTCCAGGCGGTGCTGGGCCGCGCGCTGGGGCCCGGCGGCGGCGGCGCGGGCCGCGCGGGCGCGGCCGGCGACCTGTCGGTGCACCTGTGCTTCATCTGCGCGCTGCACCTGGCCAATGAGCACGGGCTGCGCATCACCGGCGCGCCCGGCCTGGACCGCCTGGACATCAGCGGCCTGCCCGCGGCGGGCTGAGCGGGCGCCGGGGCGTCCGCGGCCCGCCTGCGGTGGCGCAGTGGCGCCGCGCGCCACTGCATGCGGCGCACCCGCAGCACGCTCCATGCGCTGCGGGCAGCGCCGGGCCCGACCCCGCCCGCCGCTGCGGGCAGCGTCGGGCCCGGCCCCGCCTGCCGCTGCGCGGCTGTGAGGCGCCGGGTGCACGAACGGCTTGCGGGCAGCACTGCGCGCGATGCCATAAACGCGGGCGTTGCAGATGCGGCCTGGTCACCAGCTGCCAGCGCATGCACGCACATGGGTTGCACTGGGAAGGGCTGGTCATAGCATGCCCGCGCATGCCAACCCTGGCCTAACAGCAGGCGACCTGCCGGGTCAGACACTGGGCGGCTCGCTGGGTGCAGCACTGGTAGGATTCCTTACGAGCGCAGTTGCCCGCGCATTGAGGCACCGGGCTGCCTGTGCAAGGAGGCGGCGGCGTGCTGGTGGCAGCCCACAGGCGGCCAGCTGGCAGTGCGCCTGGCTGGTGCGCGCTGCGGCCAGCGAAGCAGCATCAGCAGGCCAGTGCTTCTGCAGAGCATGGTATCTGACCTATGAACTTAAGGTGTGTGGAGGTTGGTCAAGCATTAAGACATGCGGAGGCATGTGCATATTTCAGCCTACATGTTGGCGCGTCACGCCACAGACCCTCCCTCACAACCTGCAGCAAAAGGAGAAAGAACAACCAAAGCAGCGCGCACCCAGGAAAACCAACGACCGCTTGCAGGCTTCGTGACTGTGCTCTGCAACACACCTGGTCTAGCCGCTAGTGCTCTCTGCTCCCACTCGGCACCGCGTTCAAAACAACGCGCAGACGCAACCGCAGGGCTGCACCTCGTCGCACCTCCCTCTCTTTTGAGGTCTGGCGTGCTGCCTTCCGTGCAGTGCTGAGGCCTTTGGGCCGTGCGTGAGCCACGGCGGCGCTGCGCATCGCGTCTCGGCGGAGAGCGGGCCGGCAGAGAGCGGGTCAGGATGGCGAGCGGCACAAAGAAAAAGAACGTGTGTGGCCCTGCTGAGCCGACCCGACCTGCAGGCTTACCCCGTGCCCGCGCTCGCGCGGCTTTGCAGTGCCCGTGCGGCCTGCCCGCTCGCACGCGCGCCGCCGGGGCGTGCACCGCTCGCCGTGCAGGCCGCGTAGCCATCTGTATACTCAGATGCTTGGCAACACGCCGAGCGCTTGCCCGCTCGGACTTTGTCTCAGACGCGCTTCTGCAGCTTGTTCGGAGCAGGCTGCTGACCGGGTGCTCGGGCGCCCCGCGCGCAGTTCAAGATAGAGCCGTTCAGGCATCCTCTGAAGATGGACCCGAGCTACGGAGGTGCGTGTGCGCGCTTGTCCCGCGGGCCAGCACCGCCCTGCGCTGCGCCGCTGCTGGCTCACCAAGCAGATGCGTGGCACGCGAAGCTAGCCCGCTGCGCGCGTGCAGACAAGACGTGGAAGGTGTTGGAGGACGCCATCCATGAGATCAACAACCACAACGCGAGCGGGCTGAGCTTCGAGGAGCTGTACCGGTCCGCCCCCTGCCCGGCCCGCGCTGTGGGCCAGGCGAGCGCAGGCACTGCCGTCTGTGCCCGCGGTAGTCCTGTCTGGCGCCCTGCCGCTGAGGCACAACCAGTCCTGCCTGCACAGTGGTGTTGGACACTGTTGGCGGGTCGGTGTGTAGTGCCCAGCACACGGTCGTTGCAGCCCGGCGGTGCAAATGAGGAGGTCCAGGCAGCGACCCCTGGTGAACGGCCAGCTAGTGGCGGTGCTGGCGGGGCGCCCGCGCCCGCGCCTGACGACCGGGCCCCCCGCCACGGCGCAGGAACGCGTACAACATGGTCATTAACAAGTTTGGCGACCGGCTGTACAATGGGCTGGTGGAGACGATCACGGGGCACCTGCGCTCGGTGGCCGGCCGCGTGGAGGCCGCGCAGGGCGAGGGCTTCCTGCGCGAGCTCAAGACGCGGTGGGAGGCGCACAACAAGAGCATGCAGATGATCCGCGACATCCTCATGGTGCGCGCCCGCGCGCCCGCGGCCCCTTGGGGCCAAGCGAGCGCGAGCCCGCGCCGAGACATGCACACTCCGGCTTGCAGGCCTGCCCCCCTGTCATGTGCGCGCCCGCACTGTACCGCCTTCGCAAGCTAGCAGCGCGCGAGCAGGTCAGTGCCTGCTCCGCTGCCTCCGCTGCAGGCCATGCAGGGCCTGAGCGAGTGGGCCTCACACAGCATGCGACCCTGCCTGCTCCGGTAAGCGGCGTGCGGCATCGCCTCGCCCACGCTCTCATCCTCATCCCCTCTTCAGGCAGGTGATGACGGGGTGGAGCATGGGCCAGCGCAGAGCCGCTCCCCTCCGCACGAGCAGACTGGCGCGCGTGGCCGCGCCGCGCGCAAGGGCGCTGCCGCGCTGCGCCGAGCGTCAGTACAGGGGTGTAAACCCCACCCTGTGTCGCACGCCGCGCGCAGTACATGGACCGCATCTACGTGAAGCACAACGACAAGGCGCCCGTGCACCAGCTGGGCCTGGACCTGTGGCGCGACTGCGTGGTGCGGCGGCGCGACACGCGCGCGCGCCTGCTGCCGCTCCTGCTCGGCAACGTGCGCCGGGAGCGCCAGGGCGAGGTCGTCGACCGCGCGCTGCTGCGCTCCATCGCCATGGCGCGCGCGCCCGGCCGGGCCCGCGGGGTACCTCGTGTGACTGTAGGGTGACTAGGGACGGTCCTTTGTCGCGGCATGCCCTGAATTTGTGGCTGGACGGGGTGTTCTGGGTTCGCGCAGCCTACGTTGTCAGGTGGCCCCCGCGAGCTGCACGACGTAGACATGCGAGCGGTGCGGTGCGGGCAGCGTGGCGGTGGGCTGCTCGGCGGCGACGGGGAGCTGCTTCCCGGGGTCCTGCCTGGTGCGCCCTGCCGGGCATGTCGGGCGCAGCGCGTGCCGCGGGCGTGGTCGGCGCGCGCCGGGTGCGACCCGGGCGGCCCGGGCGGCGCAGATGCTGATGGACCTGGGGCCCAACGTGTACCAGGAGGACTTTGAGCGCGCCTTCCTGAAGGAGGCGGCTGAGTTCTACCAGGCGCGTGCGTAGGGTAGGGCTTATGGTAGGTTTGGGCTGTGCGCATGCAAGCCGGCCGCCGTGTGTGGCTGCGCGCGCACGTTTGCGACCAGAACTTGCGCAGTGAGTCGAGGTGATCGGGCAGCATCCGTGCCACGCTGCAGGCATAGGCGTGGGTGCTCTGCCGGGCGCTCGGTGACCCGCTCCTCTGCAAGCAGCAGCGCAGCTTTATGGAAGCTTGTTCAGCGGACACATGCGCCGACCGGCTGAGCAGTGCGGAGAGAAGGAGGACAGCGCACGCGCCGAGCAAAGCGAGCGGCGCGGCGCGCTGACGCGGGCGGCCCTGACGCCGGGCGGCGGCGCAGGGCGAGGCGCAGGCATACCTGGCCGGTTGCGACTGCCCGGAGTACTTGCGCAAGGCGGAGCGGCGGCTGGCGGAGGAGAAGGAGCGCTGCGCGACCTACCTGGACGCCAGCAGCGAGCCGAAGATCCTGCGCGTGGTCGAGGCGGAGCTCATCCAGAAGCAGGCGCGCTCGGCGTTCCCCTGCGGCAGGGGCGCAGCCTGGTGTTTAAGTGCGCACCCGCCGCTCGCGCATTGCCCGCACGGGCGGCGCGCCAGAGCGCACCGGACAGGCGGCCTGTTGTGCGCGCGCACGGCGCGCGTGCCAGCAGGGCCGGCTGCGCTTGCCCGGGCCATAGCCTGCGCCTGCTGCCGTGTGAGTGAGCCGGCCGCAGCAGGAGGCTGGGGCGGGCGCTGGGGGTGTGGCTGACAGAAGAGGCAGTGGCAGTGGGAGGGCGGGGCGGCGCTGGGGTGCGGATGATGTGAGTGCCAACTGGGAGAGCCGGTCGCAGCGGGAGGCTGGGGCGTGCGCTGGGGTGCGGCCAACGGGCGAGGCGGACGCAACGGGAGGCCGGGGCGGGCGCTGGGGGCGCAGCCAACGGGGGCGCGTCGACGGGGGCGCATGCGCGCGCGCAGATGCGCGCGCTGGCGGAGATGGACGGCAGCGGCCTGGTGCCGCTGCTGGTGCAGGACCAGGCGGCGGACCTGGCGCGCATGCACGCGCTGTTCGGCCGCGTGGAGGGCGGGTCCGAGCTGCTGCGCGCGGGCATGGTGCGCGCGCACAGCAACGAGCACCAGGGGGCCCGCCTGCGCAGCCGCCCGAGCACCCACCGCTCGTTCCGCCCGCGCATAGATGCAGGCGTGCCTCGCTGCGGCGGTGGGCGCGCCCTGCCGCCGGCCACGCCGCACAGCGCGGCACGGCGCGTCAGGGCGCGTCAGGGCTGCGCGCCTGCTGCGGCGCTCTTGGCGTGCGGGAATGCGGCTCTGACCGCGAACACCACCGCAAGGCTGGACGTGCCGTGAGCTGGCACGCCGGGCCGGTGGCCCGCGCCGGGCGCCCGTGGCTGAGCGCGGCGGCGCGCAGGGCGCGCACCTGCGCGCGACGGGCAAGGCGCTGGTGGAGGACCCGGAGCGCACCAAGGACCCCGTGGACTTTGTGCAGCGGCTGCTGGCCGAGAAGGACAAGTACGACAGGCGCGCGCCCGCCCCTGGCCGGCCTGCGCTTGATAGGGTTAGGATAGGGTAGGATGGGGACGGCCTACCCTACCCTCTCCTCCGCCTCTGGCCAGCCCGCGCTCGAGGGGCGCGCTGCCCGCTCCTGCTTGTTGGCACGCCAGGCGGGCAGCGCGCAGCCGACATGCGCTCGGAGGCCGCGCCGCCCGCGGCGCACGTGCGCGCAGGTGTGAGCAGCTGCGCCTGTGACAGGGGCGCCGTGCCCCGCGTGTGGCGGGCGCCACGGCCGTTCCACCATCAGGCACACTGTCAAGGAACAGGGCAGTGGGTACCCTACCCTACCCCAGTTAACCTAGCGCCAAAGGCCGGGGGCCGCGCAGGCTGATCGCGACGTCCTTCAACAGCGAGAAGGCGTTCCAGAACGCGCTCAACACCGCGTTTGAGCACTTCATCAACCTGTCCAGCCGCGCGCCCGAGTACATCTCGCTCTTCATGGACGACAAGCTGCGCAAGGCGCGCCGCGCTGCAAAGCCCTACCCTAACCCTTGCCCCGGAGCAGCAACACATCGCTCGGCAGACGCTGTGCTTGAAGCACCTCTCGAGCAAGGGGTGATCGATCTGGGACAGTTTCTGGGGTATGGCTGGCGCCTGACAGCTGCATTATGTGAATGAACGCTTTTTTTAGGAGGGATGTGTCTCTAATTTCACTTTATTAGGCCAAATTGTGACATACCAGTGTGCTGGTTTCTTCATCCATGTGTTCCTTTTCTGATTCCTTACAGTGCGCTTTAGAAGTGTACCTCAAGCACAGGGCGCCGCGCGCCCCCGGCGGGCTAATGCGCGGCGCGACGGCCGCGGCCGGCGCAGGGCCTCAAGGGCGCGAGCGAGGACGACATGGAGGCCGTGCTGGACCGCGTCATGATGCTCTTCCGCTACCTGCAGGAGAAGGACGTGTTCGAGAAGTACTACAAGCAGCACCTGGCCAAGCGCCTGCTGTCCGGCCGCACGGCACGGCCCTCGCCGGCCAGGCCCGCTGCGCGCGCCGCTGCGGCGCCCGCGCCGCGCGCGCCCGCGCCGCTGTCTGCGGCTCGGGAAGACGCATGCCTGTGCTTGGCCGAGTCGATGAGTGTGCAGCAGAGTGCTGCGGTCGTGCCAGCCCGTGGCCCCCTTGCTGGCGGCTCCGACCTGCGAGTGTGTGCTCTGCAAGCGCGCAAGACGCGTCCTGGATGCTCTTTGAGCAGGATTGAGCGTATGATGCTCTTCTGCTGCTGTCGCACAGCGCATCGCATCGCATCGCATCGCATCGCTCGAGCGAATGCGGCGCGCTGACGGGCGCGGCGGCGGGCGCAGGTGTCAGACGACGCGGAGCGCTCGCTGCTGGTCAAGCTGAAGACGGAGTGCGGGTACCAGTTCACCAGCAAGCTGGAGAGCATGTTCACCGACATCAAGACCAGCCGCGACACCATGGCCGAGTTCCGGTCGCGCCGCGCCGCCAGCGGCCTGCCCGACGCCGACATCGAGCTGTCGGTGCAGGTGCTTCGCTCAGGGCCCGGCGCTCTGACGCCGCTGCGGTCCCACGGGATACCCCTAGTCATGCCGCGCGCTGCGCCTTGCCCGCTGCTGCCCTGCAAGCGCCACATGGCGCTCTCTCATGGTTGGGGACCTGGGGACCATGCGCGGCGCACAGCTGCGTAGCTGCTGCCTTGCAGCGCGCGTGCAGGCTCCACAGCGCGCATCGATGCGGCTGAGAGGCCAGTCGCCAAGCTTTGTCGGCGGTCGAGGAGCGCTCGGTGGCGGGGTGCAGGCGTGCGGGCGAGCGGCGGCGGCGGCGTGCGGGCGCGCGGCGCTGGCGGGCGCGCGCTGACGGCGGGATGCGCCGCGCCGCGCGCAGGTGCTGACGACGGGCAGCTGGCCGACGCAGATGGCGGCGCGCTGCAGCCTGCCGCGCGAGCTGGAGGCCTGCTGCGAGGACTTCCGCGCGTTCTACCTGGCCTCGCACTCCGGCCGCAAGCTGTCCTGGCAGACCAACATGGGCAACGCGGGTGCGCGGCCGGCGCGCCCGCCATGTGTCGTGAGGGCCATGCTCGCTCGTCGGCACGCTTTCTGGCCATCTCAGAGTGGTGTGCAGGAACGGCGGCTGCGGTTGTGTGCGCGTATCGCGCCCGGGGTGGGCATTCGTCCGCTGATGGAGCGTGAGTGGACTTTGGCCGCAAGGCCTCGGCATAACGCGGTTGCGCGCCGGAAGAGGGCTCCATTGATCGAGAGCGCGCGCGGCCGCGGGGTTGATGGTGTCTGCGCGGCGCACAGACCTGAAGGCCACGTTCGGCAGCAAGCGGCACGAGCTCAACGTGAGCACGTACCAGATGGTTGTCCTGCTGCTCTTCAATGCGGCCGACCGGCTGAGCTACCGCGAGATCCAGGCCGCGACCGCGATCGCGCCCGCGGACCTGCAGCGCTCGCTGCAGTCGCTGGCCTGCGTGAAGGCGCGC
>JAABUJ010000309.1_pt1 | contig 105051 bp, 94 predicted proteins | sample 5559131 | NCBI WGS metagenome assembly JAABUJ01 (sample SAMN10711875, study PRJNA513366) | rock metagenome | isolation source: Antarctica rocks | place: Antarctica: Victoria Land, Mt New Zealand nord | collected 2016-01-07
CGGCGCCGGCGTCCAGGCGCACCAGGGCGAGACCACCGGCTCCTCCGGCACCACCGCTCCCGTCCTGCACGAGCAGGCCGACGAGTACGGCTATCACTGGGTCGTCCTCCAGGACACCGACCCCTCCAATCTGGTCACTCGGGTCCACCTGGTCAACTCCACCCTGGATGAGCACGGATTCGGTCCCGAGCTGCTGTGCTCGGTCTTTGGCTTTGCTGGCTCCTCCAGCTCAGAGAAGCTGTACCTGGTGTACCTGTTCAAGCGAGGCACGTTCTATCCGTTTGCCCCGGCCGCGGGAGAGCAGCGGGACAACCCCTTGGAGCTTCGCATCCGGGGAATGCTGGCTGATGACCTGACGGTAGAATCCGACCTGGCGCGCTGGTTCCCTCTATGGGGCCTCCCGATCTGAGATGAGGCTTGCATGAGGGTGACCATGATGCTCTGCGACGCGGCTCAGGTGGCCGACGGCAAGTTGTTCATCCTGGGCGGGGGTTGGAGCATGATCGGCCCCGACCCCACGCCGTCGGCCATCGCCATGAAGATCGAGGTGGGTTGGAACGAGGCCGAGGTGGCCCACCACTGGGAGCTGTTCCTCCTGGACGCGGACGGGCGCGACGTGACCGTGGAGACCCCCGACGGCAACCATCCGATCGAGGTGAGAGGCGACTTCCAGGTGGGCCGGCCGCCCGGTGTTCCCGAGGGAACCCCCATCGACGTGGCCCTGGCCGTCAACCTGGGTCCGGTGCCGCTGGCGTCAGGCGCCCGCTTCAGCTGGCGCCTGACCATCGATGGAGAGACCGACGAGTCCTGGGTCCTTGGTTTCACCACCCGGCCGGTGGCCAGCCCGGACGGCCCACCCATCGACACGGTCACCACCTGACGAGTCACTCCGACGACGACAACCCCGAGCGGGGCGAGGAAGGCGAGCTGGGAAGCGCCCTTTTTCGACAAGTCCTCGGCCATTTTGCCTCCGGCGTAACCGTGGTCACGGCCGTGCACTCGGGCCAACCGGTGGGTCTGACCTGCCAGGCCTTTGCGTCGCTGTCCCTCGATCCGCCGCTGGTGCTCCTGGCCCCTTCCAGGCGCTCGACCAGTTGGCCCCGAGTGCAGGCGGTTGGGACCTTCTGCGTGAACGTGCTGGCCGAGACCCAAGAGACGCTGGCCCGGACGTTTGCCCGCAGCGGGGGCCACAAGTTCACCGGGATCGATTGGCGGCTGGGCGGGGCAGGAGCGCCGGTGCTGGCGGGCGTGGCAGCCTGGGTCGAGTGCCGCCTGGGGGCGGTGCACGACGGCGGGGACCACATGATCGCCATCGGACAGGTGGTGGACCTGGGGGTGGGGGAGGGGCGCCCGCTGTTGTTCTACCGGGGGGGTTACGGACGCTTCGAGGGGTAGGGCCGATCCTGGGCACCCCGGCGAAGCTGGCGTGGCTGACGCTAGCGTGCCGCCGTGGCCGTCATCACGCCTTCGGAGGTGATAGCCGACGTGCTGGTGGTCGAGCCAGACGTCCACGTCGATGGGCGGGGACGGTTCGTCGAGAGCTACCGGCGCTCGTGGTTCCCCCTCGGAAGGGAGATGGTCCAGGCCAACCGTTCGGACAAGTCGGCGGGGACGCTGGTCGGACTGCACTACCACCTGCACCAGGCCGACTACTGGTATGTGACCAGCGGCCGGGCCCGGGTGGTCCTGCACGACCTGCGGACCGGCTCCCCTACCGAAGATGCCACATTGGAGCTGGACCTCCTTGGCCACGACGAGCGGGGCGTGTTCATCCCGCCGGGCGTGGCCCATGGGTTCGCCGCCCTTTCGGAGCTGACCCTCATCTATCTGGTCGACAACTACTACAACCCGGCCGACGAGCTGGGGGTAGCCTGGAACGATCCTGAGATCGCCGCCGAGTGGAGGGTGAGCGAGCCCACTGTGTCCCAGCGCGACCAGGCCAACCCCCGTCGGGCTGCGCTGGGCCCGGGGCGTCGCCCGGCCTACGGGCTGCGCACTTGAGGTTCCCCGGAGCTGGTCGGCGAACCGAGACTCCAGTGGCCCCGACCGCTCCCGCTTTGGTCAGCCGGGCGGCCCGGCTGGACGAGGATGGCCGGGAGGACCAGTCTTGCCAGGTGGACGAGTCACAGCGTTGGGTGGACTTTGGGAGGTGGCTGGTCGAGCACCGGGAGGAGAAGGGCCTCAGTCTGGAGGAAGCAGCGACCAAGGCCGAGGTACCCGAGGACACCTGGCGGGATCTGGAATCCGGGCTCAAGGAATCCTTTGGCGGCATCAAGGTGCTTCCCAACCCGAGCACCGACGTCCTGGAGAAGGTGGCCCAGTGCCTGGACGTCCCAGTGGCGGAGGTCATCGGCCATGCCGGGCGCCGGCCCGGCCCTGCTCGTCCGGGAGCTCAGACAGCCGAGCCAGAGGACGACCGCACCGCCCTGGTCCGCAAGATCGCCCGCCTCAACCACCGCGACCGCCAGCTGCTGGACCGCCTGGTGGAGGCCATGCTGGAAGAGGGGTAGTGCCAAGGCCCACCCAGGATGTAGTCACGGTGGCGGCCGGGCCGTGAGTGGGCGAGGGACGAGTCGTCGTACCAGGCACCTTTTGGGAAGAGAGCTACTCGTTGATCCCCACCGAGGTGAGTACGAAGGCCACCACGCCAGCCTCCTCCCGCCACGCCTCATACCTCCCCGACGGCCCCATGTGGCCGGCTCCCAGCTCGACCTTGAGCAGCACCTGGTTGGCCGGGTCGGCCGCCCGCAACCTGGCCACCCACTTGGCCGGCTCCCAGTAGCTCACCCGCGGGTCGTTGAGCCCGGCCGTCACCAGCAGGCGGGGGTAGCGCCGGGGGGCGACCCGACCGTCGGGGACGTTGTCATACGGCGACCACGCCTTCATCCAGGCGTAGGCGGCCGGGTCGTCCCGGGGGTTGCCCCACTCCTCCCACTCCAACACGGTGAGCGGCAGCGTGTCGTCCATCATGGTGGTGAGGCAGTCCACGAAGGGCACCTCGGCCACCATGGCGCAGAACGCCTCGGGGGCCAGGTTGGCCACCGCCCCGATGAGCAGTCCGCCGGCGCTGCCCCCCCGGGCCACCAGCCGGGCCGGGGTGGTCCATCCGGCGTCGACCAGGTGGCGGGCGCAGGCGATGAAGTCGGCGAAGGTGTTGGCCTTGTGCTCGAGGTGCCCGGCCTCGTACCACCCCCGGCCCATCTCGCCCCCGCCCCGCACGTGGGCCAAGGCGAACACGAACCCCCGGTCGACCAAGCTGAGCCGCAGCGACGAGAAGGTGGGATCCACGCTGTGCTCGTAGGCGCCGTACCCGTACAGCAGGGCGGGCGCGGTGCCATCCCTGGCCGTGTCCTCTCGCCACATCAGCGAAATTGGGATCTCCACCCCGTCGGCCCCCGTGGCCCACTCCCGGGAGGTGCGGTACCGCGCCGGGTCGTAGCCGCCCAGCACCGGTTGGCGCTTGAGCAGCGTGGCCGTGCCGGCGCCCATGTCGTAGTCGTAGACCGAGCGGGGCGTCATCAGCGAGGAGTACTCGTAGCGCAGGGTGGTCGAGTGGATTTCGGCGTTGGCGCCGCCCCAGGCGGTGGAGACGGCCTCGGGCTGCTCGATGGGATGAATGGTCCCGTCGGCCAGGTTCATCACCCGGATGCGGGCAGTGCCCTCGGCCCGCTCGAAGAGGGCCAGGTGGTTGGCGAACACATCCAAACCGTCCAGCTTGACGGCCGGGTCGTAGGCCATGACCTCGCTCCAGTTGGCCCGGCCCGGCTCGTCCACCGGGGTGGACATGAGTCGGAAGTTCTCGGCTTCGTCGTTGGTGACGATGAGGAGCCGGCCGGCGGTGTCGTCGGCGGCTTCGGAGCCGGCGTGATGCTCGACCGCGTACTCGATGCCCTGGCGGCGGGGCTCGATGACCGTTAGTGGATCGGTGGGGCGGTCGGCCGCAAGGAACCAGGTCTCGGTGGTGACCTTGCTGGCCAGGCTGACCAGTATGTAGGCGTCGTCCTTGGTCCGCCCGACATCGAGGTAGAAGCGCTCGTCCCCCTCGGTGCGCACGCACACGTCGTCCTCGGGTGGGGTGCCCAGACGGTGGCGCCACAGCTGATATGGCCGCATGGCGGCGTCGGTGCGGGTGTAGAACAGGGTCTCCTCGTCGGCCGCCCAGGCCAGCCCGTAGTAGACGTCCTCGATGACCTCCGGCAGGTCCTGGCCGGTGTCGAGGTCCCGGATGCGCAGGGTGTGCAACTCGGCACCGGTGGTGTCGACCGCCCAGGCCATGAGGCGCTGGGCCGGGCTGATGGCCAGGGCGCCGAGCGAGAAGTAGTCGTGGCCGGCGGCCAGCTGGTTTTCGTCCAGGACGACCTGGTCAGGTGAGCTGGGCGGTGCCGGCTCCGGCCCGGGCTCCGGGGCCGCGGCCGACCGGACGGGGGCGTCCGGGGCCTCTGCCGGCCGGACGGGGGCGTCCGGGGCCCGGCTCGGCTGGGTGCTAGCCGGTGCACAAGTGCCATCCGACCGTGCGTTGGGGCCTTCAACCGCCCGGCGGCAGTGGATGGCGTACTGCTGGCCCTCCTCGGTGCGGGTGTACCACGACCACCGGCCCTTGCGGACGGGGACCGAGAGGTCGGTCTCCTTGATCCGCGCCACCATCTCGGCGTAGAGGCGTTCCTGGAGGGGCTTGGTGGGAGTGGTGACCGCCTCGGTGTAGGCGTTCTCGGCCTCCAGGTGGGCCAGCACCGCTGGATCGTCCCGGTCAGCCAGCCAGCCCCAGTCGTCGACCCGCCGGTCGCCGTGGGCGGTGAGGACCTGGGGGCGCCGGGGCGGCGAGGGCGGGGTTGGCTGGGTCATGGCTCACAGGATGGCACGCCGGCCGTTTTGTGCCGGAGGCGGGGGGAGGGTCCACACTGGCCGGTCCTGCCTTGCGCCGGCGCCGGCCCTGGGTTGTTACTATGGCGGTAGGAGTAATTCGTCAACCCGCTAAGGAGTGCCTGATGGCCACCACGGAGCTCGATCTCGGCAGGTACAAGCTCGGCTGGAGTGACGTCGAGGATTACGTCTTCAAGCCCAAGAAGGGCATCAATGAGGACATCGTACGGGAGATGTCCTGGATGAAGGGCGAGCCCGACTGGATGCGGGACTTCCGGCTCAAGGCCCTGCGCCACTTCGAGCGCCGGCCCATGGCCGCCTGGTTCGCCGTCAACATGCCCGACATCGACTTCAACGACATCTTCTATTACATCAAGCCCACCAACAGCCAGGTGGATGCCTGGGACGAGTTGCCCGAGTCGGTCAAGAACACCTACGAGAAGCTGGGCATCCCCGAGGCCGAGCGCAAGTACCTGGCCGGGGTCACCGCCCAGTACGAGTCTGAGGTCGTCTACCACCACAACCACGATGACCTGGCCAAGCAGGGGGTGCTGTTCTGCGACATGGACACCGCGGTGCGGGAGCACCCCGAGATCGTGAGGCGCTGGTTCGGCAAGCTGATCCCCCCCAACGACAACAAGTTCGCCGCCCTCAACTCGGCGGTCTGGTCAGGCGGCTCGTTCATCTACGTGCCCCCCGGCGTCAAGGTGGAGATGCCGTTGCAGGCATACTTCCGCATCAACGCCGAGAACATGGGCCAGTTCGAGCGGACGCTGATCATCGCTGACGAGGGCGCCCAGGTTCATTACATCGAGGGTTGCTCGGCACCGGTGTACACCTCCGACTCCCTGCACTCGGCGGTGGTGGAGCTGGTGGCCCTGCCGGGTGCCCGCATCACCTACACGACCATCCAGAACTGGTCCAACAACGTCTACAACCTGGTCACCAAGCGGGCCAGGGCCGAGGCCGAGGCCCACGTGGAGTGGATCGACGGTAACATCGGGTCCCGCCTGACCATGAAGTACCCCAGCGTCTACCTGATGGGGCCCAAGGCGTCGGGCGAGGTCCTCTCGGTGGCCTACGCCGGGGCCGGCCAGCATCAGGACGCTGGTGCCAAGATGTACCATGTAGCTCCTGAGACGACGTCGACCATCGTGTCCAAGTCGATCTCCAAGGACGGTGGCATCACCACCTACCGGGGCAAGGTCCACGTGGACAAGGGCGCTACCAAGGCCAAGAGCTTCGTGCGCTGCGACGCCCTCATCCTGGATGATCACAGCACCTCCAAGACCCTCCCGTACATGGAGGTGGAGGAGCGCGACGCCCGGATCGGTCACGAGGCCACCGTGTCCAAGGTGGGCGACGACCAGCTCTTCTACCTGATGAGCCGGGGGCTGTCGGAGCAGCAGGCCATGGGCATGATCGTCAACGGCTTCATCGAGCCGGTCACCCGGACCCTGCCGATGGAGTACGCGGTGGAGTGGAGCCGCCTGATCGAGCTGCAGATGGAGGGCTCGGTAGGCTGACGGAGTCGCCGGGCGGCGAGCCCGGCCGGGGGTTGATCGGGTGGGTCGCCGAGCGGTCGGACCACTTGCTGATACGTGTCTCTTGAGCCAGGACCAGGCCCCGGCGGGCCCGGTCTGTGAAGCGCTCGAACATGGCGGCCGGCCTAGACTTGACGTGTCACAGGGCGGCTCGGTGCATGGGAGGACGACCAGCGAAATGCCGATGCGGGAGGAGTGCAAGCACTTCCAGAGCCGGACCTACGCGTCCGGTGAGGTAGCTCGATTCTGCGTGCTGGACCTGGCACCCGAGGCGCCTTGGCGCTGCCCGGAGAACTGTCCGTCGTACCAGCGACGCTTTGCCGATGCCGGTTGGACGCACGGCAGCCTGGTCGAGCCGGCCATCGAGGACGAGCCCGGAGAGCCTGGGCCGGGAATTGCCGCCTTGCTCGACCAGGCCGAGGACATCGTCAACTCCGTCGGCCCCGGGATCGTGGCCGAGGTGGAGAAGGACCGCCAACGGACCGCGGTGGCCTCAGCCGTCCCTTGGTGGCGGCGCTGGCGACGCCACTGAGCTGGGGCTACCGGGCGAGCTCCTGGTTTCCCAACTAGCCGTCGTCGCCGCTGATCCGGCCGGGCTGGATGCCGGCTCTCACCCGGCCACACCGGTCTGGGTGCCGGCTACCGGGCCCCCTGCGGTTGGCGGCCATAGCCTGCCTTCGTGTGCACCTTCATCACCACGCTGGATGCGCCCGGCTCATGGCCTGACGAGCACCGCCTGGCGGTCAAGGACGCCATCGATGTAGCCGGGGTCCCCACCACGGCCGGCAGCCGGGTGGTGGCCGAGACAGCCAAACCGGCGACGGTTGACGCCGCTTGCCTGGCTGGCGCCCGCCAGGCCGGCGCCAGGATCGTCGGCAAGGCCAACCTGGTGGAGCTGGCCCTGGGCACCACCGGCATCAACCCATGGTTCGGCACTCCGATCAACCCTCTCGACCCTCGCCTGGTTCCCGGCGGGTCCTCCAGCGGCTCGGCGGTGGCGGTGGCCACCGGTCAGGCTGAGGTGGCCTACGGCACCGACACCGGCGGGTCGATCCGCGTCCCCGCCGCGTGCTGCGGCGTCGCCGGGCTCAAGACCACCTGGGGCCGCATCCCCGTTGGCGGTGTCTGGCCCCTGGCCCCCAGCCTGGACACCGTCGGCCCCATGGCGGCCGGAGTGGGCGGCCTGATCCTGGGCATGAGTTGGCTGGAGCCCGGTTTCGCGCCCGTCCCCTCGCCCGCCGGGCGCATCGGGCGCCTCCGAATGGAGGCCGAACGGCTGATCGACCAGGCCGTCGACGCCGCACTGCACGCCAGCGGCTTCGAGGTGGTGGATGCGAACCTCCCGGGATGGCGGTGGGCGTGGGAGATGGCCGGGCGGATCCTGGTGGCCGAGGCAGCCGTCTCCAACGCCCACCTGGTCGGGGCCATGGATCGCCTGGACCCGGCGGTGGCGGCCAGGCTGGTCGACGGTCGCCAGGTGACGACTGCTCAGCTGGAGGAAGCCAGAGCCTTCCAGGTCCGCTGGAGGGCGTCCTTCCGGCATCTGCTGACCACGGTCGATCTGGTGGCCATGCCGACCATGACCCAGTTCCCGCCATTGTTGGAGGACGCCGACCGGGTCAGCCTCTCCACCGCCACTCGGCCGGTCAACCTGGCCGGGCTCCCAGCCCTGGCCCTTCCCGTCCCGAGCGGCGGCCCGGCCCCGGCCAGTTTGCAGTTGGTCGGCCCACCGGATGGGGAGGAGCTGCTACTGGCGGCTGGGCTGGTGATCGAGCGGTCCACCGGGCACCCCACGGCGTGACCGATACCAGCAGTCCTGCTACCCAGCCGGTGGCTCGGCACCAGGCACTGCTCGGTGAGCAGTTCGTTCCAGTCAATGGAAACCTCGACATCGCCGGTCGACATGGTCCGCAAACCTAGTCCCAGGCCTGTCTGCCAAGCCCGGATCCCTCAAGACGTTGGGCCGGAGGCAGGGACCAGCCCCGGAGCGCCGGCTGACTCGACCGGCGCCTCGACCGGTCCCAGGACCGGTCCCAGGACCAGCGCCCCCTCCGTGCTCACCGGGCTGTCAGCCCTGACTGGGCGGCCTCGGGGGATGGCCAGGGCGGCGAGGAACCCGGCGAAGACGAAGGCGGTGCCCACCCACAGGGCCGGAGTCGGCCACTCACGAAGGCGGTCCCGCTGGCGTAGCCACCGTGGGCGGAGAAGACCGACGCCAGCACGGCGATCCCGAACACCCCGCCCAGCTCGCGCAGCATGTTGTTGGCTCCTGAGGCAATGCCCTCCTGATCGGGCCGTACCGACGAGAACACCACGTTGGCGATGGGCACGAAGAACAGGGCCATGCCGATCCCCGAGATGACAAACGGTGGCACCAACGCCAGGAAGGACACCCCGGTGGAGACGACCAATGCCAACCAGGCCAGACCCACCGCCTGCAGCCCGAGGCCTGCCACCAGCAGAGGTCGTCCGCCGATGCGGTCCGACAATGGCCCGGCCAGGGGGGCCACGATCATCGGCATGGCCGTCCACGGCAGGGTGCGCAGGCCCGCCTGCAGAGGGCTGTAGCCCTGTACACCCTGCAGGAACTGGGCCAGGAGGAAGATCGAGCCGAACATCCCAAAGGACATCAGCCAAGCCGTCAGATTGGAAGCCGCAAAGCCCCGGTTCCTGAACAGCCCCAGCGGGAGCATGGGCTCCACCGCACGCCGCTGCCAGGCCCAAAAGGCGCCCATCACCGCCGCGCCGCCAAGCAGGGGGCCGATCACGCCGGGACTGGTCCAGCCGTGCGAGTTGCCCCGAACCAGCCCGAAGACCACTCCGAGCAGCCCGGCGCTGACCAGTGCCACGCCCGGCAGGTCCAGCCGGCGCGCCGGACCGTGACTCTCGTCCAACCGCCGGATCAGAGGCAACAAGGCCAGCCCGATGGGCACGTTGAGCCAGAAGATCCACTGCCACGCCAGGCCCTCGGTGACTGCCCCGCCGATGACCGGTCCGACGGCGACCGCCAGTCCGGCCATGGCTCCCCACACGCCGAGGGCCGCGCCCCGACGGGAGGCCGGTACGGCGGCCGAGAGGATGGTGAGGGTGAGGGGCAGCACCAGGGCGGCGCCCACTCCCTGGGCGGCGCGGGCAGCCACCAGCCAGGGAGTGCTGGGAGCCAGGGCAGCCGCCGCCGACGAGGCCGTGAACAGGGCCATGCCCACGCTGAGCACCCGCCGCCGTCCAAACCGGTCACCCAGGGCGGCGCCGGTCAGCAGCAGCACGGCAAAAGTCAAGGTGTAGGTGTTGATGGTCCACTCCAGGCCCGACAGCCCAGCGTGCAGGCTGTGACGGATCGACGGCAGCGCCGTCGTCACCACCAGGTTGTCCAGGGCCACCATGAAGGCGGCCACCGAGGTCACTACGAAGGTCCAGGCCATCACCGGACGCTTGGTCGCCTCACTCATCTCCTCATCCGTTCATCTAGTGATTGGTTACTAACTTCTTTGGCGAAAAAAAGGGGGTACCCGGCCCACGTCCTCCGCCCACTCACGCCTGGCCCACCTCGGGAGTGCAAACCCTCGCCCACCGGTCCCCCAGGGCCGGCAGGTCCAGGGCCGCCACCGTGTTGAGCAGCATGCCCATGGCGAAGAACTCCCGCAGCCGGGCATCGGGCATCTGGGTTACCTGCTCCACCCAAATCCACACGTCGTGAAACCCTTGCCTGGCCGCAGCCCGCACCTCGGGGTCATCACAGGCCGCGTAGGCCTGGAGCTGACCGAGTAGGAAAGTACGGTCGGCCAGCAGATCCTGGTAGGAGGCACCCATGGCGACCAGCGCCTCTTCACCCGAACTGTCCCCCGTGGCCTCCTCGAAGTGCTCCCTGACCCGGGCGAACGTCCTGTTCACTGCCTCGATGAACAGCGCCTTCTTGGTGGGGAACAGCCGAAAGAGGTAGGGCTGGCTGATCCCCGCCCGTGCCGCGATGGCCTCCGTGGTCGTCCCGTGCAGGCCGGTGCTGGAGAACTCCGTCACCGCCGCCCGCAGCACCGATTCCCGGCGCTGCGCGGAGCTCTGTCGAGTGGAGATCTGCCGAGTCGAGCTGACAATGGCCACCGGCCCTAAGTTAGTAGCTACTCACTTCTTGTCAAGCTGGCCCTGAAGAGGATTTGACCCTCACGTTGCGGGAGGCGTCAGAGTGGTTCCCGTGAAGGAGTACACAGTCGGTGAGGTGGCTCGCCTGTCCCATGTGTCGGTGCGGACGCTGCACCACTACGACGACATCGGCCTGCACACACCCAGCGGGCGCAGCCCGGCGGGCTACCGCCTGTACCCCGACACGGACCTGCGGCGCCAGCACCGGCTGGTCCGTGACCGCCAGGCTCGGGCCCAGGCACTGCTCGGCGCCGTTCGCCGACGCCCTGCGAGCGGGGGTTGGCCACTACCCGGAAGGGCCGGCCGGGGAGCCGCAAGTCAGACGCGTCGACCTGCGCGACCACCACCGGTTGGCTTCGAAAGCGAGCCCGTAGCGCCTGAGTCCTGGCCGGGTTCAGCTCGACAGCAATGACTCGGGCGCCGGCAGAGACCAGGTGGGCGGTCAGGACGCCACGGCCAGCCCGATGTCCACAACCAGGTCTCCTGGCCGGACGCCTGCTCTCTCGACCAGCCGGCCAGCCCAGGGTCTAGAGAGTTGGTGGTAGCCCCAGCGCGTCTGCCGGGCGGCCGGGGGTGCGGGCACGGCGCACCAAGACCATTAGGGCCACACCGCTCAGCTAGAGGGCATCAAAGAAGCCGGGATGGCCGAACGGGACGCTGCCGCGATGGTCCCGACCACGGTGGCCAGGGCCTCATCGGTCAGTGTTATTGCGTTTGGTCACCGGATCACTCCTGGGCGGCCTGGCGCCGGTGCCGGCCAGGCGAGACACGTCATCTGCGCACAGGCTGATCAGGGAGCCAATGAGGACCGTGCGGTTGGCATTGGTTGTCGAGCCTGCCGCGTGGCCGGCTCGCTCGCCGGCTCTGGTCGCCCGGTCGGCATCGCCCTCGTCGCCGGGGTCGTTACCCTGGCTGGCCAACCGGCCAACGGCGGTAGACAGATCGTGGATGGCGTCGCCAACCCCGGCAGGAAGCAGCTGTTTGTCGCTCAGGGCGGCGCTGGTCGCACGGGCCAGGCTGAGCACCGCCCCGGCCAGCTGGCTGAGCTGGCCAGCCCGGTGGTCGGCTTCGGCCACGGCCTGTCGTTGCGAACGCCGCCGCGGAGCGAAGTGGACGATCTCCCTGGCGGTAGAGCGCGCCTTGGTGAGGCTGTCGAGGGACTGGTTGATGTGTTCGGCGGCATCCAGTGTCCACTCGGTGGCGGGAGTCTCGGAGTGACTGACCAACTGGTCGAGGTGGTCGAGAATGTTGCTCAGCGTCGTGCACGTCGTGCGGGTGGCCTGAGCGAGCAAGGGCAGCGGGGCGGCGGGGAAGATCACGATGCTGAACAACAGGGCCAGGGCCCCGCCGATCAGGGCGTCGAACAGCCGCTCCGATCCACTGCCCGGCAGAGCGATGACCAGGACGGCTGAGGCGGCCGACTGATTGAAGAACATGAGGCCCTGGGCGACGAAGCCCTGGGCGACTACGACGGCAATTAGTAGGGCAACCAGGACCACCAGCCCGATGGCGGCTGCCCCCGGGCCCAGGATCGCATGAACGCCGATTCCTGTGCCGATACCGAGTGTCACCCCTCCGATCATCTGCAGAGCCCGCTGGCCCCGCAGCAGGTTGCTGTCCGATAGGCAGACCGCCGCCGCGATGGGAGCAAAGAATGGCCGGGGGTGCCCGAGCAGGATGTGGGCCACGTACCAGGCCAGACCGGCGGCGGTCGCGGTTTGGACTATTGCCCAGGCTTTTGGCCGGATCCGCCCTACAGCTACTCGGGGCAGGGCCCTGAGCCGACCGCGGTACCCGCCTGAGCCAAGTCGCCCATTGGACATTCTACCCAACTGGCATCAGGCGCCCAGTTCCTCGGCCAGGGCCAGCCAGCGCTGCTCCATCTTCTCCACCTGCCCCTCGGCACCAGCCAGGGCCTGGCTGGTCGAGGCCAGTGCTCGGTGGTCGGAGGCGACCGTCCCCAGCTCGGCCACCATGCGGTCACGCTTCTCGGTGGCCGCCACCATGTCCCGCTCGGCTCCGGCCAACAGCCGGCGCAGAGTGCTGGGGGAGCGGAGCCGTGCGGTCGCACCCGCCGGCGACGCCTGGTGGAGGGATGGATCGGCACCAGGCCGACCCGGGTTGTCCGGGGGAGGGAGGGCCGAGGCCACCCTGGTCCTGGTCGCCTGGTAGCTGGCGTAGCTGGCGGCGGGCGTGGCGTGGCCGCGCCCATCCAGGACCAGCACGTCCTCGACGGTCCGCTCCAGGAAGGCCCGGTCGTGGCTAGCCACCACCACCGTCCCCGGCCAATCGTCCAGGTAGTCCTCCAGCGTGCGCAAGGTGTCGAGGTCCAAGTCGTTGGTGGGCTCGTCCAGCAGCAACACGTTGGGGGACTCACTGAGGACCAGGAGCAGCTGCAGCCGGCGGCGCTCGCCGCCCGAGAGGGTGCCGATGGGGGCCCACTGGGCGTCGTCGTCGAACCAGAACCGCTCCATTAGGCGCAACTGGCCCCAACTGGGCTGGCCGGCCGTCCCGGCCACCGCCTCCCGCACCCGGAGGGCGAGGTCGAGGTCGCGCCCGGTCTGGTCGTAGTAGCCGACCCGTACCGTGGGCCCGACGTCCACCCGGCCGGCTGCCGGAGCCAGGCGACCGGCCAGGAGGTCCAACAGGGTGGATTTGCCCGAGCCGTTGGGGCCCACCAGGCCGAGACGACCGCCCGCTTCCAGGCTGAGGGTCAGCTTCTCGAACAACCAGGGGCCGTCCCCGAAGCGGTGGCCCAACCCTTCCAGGTCCATCACCTTGCTGCCCAGCCGGGGGGTGTCACCTACGGGGCGGGCTGCCCCAAGCTCCAGGCGTCCGGCCCGGTCAACCTCGGGACCGGTCCCGTCCACGATGGCGGTGGCCGCTGCTATGTGTGCCTTGGGCTTGCGAGTGCGAGCCGGCGCCCCCCTGCGCAGCCAGGCCAGCTCCCGCTGGGCCAGGTTGCGCCGTACCGCCTCGGTGGTGGCCTCCCGTTCGGCCCGCTCGGCTCGGGCGGCCAGATAGCTCTGGTAGCCGCCGTGGTGGACGAAGCTGTGGCCCCGGTCGAGCTCGAGGATCCTGGTGGTGACCCGGTCCAGGACGTGGCGGTCGTGGGTCACCAGCACCACGCCGCCGGACAAGCGAGCCAGCCGGTCCTCCAGCCAGGCGATGGCATCCACGTCGAGGTGGTTGGTGGGCTCGTCCAGCACCAGCAGGTCGAGTTGGCTTACCAGCAGGGCGGCCAGGGCCACCCGCTTCGCTTGGCCACCCGACAGGTTGGCTACGTTCTCGCCCGCCAGCGGGCCCATCCCCAGGCGCTCCAGGATGGCCGCGGCCTCCCAGTGCTGGCCGACCGCGCCTCGTACCGTGCCCGCCGGGAGCTGGGGATGCTGCCCCAGCAGCCCCACCACCACACCTCGGCCGCGCCGCACCAGGCCCTCCTCAGGGGGGGATTGTCCGGCCAGCACCCGCAGCAGAGTCGACTTGCCCGAGCCGTTGCGGCCCACCACTCCGAGGCGGTCTCCGGTGCGCAGGGTGAGCGACAGCTTCTCGAACAGCGCCCGGTCAGGCCGGCGGGCCGACACTGCCTCGACATCAACCAGGATCATCGCCGGCCCACCCTACGGCACCACCCGGCCCAGCCGGCCTGCGCCGCAGACGGGCGAAGACTAGGCATCACGTGGGCCGTCGCCAACCCTCGGACGGATGATCCGGCTTGGCCAGCCACGCCTCCAGGGCAGCGATGATTGGGCCGGGGTGGCCTCTGTTCCGGAGCCGCCGCTACCGCTAGGACTTCGGCACCTCGTTCCACCAGCGCCATGGCGATGACAGGCGAGATCATCTCATCCAGCACGAGCCGGTAGGTGTGTTGCGCTACAGGCTGCGTCACCCGAGCAGGCGCTGGCGGGCCGCCCACGCCGCCTCGGTGTCGGCCGACTCCTCGTCAGCCTGGGCAACCCTTCCAGACGTCGGGCCCGTAGACCAGGGCGGCGCGGCGCCCCGATGGACCGTCTTTGAAGACGACGCCCCGATGCTCGCTCATTTGCGGTCCCTCATCGACCAGCCGCTGGGCCAGGCCGGACAGGGTTGCCCCGCGCGTTGGTGCGCGCCGCCGACGCAGGCGATCCAACACCGCATCGTCAAAGCGGATGGACAAAGGCGAGCTCATGTAGCTCAATGAATCGACGCGCTTCGTTTATGGTGATTGCCATGGATGGACGACGTGATCCCGCGGTACTGCAATGCGGTCCGACGCGTTGGCCGACGTCGAGTTGAGCAGGGCGAGCCAAGTTGACCTCGGAGGGCGAATCATGGTCGCCACCTGGCCGAGCGGCGCAGCGGTGGGCCGAGGGCCTGGCCGGTTGGGCCATTCCCCCTCACATCCTGGAGGCCGTCCCTGAGTCTCCGTGGAGCTACTCCCCGGCAGTCTTCGTCGGTGTCACACGAGCGGCCCTGGCCGTCGAGACCCCATCGACGGGGCGGGCTAGGCAGGCCCTGAGGAATGGCGCCTCGGTGCTCGATGTGGGCGTGGGGGCGGGGGCAGCCAGCCTGCCGCTGGCTCCGCCGGCAGCGAGTATCACCGGGGTCGACTCCAGTCCCGTCATGCTGGACGCCCTGGCCGATCTGGCATCGGCCCGCGGTGTGGCCCACACCGCGGTGTTGGGCACCTGGCCGGACGTGGCCAGCGCGGTCAAGGCGGCTGATGTGTGCGTGTGCCATCACGTGTTCTACAACGTGGCCGACCTTGGCCCGTTCGCCTCGGCCCTGACCAGCCACGCCCGCCGCCGGGTGGTGGTGGAGCTGACGGCCTCCCATCCCCAGTCCATCCTCAACCCTCTCTGGTGGCACTTCCATCGGCTCAGACGCCCGAGTGGGCCGACGGCCGACGACGCCATGGCCGCCCTGGCCGAGGCCGGCATCCCAGTGCAGTCCGAGCGATGGACCAGTTCGTCGTTCCATATCCACTCTCGCCCGGACGCCTCCTCGGTTTGTCGCCGCCTTGCTTGCCACCCGAGAGGGAAGCGGAGGTGAGCCAGATGATCGACGACGCTGACTTCACCGCGTCTCGAGAGATGGTCACCCTTTGGTGGCCGGGATCGGCAGGCCCGACCGCGAGATAGCCTTCGCCTGGTCGTTCGTAGCCGGCGGGCCGATCGAGGACCTGGTGGATGAGGGCCTGCTCCATCCCGGCTGCTCGGGCATCTTTCGGATCAAGGCCGACGACGGTCCCTCTCGGGACCTGCGCCTGCATCGCCATCAGGCCGACGCCATCCGGGCGGCGGCGATTACACCGGCCAGGAGAGCGAGCAAGACAAGGCCCGCATCATCGCCGAGCCCCCTGACCGCTCCCCCAAGGACATCACGGCCTGGCGGGGCCCGCTCGACGATGTCAGGGTCGTAGTCGGTGGCCACCAGGTGCTGGGAAGGGCCGCCAGCAGCCGGGCGGTCATGGCTCCGCCGCCGGCGCCGATCTCCAGCCCCTCCCCGGCGGGCTGCTCGCCCTGCATCACCCATGGCAGCACCACCCGGCGCATTACCAGCCGGTAGGGGCCGCTGGTGGCGAAGGTTTGGCACTGGCGAGCATCTCCGGCAGGTCTCACTCTGAACGCCGTCCTGTTCAACCTGGCCGATTGCCAGGCGGCCTCGGCCTGGCACCGCAGCATCTCGAACATCAGCCGCCCCCGGCAGGGGGCTAACAGGTCAGACCCGGCTACTGGCACCACGGCCACCCTTCGGGCATGGCAGGCTGTGGCCGGCCGCTGCCCTGGACGGCCAGCCGGCCTGGTTGGTCGGCTGGCGCGCTCGGGGACCCCTGAGGCGCTCACCACCGACCGGGCTCGGCGGCGGCGCCGACCTCACCATGACTCGTACCGCTCGTCTCAAGGTTGTCCTGGCCCTCAACCTCGTCCTCGTCGCCGGCCTGGTCGGCGTAGGGCTCTCGGCCGGCTCCCTCGGCGTGCTGGCCGAAGGTGCCGATTACTTGGCTGACGCGGCCGCCGTGGGCGTGTCCCTGCTGGCCATCCGGCTCTCCAACCTGGCTCCCACCCCCACCCGGCTTTACGGCTACCCCAGAGCGACCGCCGTGGCCGCCCTGGTGAACAGTGGCTGGCTGCTGGTGCTCAGCCTGTTGGTGGTGGCGGGGGCCGTCCACCGGCTGACCGCCGGGGTCTCCCCCGTTCACGGCTTGCCGGTCCTGGTCGTGAGCGGCGTGGCCGCGGTGGTCATGCTCGCCGGTGCGGTAGTCCTGGGCCGCGACCTGGTTGGCGGGGACAGCGGTGGGGGTGATGACCGCGGGGACCTGAACATGCGAGCGGTCCTGCTGGACACCGCCGCCGACGCGGCCGGCGCGGCCGGAGTCGCCGTCACCGGAGCCATCATCCTGGCCACCGGCGGTCTCTACTGGCTTGACCCCACCGTCGCCCTGGTCATCTCCGCCGTCGTCGCCTGTCACGCCATCCAGCTGCTGCGTCGCGTGGTTGGCGCCCTTCGCGCTCCCGGCCGTCGATGACTTCGAGGTCAGCCTGGACACGCACTGTCATGTGACTTCTATTTGCGCTCTGGCCCGGCGCGATGAGCCACTTCGACAGTGTCTGTGACTGAGAAGGGGCGGTGGGATCGATTGGAGAGGCACCGCCGATGGGTGCCCTGTCGTTGAGCCGGCCGGCTCTCACGGCGGGGGAGTGCTCAGCCGGTCCCCGGCGGCGCGGATGAGGACCGCGGCCCATGTGCGCAATGGGCGCCAAGCCTCAGCGACAGCCGTCAGATCGTCTGGGCCGGGGGGTGCCGACAGGCGGTAGAGCTTGGCCACCAGCGCTTTGAGCTTGGGCTCTTTGGCGGGGAGCAAGTCGGCCAGACCAGACCACGTATCATGATCAACCCGGCGTAGAACGGACCGATGCCCTCCAACTGGCACAGCTCAGCTGTGGCCGTCTCGTGTCCCATGGTGCACAGCCGGGTGGCGTCGAGGCGTCCGTCCAGGGCGGCAGCAGCCACGCCGTGGAGGCGACGCAGCTTCACCTCGGGGATGCCCGGGAACTCCGAGACTGCCAGCAGCTGCTGAGGGGCGGGTAGCGCGGCCAGTGGTTGGCCGGCCACAGTGAAGCTGCGCCCGTGAGTCTCGCTCAGGTGCTGTCGCACCTCGGCCATCTGCCTGGCCGGGCGCCGAGCAGACAGCACCGACCAGGCGGCCGCTTCGTAGGGCGAGTAGAACAGCGGCGGCCGCAGTCCCGGGGCCAGCTCCTGGAGCGCGGCGATCACGGGATCTCGCCGGCCGACGGCAACAAACTGACGGCCGTCGTGGTCCAGGGAGAGAACCCGGGCCGCCTGTGCCTGTACGGCCGCCAGGTCGGCCTCTCCCTGTACCCAGCCATGTACTCCGCAGGCGTCCTGGCGGACCTCCACCGCTACCTGGGTGTGGTAGCCATCAAGGCAGAAGGCCAGCCGCATGACCCCCTCGTATGCTCCCGCCTCCCGTTGCCCAAAGCCAAACGTGACTGCCTCGGCGAGGGAGAACGGCCCGAGGGGTCCGATGGTAAAGTCTGGAGGCTCAGTGGGGTGCCCGGCTGAGACCGGCGACACTGAGGTCATGACCGGGGAGGCGTCCTGGCGGCCGAGCAGGGTTGGCACCCATGAAGAGTCACTCCCGAGCGATAGGCCGACCTGCATCACGGCCGTTGCCTACCGCTCGCACGTCGAGCCAGGTGACACGCTTGGATGTTAGTGTGGCGAACACTAGTTCTCTCAGCGGGAGACGGGTCATGGCCATGAATCATGTTCAGGGTAGCCAGGACGAAGGTGCTGAGGGCGAAGGTCCCGAGGTGGCCGACTCGGGCAAGACGAGCCAGGAGGTGCCCCTCGATCAGCTGGAGACCCAGATCACCGAGCTGGCCGCACACCTGAATGCGGCGACCTGGCGCTGGCTGAGCCTGGTGGGCGAGTTCGACCGCCGGGAGGGGTGGGCCACCTGGAGCTGTCGGTCCTGTGCTCAGTGGCTTTCCTGGCGGGCGGGGGTGTCCCTGGCAGCGGCCCATGAGCAGGTGCGGGTGGCTCGCCGGCTGGGGGAGCTCCCCCTGGTGAGCACGGCGTTCCGCCGGGGAGAGCTCTCCTACTCCAAGGCCCGGGCCCTCACCCGGGTGGCCACTCCGGCCAACGAGGTGGACCTGGTGAGTCTGGCCCTTCATGCCACGGCTGCCCAGCTGGACCGCCTGGTCCGCGCCTACCGTCAGGCGACCGCTGATGGCCGGGAGGAGGCCAACGCGCGCCACGCCCGGCGCTACCTGCGCTGGTACTGGGACGACGACGGCAGCAGCCTTTCCATCTCCGGGCGGCTGTGCCCCGAGGACGGCGCCGTGGTGGCGGCCGCCCTGAAGGCGGCCGGCCTGGTGGCCGACCAGCGCCGCCGGACCAAGGACCGTGACCAGGGCCAGAGCGGGGCCCGCGACCAGCCTGCGACTGAGACTCCCGCGGGAGAGTCCGGCGGGCGGGCGGCTGCCGAGGCTCCCGCGGGAGGTTTCGGTGGGGGCGCCGGAGGCGAGTCTCCCGCGGGAGACTCCGGGCGTCTCACCCGCCCTGCGCCGGGCCCTGAAGTCCAGGGACCGGGGTTGTCGGTTCCCCAGCTGTGGCCAGACCCGCTTCCTGCACGCTCACCATGTGCGCCATTGGGCCCAGGGCGGGGCGACCTCGCTGGCCAACCTGCTCACCCTTTGCACCTTCCATCATCGAGCCCTGCACGAGGGCGGGTACACGGCTGAGGTCGCGACTGGCGAGACGGTGGTGTTCCGCCGGCCCGACGGGCAGGTCATCGAGGAGGCGGTGGCGACCGCGTTGGACAGGCCGGGACAGGACACCGTGGTGGCGGCCAACCGACGCCTGGGACTGGCCATCGACTCCGAGACCTCGGTGCCGGGATGGGGTGGGGAGCGTTTGGACTACGGCTTGGCCGTCGATGCCCTGCTGTGCCTGGACGGCCGCATGAATGACGACTGGAAGCAGACAAGCTGAGCCCGGGATCCCTTGACCTGCTCCCAGGCATCCGTTGGCCCGATGCGCTCTACCAGTCTTACGGTCAGACACGTGTTTGATGCCGCCATCAGACGTATGCGACTCGGCCGTCCTCAACCGGACTCAGGTGGCCAGCACCTGGTCGAGCACCTCGGCCTTGAGTCGCACGAAGTCAGGCTCAAAGAGGGTGTGGCGGCCCCGGTTGGCTCCGAAGGGCACCACCAAGCGCTTGGTGATTCGAGCCGGGCGAGCGGAGAGCAGCTCCACCCGGTCACCCAGCAGCAGGGCTTCCTCCACGTCGTGGGTTACCAGCACGGTGGTGGTGGGCCGTTGGCCCAGCAGAGCTCGCAGCCACTCGTGCATGCGCAGCCGGGTCTGGGCGTCGAGGGCCCCGAAGGGCTCGTCCAGCAGCAGCACGGGGGGCCGGTTGGCCAGCACCTGGGCGATCGACGCCCGCTGGCGCATGCCCCCGGACAGCTCACGGGGCAGGGAGTCACCGAAGCCGCCCAGCCCGGTGGCATCCAGCAGCTCATCGACCACCGCGGCAACGTCTGACCGGCCGCTCTGTCGTGGCCCAAAGGCCAGGTTGTCCCGAAGGGTGAGCCAGGGGAACAGGCCGCCGGACTGGGCCACCACCCCCAGGGCGGGCGATGGGCCGTGCACACCGACGCCGTCGAGCAGCACGTCACCCTCGTCGCTGGGGTCGAAGCCAGCCAGCACCCGTAGCAGGGTGGTCTTCCCGCACCCGCTCGGCCCCAACAGGCACAACACCTGACCGGGCTCGACCAGGACGTCGACCCCGTCGAGCACCGCCATCGAAGCGAACGACTTCTGGATGGCGCGGGCCTCCAGCCGGCCGGTCATGCCGCCGCCCAGCGCACCCAAGGGCGGGCGGCCCGACGCAGCCCGGCGTCAGCCAGGAACCCGACCACGGCAAAGACCAGCAGCCCCACCACGATCTCGTCGATGCGCCCACCCTCCCGGGCGGCGTTCATCATGGCCCCCACGCCAGTCGGCGTCCCGCTCAGCTCGCCCACGATGACGCACATCCACGCCAGGGTGAGCGACAGCCGCAGTCCAGTGACGATCTCCGGCAGGGCGGCCCGCAGGTACACCCGGTACCAGAGCTGGCGGCGGTCGGTACCCAACATGCGGGCCGTCTCGACGTAGGCCTTGGGAACCCGCAGCACCCCGTCACCCACGGCCAGCACCACAGGCCACAGGGCACCCATGAAGATCAGCACGCGGGCCGCGCTCTCCCCGATGCCGAACCACACCAGGGCCAGCGGCAGCCAGGCGTAGAGCGGAACGGCTCGCAGGCCGTTCACCAGCGGATCGAGCAGATGGCGGACCAGGCGGGACAACCCCAGGGCCAGGCCGAGGGCAGTGCCGACCACCACTGCGGCCGACCACGCAATGAGGCAACGGCTCACGCTGGCTCCCAGATGGCCCCAGCCGGCCCCCGAGAAGGCCACCACGCCGGGGATGTTGGCGCTGGCCGGACCGAAGAAGAACTGCCAGGCCGACCCGGCCACCTCACCCGGCGACGGCACCAGATTGGGCGCCACCCATCCCAGTGCGCTGACCATCTCCCAGAGACCGATCAGCAGGGCCGGGGCCAGCACTCCCAGGGCCCACCTCTGACGGGAGACGGCTGTGCGTCTCGGTGGGGGAGTGGGCAGGATGACCGGGGCGAGCAGCTGGTCCTCGCCGGTGGAGGCGGGGGCGGCGGCGACGGTCATGACTCCAAGCTGCTCACAGGCTCCAGTATTGCCGGGCGTAGCGAGCCTCGTAGTCCGGCTCGTGGGAGATGGCCCCCTGCGCAAGGAGCAGCCGGCCGGCCCCCTGGAACTGGCCCTTGCGTCGGCCGTCGAACTGCCAGACCGCTCCCACATTGGCAAGTACCGCGTTGTAGACCGCCTCGGAGTACCCGAATTTGGTGACCAGGAGCTGATGCCAGCGCTGGCGATTGTTGACGCCGCCGGGAGAGAGGTACTCGGCCGCCCGGCGCTGCATCATGGCTGCTGCCCGGCACAGCTGTGGCTTTGCCAGCATCCGCGACGACGCCCACAGGGCAGTGTTGAAGTCGCCCACCGGCGTGTCGTAGACGGCGCCCAGCCGCTGTCCGACGCCCATGACCACGCTCTGGGTGCACAGCGGCTCGGTACCGACGTAGGCGTCGACGTCGCCTCGCTGAAGGGCGGCCGGCTGGTCGGCGTAGCCGAGGGGGATGTTGGTGACGTCCCGTCCCAGCTTGAGTCCCTGGCCTCCCAGGAGGTCATTGATGATCAGGGTCTGGATGCCGGGTGGCGGCACCGCCACCTTCTTACCCTTGAGGTCGGCGATGCGAGAGACATCGCCCTTGCGACCGATGATGCCGATGCCCTGGCGGGACACCATGCCGATGATCTTGGAGGTGAGCATGCCCTGGGAGGCGGCAATGATGGTGTTGTAGGGCCCCATCAGCCCAAAGTCGATCTGGCCCGACTCCAGGCCGTCTTTGACCTCGCTGGCGCTGGTGACGATCTTGACGTCGACGGTGACGCCCTTGGGGGCGAATTGCTGCCAGTACAACGGTGACGAAGCGTGGTTCTTGGCGTACACGCAGGTGGTGATGGTGGTCGGTGGCAAGGCAGCTCCGCCGCTGGCGGTATTGCCCGTGGCGCTCGACTTGGAGGAGCCGGAGCTGCCACAGGCGCCCATGGCCAGCAGGGCACTGGCACCGGCGGCCGCCTTGAGAAGTGACCGCCGACTGATGGGCTCGTCGCAGCCGGCGGGGGGCTCGGTCATCGGGGCGTCCTTTCGTCGGGCACGGTGGGCCAGGCAGATGATAGGCATCTGCAGACCACCGAGAAGGACGACGCCACCAAGACGAGCCGATGGCGCCGAGCAGGTCCTATCAGCTAGCCTATGGCCAACCGCCCGACGCCGGGAACCCACAACTACGAGGTGAGTCATGTCATCGCATCGCGAAGCTCCCCAGATCTCCAAGGACCCGGTGGCCGACAACACCGACACCTACGCCTTCGTCAGCCCCGACGCGCCCGGCACGGTCACCATATTGGCCAACTTCATCCCCCTCGAGGCCCCCGCGGGCGGCCCCACCTTCTACGAGTTCGGCGACGATGTGCTCTACGAGATACATATCTCCAACTCCGGTACCGCCAAGAGCGACATCACCTACCAGTTCAGGTTCACCACCCAGGTGCTTAACCCCAACGTCTTCTTGTACAACACCGGCGCCATCACCTCCATCGGTGCCGCCACCTTCAATCGCAAGCAGTTCTACAGCGTCACCAGGGTGGACAAGTCGGGGTCGACCGTCCTGGCCAGCAACTTGGCCTCCCCTCCGGTCAACATCGGGCCCCTCTCCACCCCCAACTACCGCTCCCTGGCCCAGATGGCGGTGCACCCCCTGCCGGGAGGCCAGAAGGTGTTCGCCGGGCAGCGGGCCGAGGGCTTCTATGTGGACCTGGGGGCGATCTTCGACCTGGTCGACCTGCGCCCGTTCGAGAACCTGCACGCCGGCAGCTCGCTGGCCCCGACCGGAGGCATCAATGCTCTGGCCAGCTCCAACGTCCACACCATCGCCATCCAGGTACCCAAGACCATGCTGACCAGCGATGGGTCCAACCCGACCGACGTCACCAGCCCCAAGTCGGTCATCGGTGTCTATGCCTCGGCCAGCCGGCAACAGAGCCGGATCTTCGACGCCAACGGTGACGGGAAGATCCTCAACAGCGGCCCCTTCGTCCAGGTGTCACGCCTGGGCATGCCACTGTTCAACGAGCTGCTGGTCGGCCTGGGCCAGAAGGACCTGTGGAATTCTCGGGATCCGTCGGGTGACTCCATGTTCGCCCCCGGGGTGGCCCTGCCAGTGCTCGCCACCCTGCTGCCGGCCCTGTACCCGGGCGTATTCCCCAACCTGGCCAAGCTCAACTCTCAGCTGGCCAACCAGCCAACGGCCATGCAGCGGACCGACCTATTGGCCATCTTCCTCACCGGTATCCCGTCCGGCATCATTCCCGGCTTCCAGAACAACACCGGGACGACCCAGGCCGACCTGTTGCGCCTCAACATGGCCATCCCGCCCAGTGACCCCAGCCCGCTCGGTCTGCTGGGCAACGACCTGGCCGGCTTCCCCAACGGCCGCCGGGTGTTCGACGATGTCGTCACCGTCGAGCTCCGAGCGCTGGCCGGGGTCACTTACGCACTGGTCAACAAGTCCTTTACGCCCGACGCGGCCGCCAGCAAGGTCACCGACGGCGTCACCGACGCCGGGCTGGCCTTCTTGCCCAATTTCCCTTACCTGGCCGATCCCCACAGCGGTTACGACACGCCGGGGACCACACCCAACTGTCCCCCCACCACCACTGCTGCCTCCGCCTCAGGCGGTGCCGCCGGCTCGGGCGGACGCATCGCGAGCAATGGCGGGTCCCAGGGGCCGATCCCGGTCGGGGCGCCGCAGACCGGTGGGGGGGGCGCGGCCGTCTTCGGTCACCCCGCCTCGCTGGCCGGGGCCACCACCCTGGCGGCCGGTGCCGCCACCGTGGCCGCTGGTGCCGCGGGAGCGGTAGTGGCCCAGCGCAGGCGGGCCGAGCTGCGCCCGGTCGGCAGTGGCCCAGCTGGCAACGGCTCAGGCAGCAACGGGTCGGCCGGCGGCGGCTCGGGCGGCAACGGGTCGACCGGCAACGGGTCGGCCGGCGGCGGCTCGTAGGCCCCGACCCATGGGGCCCAGGACTCCCCTTCGGGCACGGCGCGTCCGCCTGTGGGCCGCGGTAGGCGGGGCGGCGGCCGCCATTGCCGCCATCATCGTGTTGGTCCTTCCCCTGGTCACTCGGCATGGGCCGTCGGCGCGTCGCTCCCGCCCGTACCATGCGGTAGCCGCCTCGACCCCCGCGACCACGGCCCCAGCACCTTCTTGTGTACCGTCGACGGCTCCGGCGGCTGCCACCATGGCGCCAGTTGGCCTCAAGATCCCGGCCCTCGGAGTGTCCACCAACGTAGTCAATGTGGGCCTCAACCGGGATCGCACCCTCCAGGTACCGCCCCTCGACTACGCCGGCACCCATGAGGCGGCCTGGTACGACCTGGGGCCACCGCCGGGCCGAGTGGGGGCGGCGGTGATCGTCGGCCACGTGGATTCCAGCACCGGCCCCGCCGTCTTCTACCGGCTGGGGTCGTTGAGCCCCGGCAGCATGATTCAGGTCACTGCGGCCAACTGTCAAACGGTCAGCTTCGTGGTCACATCAGTGAAGGAATATGCCAAGGCCCAGTTTCCCAGCCAGCGGGTCTACGGCCCGGTCAGCGATTCCGAGCTGCGCCTCATAACCTGCGGGGGCGCCTTCGACCCCTCCACCGGCCACTACCTGTCCAACATCGTGGCCTACGCCACCCTGGCCGGCTCAAACTAGGCCTGGATCGGGTTGGGCAGGCGCTGGCTGACCCACCTGTACTCGTAGAGTGCTGCCATGCGCCTGACGCCCCATGAGCAGGAGCGTCTGCTGGTCCATGTGGCCGCCTTGGTGGCGGGGGAGCGGCGGGCTCGCGGCCTGCGCCTCAACCATCCCGAGGCGGTGGCCCTGTTGAGCTCGTTCATCCTGGAAGGGGCGAGGGACGGTCACTCGGTGACCGAGCTGATGGAGACCGGGAGGTCCGTCCTCACCCGCGACGACGTGATGGAGGGAGTTCCTGAGCTGATCGACACGGTGGCGGTGGAGGCCACCTTCCCGGACGGGACCAAGCTGGTCACCCTCCATCAGCCGATCCCGTGATCCCAGGCGAGATCCTGTTGGGCGAGGGCTGCATCGAGGTGAACCAGGGTCGGCCGGTGACTCAGCTGCTGGTGCGAAATTTGGCCGATCGCCCCATCCAGGTTGGGTCCCACTTTCACTTTGCCGAGGTCAACTCCGGCCTGCAGCTGGACCGGCGGGCGGCGTGGGGCCAGCGCCTTGACGTCCCGGCGGGGACGTCGGTGCGTTTCGAGCCCGGGATCGAGCGGGAGGTGGAACTGGTGCCCCTGGCCGGGTCGCGAGTGGTGCCGGGGCTGCGGGGTTTGGCCGGTGGGGCACTCGATCGGCCCCGGCACCGGCAGGAGGATGCAAGTGGGTGAGGTGGGCAGGGGACGGTACCAGCTCCTTTTTGGGCCAACTACTGGTGACCGCATCCGCCTGGCCGACACCAATCTGCTCATCGAAGTCACCGAGGACCGCTGTGGGGGCGGCGATGAGGCGGTGTTCGGCGGGGGCAAGGTCATCCGGGAGTCGATGGGCCAGGCCCGGGCCACCCGGGCCGACGGAGCCCCTGACCTGGTGGTGACGGGCGCGGTGGTGCTCGACCACTGGGGGGTGGTCAAGGCCGACATCGGCGTGCGGGATGGGCGCATCTGCGCCCTGGGGAAGGCCGGGAACCCCGACATCATGGACGGTGTTCATCCCGACCTGGTGATCGGGCCATCCACCGACATCCTGGCCGGCAACGGCCTGATCCTCACGGCGGGCGGCGTCGACTGCCATGTACACCTCATCTGTCCCCAGTTGGTGCCCGAGGCGTTGGGCAGCGGGCTGACCACCCTCATCGGGGGGGGCACCGGGCCGACCCAGGGGACCAGGGCCACCACCGTGACCCCCGGGCCGTGGGCCACCGCCCGGATGCTGGAGGCGCTGGACGATCTGCCGGTCAACGTGGCCCTGCTGGGCAAGGGCAGCACGACCTCGGTCGCCGCCCTCTGGGAGCAGCTGCGGGGCGGGGTCTCCGGCTTCAAGGTGCACGAGGACTGGGGCGCCACTCCGGCGGTGATCGACACCTGCCTGGGGGTGGCCCAAGAGGCAGGAGTGCAGGTGGCACTGCACAGCGACACCCTCAATGAGGCCGGCTTCGTGGAGGACACCCTGGCGGCCATCGGGGGGCGGGGCATTCACGCCTACCACACCGAGGGGGCGGGCGGCGGCCACGCTCCGGACATCATCGTGGTGGCCGGTCAGGCCAACGTGCTCCCGTCGTCGACCAATCCCACCCGGCCCCACACCGTCAACACCATCGAGGAGCATCTCGACATGCTGATGGTCTGCCACCACCTCAATCCGGCCGTCCCCGAGGACCTGGCCTTCGCCGAGAGCCGGATCCGGCCCTCGACCATCGCCGCCGAGGACGTGCTGCAGGACATGGGTGCCATCTCCATGATTGGTTCGGATTCTCAGGCCATGGGGCGCATCGGCGAGGTAATCCTGCGCACCTGGCAGACGGCGCATGTGATGAAGGCCCGGCGGGGTTCGCTGGCGGGCGACGGTCGGGCCGACAACCACCGGGCCCGGCGTTACGTGGCCAAGTACACCATCTGCCCAGCGATGGCTCACGGCCTGGAGGCCGAGGTCGGCTCGGTGGAGGTGGGCAAGCTGGCCGACCTGGTCCTGTGGGATCCGGCGTTCTTTTTGGTGCGGCCGGAGGTGGTGGTCAAGGGTGGCATGGTGGCCTGGGCGGCCATAGGTGACGCCAACGCCTCCATTCCCACTCCCGAGCCGGTGCTGCCCCGGCCCATGTGGGGCGCAATTGGGGGGGCGGCGGCGGCCACCAGTGTGGCCTTCGTGGCCCGGGCCGCACTGGAGGACGGTCTGGTTGAGCGGCTGGGGGTGCGCCGGCGGTTGGTAGCGGTGGCCGACGTGCGCCGGCGCACCAAGGCCGACATGCCCGAGAACTCCTCGCTGCCGGACATCGCGGTCGACGCCGACAGCTTCACCGTTTCTATCGACGGGGAACCGGTGGAGCCTGCGCCGGCCGAGGTGTTGCCCATGGCCCAGCGGTACTTCCTGTTCTGATGGCGGCGGCTCGGGGCCCTGGCGCCATCGGCGGGGGCCGTGGCGCCCCAGGTGCCGGCCCTGGCGCCCTGGGTGCCCCCGGCGCCATCGGCGGTCCTGGTCGTCGCGGCGCCATGGGTAGTCCTAATCGCTTCGCCGGACTGGCCGCCGCTCTGGTGTTGGGGGACGGCCGATTCCCCGCCGGCGGCCATGCCCATTCCGGCGGCGTGGAGGAGGCGGCCGCACAGGGGTTGGTGGGCGATCTGGCCACCCTGGGGTCGTTCCTGGGCGGTCGCCTGGAGACGGTTGGCCTGGTGTCGGCCGCTCTGGGAGCGGCCGCCTGTGCGATCTGCCTGGGAACGGCCGGCATCGGAGTGGCCGAGGACGGGGCGGGAGCGGACCGGGCTCGGGCCGGGGACGGGGCGGGAACGGCCCGGGAGCGGCCCGGGGCAGAGCCATCTGGGCAGGTGCTCGACAACCTGTTCCGGCTGGACCGGGAGGCCGACGCCCGTATGCCGTCGCCGGCCCAGCGCCGGATCTCTCGTAGCCAGGGTCGTCAGCTGTTGCGGGCCGCTCTGGTGTCTTGGTCGGGTGGCCTGGTGGCAGCGGTGGCCGGCGCCCAGCCTGAGCCCCACCACGCCCTGGCCCTGGGATGTGCCGCCGTCACCGCCGACATGGCGCCAGGCCAGGCCGCCTCCTGCCTTGCTTACGGCTCGGTGGCCGGCCCAGCCTGGGCGGCGGTACGCCTGCTCGGAATGGACCCCCTGGCGGTGGCGGCTCTGGTGGCCGACCTGGCGTATCGCGTCGACCAGGTGGCGGCCGAGGCCGCCGCGTGCGTACCCCAACCGGGGGAGGAGTTGGCAGCCTGGGGCTGGATGGCCCGCCTACCGGCCGCATCGGCGCCGTTGCTCGACCGCCTGGCAGAGAGCCATGCCGTGCGAAAGATGCGGCTGTTTGCCTCCTGACCCTGTGCCTCCTGAGGTTGTGCCTCCTGACTTCGCCCGGCCCCTTCGACTCGGGATCGGCGGTCCGGTGGGGGCGGGCAAGACCGCCCTGGTGGCGGCCCTCTGCCGCCTCCTGTCCTTTCGGCTGGAGATGGCGGTGGTAACCAACGACATCTATACAACAGAGGACGCCGAGTTCCTGCGCCGAGCCGGGGTGCTGGCCGAAGAGCGCATCCGGGCGGTGGAGACCGGCTGCTGTCCCCACACCGCCATCCGGGATGACATCTCGGCCAACCTGGAAGCGGTGGAATCCCTGGAGGCGGCCCTGCCCAACCTCGACCTGGTGATCATCGAGAGCGGTGGCGACAACCTGACCGCCACCTTCAGCACTGGATTGGTAGACGGTCAAATCTTCGTCATCGATGTGGCTGGTGGGGACAAGGTGCCGCGCAAGGGAGGTCCAGGCCTGACCCGGGCCGACCTGTTGGTGGTGAACAAGGTGGATCTGGCTCCCCTGGTGGGGGCCGACCTCGGGGTGATGGCCGCTGACGCCCACACCCAGCGAGGGGAGCGCCCGGTGATTTTTTGCAGCCTGGCCGGCCCCGGTACCGGCGCCGAGGTGGCCGACTGGGTGGCGATCTGGCTGCAGACTGCCCGGAGGTCCGGGGCCGCGTGACCCGTGAGGGCTGAGGCCCGGGCGGTCGTGGAGGCGGCCGATGACGGGCGACTCATCTACCGTGTCCTGCGTTCAGCCGCTCCGCTGCTGCTGCGACCCGCCGCTAACGGGCTGCACCTGGTGGGAGGGGCAGGCGGCCCGTTGGCGGGCGACGAGGTGTCCCTCGACCTGGAGGTCGGTCCAGGTGCCGAGCTGGTCTTGCGTACTGTGGCCGCCTCGGTGGGCCGCCCAGGAGCGCCCGTCAGGGCTGCAGGCCAGGCGTCACCCGATGGACGGGCCGTCGATGCCGGCCCCGATGCCCCTGATGACGGCCCCTGGTCTCGCTTCACTGTCACCGCTCGGGTGGCCGCCGGGGCCAGCCTGCGGTGGCTGCCCGAGCCGGGAGTGGCCTCGACCGGCTGTCGTCATGTGGTCATCAGCCGCCTGGACCTGGACGACGGCGCCACAGTCATCTGGAGGGACGAGGTGGTGCTCGGCCGCCACGGTGAGGACGCCGGTGCCTGGTCGTCGAGTCTGAGCGCCGATCTGGCGGCTGCCCCCTTCCTTCGCCATTGCCTGACGGTTGGCCCCGGTGCACCGGCCTGGGACGGGCCGGCCATCGCGGGCAGGGCTCGGGCCGTGGGCTCGATGCTGGTGGTGGAGCCCAGCTGGGGATCGGGCCCGCCACCGCTGGGAGGCCCCCAGGGAGAAGCCGCTGGGGACCGGGTGGTCATGCTGGCTCTACCGGGCCCTGGCATCCTGGTCTGCGCCCTGGCCACCACTGCGCTGGGCCTTCGCCGGCTCCTGGACCAGGCCCTGGCCCAGTCGATCAGCGGGCGGCCATTGGCGCTCGGATCATGACCGCGACGGTCGGCCAGCACGGCCGCCCACCGTCGACGGTGCGCTGTTCACGCGATGGACATTGACCGGCAATGGCCCGGACATGCTCCGGCGCTTGGCTGGAAGGGACTCAAGAGTGAGGCGCACCTAGGGTTCCGCCGTCCCCGGTCCTGACCGGTGGCGGGACTGGTCCGAGAGGTGCAGGCGTCCCCGTCCATGCGGGGGTGCTCCACGGCGGGAGAAAAGCCCGGGAGACCGAGAGGGGCCACTGGCACCTCTTCATCTCGACGGGAGCACTCAGTTGCCGAACATCAAACCCCACGCCGACTACGGCCCCGAGGCTCGCCACGCCGTCGAAGCCGAGGCTGGCCTTCCAACCACCGCCTGGGAGGCCGAGATCCGCCGGGGCCTCGAGCTCGGGCTCCCGGGTGCCGACAGCATCGTCGACCGGCGAATCCCTACCTTCTCTCGGGGGGAGCTGCCCCATTTCGCCGGGATCAATACCTTCCTCAAGGCCCCCTACCTCGAGGATGTCCGGCGCTGCGGCGAATACGACGTGGCCGTGCTGGGCGCCCCCTTCGACGGCGGGACGACCTACCGGCCCGGCACCCGCTTTGGTCCCCAGGGGATTCGCAAGATCTCAGCCCTCTACGGCCCCTACAGCTTCGAACTCGGTGTGGACCTCCGAGAGTCGATCACCATCGCCGACCTGGGCGACGTGTTCACCATCCCGGCCAACATCGAGAAGACCTTCGACCAGATAAGCCGGGCCGTCGGCCACGTCTACTCCTCGGGCGCCTTCCCGATCGTGCTGGGCGGGGACCACTCCATTGGCTATCCCACCACTCGCGGTGTGGCTGAGCACCTGGACGGCAATCTCGGGATCATCCACTTCGATCGCCACGTCGACACCCAGGAGACCGACCTGGACGAGCGGATGCACACCACGCCCTGGTTTCACGCCACCGACCTTCCCAACGTACCCGCCACCAACCTGGTCCAGCTGGGCATCGGCGGCTGGCAGGCCCCTCGGCCGGGGGTCAAGGTGGGCCGGGACCGGGGAACCACAATCCTCACTGTCACCGACTGCGTGGAGATGGGCCTGGAGGCGGCGGCCGAGCGAGCCCTGGAAGTCGCCTGGCGGGGAGCCGAAGCGGTGTGGCTGTCCTTCGACATCGACTGCCTGGACGCTGCCTTCGTGCCCGGGACCGGCTGGCCTGAGCCCGGCGGCTTCCTGCCCCGCGAGGTCCTGCGCCTCATCCAGCTCATCGCCGAGCGCCCGCTGGCCGGCATCGAAGTGGTCGAGTGCTCGCCCCCCTATGACAACGCCGAGATCACCTCGCTCATGGCTACCCGGGTCATCTGCGACACCCTGGGCTGTCTGGTCCGAGCCGGCCACCTGCCCAGATTGCCCCGGCCGACCACGCGCCATGGGCGGGGGGAGGAGGCCCAATGAGCCAGGTCCTCGACAATCAGGTGGCCGAGGGCACCGACGACAGCGCCGACCTGGCTGGCTTTGGCTACCGCCAACAGCTCAGGCGCGGGCTGGGCAGCTTCTCGGCCTTTGCCGCCGGGTTCTCCTTCGTCTCCATCCTGACCACCGTCTTCCAGCTGTTTGCCTTCGGCTACTCGTTTGGCGGTCCCGCCTTCTTCTGGACCTGGCCGCTGGTGTTCGCCGGGCAGCTCCTGGTAGCCCTGAATTTTGCTGAGCTGGCGGCCCACTACCCGATCGCCGGCTCCGTCTACCAGTGGGGGCGCCAGCTTTCCAGGGGTTTTGCCGGTTGGGTGGCAGGCTGGATGATGCTGGTGGGTGCCATCGTCTCGGTCTCGGCTGCCGCCATCGCCCTTCAGGTGGTGTTGCCCCTGGTCTGGTCCGGCTTCCAGGTAGTGGGGGGCGATCCGTCCCTCACCACCGCTTCGGGAGCGACCAATGCCGTCGTGCTGGGGGCCATCCTCATCGCAGCTACCACGCTGGCCAACGTCCTCGGTGTCAAGGTGATGGCAGCTGTCAACGACGTAGGTGTGTGCGCCGAGTTGATCGGGGTGGCCCTCCTGGTGGCGCTGTTGGCCTTTCATGGCGTCCGGGGCCCGCAGGTCGTGTTCCGCCTACCGCATCCGGTTGGCCACCATCCCGGCAGCTATCTCTGGCCTTTCCTGGTCTCGGCCCTGATGGCCGCCTACGTGATGTACGGCTTCGACACAGCCGGCTCGCTGGCCGAGGAAACGGTGAGGCCACGCAGGGTCGCCCCTCGAGCCATCCTGCGGGCCCTGGCCGCCTCAGGACTTGGGGGGGCCCTGCTCCTGGTCACCGCCCTCATGGCTGCCCCCAGCCTCACCAGCTCGCGTCTGTCGACCGAGGGCCTTCCCTATGTGCTCACCAGTGCACTCGGCTCGGGGCTGGGACGCATCTTGCTGGCCGACGTGGCTGTCGCCATCACCGTGGCCACTCTGGCCATCCAGACCGCGGCGACCAGGCTGGCCTTCTCCATGGCCAGGGACGGGGCCCTGCCGTTCTCCGCCCGGATGGGCCAGGTGTCACGCCGGACCCGCACCCCGGTGCTGCCGGCCGTCGTAGTCGGCGTGGTCGCTCTGGCCATACTCGTCGTGAACATTGGTCAAGCCCAGCTCTTTGCCGTCATCACCAGCGTGGCCGTGGTGGTGGTCTACCTGGCCTACCTGCTGGTGACTGTGCCGCTGCTGGTGCGGCGCTGCCAGGGCTGGCCCGGACCGAGGGATCCCACGCTCACGGGGCGCGGCCGTTTGTTTTGTCTGGGTCGATGGGGCGTCCCGGCCAATGTTGCCGCGGTGCTCTACGGGGCGGTCATGGTCGTCAACATCGCCTGGCCTCGAGGGGCGGTGTACGACCCCGGTGGTAGCGGCCATTGGTACCTGCGGTACTTTGCCGAGATCCTGGTGGGCGCCACGGTCGCCGTCAGCGGGCTTTGCTATCTGCGCCAACGCCGAGCCACCCCGGCCTCCGGGCCACCCAGGCTTCACACCGCCGAAATCTCCCCGAAATCTCCCTCTCGTACGGTCCAGGTGGTACCCGGCCAACCCGTACCCGTCCGAGAAGGGAAGCGCTCATGTCCTTGACCTCGCCCGTCGCCCGAGGTGCTGCCGCTCATCCGTCGGGGCAGGGCCCGGCCGGTCGACGGGCACCTCGGCAGGCAGGTATCCGCGGGCGCCTCTGTGCCCTGGCCGAGCGCGAGACGATGGAGGATTACTCCCTTCGCTACGCGCCGCGTTCCTTTCGCAAGTGGAGCACCTACGTGGTGGCCTCCACCGCTCTGGGGGGCATCGCCTATCTGGCTGACTATGCCATCGGCGGCTCCATCGCCGTGACCGCTGGTTTCTCCAGCGCGGTGTGGGCCATCGTGGCCGCCGCGGTGACGATCTTCCTCACTGGCATCCCCATCGCTTACTACGCGGCCAAGTACTCGATCGACATGGACCTGCTCACCCGAGGCGCAGGGTTCGGGTACCTCGGCTCGACGATCACGTCGCTCATCTACGCCAGCTTCACGTTCATCTTCTTCTCCCTCGAGGGCTCGATCATGGCCCAGGCCCTCAAGCTCTCCCTCGGGATACCCCTGCCCGTGGGCTACCTGATCGTGGCCCTGGTCGTCATTCCGTTCGTTGTCTTTGGCATGACCCTGCTGTCCAAGCTCCAGGTGTGGACCCAGCCGATCTGGGTCGTGCTGATGATCGCGCCCCTGGTGGCGGTGGTGAGCACCCACCCCGGAATCCTGGGGGCCTGGACTCACTTCGCAGGCAAGTCTTCCCATGGATCGCACTTCAACCTGCTGGCCTTTGGCCTCGGTGCCGGCGTCGCCCTGTCCCTCATCGCCCAGATCGGAGAGCAGGTCGACTACCTGCGCTTCATGCCGCCCAAGACCCCCGATAACCGCGTTCGCTGGTGGGCGGCGGTCATGGTGGCTGGCCCCGGGTGGGTCATCTTCGGCGCTATCAAACAGCTGGCCGGGGCCTTCCTGGCCTTCTATGTGGCCTCCAAGGTGGGTCTGGGCAGGGCCGTCCAGCCCATCGAGCAGACCCTGGGAGGCTTCAAGGTCTTCCTGCCGATCGGGGCACTGGCGGTGGCCACTGTGTTTGTCATCTTGTCTCAGATCAAGATCAACGTCACCAACGCCTATTCCGGGTCGCTGTCCTGGTCGAACTTCTTCTCCCGGGTGTTCCACTCCCATCCCGGCCGGGTGGTGTGGATCTTCCTCAACGTGGGCATCGCCCTGGCCCTCATGGAAGCCGGTGTCTTCGGCTTCCTCAACACGGTCCTCGGCTTTTACTCCAACGTGGCCATAGCCTGGATTGGGGCGCTGGTGGCCGACCTGGTGATCAACAAGCCGATCCTCAAGGTCAGCCCGTCATACATCGAGTTCAAGCGGGCTCACCTGTATCCGATCAACCCGGTCGGCTTCGGCTCCATGGTGGTGGCCTCGGTGGTGTCGGTCATGGCTTTCTACAACGCCTTCGGGGCCACCCTGGCCGCCTTCTCACCCTTCCTGGCCCTGGCCATCGCCTTTGTCCTGTCCCCGGTGATCGCGTTGGCCACCGGGGGCCGCTGGTACATCGCCCGACCGGACGCCCTGATGGAGCTGGCCGAGCAGGTCGAGCCGCTCCCGGCATCCTCGCTCACCTGTGTGGTGTGCGAGCAGGACTGGGAGCTGCCCGACATGGCCGAGTGCCCGTTCCACGGTGGGACCATCTGCTCCCTGTGCTGCACCCTGGAGAAGGAATGCCACGACGTCTGCAAGGACGAGCCCGTAGTCGTGACGCCGCTCGATCTGGCCGGGGCCGGGGCCGGGGCCTGAGCTGGGGCCGGGGCCTGAGCCGGGCGCGAGGCAGCGTCTTGGCCGGCCTGGGTCCTAGGGTGGAATGGTGCCGACCCATCTGATCCGGGCCTGGCTGCCTGACCGGCCCGGTGCGTTGGGGGCGGTGGCCAGTCGCATTGGTGCCGTTCGGGGGGACGTGATCGGCATCGACATCCTGGAACGCAGTGGCGGCAAGGCTCTGGACGAGTTGATGGTCAGGTTGCCCAGCGCGGATCTGGTGCCCCTCCTGATCGAGGAGGTGGCCCAGGTGGATGGCGTGGTGGTGGAAGACGTCCGGCTCCTGCCCGGGCCGGCACTCGATCCGCGCCTCGATGGGCTGGAGGCGGCGGCCGCCCTGGTGGCGCAGGTTGGGTCGGATGCGCTGCTGTCCACCCTGGTGCACCAGGCTCACCGGATGATGGATGCCGACTGGGTGATCGCGGTCGACCCGGATGGTGGTCTGCGGGCATCAGCCGGGACTCCCTGGAAGGAGGCGCCCGACCTTATTGGGTTGACGCCAAACCGCAACAAGGACACGGTTTGTGACCATCTCGCCAGCGCGGAGCTGCAGGTGGTCCTGGGCCGGGCCGGTCGGCCCATTAGGGAGTGGGAGCGCAGCTGTCTCTCCCATCTGGTCAGGATCGCCGATCGGCGCTGGTGCGAGTTGGGTGCGGTGCAGGCGCTGGGATAAGGGAGGGAGCCTGCGCTTGACGGCGAGGCGGCAGTGCCTGGTTGCGCTACCGTTGATGGCTCGTGCGCCCCTTCACCCGCCGCCGCTTCCTGGCCGCGCTCGGGGGATCGGTGCTCGGGGGATCGGTGCTCGGGGCCTGTGCCACCGCCCCAACCGCGGGCCGTGGCCCAGCTCGACTGATGAAGGGAAAGGTACCTGCTCTTCCCACCACCACCACCACCACCACCGACGTCGGCTTCCGGTTCACCCCAGTCGCGCCCCGCAGCGCGCCGATCTACTACGTGGATGAGTACAACCCGGGCCTGCCCAAGGACGCGGTAGCCCTCACCATCGATGACGGGCCCGACGAGCCGTGGACCCCCGAGGTGCTGGACCTGTTGTCCCGGTACCAGGTCAAGGCCACCTTTTCACTCATAGGGCGCCAAGTTGCCAAACATGGCGATCTGGTCCAGGCCATCGTGGCCGAGGGTCACAGCGTCTGCAACCACTCCATGACCCATCCCGAGCCTTTTGCCATCCTGGATGAACCTGAGATCGAGCGGCAGATCGTCGGTTGCATGGAGGCCATCTACGACGTGCTCGGCACGGTCCCGGGGGTATTTCGATCGCCGGGGGGAGACTGGTCCCCGGCCGTGTACGACTGCATCGCCCGGTATGGGATGGTCCCCATCGACTGGAGCGTGGATCCCAAGGACTTTGCCCGGCCCGGTACTGCCTACATCACCCGCAAGCTGGTGGCGGCCCGGCCGGGCCAGATTCTCCTCTGCCACGACGGGGGCGGGAACCGATCGGAGACCGTAGCCTCGCTGAAGGTGGTGCTGCCGGCGCTCAAGGCGAGGGGTCTGCAGTTCGTCACCCTCTGAGCGCCGGGCTGGTGGTCCGGCTACTGATCACCCAGGCGGCCGCGCCGGCCAGTGCAGTGACCACGCCGGCGAAGGCGGCCGCCGCCACCAGGGTGGAGGCGAAGGTGGTGAGGATGCCGACTCCGATGACCGGCAGGGTGATGCCGAGATATGCAGCCACGAAAAAGGCCGATACCACCTCACTCCTGTTGCCCTCTGGAGCGAGTTGGCTGACCAGGGTCAGGGCGGCCCTGAAGCTCAACCCGACGCCAAGACCGCCCAGGACGATGCCGCCCACGAACAGTCCCAGAGACCCAACTGGCAGGGCCAGCACGAACAGGAGCAGTCCGGCCGGCAGCAGTCCCAGGCCGGCCAGCAGTGCCCTGCGGGTGGCCAGCCTGGCCCCCAGGATCTGGGCCACCACTACGGCCAGGAAGAGACCGAAGACCAGCAAGCCGGCCAAAGAGTAGCTGTGGTCGTGCAGCGAGGTGGCCAGGAACCTCCCGACCAGTGAGGTGAGCAACCCGAGGAAGGCAAAGGAGGCGAACCCGGCGGCGGCGGCGGCCGCGAAGGGCGCCCGAATCTGGCTCGGGACGGCCAGGCGCTGGACACGAAGCCACGGCCGGCCAACTGCCGAGACAGTCTCGGGTACCAGGGCGACCAGCCCAGCCGGCAGCAGCAGTACCAGGAAGGCAAGGTAGGGCACGGTCGTGGGCGCCGGCCCATACTGGCTCAGCGGCCCTGAGAGGAGGGGACCAAGCCCGAGCCCGGCCATCTGCACGGTGGAGGCCACCAGGGCTCCCCTGGCCCGGTCCGAACTGGGGTGCAACTCGGCCAGTCCGGCGGTGGCCGCGCCGGTGCACAGACCTACTGACAAGCCCGACAGCACCCGACCCACGATCAGCCCGGTGAGGTCCTGGTCCAACACGAACACGGCCGTGCTGGCCACTGCCACGCCGAGGGCAGCCAGGATCACCGGTCGCCGCCCGACCTGGTCCGACAGGCGGCCAAAGACCAGCAGGGCAGTCAGGGTCCCCGCCGCATAGGCGGCGAATACCAGGGTCACCACCAGGGCTGAGAAGCCAATCCGGTGCTGGTAGATAGGGTACAGCGGGGTGGGGATGGTGCCCCCCAGCATCACCACGGTAAAGGCGTAGGCCATTACCAGGAACCCACCGGGACGCTCGAGGGAGTGTCTCACCCCGCCATCCTGTCCGATCGTCCTGCCACCCATACCCTTGGGCAGATGCGTATCATCTGCCGATTGGTGGCGGGGTCGGACAAGGAGGAGACATGGACCGGGCAGTCGGCAATCTGGCCATATTGGGAGCGGGCCCCGTCGGCTTGGAGGCGGCCCTGGCGGCGGTCGACGCCGGCCTGGGCTTCACCGTCTATGAGGCGGGGCAGGCAGTGGGTGAGCATGTTCGCCAGTGGGGCCATGTCGCCCTGTTCACTCCCTGGGACCTGAGCGTCTCGCCCCGCATGGCTCGGCACCTCACCGACGCCGGACTGGAGGTGCCCTCTGGGTCGGCCTGCCCGACCGGGGACGAGCTGGTTGCTCGGCTGCTGGAGCCGCTGGCCACTCTGCCCGAGCTGGCTCCCCACATACGCCTGGGAACCAGGGTCGACGCCGTCGGACGCCAGGGCCTGCTCAAGCATGAGGAGATCGCCACTCCGGCCCGAGCCTCCCGACCCTTCCGGCTTCTCCTGACCGGGCCGCAGCAGGTGGAGGAGGAGGCCGCCGCCGACGTGGTGCTGGACTGCACCGGGACCTATGGACATCCCAACTGCCTGGGAGACGGAGGAGTCCCGGCGCCCGGGGAGCGGGGGTTGGCGGGGCGCATCCAGCACCACCTCCCCAACTTCACCGCCGACACGCGGGATTGGGGGGGAAACTCGGTGCTTCTCGTGGGGGCCGGAGCCTCGGCTCAGACGGCCGCCCGAGGACTGGCCGAGCTGGCCCGCCAGGCCCCTGGCACCCAGGTGACCTGGGCCGTTCGCAGCCCGGAGCCGACCTGGGGAGCAGTACCGGACGACCCTCTGCCGGCCCGAGCCGCTCTGGTGGACCGGGCTCGCCGGCTGGCCGCGGGCTCTTCGCCGGCCGTTGCGGCTCGCCTGGGCGTGAGGGTGAGCCGGCTGGCGCCGAGCAACGGGCACATCCAGGCCAGCCTGACCGGTGACGGCTCCGCAAGGACCGAGGAGGTGACCGTCGACCGGGTCCTGGCTCTCACCGGCTACGTGGGGGACAACCACCTCTACCGCCAGCTCCAGGTGCACGAGTGCTATGCCACCGATGCCCCCATCCAGCTCTCTGCCGCCCTCCTGGGGGCGGCCGGGGGGGACTGCCTCGACCAGGTGAGCCACGGCGTCGACATCCTGCGCAACCCCGAGCCCAACTTTTTCATCTTGGGCGCCAAGTCCTACGGGCGCAACAACCAGTTCCTCCTGAGGGTGGGCTGGGACCAGGTGAGCGAGGTCACGGACGCCCTCGCCTCGGCGGCCCCGCAGTCGTGACTGGCGAGGTCGGTAGGTCTCTCTCCTCGCGTGGCCCGGTCGGCCAACACGGCTGGTGTCAGGACGCTGACCCTCAGAGCATCCAGTCAACGCCGTCATCTCCCATGATGCAATCGACCGGGCAGACATCCAGGCAGGATCGGTCCAAGACGTCGATGCAGGGATGGCTGATGACGTAGGTCACAACTCGAAGGCTAGGGCGCCCGAGCAGGGGCGGGTCAGCTGATGGCCGATCTCGCCCCGGCCGCTCCGAGGCATCCTGGCCTACGCCGGATCAACCTTTTGCCTGGCCGCGGTCGATGGTCATATCGGCGTGGTGGGTGTTTACGGGCCAGAGGACCCGGGCGCCCCCACCGAGAAAGCCAAGCACGGTCGGGTCGCCTTCGCCTACGGCACCTCATCATCGCCGGACGGGCCCAGCCGTCGTTCATCATCTCGCACGAGTTGGGACTGGAAGAGGCACCGGACGCCTATCAGAAGTTCGACTCTCGGGTCGATGGCTGGACCAAGGTGCTGCTCCACCCAGCCACGACGTAGGAGCGGTCTCCGCCCGATGAACGGGCAGCCTCGACAGTGTGGTCGGGGTTGCCCGTTCAGACGGCGCAGTTGTAGGCCACCGGCAGGGAGCCATCCTGCTGGCGAAGGGACAAAAAGCGCTCGATCACCAGTTGCTTGGCTGTGGCCAGGCTTACCCGTCCTGAGGCCAGCAGCATGTCGGGACTGGTGTCGATGTCGGCCCCGGCCGGGTGCCAGTGGACACCGTCGGCCGTGATGGTGAGCTCGGGCACGGTGTTGGTGTCCGCGATCTCCACGCCATGGTCCGAGTGGCCCCGCCGGACCAGTGGGCGCACCGCGAAGTCGGCGCCCATTATGTCCATGGAGGCCAGCATGGCCCGCAGCTCGTCCACCTCGTGGTGGTTGGCCTCGGTCTCGGTCATTCCTACCCGAACGGGCAGGCCCAGCTCCTTGGCGGTGGCGATGCCGGCCATGGCCCGGGCCCATGAGCCCTCGCCCCGGTTGGCATCATGGGTCGCCGGGTGCGCACCGTCGATGGAGGTTTGCAGCACCAGTTGGTGCTTGCCGGCCAGGCGTCGCAGCTGGTCCAGCCGGGCGCCCCGGTAGAGCATGGCGTTGGTGAGCACCACGGTATCCAGGCGGTCGCTGGCGTAGTCGATCATCTCCACCAGGTCGGGCTCCAGGAAGGGCTCGCCGCCGGTGACGTAGACCTCCCTGAAGCCCTCGTCCAGCGCCTCGTCCACCAGCTCACGAAATCGGACCAACCCGACGGACCGCCTCCTGGCCCTGGGGGAGGAGGCCACCGAGCAGTAGGAGCAGGCCAGGTTGCAGTGGAAGTTGGTGTAGATCCACAGCCGGGGGGGGAACAGCGGGGAGCCGAACAGTGGCACCACCGGCAGCCCGTCGTCCACCGGTGCCGGACTGTCGCCCCAGCTCACGGCGGCGGCCTCGAAATCGGTGGGCAGGGCGCTGCGATAGAGCTGGTAACGACCTCGGCTGCGCTCCCAGGGCGGCACCACCTCCAGACAGGTGGTCCACCACCCCGTCTCCACCGTCTCCACGAACGGCTCGGGCAACCCGGCCGACCGCATCGAGGCGGCGTGGGCCTGCCAGTCGTAGGAGAGGGGGATCAACTGGGCCTCGGGCCGCCCCTCCTTTAGGTCCACCAGGGCATACCAGACCTCCCGCCGACCATCGTTGGCCGGCCGGCCCAGCACCCCGACGTTGACCACCAGGGTGTCGCCCACCCGGCGCTGCCAGGGCAGGCCCGAGTGGGTGCAGCAGATCAGATCGGCACCGCTGGCCTCGATTCGCAGGCGATGCTCGTCGGCCGAGAGTGACTCCCACCAGAAGTCGTTGAGCATGAGGGTCGAGCCGTGGACCAGGTGAACGTCGACACCGCTGACGACCTCCCGGCGCTGGGTGGGCAGTGTGCGCATCCAGGCCGCAAAGTCATCACTGGTGTGGGCTCGAGTGAAGTCGTACATGACCTGGGCGAACTGGTTGTCCCGCTCGTCGCGGTACCCGCACCCGCAGTCGCTGTCGCCTCGGCCGATGGCCACGTCGTAGTTGCCGGCGATGCACTCGATGCCGTGCTCCGCCAGGATGGGCCAGATGGCATCGGGCTCGGCTCCGAAACCGCCCAGGTCACCCAGGCAGATCAGCCGCTCAGCACCCCGTCGGCGGGCATCCTCGACGAACGCCCGCAGTGCGTAAGGATTGGAGTAGGTGCCGCCACAGACGCCGATGCGAGTCATCCGCACAGGATAACGGCGGCGCCGAGGGCCGCGGCGGCGCCGAGGGGCCGTCCATGCCACCCCGCCCGGGTCGGAGGTCAGGCCAGGTACTGACCGAACCAGGCCCAGATGCGCTGCCAGCCGTCGTTGGCCGCCTCGACCCGGTACTGGGCGGCCCGCTGCACGGCGAAGAAGGCGTGCCCGGCCCCTTGGTAGCTGTGGAACTCGTAGGTCTTGCCGGCTGCCTCCAGCTCCTGGTCGATCCGGTCCACGTCTGGGGGCGAGGGGTTGGTGTCATGCGCCCCGAACAGTCCCAGCAATGGACAGCTCAGATCGGAGGTGAGGTCGATGGGTGCCACCGGCTGGCGGTCCGACAGCTGGTCGGGAGAAGCCACGATCTTGGCCCCGTAGCACACCACAGCGGCGTCGAAGGGGAGACGACAGGCGCACAGGTAGGCCTGCCGGCCCCCCGAGCAATAGCCGATGACCCCCACCTTCGCGTTGGAGTTGGTGAGCGAGCGCAGGAACCGGGCCGCGCCGGCGACATCCCCCACGCAGCGGTCATCCGGGACGCCACCGGCGGCCCGCACCGTGGCCGACGCACCCTCGGGGCTGGCGTCGGGGCCCTCCCGGTAGTGCAGGTGGGGGCACACCGCCGAGTACCCGTTCACCGCGAAGGTGCGGGTGACCTCCTTGCTCCAGTCGTCGAAACCGGGCATGTGGTGGATGACCACCACCCCCGGGTACGGTCCAGCGCCCAGCGGGCGGGCGAGATAGGCCGCGATCTGGTCGCCCTGGTGCCCCGGGAGGCGGATGGTCTCGGCCCTGATGGCGTCGAACGCGGTCATCTCTCGGCCAGGTCCTCGAGGGCTTGATGGTAGCGAAGTGACCGGGCGTCAAGCTCGGCCATGATCCGCCCCAGTCGCTCGACCTTGGCCCGCACCCTGGCCCTCAGCTGATCGAGCGTCCTGAGGGCCTCCTGCACCAGCTCGGCCTGGTCGGCCGGCTCGGGCGTCTGGTGATATGCGGTGCGGATGGCCTCCAGGCGGTCCCGGGCCCCGAGCAGCTCGTGTATCTCCTCCAGGCTGTAGCCCATGACCTCCTGGAGCTCTCGGATGTGGGCCACCCGCTCGATGTCCCGAGCGGTGTAGCGCCGGCATCCGCCGGGGCTGTGGCCGCCCGGGGTCAACAGGCCGATCTGCTCGTAGTAGCGAAGGGTCCTCTCGGACACTCCCAGCTGTTCGGCCACCTTTCCTATCGAAAAGAGGCTTGTCTGCTCAGAACCCGGCTGGCCCACTTCCATGGTCGTGGCGGTCACAAAGTGCCCATCTCGGGAGCACCGTCGGCCACGTTGGCCCCCCGCGAGAAGGCCGGCGAGCCTACCGATACGGGTTCAGGCTCTGGCGCCACCGGCTCCGGGGCGGCCGGCTCCGGGGCGGCCGGCGCAGCGGCCTCGGCCGCCGGCTCCTCCGGATCGCGGTAGATGAACTTGCCTCCCCTCAGCCACGAGGCGACACCGGCCAGCAAGGAGGCCACCAGGGCGAAGTCGAAGGCCGCTCGCAGGCCGCGCATGAACGGTGGTGAGATCAACCGGGGGAAGAAGCTGTGGCCGGTGAGGTAGGCGGCATGGGCATGCGAGAGATGGGGCAGCACCGGGGCCGGCAGGGTCTGCATCGGGTTGTAGCCGAGGAAGGCGGCGAACAGGCTGCTGACTGCGGGCAGGTGCGAGATCCGGGTGGCGTCGGCGTTGGGCACCCCCTGGGCCACCAGCCCCCCGTAGAGGGCATGGGGCAGGCTGGAGGACAGCCCGATGATGATGAGGGTGAAGAAGATGCCGATGGACAGCACCATGGCTGAGTTCTGGAAGGTGGAGGCCATGCCGGCCCCGGCTCCCCGCATGCTGGATGGGAGGCTGTTCATGATGCCGGCTCGGTTGGGAGAGGCGAACATCCCGGCCGCCAGGCCGTAGGCCAGGAGCAACAGGGCGAACCAGATGTAGTTGAAGTCGGCCGAGAGCAACTGGAACAGCCCAAAGGTGGCGGCCGCCGCCAGCATCCCGCCGGTGGCGAAGGGTCGGGCGCCGAAGTGGTCCGACAGGTAGCCGGAGATGGGCGCGGCCACCAGGAAGCCGACGGTGAGAGGCAGCATGTAAATCCCAGCCCACAGCGGAGTGGAGACGAAGCTGTAGCCGTGCAGCGGCAGCCAGATGCCCTGGAGCCAGATGATCAGTATGAACATGAGGCCGCCCCGCGCCAGGGATGACAGCAGGCTGGCCAGGTTGCCAGCCGTGAAGGCCCGGATGCGAAACAGCGGCAGGCGGAACATCGGGTGGGCCACTTTGGTCTCGATCCACCCGAACAGCCCGAGCATGACCACCCCACCCACCAGGGCGCCCAGCACCCGGGGGTTGGTCCAGCCCATGGTGTGGCCCCCGTAGGGCAGGATGCCGTAGGTGATGGCCCCCAGGACGGCCACCAGGCCGACCGCGAAGGTCACGTTGCCCCACCAGTCGATCTTGGAGGGGATCCGCTGGCCGGTGTCCCGCAGCTTGAGGTAGGCCCACACCGTCCCGAAGACACCCACCGGCACCGACACCAGGAACACCAGGCGCCAGGAGATCGGACCCAGTAGACCGCCCAGGATCAGGCCGATGAAGGTCCCGGCGATGGCGGCGATGACATTGATCCCCAGAGCCATGCCCCGCTGGTTCTCGGGGAAGGCGTCGGTGAGAATGGCGCTGGAGTTGGCCATCAGGAACGCCCCGCCGACGCCCTGGAGCACCCGCATGACGATGAGGTACAGCCCCGCGCCGGTCCCGGTCATCCAGGTCACAGCCAGCAGGACCGAGGCCACCGTGAAGACGACGAACCCCAGGTTGTACATTCGCACCCGGCCGTACATGTCACCCAGGCGCCCGAAGGTCACCACCAGGACTGCGGTGGCCATCAGATAGCCCATGATCAGCCAGAGGAAGTAGGGCGTGTTGGTCGGGGTCAGCGGATTGAGGTGGATGCCGCGAAAGATGTCCGGCAGGGCGATCAGCACGATCGACGAGTTGATGGTCGCCATGAGGATGCCCAGGGTGGTGTTGGAAAGGGCCATCCACTTGTACCGGGGCCCCACCGGGCGGTCGTGCCTCTTCTCCTGGGTCGTTGCGCTCAGGGCGGCGCTGGTTACTGACAAGAGGGCTCACTCCTTTGTAGCTTCTGACGTTGACGTCAAAGCTAGGGGATTTGGGCCGGGCACCGGCCGCACTAGAGTGGGCGAGGGGCCGGGGCAAGGGGAGGCCCCTTTTCGCGTGCCATCTGCGGCACCTTCCTACCCAGACGGGGGCCAGTCCTGAGCTCATTCACCGCCGACCTGGTTCGAGCGCTGCCCGGCCCGACGTGGCTGGGGGATCGCCGGGCGGCCTCCTTCGAGCGCTTCTCAGCGGCCGAGCTGCCCAAGGAGGCGGAGGAGGTCTGGCGCTACAGCCCGATCGACGAGCTGGACCTGGGCTCGTACTCTCCGCTGGGGGGGGTGGCCGTCGAAGGTGAGGCTCTTCCCGACCCGCTGGCCGAGGTGCTGGGCGCCCTCGGGCCGCGAGCTGGGCTGGTGCTGGTGCGCAACGGGAGGCTGGTCCGCTCGGAGCTGGATCCCGAGGTGGCGGCCCGGGGAGTGCGAGTCGAGGGCCTGGCTGAGGCACCCGATGGGAACGAGGCACTGGGTTGCGTGGCCGGCGCCCCCGATGCCCTGGTGGAGTTGGGCAACGCCTTTCTCCTGGATGCCGTGCTGGTCAGCGTGCCGGCGTCGGTCGAGGTGGCCGCACCGGTGGTGGTGGCCCACTGGCATGACGCCGACGGGGCGGCGGGGTTCCCCCGCACCGTGGTCAGGCTGGCTGACGGTGCCCGGGCCAGCGTGGTCGAGGTGTTCGCCTCGCCCGACGTGGCCGCCCTGGTGGTCCCGGTCACCGAGTTGCAGGTCGCCGATGGGGCAGACCTGGCCTACCTGGGACTGCAGGTGGCCGGGCCCCGAGTCTGGCAGCTGGCCTACCAGGCCAGCCAGGTTGGGCGGGACGCCAGCCTGCGCTCGTTCACCCTCTCCCTGGGCGGGGACTACGCCCGGCTGCGCAGTGACTCCCGGCTGGTTGGTCAGGGGGGCACCGCCAATCTGGCGGCTGCCTACCTGGGGTCGGGGAGCCAGGTGCACGACTTTCGGACCCTCCAGGACCACGACGCCCCTCGAACCACCAGTGACCTGGTGTTCAAGGGCGCGGTCAAGGATTCCTCCCGATCGGTGTACACCGGCCTGATCCGTGTTCGCAAGGGCGCGGTGGGGACCAATGCCTTCCAGACCAACCGCAACTTGGTCCTCTCGGAGGACTCGCGGGCCGACTCGGTCCCCAACCTCGACATCGACGAGAACGACGTTCGCTGCAGTCACGCCTCGGCGGTGGGGCCGATCGACGAGGACCAGCGGTATTACCTGGAGAGCCGCGGGGTGCCTCCGGAGGAGGCCAACCGGCTCATCGTGCTGGGCTTCTTCGACGATCTCCTCCAGCAGGCGCCGATGGGGGGCCTTCATCACCACCTGCGTCGGGCGGTGGCGGCCAAGCTGGGGACGCGCCCCCTGGCCGCGCCGCCGGTGGTCCCGGTCTGATGGGAGAGCGGGTCCGGCTGTGCCGGAGGGACGATCTCGAGCCCGGGACTGCTCGGCGCTTCGACGTCGGCGACCACCGCATTGCCCTGGTGAGGGTAGGGGACTCCTTTCGTGCCATCGGTGACGAGTGCAGTCACGCCAACTACTCACTGGCCGAGGGGGAGGTCTACCCGGAGGATTGCGAGATCGAGTGCCCCCAGCACGGCAGCACCTTCTCTCTGGAGACGGGCGAGGCCATGTGCCTGCCGGCCACTGTTGCCATCCCTGTGTACCCGGTGACCCTGGAGGGGGATGACGTCATGGTGGACCTGCCTTGAGCCAGCTGCGCATCGCCGGGCTGCGGGCGGGCATCCCCGGCCGCGAGATCCTCAACGGCATCGACCTCGAGGTGGCCAGCGGCGAGGTGCACGCCGTGATGGGGCCCAACGGGTCCGGCAAGAGCACCCTGTCACACGTCTTGATGGGCCGCCCCGGCTACCAGGTGCATGCCGGTACCGTCACCATCGACGGTACCGACCTGCTTGCCCTGCCCACCTGGCGGCGGGCCCAGGCGGGGCTGTTCCTGGCCATGCAGTACCCGATCGAGGTGCCTGGGGTCAGCCTGGAGGAAGCCCTGGGCGAGGCGGTGGCGGCGGCCGGGCGGGACCGGGCCGAGGTCGGTGCCCTGGTGGCGGCAGAGGCGGCCCGGATTGGCTTCGACCATCGCTTCTTATCCCGCCCGCTCAACGTCGACCTGTCCGGAGGCGAGCGCAAGCGCAACGAGACCCTTCAGATGGGAGTACTGCGTCCCCGCTTTGCGGTGCTGGACGAGGTGGACTCGGGCCTCGACTACGACGCCCTGCGGGCTGTCGCCCGCCGGGTGGAGGCGGCCACTGACGAGGTCGGCCTGGGCGTTCTGGCCATCACCCACTACAGCCGTCTGCTCCAGGTACTGCGACCCGACGTGGTCCACGTCCTGGCCCATGGCCGGATAGTGGCCACCGGCGGCCCCGAACTGGCCGAGGAACTGGACCGGACTGGTTACCGGGCCTACGGCGGGGCAGGGGACGAGGGCCTGACCGCCTAGCCCAGGTCCCAGCGGGCAGGCACCCAGGAGGCGGCCGGGACGGAGGCGGCCGGGGCGGTGACGCTGGCCGGGGCGGAGGCGGCCGGGGCGGTGACGCTGGCCGGGACGGCCGGGGCGGTGACGCTGGCCGGGACGGCCGGGGCGGTGACGCTGGCCGGGATGCGGACGGTGGCGCTGGTGGGGACGGTGGCGCTGGTGGGGACGGTGGCGTGGGCCGGGATGCTGGCGATGGGTCGGACCAGGTCGGCCGTGCCGGTCATGGCCAGCACTCGGCTTACGAATGGGCTGGGATCGACCACCAGCAGCTCTCGGCCGGCCTGGCGGAGGCGCCGGCGGATCTCGGTGAGGGTCAGCGACCCGGTGGAATCGATGAAGCTGACCCGGCTCATGTCCACCACCACCCGCTCGGCGCCGTCGTCGAGGCTGGTGATGACCCGGTCCAGCACCGCGGCGGTGGCGACGTCCACCTCACCCGTCACCGACAGGACCATCTGACCGCCTGGCAGCTCGGCCGCGATCACGGAGAATTGGTCGGGCACCGCCTTCACGCCTGGCTCCCCTGGGTGGCCCATTCCTGCGAGCTCGGCGTCGCATCCGGCGCGCCAAGCAATTGGTCAGACTGCTCTTGCGGGCCAACCACGCCCTTCTCGTGGTGGCGGCCGACTGGAGCGCCGACCAGGGCCAGAGTGGGCCCACGGTACCTACCGGCGGGATGGCCGCGATTGGGGTCTGCCGAGTCGCCGGCTCGCAGTGCTGCTCGCAGGCGCCCGGCGCCCGCTGTCCCTGATCTGGGCCAATCGTTCCTGGTCGTGCTCCGGCACAGTCAACACGCCATCCTCCTCGAGGAAGCTCGGGGGGGACTCGTCTCACGGGAGACAGAGCCACTCCTTGGAACGGCTCGCCGCTCGACCGTGTGGCTGACTACTCAACCGGCTCCTGCAGCCTACAGCACTTTGGTGAGGTCGGCAGCCACCACCGCCCGCAGCTTTGCCGATGCCTTTGCACTGCCCGGGAGGAGGGTCATGGCCCCTGAAGGCTGTCGAAGAAGTCGGCTGACCAGGCCAGCGTGGTAGGCCGACCCAAGAGTCGCCCTGCCTCTGCAATCTCACTCCGTCCGGGGAGGGAAGGCGGCCCGCTCGGCGATGAGCCTGCGGTAGGAGCCGGCCACGGTGGAGCGGTTGAGGACCAGGGCCCCCACCGTGCGTCCCTCCCGGCCGTAGGCAGCCACGAACCGCCGTCCCTCGGTGCTGCCCTCGACCACCTCCACTTGGTCGCCCGGTTGGGCGGTGCCGACGAACTGCAGCTTGGTGTCGTACTGGTTCGACCAGAACCAAGGGACCTCGGCGTAGGGGCGGCCAGCGTTCGGGCCGGCCAGGAGGGTGCTGGCGGCCGCATCGGCCTGCCGGGCGGCGTTGTCCCAGTGCTCCAGGCGCATGCTCCGCTCGAAGAGCGGGTGGTGCCACCGAGCCACATCGCCCGCTGCCACCACGTTGCCCACCGGCGCCCCGTCGCTTGCTCGAAGGGATGCGCAAGTGGCATCACAGACCACTCCGTCGTCCAGCTTGATCCCCGACCCCTCCAGCCAGCCGGTGGCGGGCGCCACGCCCACTCCGATCACCACCAGATCGGCCTCCACCACCTCGCCGGTGTCGAGGCGCACGCCAGCCACCCGTCGATCTCCCGCCAGACCGATCACCCCGGTGCCCATCCGCAGCTGAGTGCCGTGGTCGAGATGCAGCCGGCCCAGCACCTGGCCCATCCGCTCCCCCAGGGCCCTGGCCATGGGGGAGGGAAGGGCTTCGATGATGGTGACGTCCAGACCCAGCGTGCGGCAGGTGGCGGCCACCTCGCAACCGATGAAGCCGGCCCCCACCACCGCCACCTTGGGTGAGGCGGCAAGCTCGGCCTTGATGGCCAGGCAGTCGTCCACTGTTCGCAAGAGGTGGACGCCCTCGAGGTGGACGCCCTCGAGGAGGGGTAGGGATCGAGCCTCCGTCCCGGTGCAGACGACCAGGCCGTCGAAGCCAAGGACCCGGCGCTCGGGGGCGGCCCCAGATTTCCGTGCGGCCGGCTCCAGGCTCAGTTGGCGAGTGCCCAGGTCCACACGAGTGACCCGGGTGGCCAGCCGGAGGTCGAGATCGAGTCCCTCGTCCAGCGGAAGGTCGATGCGCGAGCGCTCCCATTTACCCGAGAGGAGCTGCTTGGACAGAGGCGGCCGCTCGTAAGGCAGGTGAGCTTCGGCACCGATGAGGGTCAATCTGGCCTCGTAACCCTGACGGCGCAGGGACTGAGCGGCCTGGGCCCCGGCCAGAGAGGCCCCCACCACCGCGATGTGGCGCAGCGCCAGGGTCAGCCGTCCCCCGCGGCCAGTGGCTCCGCCGAAGGCGCCGGGGTCGACAGAGCCGAAGGCGCCGAGGTCGACACAGAGTCCCTGCTGGCCTCCTCCTCGTCCAGGCCAAGGGCCAGGGTGACCCAGGACAAGGTGGCGCACTTGATGCGTACCGGGAACTTGACCACTCCCTGGAGCGCCGCCAGCTCACCCAGATCGGGGGGCTCCTCCTGAGCACCCTGCGAGCCGGCCGAGTCCCCGTCCTCGCCTTCTTCCCCATCGAGGTGAGCCTCGTGGATGGACATCATGGACTTGAAGGCCCGGATGAGCGCCCGGGCCTCGCCGGTGGTTCGGCCCTTGACGGCCGCCGACATCATGGAGGCCGAGGATTGGCTGATCGAGCATCCCTGGCCGGCCAGCTTGACGTCGAGCACCCGCTCGCTGTCCAGATCCAGGTAGACCACGATCTCGTCCCCGCACAAGGGGTTGAAGCCCTCGACCCGCCGGGCGGGAGGCGACGCCAGCTCTCCCCGGTTGCGGGGGTTGCGGTAGTGGTCGAGGATGATCTCCCGGTAAAGGTCTTCGAGTCCGGCCATGGGTCTCCTGGTTTCAGGCGGTTGGTGTCAGGCGAAGAAGGCGTCGGCGTCGGCCAGGGCGTCGGCCAGGGCGTCGACGTCGGCGGCGTCGTTGTAGAGGTAGAACGAGGCCCGGGCGGTGGCAGGCACGCCCAGGCGCCGCATGAGCGGCTTGGCGCAGTGGTGCCCTGGTCGAACGCACACGCCTGCCTGGTCCAGCACCTGGGCCAGATCGTGGGCATGTACACCCTTGTAGACCATCGAGAGCACGCCCCCCCGGGCGCCAGGGTCGGCCGGCCCGTGGATGATCAGGTCGTCACCATAGCGATCACCGAGAGAATCCAGGGCATAGGCGGTCAGCTCTCGCTCGTGGGCCCGCACCTGGTCCATGCCCAGGGTTACCAGGTAGTCGACCGCGGCCCCCAGTCCCACCGCCTCGGCGATGGGGGGAGTCCCGGCCTCGAACTTCCACGGCACCTGGTTGGGCAGGAAACCGTCGAGGCGCACGTCGGAGATCATCGAACCGCCGCCGAGGAACGGAGCCATGGCCTCCAGCAGCTCGGACCTGGCCCACAGCACGCCGATCCCCGTCGGGCCCAGCATCTTGTGCCCGGTGAAGGCCAGGAAGTCACAGCCCAGGCTGCTCACATCGGTCGGAAGGTGGGGCACGAACTGCGAGCCGTCGGCCAGCACCAGCGCTCCGGCGGCGTGAGCCACCTCGGCGATGCCCGGCAATGGGTTGATGGTTCCCAGCACATTGGACACGAGGGTGAGGCTGACCAGTCGGGCCCCTTCCACCACCTGCTCCAGGTGGTCCAGCACCAGCTGGCCGTCGTCGGTTACCGGGAGGTACCGCAGCTCGATGCCGCGCTCCTCGGCCAGCATCAGCCAGGGCACCAGGTTGGCATGGTGCTCCATCTCGGACAGCACCACCACGTCCCCCGCCTGCAGAAAGCGCCGGCCCCAGCCGTGGGCCACCAGGTTGATGGCCTCGGTGGCGTTCTTGGTGAAGACGATCTCTCGGCTGGGGCGCGGGGCTCCGATAAACCTGCCCACCTTGAGCCGGGAACCCTCGTACAGGCGAGTCGCTTCCTCGGCGATGGCGTACACGCCCCGGTGGACGTTGGCGTGGGTGGTCTCGTAGTAGTGGTCCATGGCCTCCAGTACCGCCCGAGGTCGTTGGGCCGACGAGGCCGAGTCGAGGAACACCAGCCGGCGCCCGTGAGTCGGGCAGTCCAGGATGGGGAAGTCCTTCTTCACCCTCTCGACGTCGAGCCCGATGGCGGGCGTGTCGATCACCTTCGCCATGTCCTCACCTTCGCCATGCCTCGTAGCCTTCCTTCTCCAGGCGATGGGCCAGGTCCGGGCCACCGCTGTCGACGATGCGACCGTCCACCAGGACGTGTATACGGTCGGGGGTCAGCTCGTCCAGGATGCGCTGGTAGTGAGTGATGAGGACCACAGCCAGCTCGGGGCGAGTGGCCTTGACCGCCTCCACCCCCCGGGCCACCACCCGCAGGGCATCGATATCCAGGCCCGAGTCGGTCTCGTCCAGGACCGCCAGGTCGGGCTCCAGGATGGCCATCTGGAGGACCTCGTTGCGCTTCTTCTCGCCCCCCGAGAACCCCTCGTTGAGGTAGCGGTCGCCAAAGGAGGGGTCCATGTCGAGGCGCTCCATCCATTCCATGATCGACACCCGCAGCTCGAGCACGGACAGGTCCATGCCCTTGCGAGCCGACAGCGCCTGTCGCAGGAACTGGGCGACCGGGACGCCGGGGATTTCCTCGGGGTACTGGAACGCGAGAAAAATACCCGCCTTGGCCCTCACGTCTGTCGGCCACGCCGTGATGTCCTCCCCCCTGAACAGGATCTTCCCGGAGGTCACGTCGTAGCCGGGGTGGCCCAGCAAGGTGTTGGCCAGGGTGGTCTTTCCCGAACCATTGGGCCCCATGAGGGCGTGCACCTGCCCGGCCTGGACGACCAGGTCGACCCCTCGGAGGATCTCGGTGCCCTCCACTGCCACGTGGAGGTCCTGGACCTCGAAAAGGGGAGGGGCAGCCGTAGTCATGCCCCCAGTCTATTAGCACTACGGCCGTAGTAGAAACACGCACTGCTCCGCAGGGGCAACGGAAAAATGCTCATTCTGCTCTGCATGGGCCTACCAGCCGCGGTCGAGCCACTCCTGGAGATGCGGTTGCTCGGCGCCGATGGTGGTGTCGTCGCCGTGGCCGGGCAGGACCAGGGTGTCGGACCCGAGGGCGGCGAAGAGGCGGTTCTCGATCGAGTCGATGATGGCCGGGAAGTCACCCTCGGGCGTCCTGGTGTTGCCGGGGCCACCGGGGAAGAGGGTGTCTCCACTGAACAGCACCGGCGATCCCTCCAGCAAGAAGCACATCGAGCCGGGAGTGTGGCCGGGCGTGAGAATGGTGCGCAACCGTAGCCGTCCCACCTCGACGACGGTGTCGTCCTCCAGCACGAAGTCGTAGGAAGGCAGCATGGCGGCGTCGGCCGCCGTTACCCCTACCTCGATGCCGGCGTCACGCACGGCCGGGACCGCCTGGATGTGGTCCCAGTGGCCGTGGGTCTCCAGCACCTTGTCCACATTGAGCCGCTGGCAGAGATCCAGCAGCTTCTCGTGCTCGTTGGCCGCGTCGAGCAAGATGGCGCCACCCGTCTGCTTGCACCGCAGGACGTAGACATTGTTGTCCAGCGGACCAACGACCAGTCGGTGAATCTCGCAGCGCTCGTCCTCGTAGTGCACAGATCCAGGAGCCATTGACCCAAGTTAGCGGGGAATGGCGCCCGAGCGCTGGCGCATAGCATGAGACCAATGGCTGCAGGCACGGTGGCGGCGGCAGCCGCGGTGGCGGGACTGGTAGTGGCGGCGGTGTCGGTAGTGGTCGCTCGGCGCCGCGGGTTGGCCAGGCCGTCGGGAGCAGAGTCGTCGGGAGCAGAGTCGTCGGTTGTTGGCGGCCGGATCAGCCCTACTGGCCGTACCGCACCTCCGGCTCCGAGCAACGAGGGGGTCCCTGGTCCGGCTCGCGCCGGGTCAGCCGGGGATCTTGACGATGCCGTCACCTGGGCCCTTCGCCACCTCCCGGGCCAGGTGGGAGGCCAGCTCAATCCGGGGGACATCCGCCGGATAATGGGATGGAACCTGGACTACTTCAGGTCCAGGGAGACGTCGGGCAACGGGCATTCGCCTCACAGCGGTGGGCCAGTGGTCGTAGCTGGCGCTGAGGCAGTGGCCTGGGTGCTGGACCGGGCAGGAGCCTCGGGACGGTCCTACACCGCCGCTCAGGTGCATGCCGTCCTGGAGGTGCAGATGACCTACCTGGAAGCCCTGGGCGTAGTGGAGCCAGATCCTCCCTCCTGAGCCAGGCGTCGCCTTGCAGGGACCGTATTGCTGGCGTGGGAGCGCCTCCAGTGTGTATTCTGGCGTCACCAGAGAAAGGAGGTGGTCCAACTGAGCGATCAACGTTTTGGGACCCTGGAGGTGGCTGGCCGCTAGGGCGGCCTGCTGGACCACCTGGCAAGTCTCAGCCAGACACCAATCGATGAGCCGGTCGGGAGCCGGTCCCGCCCGAAGTAGTACGGTCGTCGAATTTTCTTTCAGCAACCGAAGAACCGGGGGCGCCTACAGGCGCCCCCGGTTCGCTTTTTTGCCCAGGAGGCCCGGTGGAGGTCCAGATTCGCAGCGGAAGCCTCATGCTGCGTGGTCACCTGTTCCGGCCCAAGGGTGACACCCTGACCACTCGTCAGGGCCTGGTGCTGTGTCACGGCTTCCCGGACAGCGCCCAAGGGGAGACCATGGCCGGGGAGAGCTGCCACCGCCTGGCCAACCGGTTGGCCACGGAGGCGGGTTGGGTGGTGCTGGCCCCCAACTTGCGGGGAACGGGCCACTCGGAGGGGGACTTCTCGGCCGGCGGGTGGCGGGCCGATCTGTCGGCTGCCATCGAGCACCTGATGGCCCAGCCGGATGTGGATGGTGTCTGGCTGGCCGGTTTCGGTACCGGCGGCTCCCTGTCCCTGTGCGCGGCCGGCCAGGACCCGCGTATTCGCGGGGTTGCGGCCCTGGGGGCACCAGCCGACTTTGGCGACTGGTCGACCGACCCGAAGCGGTTCCTCGAGTCCTGCCGGAGGCTGGGTGTCATCCGCCAGAGTGGGTTCCCGGCCGACGTGGCTGGTTGGGGGAGTGAGTTGCGAGACATTCGGCCCCTGGACCAGGTGGGGGCGGTTCCTCCCCGCCCCCTCCTCCTCATTCACGGCGGCAACGACGAGGTGGTTCCCATCGTGGATGCCCGGGCCCTGGCCGACGCGGCCGACGGTCAGGCAGATCTACGAGTGCTGTCAGGGGCGGGCCACCGCCTGCGCCACGATCCCCGTACGGTGGCCATCCTGCTCGGCTGGCTGGAACGCCAGCTCCGCTAGCCAGCCTGGTTCGGGCCCTGTGACCCAGCCTGGTTCGGGCCCTGTAACAAGGCCTCGTCCAGGGCCTGGCACAGGCTCCTGGTCCTGGCCTGCGGGTCGTCGGCTGTGGTCAGCCAGCGGACCACCACCAATCGCCGGGCGCCCGCCGCCACCAGCGGGCCGATGGTATCGGGCGTGACCCCGCCGGTGACGAACACCGGACGGCCGGCGTGGGCCACCGCGTAGCCCACGTAGCCGGGGCCGGTGCCGGGCCGGCCCGGCTTGGTGGGGGTGGGCTCCACCGGGCCGGCCGATATGTAGTCGACCGGCTGGTCCCGGCTGGCGTCAAGCTCGGAGGGGGAGTGGGTGGACAGGCCCACGATGGCATGAGGTCCCAGGATGCGCCGGGCCAGGCTGGGCGGGGCGTCGTCCTGGCCGACGTGGACGCCGTCGGCGCCGACCTCGAGGGCCAGGTCGGGGCGGTCGTTGAGGATGAAGGGTACGCCGAGCTCCCGGCACACGTCCAGGGCAATCGCGGCCCGAACCAGGAGTGTTCTGGCCTCCAGTGTTTTGTCCCGCAGCTGGACCACGTCCACCCCGCCCCGGATGCACGCCGACAGGAACGAGGCCAGGTCGGACCGGTCCGGCGTGCACAGGTAGAGCCGCCGCCCGGCCAGCAAGCGGTGGGTCAAACCGGGGCGGTGCCCGCGACCTGCCCGCCGGCCCTGGCCACGTCCCTCGAATCTGCTCCCGGGCGCCCCTTGGCCGCAGCCTTGACGGCTGTCTTGTGCGCCCGGACCTGGGCCAGCGCCTCGGGGCTGTCGATGTCGGCCACCGACAGATAGGTACCGGGAGCGCCGAACTCCCCAGCTGCCGCCTCCCACCCCGGTGGTGCCACTCCCAGTCGCTTGGCCAGGAGGGCCACGAAGATGGCGGCCTTGTGCTCGCCAAAGCCAGGGAGGGCCCGGATGTTAGCCAGCAGGGCTTGTCCGGTGGGTGCCGACCGCCACACCTGATCGGCCCGGCCGCCGTACTCATCCACCAGCACCTGGCACATGTCCTGCACCCGCCGGGCCATTGACCCTGGGAAGCGGTGCAGTGCCGGCCGACGGGTGAAGAGCTCGACCAGCTCGTTAGGGTCCATGTCGGCGATCTCTTCTGCGTCCAGCGGCCGGCCCAGCCGCTGCTGAAGGTCAAGGGGAGAGTGGAAGGCCCGCTCAAGAGGTACCTGCTGGTCCAGGACCATTCCAATGAGCAGAGCGAGGGGATCAGTCGATATGAGGGCGTCAGCCTCGGGGTCTTGGCTCAGAGGAAGCATCGAATGTGCATGGTACCGGCGAGCAGTGATCATCATCTGATCAGGCGGATGGGAAGGACGTCGAGGCCGTGAACGCGTTTGAAATGGCGCAGGTTGGCCGTTCCGACCGCCCAGCCCGCAGCGATGGCGGTGGCGGCCACGAGACGGTCGTGGGCACCGATGTCGATTCCCGCCCCAGCCAGCTCGGACCAGAGCCGCGCGTGCGTGCGGGCGCAGCGCAGGTCAAAGACGAGCGGCGGGAAAGCGGCAAGGACGGCCTCTACGAAGCTTCTCGCCTGGCCCGGTGGTTCGTCGTGGCCCGGTGAACTCCGTGAAGCAACTGTCCAGTCCGGGCCTGATGGCCGGGCGGAGATGGGCGGAAGTGGCCGAGGGGCGTTAGCGGCGAAGAGCCTATTTCGCCGAGAGCAGACCCTACGCAGTCCGGGGGTCTGGCGCCTCGGGGTCGATGCCGTAGCGCGCCAGGGCGTCCGCCACCTCCTCGGCCTTGGCCTCGCCGGTGGCGGCCAGGGCCTGGAGGGTGGCCACCACCACATGGGCCGCGTCGGTCTCGAAATGCCGGCGCAGTGCCGCCCTGGTGTCTGACCGCCCGAAGCCGTCGGTGCCGAGCACGCTGAAGTGGGCGGGTACCCAGCGAGCCACCTGGTCGGGCACCGCCTTCATGAAGTCGCTGACCGCCACCACCGGGCCCTCGGCCCCCTCCAGGGCACGCCTCACCAGCGGGGTTCGGGGCGGCTCGGACGGGTGCAGCCGGTTCCAGCGCTCGGTGGACAGCGCCTCCTCCCGGAGGCCCTTGTAGGACGTGGCCGACCAGGCCTCGGCGCTCACGTCCCAGTCGGCGGCCAGCATCTCGCGGGCCTCCATGGCCGCCTGCCAGGACGGCCCGGAGAACAACAGGGTGGCTCGCCGGCGGGCGCTCGGTTGCTGGCCTTCGGGGCCGGCCGGACCCAGGTGGGCGGGAGCGAATTGGTAGAGGCCGGCCAGGATGCCCTCTCGCACCGCCGCCCCGGCCTCCCCCTCAGGCAGGGCCGGCATCACGTAGTTCTCGTTGTAGAGGGTGAGGTAGTACATGCAGTCCTCGGGGTCCGGGCCGTACATGCGCCGGATGCCGTCCTCCACTATTACCGCCACCTCGTAGGCGAAGGCCGGATCGTAGGCTCGCACGTTGGGGTAGGTGGAGGCCAGCAGCAGGCTCTGGCCGTCCTCGTGCTGCAGTCCTTCGCCATTGAGTGTCGTTCGCCCGGCGGTGGCCCCCAGCAGGAAGCCCCGCCCCCGGGCGTCGGCGCAGGCCCAGGCCAGGTCCCCCACCCGTTGGAAGCCGAACATCGAGTAGAAGGTGTAGAAGGGGATCATGGCCGTTGCCCAGGTGGCGTAGGAAGTGCCGGCGGCGGTGAAGCTGGCCATGGAGCCGGCCTCGGTGATGCCCTCCTCCAGGATCTGGCCGGACTGGCTCTCGGCGTAGGACAGCAGCAGACCGGCGTCGACCGGCGTGTACCGCTGGCCCCCGGAGGCGTAGATCTTCACGTCCTTGAACAAAGCGTCCAGCCCGAAGGTTCGGGCCTCGTCGGGGATGATGGGGACCACCCGGGGGCCGACCTCCGGGTCGCGCAGCAGGTTGCGCAGCAGGCGGGCGAAGCCCATGGTGGTGGACACCGCCTGTTTGCCGGAGCCGGAGTGTAGCTCGACAAAGGCCGTGTCCCGGGGTGGCGCCAGTGGCTCGGCCCGTACCACCCGCTGAGGGATGAACCCGGCCAGGGCCCGCCGGCGCTGCATCAGGTACTCGTGCTCGGCCGAGCCCGGGGCGGGACGATAATAGGGCGGCATCTTGGCCCGCAGGGCCTCGTCTGGAATCTCCTCCTCCAGGTGCAGTCGCTCCCGCAGCACCTCCAGCTGGGCGGTGGTCATCTTCTTGATCTGGTGGGTGGCGTTGCGGGCCTCGATCTCCGGGCCGAGCGTCCAGCCCTTGATGGTCTTGGCCAGGATGGCGGTGGGGGCGCCCTGGTGGTCGGTGGCTGCCTTGTAGGCGGCGTACAGCTTGCGGTAGTCGTGGCCGCCCCGAGGCAGGGCCTGCAGGTCGGCGTCGGAGAGGTGCTCGACCATCTTGCGCAGCCGGGGGTCGGGGCCAAAGAAGTGCTCGCGGATGTAGGCGCCCGACTCGGTGGCGTACTTCTGGTACTCCCCGTCGAGGGTGCTGGTCATCTTGTTGACCAGCACACCGTCGGTGTCCCGAGCCAGCAGCTCGTCCCACTTGGAGCCCCAGATGACCTTGACCACGTTCCAGCCCGCCCCCCGGAAGGTGGCCTCCAGCTCCTGAATTATCTTGCCGTTGCCCCGCACCGGACCGTCGAGGCGCTGGAGGTTGCAGTTGACCACGAAGATGAGGTTGTCGAGGGACTCACGGGCGGCCAGCGAGCAGGCACCCAGGGTCTCGGGCTCATCCACTTCCCCGTCGCCCACGAAGCACCACACCCGTGAGCCGCTCGTGTCGGCCAGGCGCCGGTGCAGGAGGTAGCGATTGAACCGGGCCTGGTACACGGCGTTGATGGGCCCGAGGCCCATGGAGACCGTGGGGAACTCCCAGAACTCTGGCATCAGACGGGGGTGGGGATAGCTGGACAGCCCGCCCCCCCCGATCTCCTGGCGGAACCGGTCCAGTTGGGACTCGGAGAGACGGCCCTCCAGGTAGGCCCGGGCATAGATCCCGGGCGAGGCGTGGCCTTGGAGGTAGACCTGGTCTCCGGCCCGGCCGTCGTCCTTGCCCCGGAAGAAGTGGTTGAAGCCCACCTCGTACAGCGATGCCGAGCTGGCATAGGTGGCCAGGTGGCCCCCGATGCCTTCGGAGACCATGTTGGCCCGGGTCACCATGACCGCCGCGTTCCAGCGGATGAAGGCCCGGATGCGCCGCTCCATGTCCTCGTCGCCGGGGAACCAGGGCTCGAACTCGGGAGCGATGGTGTTGATGTAGGGGCTGGAGACGGTGGCCGGAAACCCCACCTGGGCTGCCCGGGCCCGGTCCAGCAGCTTCATCAGCAAAAAGCGGGCCCGGGAGCGCCCGTGGGCCTCGACCACCGCGTCGAAGGAGTCGACCCACTCGCCCGTCTCGGTGGGGTCGGTGTCGGGGAGTTGGTGTGAGAATCCGTCGAAGATCACCTCGCCATGTTCCCACGCGAAGCATGTCCTCCTCGTAGGCTGCGCCCCTCGCCCACGCACGTCGCCGCCTGCGCCCTTTGCCCCTGCGCAGGAGTACGAGCATGCTGGGGCGGTGGCAACCGTCGTGTACACCGATGGAGCCTGCCTGGGCAACCCCGGCCCCGGCGGATGGGCCTGGGCGGTGGCTGATGGGGGCGCCTATGCCAGTGGCGCCGAGGCAAGGTCCACCAACCAGCGCATGGAGGTGACTGCCGTCGTGGCTGCCCTGGGGGCACTGGACGGCCCGGTCGAGGTGGTGAGTGACTCCACCTACGTGGTCAACTGCTTCCGGCACGGCTGGTGGGTCAATTGGGAGGCCCGGGGGTGGCGCAACTCCAAGGGCCAGCCGGTGGCCAACCAGGACCTGTGGAAGCCCCTGGTGAGAGCGGTAAGGCAGCGGGGGGACGGCCAGGTGGGCTTTCGCTGGGTCAAGGGCCACTCGGGTGACGTGATGAACGACCTGGCCGACAGGCTGGCGGTGGAGGCGGCCAGGGCCCAGCTCGGGGTAAGTGGAGGGGTGGGCCAGCCGCCGCCTGAGCCGCCCCGACGGGGTCTGTGATGCATTTAGTGCTGATATGAGCACAAAATGCATCACAGACTGGAGGGTACGGTTGTTCGCCGGCTTGCTGGGGGCGGCCACCATGCTCCTGGTGGTGGCGGTGGCGGTGGCGGTGGCCCTGTCCCTTGGGATGTCGGCGCGCTCGACGGGAGCTGCCGGGGGCGGTGATCCCGTAACGGGCCTGGCCGCTCCGCAGTTCCTGACCAGTGCGGAGGTGGGCAATCGGCTGCTCCACTCACTGAGCGGTCCTGGGCTGAGCGGTCCTGGGCTGAGCGGTCCTGGGCTGAGCGGTGTGGTGCCGGGCGGCTTTGCTCCGGTGGCGCCCGGTCAGGGCCACACCGGGCCCATGACCCTGGCTGGCGAGTCGGCGGTCTTCGCCCGCCCGGCGCAGGTAAGGGCGGTGCTGACCAACGACGGTTTCACCGGGGGATACCGCCGAGCCTGGGTCCTCCCCGGCCGGGACCGGGCCATCGTGGTCTCAGGGTATGCGTTCGCCACGCCGGCCGGGGCCGCCGACTGGATGCAGGTCCTGTTGTTGGGGGCGGCCGCCAATGGGCCTGTGGCGTTCTCGGTGGGTACGCTGTCCCATGCCGTCGGTTACCGGATCCGGGAGTCGACCCCCAATGGCCCCGGCTCCAGTGGCCCTCCCTCAGGTGGCCCTCCCTCAGGTGGCCCTCCCTCCATTGCCACCTTGCATGACGAGGTGGTGATGCTCCAGATGGGCCGGCTCACCTTTCAGGTGATCGAGAGCGGGACGAGTACCGGCCGGCCCACCACCGAGGTCCTGGCCCTGGCTCGGGCCCAGATGATCCAGGCGGGGTCCGGCTGATGCGCTACGTCGAGGTGGGAGGGGTGCGTCTGTCCGCCATTGGGCTGGGCACCTGGCAGTTCGGCTCTCGGGAGTGGGGATACGGCGACCGCTACGCCACCCATGACGCCCTGGACATCACCCACCGAGCTCTCGACCTCGGTATCAACCTCATCGACACCGCCGAGGTGTACGGCGGAGGGCGCTCAGAGCGCATCGTGGCCCGAGCCTTGGCGGTCCGCCGGGATGAGGCGTTCGTTGCCACCAAGGTCTTCCCGGTGCTCCCACTCGGCCCCATCGTGGCTCAGCGGGGTCGGGCCAGCGCGGCCCGTCTGGGTGTCGACTGCATCGACCTCTACCAGGTCCACTGGCCCAACCCGCTGGTTCCCATCTCGACCACCATGAAGGGCATGGGCCGCCTGCAAGACGTTGGCGTGGTGAGCCGGGTCGGGGTGAGCAACTTCTCCCTGGCCCAGTGGCAGGGCGCCGAGGCGGCCCTCGGTCGGCCGGTGCTGAGCAACCAGGTCCAGTACAGCCTGGCCGCCCGGCGCCCCGAGGCCGAGCTGTTGGGATGGGCCCAGGCCCATGACCGCCTGGTCATCGCCTTCAGTCCCCTCGCCCAGGGCCTTCTCTCGGCCCGTTACGACGCCTCCAGCCGCCCGGGCGGAGTCCGGGCGGCCAATCCGTTGTTCCTCCCGGAAAACCTACGGCGGGCCAGTGGGCTGCTGGAGGCACTCCGAGAGGTGGGCCGGGCCCAAGGAGCCACCCCCGCCCAGGTGGCCCTGGCGTGGGTCATCCGGCACCCCAACGTGGTCGCCATACCCGGGGCCAGCAGCGTGGCTCAGCTCGAGTCCAACGCCGCGGCCGCCGACCTCGAGCTCTCGGCCGACCAGGATGAGCAGCTGACCTCGGCCTCCGACGCCTTTGTCCCGAGGCGAGGCCTGGGAGCAGTCCCGTCGGTGGTGCGCTCATATGTCGGCCGGGGGTCGGGTTGAGGCGCACCCTGGCGCTGACGGTGGTGGTGACTCAGGTGTGCCCACGATGGTGACGGCTGGCCACCCGGCGCAGCTGGTTGATGCGCACCGCGCCGAAGAACACCGCCACCAGAGCGCCCCCCACTGCGGCCAGGAGGAGGGCCACTCCCAACGGCAAGGTGCCCTGGAGGGTTACGAAGTGGACCTTGGCCCGGGCACCGTTTTGGATGATGAAGATGAGCACCGCCAACAAGAAGAACACCCCAAACCCGAGGCCCCCCCAGAGCGTGGCCGCCCGGGTACGGCTGTGGGTGCGATCCGACGAGGCGTGTGAGACTGCCCTCCCAGGCCCCCCGACGCTTGTGGAACTGGGCGCGGCACCTGCTCGGGTGGTGGGCGGGGGTCCGGGCGGCTCGGGGGGTCCGGGCCGCGAGGTCCCCCGATCATCGCCAGGCGATGCTGCCGTCGTTGGTTCCTCCTGGTCCGGTTGGTCCGGTGGGGTGAGCATCACTCCTCCAGGTCACTTGCCTCGTCAACCCGCCGCCGGCACCGTACCTCTAGGCTGAGCTCGATGCATGAACGAGGTGATACCCACGGCTGAGCAGTTCGATCTCGTCGTAGTCGGAGGAGGGCCCGGCGGCTATGCCGCCGCTCTCTACGGCGCGTCCGCCGGACTGTCGGTGGCGGTGGTCGAACAGGACAAGGTGGGAGGGACCTGCCTCCACCGGGGCTGCGTCCCGGCCAAGCAATTCCTCGAGACGGCTACCGTCTTGCGCACAGTGGCCGGGGCCAAGGAGTTTGGCATTCAGGCCAGTCAGCCGAGTGTCGATTTCGCGGTCAGCCAGGCCCGTAAGCGCAAGGTGGTGGACCAACTCTGGAGAGGCCTGGCTGGTCTGATGAAGAGGCGCCAGATAACCACTGTCGAAGGGTCCGGCTACCTCGGCCTGGACCGGGTGGTCCGGGTGAGCGACACCGGCCAGGAGCTCCGAGGGCACAACGTCATCCTGGCCACCGGATCGGTGCCGACAACCCTGCCTGGGTTCGAGGTGGATGGTCAGGTGGTGATGACCTCGGACGAGCTGCTCGACCTCGAAGCGCTCCCCGGCTCGGTTGTGGTGGTGGGCGGAGGGGCCGTCGGCTGCGAGTTTGCGTCCATGCTGGCCGATCTCGGCACCCAGGTCACCCTGCTCGAGGCGTTGCCCAAGCTGTTGCCCGGCTGTGACCGCGAAGTGGTGGATGTGGTGACACGCTCGTTCAACAAGCGCGGGATAGTGGTCCGCACCGGGGTAGCCGTACGTGGCCACCAGGCCAACGGCACGGGAACAGTGGTGACCTTCGTCCGGACGGGGTCAGACCCTGAGGTCGCCTCAGACGTCGAGCAGGCCACGGCCGATGCGGTGGTCGTGTGTGTGGGACGCCGCCCACGCTCGGATGGAGTGGTGGCGGACGGGTTGGGAGTGGAGCTCGATGGGCGAGGCCACGTGGTGGTCGACGACCGCATGCGCACCGGTGCTGATGGCGTCTACGCGGTGGGCGACCTGGTGGCCAGTCCGCAGTTGGCCCATGTGGGCTTCGCCGAGGCCATGGTCGCAGTGCGGGACATCCTGGGTGAGCCGGCCATGCCGGTCGACTACGAGAAGGTCCCCTGGTGCATCTACACCCATCCCGAGGTGGCCTTCGCCGGCCTGTCCGAGGAGGCGGCCCGGGCGGCCGGTTACGACGTGGCGGTCAAGCGGGATCCATTCGGTGGCAACAGCCGGGCTCGGATCGTGGGCGAGACGGATGGCCTGGTCAAGGTGATTGCCGAGCGCGGCTCTGACGGATCAGCTGGACGCCTTCTGGGAGTGCACATGGTGGGACCGTGGGTGACAGAGCAGCTGGGAACGGGCTACTTGGCCCTCAACTGGGAGGCCGGACCAACCGACGTCGGCCACTTCCTGCAACCTCACCCGACCCTCTCGGAGGCGTTCGGAGAGACGGTGCTGGCTCTGACCGGGAGGGGCCTGCACGTTGGCTGACATCACCATGCCCCAGCTGGGCGAGACGGTGACCGAGGGGACCATCACGCGGTGGCTCAAGCAGGTCGGTGACCAGGTGACCGAGGACGAGGTCCTTTTCGAGGTTTCGACCGACAAGGTCGACTCCGAGGTGCCGTCTCCCGCTACGGGTTATGTGACCGAGATCCTCGTGCCCGAGGGTGAGACGGTCGACGTCGGCGTCCGGCTGGCCGTCATATCCGCCGACCAGGCCAACGCGGTTGGCGCCGCCGACCCGGCCAACGGGGCTGGCGCCGCTGACCCGGCCGACCTGACCTCAGCCCGGCCAGCGACCGACGGACCGGCCGCCGAGCAGCCGCCTGGGCCGGCCGGCCAGGGAGTGGCATCCTCCGCCCCGCCCCCCGTCGGGGCGGGTCCCGACGAGCCAGGCGAGGATCAGGGCCGCTTGACTGCGGGGATCGACCGCGGGCCGGGCGAGGCGGACGGCGAGGCGGACGGGGATGGGTCCCGGTGGGCGGGACGAGTACTGTCGCCGGTGGTGCGTCGGCTGCTGGCCGACAATGGCATCGATCCGGCTGACGTCCAGGGCACCGGCACGCATGGGCGGATCACTCGGGCAGACGCACTGGCCCTGATTGACCACCGGAGCAGAGTCCGTGTGGGCGGTACCCCTACCCGCCAGAGCCCCGCCCGACCGGCTGCTCCCGGCGAGGCGGCGGCGACCCAGGAGCGCGGTGATCGCCCTCTGGCCCGGTCCGAAGACGGAGGCCGGCCGACGGTACGGGGGAACCGGGACGAGGTCATTGCCTTCTCCAACATCCGCCGGCGCACCGCTGAGCACATGGTGCGATCCAAGGCCACATCGGCCCACACCCTGGTAGCGGTGGAGGCTGACTTCGAGGGGATCGAGCAGGTACGACGAAGCCACCGTGAGCGGTTCAAGGCGGAGCACGGCGCCAGCCTCACCTATCTTCCGTTCGTGGCCCGGGCGGTGGTCGATGGGCTGCGAGCCTTCCCGATGCTCAACGCGTCGGTAGGCGATGACGAGCTGGTCGTTCACCGGGAACTGCATCTCGGCATCGCCGTGGCGCTGGAGGCCGAGGGGCTCATCGTCCCGGTGGTCCATGGTGCCGACGGCAAGCGCCTGGTGGCCCTGGCTCGCGACATGGCCGATCTCGCTCAACGGGCCCGGACTCGGCGGTTGGGCGCCGACGACATCGCCGGGGGCACGTTCACCATCACCAATCCAGGGCCCTTCGGCACCTTCCTGACCGTGCCCATCATCAACCAGCCTCAGGTGGCCATCCTTTCGACCGATGGGGTCAAGCGCCGGCCAGTGGTGGTGCCCCTACCAGGCGGCGGCGAGGCGATTGCCGTTCACTCGGTGGGCATCCTCGCCCTCTCCTTCGACCACCGGGCGGTGGACGGCGCCTATGCGGCCGGCTTCCTGGCTCGGGTCAGGGAGGTAATCGAGTCTCGCGATTGGGCTGAGGAGCTGTAGGTGAGAGCGAAGCACATCTGCCCCTGCGGAGCAGTGTTGCGAGTGCGAAGCACGGTTGCCCCTGCGGAGCAGTGCTAGGACGGCTGGGTGTGCTGCGAGTGCGCTGGCTCGGTCGGGCCCGTTACCGGGACGCCCATGCCCTTCAGCAAGCGATCATGGTGGGGACGCAGGACGACGACTACCTGTTGTTGATGGAGCACCCATCCGTCTATTCCCTGGGCGTGAGGGCGAGGATGGATGATGTCCTCGTTCCGCCGGCATCGGTGGGCGCTGAGATGGTGAGGGCCGACCGGGGTGGACTGGTGACCTACCACGGGCCGGGCCAGTTGGTGGGCTATCCCCTGGTGAAGGTACCAGTGCGACCGGGGGCCACTCCGGGTCACATCCGGGCGGTGGAGGAGGTGGTCATCCGGACGCTGGGTGACCTGGGGCTGGCCGGTACCGGCCGCCTCGACGGGCACCCTGGAGTATGGGTCGACCCCGATGGCCCGGCTCCGCGCAAGATATGCGCGGTCGGGACACGGGTCAGCCGGGGTCGCTCGATGCACGGCTTCGCCCTCAATGTCGATCCCGATCTTGCCATGTTCGCCCACATAGTGCCGTGCGGTATCTCGGACAAGGCAGTGACCTCGTTGGCCGCCGAGGACATGGAGGTGGCCATGCCAGACGTGGTCGATGCCATCGTGACCAGGGCCACCGAGGCCTGGGCTTCACCAGGAGCAATGGAGCGACAGGACGTGGGCGACAGGCGGACGTCACTCCAGGCAGGCGCTCGGCCTGCGGTGGCTCTGCCGCTTGACCATCCAGCTGACGAACTCCCGGTTGGCCCCCTGGCGATGGACGTCCGCAAGCCCGGTTGGCTACGGGTCAAGGCCCAGCTGGGACCTGAGTACAGAGCCATGCAGCGCACCATGCGTGGCCTCGACCTGATCACGGTGTGCGAGGAAGCGGGCTGTCCCAACATCTTCGAGTGTTGGGCCGACGGCACCGCCACCTTCATGATCAACGGGTCGCGCTGCACGAGGGCCTGCGGGTTCTGCCTGGTCGACTCCGGCCGCCCGCTGGCCGCCGATCCCGAAGAGCCTGAACGGGTGGCCCAGGCGGTGGCTCGGTTGGGACTGGACCACGCGGTGGTGACCGCGGTAGCCCGCGACGACCTTCCCGATGGTGGCGCGGCCGGTTTCGCCGCCACCATTGCCGCCATCCATCGCCGCTGTGCCGGCACCGCAGTGGAGGTGCTGATTCCCGACTGCAAGGGCGACGACGACGCCTTGGCCGCCATCTTCGAAACCCACCCCGAAGTCTTGAACCACAACCTGGAGACGGTGGCCCGCCTCCAGCGGGCGGTCCGTCCGTCAGCGTCGTACGCCCGTAGCCTGTCCGTACTGGGACGGGCCAAGAAGGCCGGTCTGGTGACCAAGTCCGGGCTCATGTTGGGTCTGGGGGAGACGGAGGCTGAGGTCTGCGGAGCGCTGGCTGACCTGCGGGCGGTGGGGGTGGACATCGTGACCATGGGTCAGTACCTGAGGCCTACCGCGGACCACCTGCCGGTGGCCAGATGGTGGTCCCCCGAGGAGATGGACGATCTGCGGGCGGTTGGAGAGGACCTTGGCTTTGCCCATGTCGAGGCATCTCCCCTCACCCGCTCCAGCTATCACGCCAAGGCGGCCGCCGCCTCCGCCCAGGCGGTCAGCGTCGGAGCTGGACATGGCTGTGGTTGAGGGCATGGCCCCGTCTGGTCCCAGGAAGGCCAGGGTGGCCCGGACCGATCAGGTTCGCACCCGCATGGCCGATCTGGGAGTCGACTCCCTGCTCTTGTCGCACGGGGCCGACCTGCCCTGGCTCACCGGCTACGAGGCCATGCCCTTGGAACGCCTCACCATGCTTGTCCTGCCGGCCGACGGGGAGGCCACCCTGGTGGTGCCAGCGCTGGAGGCCTTCCGGGTGGATCATGATCCCGGCCTGTTCGCACTCAGGCCCTGGGCTGAGACAGAGGATCCGCTTGATCTGGTGGCCGAATTGGTCGGCCCCCGCCGATCATTGGCCATATCCGAGCGGTCCTGGGCCGTCTCGCTGCTGGCCCTCCAGGGGCGCCTGCCGAGCGCATCCTGGCAACCGGCCTCGGTCGTCACCTCGGGTCTACGAGCGATCAAGGACCAGGCTGAGGTGACCGAGCTACGGGCTGCATCCCGAGCCGCCGACCGGGTGGCCAACCAGCTCATGGCCGGGGACATTGCGCTGGTTGGGCGCTCGGAGTCCCAGGTGTCCCATGAGATTGGGGCTCGGCTGAGAGCCGAGGGGCACAGTCGGGTCAATTTTGCCATCGTGGGCAGTGGGCCCAACTCAGCCAGTCCCCATCACGAGCCGGGCGACCGGGTGATCGGTGCCGGCGAGGTGGTGGTGTGTGACTTTGGGGGCCGCCTTTCGACCGACGGCGGCCCTGGCTACTGCTCCGACATCACCCGCACGGTCGTTACCGGTCCGCCCGACGCCGAGCTGATCGAGCTCTACGCCGTGCTCCACGAGGCGCAGGCGTGCGCGGTCCGGGCGGCCACCGTTGGTGCGACCTGTGAGGAGGTGGATGGGGTAGCTCGCCGGGTCATCGGCGCGGCCGGTTGGGGTGACGCCTTCATCCACCGGACCGGTCACGGCATCGGTTTGGAGGAGCACGAGGATCCATACCTGGTGTCCGGCAACCGGACCCATCTGGTCGCCGGTCACGCCTTCTCGGTGGAGCCTGGCATCTACCTCGAAGGTCGGTTCGGCGCCCGCCTGGAGGACATAGTGGTGGCCACCGAGACTGGGCCAGAGTCCCTCAATACCGCCGACCACGGCCTGGCCGTGGTGGAGGCCTGAGGGCACGATCTTCGGAATCCCTCAAAATCTGATCAACTTAGTCAGGTTTACTGCTATGGTTGGTCCGGTGGTTGACGAGACCGACCTCGCGATTGTTTCTGCTGCGCTCGAGGCCCAGCCAGCCTCCAGCGCCGTGGCTTGGGCCCGGGGCCGCTTCGGTGCAGGGTTGGTGCTGGCCGCGTCTTTCCAGGACTGCGTCCTGCTGGACATCGTCACTGGCGTCTTCCCCGGCATCGAGGTCATATTTCTCGACACCGGAGCCCACTTCCCGGAGACATTGGAGTACGTGGAGCTGGCGCGTGGCCACTACAACCTCAATCTCACCGTACTTCAGCCGTCCGAGGAGGCCGCCGCCTGGCCATGTGGGAGCTCGCGTTGCTGCGAGCTCCGCAAGGTCCGACCCCTGAATGCCCATCTGGCGAACCGCCAGGCGTGGATTACGGGTCTGCGGCGAGTGGAGACTCCCCAGCGGGCCCATGCCCCGATCATCGGTTGGGACCAGGCCAGGGGATTGGCGAAGATCAATCCGCTGGCCTCCTGGTCAGATCAGGACATGGCCAGCTACGTCTGCCAACATGATCTGCCCGTTCACCCCCTCACCGCGGCTGGCTATCTCTCCATCGGCTGTGCCCCCACCACCAAGCCGGTGGTCGAGGGCCAGGACCAGCGGGCGGGACGGTGGGCCGGCTCGGGCAAGACCGAGTGCGGGCTGCACATATGACCTGGACCATCGTGACCTGGGATTTCCCGGCATGGACTTCATAGCGCCCTTTCGCAGGACCAACCAGCTCAACAACGTCGAGCGCTGGAAGCTGGAACGGCACCCCTTGGACGTCTATGCGGCGGTTGTCGACCGATACGCCGCCGAGGGGCCAGACGCGGTGGCGGCCGTGGAGGGTGAGCAGGAGAGGCTCAAGTGGGTGGGCCTGTATCCCCAGCGCCAGGGAGGGGACGCCTTCATGCTTCGAATCAAGGTCCCTGGCGGTCGCCTGACCGGCGAGCAGGTACGGACGATCGGGCGCATCACCGATGACCACGCCAGGGGCCCCGAGAGCAATCCGGTGTTTGGCGAGGGCTTTTGTGACATAACCACCCGACAGGACATCCAGCTCCACTGGGTCAGGCTGGCCGAGGTCCCCGAGATCTGGCGCCAGCTGGAGAAGGTGGGCATGACCACCGTCCAGGCCTGCGGCGACTCGGCCCGCAACGTGTTGTGCTGCCCGGTCGCCGGTATCGACGCCGAGGAGGCCTTCGACGCCTACCCGGCGGCCGAGGCCATCTCCGCTTTCTTCACCAGCAACCGGGAGTACGCCAACTTGCCGCGCAAGTTCAAGATCAGCGTGACCGGCTGCCTGGACGACTGCGCCCAGGCCGAGCTCAACGACATCGGCCTGTGGCCCGCCCGGCGAGGTGACGGAGCACTTGGGTTCAACCTGTTGGTAGGAGGCGGACTGTCCGACGGTGCTCGGCTGGCCAGTGACATCGATGTGTTCGTGGCACCAGACCGGGCGGTGGAAGTCGCCCGGGCCATCGCTCAGCTTTTTGGAGAGCTGGGCAATCGGGAGAACCGGGGCCAGTCGCGGATGCGCTACCTGGTGCAAGAGTTGGGTCCCGAGGGCTTTCGGGAGGAGCTGGCAGCGCGGGCAGCCTTCGCCCTACCGCCGGCGGGGGAGAGCCTCACCCGTCGGTACCGGGGCGATCACGTGGGGGTTCACCGTCAGCGTCAGGCCGGCCTCAGCTACGTGGGGCTCAATGTGACCGTCGGACGGATTGCCGGCACTGACCTGGAGCATGTGGGCCTCTTGGCCGATACCTATGGTGACGGTAGCGTCCGTCTGGCTACCGACCAGAACCTGATCATCTCCGGCGTGGCGGACGACCGGTTGGGCGAGTTGCTGGCCGCGCCGCTCCTGAAGGTGCACTCACCCAACCCGGGCACGTTCCAGCGAGGGGCGGTAACCTGCACGGGCAGCGAGTTCTGCCGGTTCGCCATCGTGGAGACCAAGGTCCGGATGGTCGAGTGGGCTCGACACCTGGACCAGGTCTTCGATGGCACAACCGGCCCGTGTGGGACTCCTGATGACACAACTGGTCCGGGTCATTCGGGTGACCACATCGTCCGCATTCACCTGTCCGGTTGCTCGGCTTCGTGTGCCCAGCCCCAGATCGCGGACATCGGCCTGCGGGGCGAGACCGCCAAGCAGGATGGCCGGATCGTGGAGGCGGTGGACATCGGCCTGGGAGGCAGCCTGGGCACCGACGCCGCTTTCATTGACTGGGTCGACGGGGCCAGACCTACCGATGAGGTACCCGAAGCGCTGGTGCGCCTGGTTCGGCGCTACCGCAGGGAACGGCGCTCCGACGAGCGCTTTCACGAATGGGCCCGGCGCGTCCCCAATCCCAGTTTGCGAGATGTGCTGGTCGGTAGTGAGCAACCGGTGGTCGCAGGAGGCGGCAAGTGACGGGTGCAGGTCCCGCCATCCGCGAGGAGATGAACGGCATCGCCGAGGCCCCTGGCAAGACGTGGTTCTGGGAGTTGGCGGCAGGCGTCATCGACGCCGACCGCTGCATTCAGTGTGGGACATGCGTCGCCGTCTGCCCATCCGATTCGATAGGTATCGGCCGCAACGACCTGCCCATGCTGGTGAAGATGTGCACCGGTTGCTCCCTGTGCTGGGACTTCTGCCCTCGGGGAGGCCTGCGTTACGAGGCCACCTGGCCGGTGCCGGCACCGCTGGTCAGCCCGGAGGCGGGCCCGCCGGCTGCCCCCGTACCGGTACCGATGCCCGTGGTGGTGCGGGTGCCGGAGCCGGCGCTGGCTCGGGAGCTGCCCCCCGAGCCGGCTCCCGCCCCGGTCGACTGGAAGATCACCGGGGGCAGGGGCGAAGGCCTGGGTCTGGTCGAGCGGTCTTACACCGCCCGAGTGAACCCGCGGCTGCCCGGCGCTCAGGATGGCGGAGTGGTTAGCGCCATCCTGGTCGCCGCCCTGGAGGCCGGTGACATCGACGGTGCTCTCCTGGCCCGGGAGAGCCCTACCGAGCGCTGGAAGGGGGTGGCTCACCTGGCCCGGACCGCCGCAGAGGTGATCGAGTGCGGGGGGAGCTTCTACAACCAGACCATGGCCCTGGGCCACCTGGACCTCAAGGGTTACGATGACCTGCCCTCCCATCCCCGGATCGCGGTGGTGGGGACCCCCTGCGAGATCCAGGGCATCAGGGCCATGCAGTCCCACGACTGGAACCGGGGCTCAGCCAGGGTCGACGCGGTGATGCTCACCATTGCCCTGCTGTGCACCAAGAGCTTCGACTACGAGGGGCTCATGCTGCGCCAGTTGCGGGACAAGCGGGGCCTCGACCTCGATCAGGTGGGCAAGGTGGATGTGATCCACGGCAAGATGATCGTCGAGGATCGACAGAGCCAGACCATGGTGTGCGAACCGGTGAGGGATTTTCACGGCGCGGCGCTCAAGGGCTGTGACGAGTGTGCCGACTTCCTGGGGCGATCGGCCGACATCTCGGTGGGAAGCGTCGGCAGCCCAGAGGGTTTCTCCAGTGTCCTGGTGCGGTCGGAGGTCGGCGCCCGAGCCTTCGACCGAGCGGTGGCCAACTTGGACGTGCACGATCTGCAGCGCCCGGAGGCACTGGCCAAGCTGGATGCCTACGACCGCAAGGTGGCCCTGGCCAGCCTGCAGAGAGACTTCGACCCCGACGGCCCACTGTTCATCGAGTACGACGAGCATGTGGCCAGCTACGAGGGCACCGATCGGGCGCCAACGGTGAGGAAATGATCACCCTGGCCACCAAGGAGCTTGTCGTGCCGCCGGAGCCGGCCGAGCAGCGGGACCGGTGGCGTCTGATCGCTCTGGATTCGCCGGCCGCCTGGCGGCAGATGGCTGCCGATGGGAGATGGATTGCCGATGCCCTCTGGCCGCACTGGGGGCTGGTCCTCACTCAGGCCGGGGTGAGCCAGGGACGCCTGGCGGAGATCTCCGCCGGCTACCAATTGGAGCTGTGGATGTGGCTGATGGGTGAGCGGACGTGGGCCCATGCGGGCTCTGGTCTGGCCGGTCGGGTGCAGCGACGAGCCGTGCCCCAGCCGACGGAGGTCCCTGCGCCGGTGGCTGTGCGCCAGGGGTCGTGACCGGGCCATGATTCACACCGCGCTTCCTCACGTACTGGCAGTCATCCCGGCCCACGTGGCGGTGGGCGCCCATTCGAGCGCCGGCCTGGCCCTGGCTGGGCTGGCGGTGGGAATCCTGGTCGGACTCACCGGGGCAGGAGGTGGCGCCGTCCTTACCCCCCTCCTCGTACTCGTCTTCGGACTGCCGGCCCTGGCTGCGGTGGGAAGCGACCTGGTGGCATCGCTGTTCATGAAGCCGGTGGGCGGCCTGGTCCACCTCCACCATCGCACGGTGCGACTGGACATCGTCAAATGGCTGACCGTCGGGTCGGTGCCCGGAGCGCTGGCCGGCGTGGGCCTGATCACACTCACGGGCTCATCCGCCTCTTCGGTGCTCAAGCCCATCCTGGGAGCGGCTCTGCTGGTCACCGCAGTAGCGATGCTGGTCCGGCCTCGCCTGGCTCGCTCCGCCCCACCGACGCCGAGCCTGCGGCCGTGGCCCACCGCTCTGGTGGGGCTGTTGGGAGGTCTGCTGGTCGGTCTTACCTCGGTCGGATCCGGGTCGCTCATGCTGGTGGGGCTGACCCTTCTCTACCCGGGGATCTCCAACGCCGAGCTGATCGGGACCGACCTGGTCCAAGCCGTCCCCCTGGTGGGAGCGGCCGCCCTGGGTCATCTCCTGATGGGTGACGTCCGCTTGGGCGTGACCGGTGCGCTGATGATCGGGGCCCTGCCTGGGGTATTCGTCGGTGCCCGTCTATCTTCTTACTCAAACGGCCGGCTGGCTCGGGGTGCCCTGGTGGCCGTCCTTCTGGCTACGGGAGCGAGGTTGCTGTGGCTGGTCTGACGACAGCGGTGGTGAACCCGGGTACCGACCTCACCGCGCCACCCGATCATCTGGACCTGCTGGAGGCCCACGCCATCTTCGTCATGCGCGAGGTGGTGGCCGAATGCCAGCAGGCAGCCCTGCTGTTCAGTGGGGGCAAGGACTCAGCCGTGCTCCTGCGACTGGCCGAGAAGGCGTTCCGCCCGGCCCGCTTCCCGTTCCCGGTGGTCCATGTGGACACTGGACACAATTTTCCGGAGGTGCTGGCGTACCGCGACCGCCGGGTGGCCGGACTGGGGGAGCGGCTGATCGTGGCCTCGGTGCAGGAAACAATCGACCAGGGTCGGGTGGGCGATCCGGGCCCAAGGGGCTCCCGCAATCGGCTTCAGAGCGTAACTCTGCTCGACGCCATCGCTGCTCATGGCTTCGACGCCTGCTTGGGGGGCGCCCGGCGGGACGAGGACAAGGCCAGGGCCAAGGAGCGCATCCTGTCTTTTCGAGACACCTTTGGCCAGTGGGACCCCCGCAACCAGCGGCCCGAGCTGTGGCAGCTCTACCAGGGCCAGGTCCGCTCCGGGGAGCACCTGAGGGCGTTCCCTCTGTCTGACTGGACCGAGCTCGACGTCTGGCAGTACATCGCCAGGGAGGGCATGGAGCTGCCCGACATCTACTTCGCCCATCGCCGCCGAGTGGTGGAGCGCGGCGGCATGCTCCTGGCCGAGAGCCAATGGGTGAGCCCAGATCCAGACGAGCGGGTCACCGAGGAGACGGTCAGGTTCAGGACGGTGGGCGACATGACCTGCACGGGAGCGGTTCGCTCGGAGGCCAGGACCTTGGACGAGGTTATTGCCGAGGTGGCGACGGCCCGGATCACCGAGCGCGGAGCCAGCCGGGCGGACGACAAGTTCTCGGAGACCTCGATGGAGGACCGCAAGCGCGAGGGGTATTTCTAGGTGGACCTGCTTCGGTTCTGTGCCATCGGATCGGTGGACGACGGCAAGTCGACCCTGATCGGGCGACTGCTGGCCGACACCCGACAGCTGTTCGAGGACCAGGTCGAGGCAGTGGAGGAGGCCAGCCGGCGGCGGGGTCATGTCGGGGTGGATCTGGCGTTCGTGACCGACGGCCTGAGGGCCGAACGAGAGCAGGGAATAACCATCGATGTCGCGTATCGCTACGCGGCCACCCCTAGGCGCAAGTTCATCATCGCCGACTGCCCAGGGCACGTGCAGTACACATCCAACATGGCCACTGGCGCCTCCACGGCCAACCTCGCCCTGGTGGTGGTGGACGCCAGGACTGGAGTGAGAGAGCAGACCCGTCGCCACCTGTGCATAGCCACCCTGGTTGGCGTCGATCACCTGGTGGTGGCGGTCAACAAGATGGACCTGGTCGGGTGGGACAAGGCAACGTTCGACCAGGTGGTGACCGAGGTGGAGACCCTGGCCAAGGGCCTGGGAGTGGACACCCTGATATGCGTTCCCACCTCGGCTCTGCTGGGCGACAACGTGGTCCGGCCCGGTGACGTGGCCCTGTGGTATCGCGGCCCGACGCTGATCGAGTGCCTTGAGTCAGCCCCGGAGGCATCCTCGACCGACTCAGGGCCCCGCTTCCCGGTCCAATGGGTACTGCGCCACCCGGGCGGGGGACGAAGCTACGCCGGCATGGTATGCGGCGGCCCTATGGCTACCGGCGACGAGGTGGTGGTGCTGCCGTCGGGTGCCCGCAGCCGGCTTCGCTCCATCCAGACCTTCGACGGGACGCTCGATCTGGCGTCCCCTGGACTCTCTGTCTCGGTGACCCTTGAGGACGATCTCGACGTGGCCCGGGGTGATCTGCTGGCCCCCGCATCTGAGCCTCCCCGGTTGGCCCGCGACCTGGATGCCACCGTCTGCTGGTTCTCCCACCGGCCGGTGGCGGCGGCTGACCGGTTCGTGCTCAAGCACACCACCCGCACCACACCGGCGGTGATCAGGACGGTCCAAGGGCGTCTGGACGTGAACGCCATGGCCCTCGAGCCGGCGACCACACTGTCCAACAACGACATCGGGCTGGTCCAGATCACCACTGGTACGGCCCTGGCCCTCGACGACTATCGGTCGAACCGAGTGACAGGAAGCTTCGTGCTGATCGACAGCCAGACCCACGCCACGGTGGCGGCCGGCATGGTCGGCGTCACTATTTGACGACGGTCCCCGGACAGCGCCGCAAGCCCACCGAAGCCATGCCTTTGGGCAGAGACCTCGGGCTGTGAGCAAGGGCAGCCTTGGCTGTCGCCCTGCGCCTCAGTTGGCCACGAAGTACTTGGCCCTGGGGTGGTGGCAGATGATGGCCGAGGTGGTCTGCTCGGGATTGAGCTGGAACCCGTCGGTGAGGGTGACCCCGATGCGCTCCACGTCCAGCAGGTCGGCCACTTTGGCGTTGTCCTCCAGGTCCGGGCAGGCCGGGTAGCCCCACGAGTAGCGCCCCCCGCGGTACTTCTGGCGGAAAAGACCGCCCAGGCTGGGACCGTCCTCGCCGGCGAAGCCCCACTCCTCCCGGATGCGCCGGTGCCAGTACTCGGCCAGGGCCTCGGCCATCTCCACTCCGAGGCCGTGGAGGAACAGGTACTCCTGGTAGCGGTCCTCGGCGAACAGCGCGGCGGTGGCCTGTGAGACTGCGGCCCCCATGGTCACCACGTGGAAGGCGGCCCAGTCCTCCTCCCCCGACTCCACGGCACGGTAGAAGTCGGCGATGCACAGCCACGGCTCGACCCGCTGGCGGGGGAAGGTGAACCGCAGCCATTCCGAGGAGCGGCTGTCGTCTTTCCATACGATCAGGTCATTGCCCTCGGCGCTGACCGCGAAGTAACCCCATGCCACCTGGGGCACCAGCACCCCGGTGGCCCTGGCCTGGTCCAGCTGCGAGCGCAGGATCGCTCTCACCCGGTCCTTGAAGGCCTTGTCATCCTCGCCGGCCTCTGGTCTGAATCCCCACTGGTTGCGGAACAGTGCGGTCTCGTTCAAGTAGGCGGAGATGTCGTCCAGGGCCACGCCCTTGGCCACCTGGCTCCCCACGAAGGGTGGCTGGTACACCAGATTGTCGGCGGCCACCTCGGGCGAGCGTTGGGGGACGGTGGACGGGTCGATGGCCGCCCGCTGCTGGCTCTGGCGGGGGGGCAGGTTGCGTCCGCCCGGAGTGCGGCCGAAGTCAGGATCCTGTCGGTCGCCGCCACTGCGCCGCAGGGCCACCAGCTGGTCCATGGTTCGCAGCCCCTCGAAGGCATCCTTGCCGTAGAACAGCCGTCCCTGGTAGACGGCCCGCAGGTCCCGCTCGACGTAGGTCCGGGTCAGGGCGGCCCCACCCAGCAGCACGGGGATGCCCGACAGGCCCCGGGTATTCATCTCCTCCAGGTTGTCCCGCATGACCAGGGTCGACTTGACCAGCAGGCCGCTCATCCCAATGGCGTCGGCGCACACCTCCTCCGCCTTGGCCAGCATCTCGCTCACCGCCACCTTGATGCCCAGGTTGTGGACCTCGTAGCCGTTGTTGGTGAGGATGATGTCGACCAGGTTCTTGCCGATATCGTGTACATCGCCCTTGACGGTGGCCAGCACCACCTTGCCCTTGCCACCCTGGTCGGCCTTCTCCATGTGGGGCTCCAGGCGGGCGACTGCCGCCTTCATGGTCTCCGCCGATTGCAGCACGAAAGGAAGCTGCATCTGCCCGGACCCGAACAGCTCACCCACGGTCTTCATGCCGGGCAGGAGCACGTCGTTGACGATGGCCAGCGCTTCCTGCCCCGCCCCCAGCGCCTCATCCAGATCCGCCTCCAGGCCGTTGCGGTCCCCGTCCACGATTCGGTGTTCTAGGCGCTCCTGCACGCTCCAGCCGCTGCGGTCCTCGACCACCTTGGCGGCCGAGGAGACACCTTCGAACAGGCCCAAGAGCTCATGTAAGGGGTCATAGCCCTCCCGCCGGCGGTCGTAGACCAGGTCCAGACAGACTTCACGGGCCCGTTCATCGATCCGGTTGAGGGGCATGATCCGGGCGGCATGGACGATGGCCGCGTCCAGGCCGGCCCCCACGCACTCGTGGAGGAACACCGAGTTGAGGACGTGGCGGGCGGCCGGGTTCAGGCCGAACGAGACGTTGGACAGGCCGAGCACGGTGTAGACGCCGGGCAGCTCCGCCTTGATCCGCCTGATCCCCTCAATGGTCTCGATGCCGTCCCGGCGCCCCTCCTCCATGCCTGTGGACAGGGGCAGGGCCAAGGGGTCGAAGAGCAGGTCGCCCGGCTCCAGCCCGTAGCGTCCCACCGCCAGGTCATGGATGGCTCGGGCTGCCCGCAGCTTCCACTCCGCCGTTCGGGCCTGCCCCTCGGTGTCGATGCAGGTGCAGACCACGGCGGCCCCATACTCTCGGGCCAGTGTCAGAAAGCGGTCGAGCCGGGTTCCCGGCGCATCGCCGTCCTCCAGGTTGACCGAGTTGAGCACCGGTCGCCCGCCGATCCAGCGGAGGGCAGTCTCCACCACTGGCGCCTCGGTGGAGTCGATCACCAGGGGCAGGCTGGCCTGGGTGGCCAGGCGGCTGATCACCTGCTCCATGTCGGCCACCCCGTCGGCCCCGGTGTAGTCGACGCACACGTCGAGCAGGTGGGCCCCTTCCTTCACCTGCTCTCGGGCCATACCCACGCAGGTGTCCCAGTCGGCCTCCAGCATGGCCTCCCGGAAACGCCGGGAGCCGTTGGCGTTGGTGCGCTCGCCGATGGACAGGAACGAGGTGTCCTGGGCGAAGGGGACCTGGCTGTACAACGATGCCGCTCCGGGCTCATGGACCGGGGAGCGGGGCGCGACCTGCAGGCCGGCGCATCGCTCGACCACTGCGCGGAGATGCTCGGGGGTCGTCCCGCAGCAGCCCCCGATCACCGACACGCCGAGCTCGGTCACGAAGCGGGCGTGGTACTCAGCCAGGGCATCGGGGGACAGGTCGTAGTGCATCTTCCCGTCCACCACGCTCGGCAGGCCGGCGTTGGGAACACAGGAGATCGGCATGCGGGCGTGACGGGACAGATGGCGCAGGTGCTCGCCCATCTCAGCCGGCCCGGTGGCGCAGTTGAGCCCGACCACGTCGGGCCGCATCGGATCCAGGGCACAGAGGGCGGCCCCGATCTCGGTCCCCGGCAGCATCCGCCCGGTCAGCTCCACCGTCACCTGCACCTGGATGGGCACCTCGCGGCCAACCGCGGCCATGGCCCGCCGGCAAGCCACCATGGCCGCCTTGGCCTGGAGGAGGTCGAACACGGTCTCCACCACGAACAGGTCGACGCCCCCCTCCAGCAGTCCGCGGGCCTGGACCTCGTAGGCGTCCCGTAGGGCCACGAAGGGAATCTGTCCGAGCGAGGGAAAGCGGGTACCCGGCCCGAGGCTCCCTGCCACCCACCGGGGCCGATCTGGGGTGGAGTAGGAGCCGGCCAGCTCTCGGGCGATGCCGGCTGCCTTGACGTTGAGCTCGTGGGCCCGCTCGGCGATCCCGTAGTCGGCCAGCACGGTGGAGAAGGCGCCGAAGGTGTCGGTCTCCACCACGTCCACGCCGACTTCCAGGAACGAGCGGTGCAGCTCGGCCACCAGGTCCGGCCGGGTGTCCGCCAGGACCTCATTGCAGCCCTCCAGGACCGGGCCGCCGAAGTCGTCAGGGCCCAGGTCGGCCAGCTGGATGTTGGTGCCAGTGGCACCGTCGAAGACGACCACCCGCTCCCGGGCCGCGTCGAGGTAGCTGGACATGACTTCCCAGGCTACTGCGGGCCCTCCACTACCCTGGCTGACCGGTGGCGAAAATCTATACGCGCAAGGGCGACGACGGCACCACTGGGCTGCTCCATGGGGGGCGGGTGGGCAAGGACTCCGACGTCATCGAGCTCACCGGTACGGTCGACGAGGCCCAGGCTGCCCTCGGTCTGGCTCGGGCCGAGGCCGACCGGGGCGGCGAGCTGGACCTGATCCTGGTGGGCCTGGAGCGGGACCTGTGGGTGCTCATGGCCGAGGCGGCCACCGCTCCCGTCAATCGTCACAAGCTGGCCGCCGGAGCCTCGCTGGTCACCAGCGAGATGGTGGACGGCTTGGAGGGCTTGATCGACAGCATCAGTGAGCGCTTCGAGATGCCGCGCGAGTTCGTGGTACCCGGACAGGACCGTCTCTCGGCTCTGCTGGACGTGGCTCGCACCGTGGTCCGCCGAGCCGAGCGACACTGCATGAATTTGCCCGAAGAGTCCCATGTCCGCCCATATCTCAACCGGCTCTCCGACCTTTGCTGGGCCCTGGCCCGGTGGCAGGAGCACGGTTATCTGAGCACTCGTCCGAGGTGATCTGTCACCTGCTACGGTACCGATTCCTGACTCGGCGACGCTGTCTCCAACTGGGAGGCAGGGGAAGCCGGGTAGCGAAAATAGGAGGCCGTGATGGGTCTGATCCTGCTGGTCTTGCTGCTGGCTATCGTTTTTGCTGGATTGGGCTTTGCTGTTCACCTGTTGTGGATCATCGCCGCCATCGTGTTCGTGGTATGGCTGGTCGGCTTTGGTCTTCGCATGGGGGAGGGGCACCGCTGGTACCGCTGGTAGCCGGCTAGCCGGCTAGCCGGGCGGCGAGACCGCCTTCGGCTTGCCGGCACAGGAGCTGGGTTCGTGGGGGGGCGGCGCCCCCCCACGTTCCGCCAGGCGATCGCGGCAGCGATCGGAGCAGAAGTAGTAGACCGCCCCGTCGACGGTTGCGTTGGCCGGCGCGTTGGCCATCTCCACCTGCATGCCACAGACGGGATCCAAGGCGTAGCCAGATCCGCCGCCCAGAGCCGCCCGGTGGCGGTAGGTCCAGTAGAGCAGGGCAAAGGCGCCGAGGAAGACGACGTTGAGAATGGTGGTGTAGTTGAGCGTCAGGCGCTCGGGCACGATCTGGGTGGGCCGCCCGCTGGGCACCAGTCCGGCGGCTCCGAAGATGAGCTCGGTGGCCAGCCCAGCTGCGGCCATGACCGCCCAAAAGACGCCGAGGAGTCGCAGGGTCAGGCGGCCACCGTAGAACTTGCGGTAGATGAGGAGTAGGGGCAGGGCGATGAGGTCGGCGAAGATGAAGCTGATCACCCCCCCGAAGCTGATCCCGCCCTTCCACAGGGCGGCGGCCAGCGGTACGTTGCCGATGGAGCAGACGAAGCTGATGAGGGCGATGAACGGCCCCACAATCACGTTCTCCACGCTGGTCCAGGTGCCATGGCCGTGGAGGAACACGGTGTTCCACACGCTGCTGGGAACCAGGATGGCCAGGAACCCAGCCACCAAGAAGCCGACGACCATCTCCCTGCGCAGCATGGCGAGGTCGGACATGGTGTAGCTGGCGGCGTCGGCCCAGCCGGCCTTGGAGCGCAGCTTCGCGGCCCAGGGTTGGCTCTGGCGGACCACCTCCTGCGTCTCGTGGTCAGGGTCGGGGGTGCCTGACGGGTCGGATTGGTTGAGCCGGGCCCGGGCTGCCTCCACCTGCCGGCCGGCCAGGAACAGTCCGCCGAGGGTGGCCAGCAGGACGATCATGACGGCTCCCCCGACGAACTCGGCGGCTGCGAACTGCCAGCCGATGAGGATGACCAGCACGATGCCCAGCTCCACCACCAGGTTGGTGGAGGCGAACATGAACACCATGGCGGCCACGAAGTCGGCACCCTTGGCGAAGAGGGACTTGGCCATGGCGGAGGCCGCATAGGAGCACGACGAGGACACCATGCCGTAGCCGGAGGCCCGAGCGATGGCAGCGGGGCGGTGGTTGCCCAGCTTGGCCTGCATGGACTGACGGGACACGAACGCCTGGACGGCCCCTGACAGGGTGAAGCCGAGGATGAGGGCCCACAGCGTCTCCCAGAACATGAAGAAGGCTTCCTCCAGGGAGGATCCGATGGCGCCCAGAGCTGACAGCGCAGTGACGGCCACCACGTGAGTCTCGATGCCAGCAGGGGAGATCATGACCGCACCAGCCGGGCAATGGCGTCGGAGGCCTCCCGGACCTTGGCCTCAGCCTCGTGTCCTCCCGCCTTGGCCGCCTCCACCATGCAGCCGGCCATGTGCTGGTCGAGCAGCCCCAGGGCCACCGAATGGAGCGCCTTGGTCGCCGCCGACACCTGGGTGAGGATGTCGATGCAGTACTGGTCATCCTCGATCATCCGCTGGAGCCCCCGGATCTGCCCCTCGATGCGACGCAACCGCTTCAGATAGTCGTCCTTGTTCCCGCTGTAGCTGTACATCGTACCCCCTCTAGGTCCCATCCATACTATACCCCCCTAGGGTAGCAGCCAGGCCCTCGGGGGGCGGAGCCCCCCCGAGGGCGCGTAACGCAGTGTTCACACTCTGGCAATGGTCCCGGAACGGACCTTTCCTAGCGTGATCGCCATGCCCGAACCCTGCTCGGTTAGCGCCGAGGCCTTTCCAGCCATATTGGACGCCCGACTGCGACCCCAGGGGCGCCTGTTGGGGTACGGAGGAGCCGTGATCGCAGTGGGATCCTTCCTCACCCTGTGGGTACCGAACATCGGCGTACACGCCGCTGGCCAGCCCAGCGGGGTCACGTACCTGGCCGTCGGGCTGGCCCTGGCCGCTGTGCTGGCCCTGGCCACCGTCAGCGGACGCCAGCTGGCGGTGGGACTGGGGGCCCTGCTGGTGGCCGCCGGCCCGTGGGGCCCGGAGAAGCTGTTCCCCCTGCTCTATCTCATCCTGGCCGTCTGGATGATCGTCCAGCTGGCGCTGACGGTGCGGTCCCAACGAAAGGAAATGTGATGATGCTCCTCGGGGGGCTGGTGCCCGATCCCTCCTACCTGAACTCGGGTGACAACGCCTGGCAGCTCACGGCCGCCACCCTGGTGGGCCTCATGAGCATCCCCGGACTGGCCGTCCTCTACGGAGGCCTGGTCCAGCGCAAGTGGGCGGTCAACACCATGCTGATGGCCTTCTCCGGGTTCGCCACCGTGCTCATTGTCTGGGTGCTGTGGGGCTTCGACATGGGCTTTGGCAACCCCGTCCACCTGGGCCCAGGCTTCCTGGCCAACGCCATCGGCCATCCGGGCACCGTGCTCAGCCACACCGCCGAGCAGGGCAGGGCCAACATCCCCCTGCTTAGCGGCACCGGGCTCATGCCGCAGTTCAGGTTCCCCCAGTCGAGCCTGGTGTACTTCCAGTTCGTCTTCGCCGGGATCACCCCCCTGCTGTTCCTGGGCAGTGTGCTCGGCCGAATGAACCTCAAGGCGTGGCTGGTCTTCGTACCGCTGTGGTCGACCTTCGCCTACTCGGTCAACGCCTTCTTGATCTGGGGAGGCGGCTGGTGGGCCCAGCGGGGAGCGGTGGACTACTCCGGCGGCTATGTCATCCACCTGGCCGCCGGCACCAGCGGCTTCGTGGCGGCGGCCGTCATCGGCCCCCGCCTGGCCCGGGACAGGGCCCGGCCACTGCCCAACAACCTCCCTATGGTGGCACTGGGTGCCGGCATCTTGTGGCTGGGTTGGAACGGGTTCAACGGCGGCGATCCCTACTTTGCCAGCGCCGACGCGGCCACCGCGGTGCTCAATACCAACCTGGCCACCGTGGCTGCCCTCCTCACCTGGATGATCTGGGACATGGTGGGCGGTCCCCAGCGCAAGCCCACCTTCCTCGGAGCGGTCAACGGGATGATCGTCGGCCTGGTTGCCATCACTCCCGCAGCTGGTTACGTCAACGGCGCCGGGGCACTGCTCATCGGGCTCATCGCCTCCACCGTGGTGTGGGTGTCATGGAACAAGGTGGGCAAGCTGCGCCTGTTCAAGAAGGTGGATGACGCCATGGGCGTGTTCCACACTCACGGGGTGGCCGGGCTGACCGGCGGCCTGTTGGTCGGGGTCTTTGCCGACCCGTCCATCGTCGTCTACCCGGGATCGGGCGCCACTCCCGCCTCCACCGTCTCCGGGGCGCTGTACGGCCACCCCAAGCAATTGGTTGCCCAACTGGGTGCGGCGGCCACGGTGATCGTGTGGGATGCCTTCGTTACCTTCGTGCTGCTCAAGGTGATCGGCATGTTCATACCCCTGCGGATGCCCGACGAGATCTTGGAGGTGGGTGACCTGGCCGTCCACGACGAGGAGGCCTATCCCTCGGACACCGGGGTCGCCAGCCTCGGGGCCGGTGCCCGGGGGCGCCAGGCGGTAGTGGCCGATGGGCCTGTGCCGGCTGCGGCTCCTTTTGCCGAGACTCCACCTCTTGGAGGAACCGGGGGGGCGACAGCATGAAGCTGGTCACAGCCATCATCAAGCCCTTCAAGCTGGATGACGTTCGTAACGCCCTCAAGGCGACGGCGGTCGAGGGGATGACCGTGTCGGAGGTCCAGGGCTTCGGACGCCAGAAGGGCCATACGGAGGTCTACCGGGGCGCGGAGTACACCGTCGACCTGGTGCCCAAGGTCAAACTGGAGGTGCTGGTGGGCGACTATGACGCCGAGGAGGTGGTGGAGGCCATCGTCTCGGCCGCTCGCACCGCCCAGATCGGGGACGGCAAGGTGTGGGTGACCGATGCCAGCTCTCTGGTTCGCATACGCACCGGCGAACGCGGAATGGACGCCATCTGACCGCGGTCAGGGCCCACCCCCTTCTCCGGCTAACTTGCTGGCGTGAAGGGGGTGGTCCTGGCCGGCGGCACCGGGAGCAGGCTGGACCCCCTTACCCGCATCACCAACAAGCACCTGCTGCCCATCTACGACCGGCCCATGGTGGTGTACGCCATCCAGGCGCTGGTGGGGGCGGGTATTGGCGAGCTGATGGTGGTCACGGGGGGTACCCACGCAGGGGAGATCTTCAGGCTGCTGGGCAACGGCAGCGAATGGGGAGTCGACCGCCTGTTGTACAGCTATCAGGACCGCCCCGGAGGGATTGCGCAGGCCCTGGGGCTGGCCCGGCGCTTCGTCGACGATGACACCGTGGTGGTCATGCTGGCCGACAACATCTTCGGGCGGTCCATCCGGCCCTGGGTGGAGAACTTCGAGGCCCAGGGACAAGGCGCCCGGCTGTTGCTGGCCGAAGTCGATGACCGGTGCCACCTCCGCCACCTCGGCGTGGCCGACATCGAGTCCGGTCACATCGTGGGCATAGTCGAGAAGCCCGATGTGCCCCCCAGTCGCCTGGCGGTTACCGGAGTGTACGGCTATGACGCCAGCGTGTTCGAGCTCATTGCCGACATGGTGCCGTCCGGGCGGGGCGAGTTGGAGATCACCGACGTCAACAACTCCTTTGTGGCTCGTGGCAACATCGAGTTCGACGTGCTGGACGGCTTTTGGGGAGACGCCGGTGAGTCCATTGCCGCCTACTACGAGGTCAACGACTTCGTCCGTCACCACGGGGCCAACCGCCCGGAGGCCGGCCACCCGGAGGCCGACCAGGCTGGATAGGCCTTACGCCACCACCGGCTCACCGGCCAGCCCGGTGTGAATTGCCAACTCGACCTTCCTGGCGGCAACGGTGTCAAGCAGCTTGGCGCCCGTGTGGTCACGTACGTAAAAGGAGTCGATCACCTCGTGGCCGAGGGTGGCCACTTTGGCTGACCCGACGTCCAGTTGGCAGTCGGCCAGCGCCTTGGTGATCCGGTAGAGCACCCCGACGCCATCAGGTGCTCTTACCTCGACGACCGAGGCGGTGGTCGAGGCGCCATTGTCGACCGTCACCTCGGTCACGGTGGCCCGGGCGGCACGGGGGCGGCGGCCTCCGGCATAGGCGCGGGCCCGCTCGGCCAGGCGCGGCCCCAGAGCCAGCTGGCCGTCCAGCACCTCAGCCAGGTCGCGCTCCACCCGGGCCCAGTCGGTGCCATCTTCGCCCGTCTCGACCTCGAACACCTCGACTGCCATGCCCTCCCCGTCCGAGCCGACCTGGGCGGAATGAACGTCGATGCGGTGAAGGGCCAGGACCCCAGCCGCGCAAGCCAGCAGGCCGGGACGATCAGGGGCGGTTACCGTCACCGAGGACTGGTCCGCGCTCAGGTGCAGCTCACCCGAGGCCATCAGGCGAAGGTGGCCCTCGTCCGGCAGGGCAGCCGCCGGGCCCGGTTGATGACCGGCCAGCTGGAGCCTGGTCCGGGCCACCAGGTCCCTCACCAGTCCGGCCTTCCAGGATCCCCAGGCGGCGGGCCCGGTGGCCAGACTGTCAGCCTCGGTGAGGGCGGCCAGCAGGTCCAGGGTGGTCTGGTCGCCCACCGCGGCGGCCACCGACTCGACGGTGGCCGGGTCGTCTAGGTCTCGCCGGGTGGCGGCATCGGGCAGCAGCAGGTGGTGGTGGACCATGGCCACCAATACACCGACGTCGAGCGGCGCAAAGCCCATCCTGGTCGCCACCTCGGCCACGACGATCATCCCCGTCTCGGTGTGGTCGCCCGGGAAGCCCTTGCCGATGTCGTGGAGGAGCGCCCCGACCAGCAGCAGGTCCGGCCTGGAGACTCGGTCGGTGAGAGCGGCGGCGTTGGCGGCCGCCTCCAGGAGATGGCGGTCGACGGTGAACCGGTGGTAGGCGTTGCGCTGAGGACGGTTACGCACCGGTTCCCACTCGGGCACCAACCGCACCAGGATGCCCTGCTGGTCGAGGGCCTCCAGCCCAGCCATTCCCGCCTGACCGGCGGCCAGCACCCGTACGAGGGCCAGCCGGGTCTCCGGAGACCAGGGATCTCCTGGTCGGGCGGCCTCGGCAGCCAGCCGGCCCAGGCACTGGCGAGACAGGGGCAAGCCCAACTCGGCCCCTACGGCTGCCGCTCGCAGGGCCAGGGAGGCGTCGCTGGCCGGGTCGGCACCAGGCGCCAGGGTGACCTCCTTGTCCCGAGTCACCAGGCCCGGCTCGATCGGTCGGTCACGACCGGCCCGACGCCCCGGTGGGCCCTCCAGCCAGGACGCCACCCGGCGCCAGGCGTCGTCGCTGGCCCAGGCCAGACATCGTCCAGCGGTGGCCACCTCGGACATCAGGGCGTCGGCGTCCTCCAGTCCCAGGGCGGACGCCACCTGGTCCTGCTCCTGGAGGAGCAGCCGGTCGAGGGCCTTCCCAGTCCGGCGGTGGAGCTCCACCCGTACCCGGCCCAGCGTCTCCATGGAGCCTCGTAGATCGGTGGCCCAATCGCCGGTGTCCCCATCCGGTGCGCCCCCGTGGGCGGCCCCATCGCGAGGGGCCCCGCCGTGGGCGGCCCCACCGTGGATGGGCCCGGCGTGGATGGGCCCGGCGAGGTCAGCTCCGCTTTGGATCGCCTCGGCCAGGCCGGACAGCACCGGGGCGGCGTGGGCTGCGGCTCGCAGGGCGTGAGCGTCCCGCAAACCGCCGTGGGCCTCCTTGAGATCGGGTTCCAACAAGAAGGCCAGGTCACCATGGCTGGCGCGGCGGTCCTCCACCGAGGCAGCCAGGGCCGGCAGCCAACGCTTGGCCCTTGCTTTCCAAAGGGCGGCAGTCTTGGCCGGCAGGGCGGCGACCAGCTCGGTGTCGCCTGCCACCACCCGAGCATCCAGTAGCCCAAGGGCGGCCCTTAGGTCGGTGTCGGCCACCGCCATCACCTCTCGAGGAGTGCGCACGCTGTGGTCGAGGTGCACCCGCTCGTCCCATACCGGGTACCAGACGGCCTGGGCCACGCTGGCAATGTCCCGCCGGCCGCGGTGGACCAGCACCAGGTCGAGATCACTGCCCGGCCACAGCTGGCCCCTGCCGTAGCCCCCCACGGCCAGCAGGGCAACTCCGTCCACCCTGCCGTCGGTGGCCCTGGCCAGCAGCTCGCTCAACCAGGCGTCGGCTGCCGCCGAGTACGCCGCGCACCAGGCGCTGCCCTGGAGGTCTGTCCGGGCCAGCAGCTGGTCACGGAGGCGGCGCAGGGAGACGGGCTCGGTCATCTCTCGGGCGGCGCCAGGTAACAGGCGCTGGTCAGGCGGGCGTTGGTGGCCTCGAATACCCAGGTCGAGGCCTTGGGGGAGGCTGTGGAGCGGGGTAGGCGCAACCCGTCGAGGCCGGCCAGGGCACCAAGCACCTCGTGCACCACGTCGCCGTGAGTGCAGGTGACCACAGCCTGACCGGCCAGCGAGCGCAAAAGGTGGACTGCCTGGACGCCCCGGCCCTCCACCAGATCATCGGCCGGCTCGACGGCCAGCGCCAGCTTGGCCGCCAGCGGCTCCAACGTCTGGACGCACCTGGTGTAGGGGCTGGACAGGATTCGCTCCGGGCCATAGGGCCCGAGCAGGTCGGCCAGGCGCTGCGCCTGTTGGTGGCCCTTCTTGGTCAACGGCCGATCCCGGTCGTCACCCTGCCATCGCCGGCGATTGCCGGCCCGAGCGTGGCGAACCAGGAGGACGGCCATGCTGTCAGTCTGCCCTCTGGCCGAGCGCCGCGGGTACTGGCTGCGGGGCCGGGACGCGGGGCCGGGCTGGGGCGCGAGCCGTGACAACATGGGCCGGTGGCCATCAACACCGGGGACCTCGGCTATGTCGTTGCCTTCGGGGGTGGCCTGGTGTCGTTCCTGTCTCCGTGCGTGCTGCCCATAGTGCCGGCCTACCTGTCCGTCCTTACCGGCTTGGACCTGGCCGAGATCCAGAGCGAGGGCCAGCGCCATCTGGGCCGCATCGCCAGGGACACCAGCCTGTTCATCCTGGGTTTCTCGGCAGTCTTCATCGCCTTGGGCCTGTCGGCGACGGCCGTTGGCCGCGCCGTGTTCACCAACCAACTCCTTTTGACCCGGCTCTCCGGCCTGCTGGTCCTGGCCATGGGCCTGTTCCTGGCCGGCTCGCTCGTCCTGCGGGCGCCCTCACTGTACGGGGAGCGACGCTTGCCGCTCAATCCCACCCGGTTCGGGCCGCTGGCTGCGCCGGTAGCCGGGGCGGCCTTTGGGTTCGGATGGACACCATGCGTGGGGCCGGTGCTCGGCTCGGTGCTGGCCATCGCCGCCACCCAGGGGCAGGTGGCCCGAGGGGCCGGATTGATGGCCGCCTACTCGGCCGGCTTGGGAGTGCCTTTCCTGGCCACCGGCCTGGCCCTGGGGCGCCTGGCCGGCGCCTTCTCGTGGGTCAGGCGCCATTTCGTCGCTCTCACCCTGGTCTCCGCCTTCGCCCTGGCCGGGTTCGGCGTCTTGTTGACCCTCAACCGCCTCTCCTGGGTGACCAGTCAATTGGTAGCGGTACTCCATCTGATCGGCCTGGGCAACCTGGTCAACCTCGGCTGACCGACGAGCCGACGCCGGAGGCGTTTCGGCTGGTCGGAACAAGAGGGAGCCTCGCCGAAGGCGAGCCGGTGCCCTTGATTCTGGGGCGCCCTCGGGGGGCGTAGCCCCCGAGTGGGGTGGTTCCGGCGCCGGCTGGTCAGTTGAGGGTGGGGTCCTCCGGATAGGCGGCCAGGATGGCCAGGGGACCGCCTTGGCGGCGCAGCACCTGGTGCCACAGGTCCTCGGGCCGCGGCGAGAAGGCGTCGTCCGGTCGGGCGTCGGTGATTATCCAGCCCCCGACCGCCACCTCGCCCTCCAGCTGGGCTGCCCCCCAGCCGGCGTGGCCAGAAAAGACCCTCAGCCGCCGGACCGTTGGGCCCACGCTGGCCGGATCGCCGGCCAGATCCAAAGTCCCGAGAACCCCGTTCAGCGGCTTCCAGGTGTCGGTCGGGCCCACCTCGTCGTCCACCTCGGCCAAACAGATGGCGCCGGCCGGGGCCACCGGTCCTCCCACGAAGACCACCGACGGCGGTGCAGCCAGTTCCGCCCACTGCGCAAGGGGCTGAGACACCTCCAGATGGCTGGGTCGGTTGAGGACCAGACCGAGAGCACCCTCGTCATGGTGAGCCAGTACCAGCACGACTGTCCGGGCAAAGTTCGGATCAACCAGCGACGGGGGCAACCAGCAGTCGGCCCTCCAGCGAGCGCGAGGCCATGGAGGAATGATCGCATCCCTGCCCGTTCTCTGTGGCCGGGCCCCGTGGCATTCATGTAGCATGATAATGGCATGACTCGAACGAGAGTGAGCACCACGGTGGATGAGGGTCTACTGGTCAGCGCTCGCCGGCTTCGTTCGAACCTCACGGACTCGGCCCTTCTCGACGAGGCGCTCAAGGCCCTGGTGGCCCGGCATCGTGAGACCGAGATAGACGCTCAATATGTTGTATATGACGAGCACCCGCTCGGCCAGCCCGACGAGTGGGGCGACCTGGGTTCCTTTCACGAGGCTGCCGCGGCCCAGTGAGCCCGCTGCCCTCCCGCGGTGAACTGTGGTGGTGCGAGTTGTTGGACATCGGCCGACGCCCGGTCGTGGTTTTGTCCCGCGACGCCGCCATCCCGCGGCTGCGCCGTGCCCTGATCGCCCCGTGCACGACGACCATCAGAGGTCTCCCGAGTGAGGTGGCGCTGGAACCCGGTGACGATCCGATCCCACGCCGATCGGTCATCAACCTCGACTCGGTCGAGCACGTCTCGGTGGGAGTCCTGGTCGAACGGCTTGGGCGGTTGAGCGACGAACGGATGCGCCAGGTCTGCGTGGCGCTGGCGGTGGCTGTCGACTGCTCTGGCTGACCCCGGGAGAGGGCTAAGACTCCGAGAACAATCCAACGAGGAGGCAGGCATGGCCAGTGAGGTTCGAGGGGTGGTGGCCCGAGCCAAGGGTCAACCAGTGTCAGTCGAGACCATTATCGTTCCCGATCCAGGACCGGGAGAGGTCCTTGTCCGGGTGCAGGCATGCGGGGTCTGCCGGACCGATCTGCACTACCGGGATGGGGCCATCAACGATGACTTTCCCTTTCTCTTGGGCCACGAGGCGGCTGGGATCGTGGAGGCGGTTGGTGACGGAGTGGCCAAGCCGGTCCCCGGCGACTTCGTGGTCCTGGCCTGGCGAGCCCCATGCGGAGATTGCCGCTCGTGCCGGCGGGGCCGGCCGTGGTACTGCTTCGACAGTCGCAATGCTTCCCAGCCCATGACCCTCCTGGACGGCACTGCGCTCTCGGCAGCCCTGGGTATCGGGGCCTTTGCCGAGCTCACTCTGGTGGCGGCCAGCCAGGCCGTCAAGGTCGACGCCAGGGCCCGTCCGGAGGCAGCCGGCCTGGTGGGCTGCGGGGTGATGGCCGGGTACGGCGCGGCGGTCAACACCGGCGGCGTGTCCGAGGGCGACACGGTGGCGGTGATCGGCTGTGGCGGAGTTGGCTGCGCAGCCATCGCCGGGGCCAGCCTGGCCGGGGCCCGTCGAGTCATCGCGGTGGACGTGGATCCCCGCAAGCTGGAATGGGCAGCCCGCTTCGGGGCAACCGATGTGGTCGACTCCTCGGCCACCGATCCGGTGGAGGCCATCAGGGCACTGAGCGATGGGTTCGGTGCTGATGTGGTGATCGAAGCGGTCGGCCTGCCCGCCACCTACCTCCAGGCCTTCCTGGCCCGGGACCTGGCCGGGACGCTGGTCCAGGTGGGAGTGCCCAACCCGACCATGACCGTCGAGTTGCCGATGATCGAGCTGTTCGGCCGGGGCGGGTCCCTCAAGTCCTCATGGTACGGGGACTGCCTGCCCTCCCGGGACTTTCCCGTACTTATCGACGCCTATCTGAAGGGGCGTCTGGACCTGGAGGGCTTCGTGAGCGAGGTCATCTCGCTGGACCAGGTGGAAGAGGCGTTCGCCAGCATGCTGGGCGGCCAGGTCCTTCGCTCAGTGGTACGGATGTAATCGTGCCCACTGTCCACGCAGGCTCCGTCTGCGGGGTTGCACCAGCGGTCATCGGGTACAAGCCTCCGATGACACCACTGGCCAGCTCTCGGGTGGATCCGTTCCTTCCGCCGCCCATGCCCGATCCAGTCCCCGGACCGGGGCCGGTGCCGGGTGACCCAGTGCCTCCGTTGCCCCCTGATCCGCTCCCGGCCTAGCTCTCATTGCCCCTGTCGAGCAGTTGTGCCTGTGGAGCAGTGCTACTGCTCTTCTTCGGCCTCCAGCAGCCGTAGTTGGAGCGGGGTCCCGGTGGTGCTGGTTCCTGGACTCGCGTCCGGCGGGCGGACAGTGGCCGCTACCTCCCAGTAAAAGCCGTCGCTGCTGGCCCGGCGGGCCAAGAGCTGGCGCCCGGTACCGGTGCGGGGCGGCCCCTGCGAGATGATCACCCAGTGGTGGCTCACCAGCGCAGTTTGGTAGAACTCCACCACTTGGGCGTAGGAGGCGTCCACCCTCAGATCCAATTCCCGGTCGTAGACGCCATTGCCGCGGTCGTGATTCTGGTGGCCAAGCACCGAGGCAGCCACCGGGACGGGTAGCTGGCTGAGGATGTCGGTGGGGGGCTCACCGGCATGCTCCAAGGGCTTGAAGATCGTGGCACTGTCAGTGCCGCGCAGTACCGGTCCCGTCGGACCAGCGGTTGCGGGGGGGCTCGCCCCATGGGCGCCGGCCAACACCAGGGCGCCCACCCCGGCCAGGGCGAACAGGAGCACTATGGGAAACACCAGCATGCCCGGGCCCGGTCTGAACACCCGTCGGCGTTCGAGCGGCGCTCCCGGGGACAAGGTCTCCGGCCGGGTCGCTTCGTCGGGCATTCACCGCCACAGTATCGCAGGCACTGCACCGGCCAACTTGGGAGACGGGCCTCGACCCACCCGGCCGCTAGGGTGTGCGCTGGTAACGGCGGCGTGGCCGAGTGGTTTAGGCAAGGGCCTGCAAAGCCCTGTACCTGGGTTCGATTCCCAGCGCCGCCTCGGTTCGGTCGGTCGGTCGGGCGGTTGGATCGGTCGGTCGGCATGGTTGGTATCGAGTTGGCGGCCATAAGAGTGCGGTGGATTCGAGTGGGTCGGTAATGTTTGGCCGTAACTCGGGGTTGAAGGTGCCATGACACCAGGTATGGGCGCCAGGACGTGGGGGCCGGCCATGCGCTCGATGAGGCGGGACGAGTCGATCACCGACGTGCAGGTAACGCCGGGCACGGCCCGGCGGATGTTGACCTTCGCCCGCCCCTACCGGCGGATCCTGGTCCTCTTCCTGGGGCTCATCGTGCTGGACGCGGTGGTGGGCGCGGCCAACCCACTCATCTACCGGGCCATCATCAACCAGGGAATCCTCGGGCACCGCGTCGGCCTGGTGGTGGAGCTGGCCGGGGTGGTGGCCGCCCTGGCGGTCCTCGACGCTGCCCTGCTGGTTGGTCAGCGCTGGGTCTCGGCCTGGGTCGGGGAGGGCGTGATCTTCGATCTGCGGTCCAAGGTGTTCGGCCACATCCAGCGGATGCCCGTGGCCTTCTTCACCAGGACTCAGACCGGCGCTCTGATCACCCGGCTCAACAACGACATCCTCGGCGCCCAGCAGGCGTTCACCGACACCTTGTCGTCGGTCGTCTCCAACCTGGTAGGAGTCGCTCTGGTCCTGGCTGCCATGCTCGTGCTCTCGTGGCAGATCACCCTGGTGGCCCTGGTCATCCTGCCTGTGTTTGTCATCCCCGCCCGGCGGGTGGGCCGGCGCTTGTCCTCCATCACCCGAGAGTCCTACGCCCTCAACGCCGAGATGAACACCACCGCGACCGAGCGGTTCAATGTGGCTGGAGCCCTCTTGGTCAAGCTGTTCGGTCGGCCGGGCGAGGAGCGGCGGACCTTCGAGGCCAAGGCTGGACGGGTACGTGACATCGGTGTCACTCAGGCTATGTACGCCCGCTTGTTCTTCGTGGCCCTCATCCTGACCGCGTCACTGGCCACCGCCGTGGTCTACGGCTGGGGGGGCGCCATGGCCGTGCGAGGAGCGCTCAACGTGGGGACTGTGGTTGCCCTCACCGCGTACCTCAATCGTCTCTACGGTCCGCTCACCGCCCTGTCCAATGTGCAGGTGGACGTGATGACCGCGCTGGTCTCCTTCGACCGAGTGTTCGAGGTCCTCGACCTGGCCCCCGGCATCGATGAGAAGTCGGACGCGCTGACCGTGCCCCGGGGTCCGACCAGGATCGAGTTCGACCACGTCGATTTCAGCTACCCGAGGGCCGAAGAAGTCTCCCTCGCCTCCTTGGAGTCGGTGGCCGTGCTGGAGTCGGCTCCGTCCCAGCAGGTGCTGTTTGATGTCAGCTTCACCGCCGAGCCGGGTGAGATGGTGGCGCTGGTGGGACCGTCAGGTGCCGGCAAGACAACCATCAGCCATCTGGTGCCCCGCTTGTATGACGTGCGCCAGGGGGCGGTGCGGATCAACGGGATCGATGTCCGGGATGCCACCCTGTCCTCGCTCTCCGAGGTGGTGGGCGTGGTCACTCAGGACGCCCACCTGTTCCACGAGACGATCCGCTCCAACCTCGTCTACGCCCGGCCCGAGGCCACTGAGGAGGAGATGGTCGGCGCGCTCCGGGCGGCCCACATCCTGGCGCTGGTGGAATCCCTGCCCGACGGGCTGGACACGTTGGTGGGGGACCGTGGCTACCGGCTGTCAGGCGGTGAGAAGCAGCGGTTGGCCATCGCCCGCCTCCTGCTCAAGGCTCCCGATGTGGTGGTGCTGGACGAGGCCACTGCGCACCTGGACTCGGAGTCCGAGGCGGCCGTGCAAGAGGCCTTGCGCTCAGCCCTGACCGGGCGGACGTCCCTGGTCATCGCCCATCGGCTGTCCACCGTGCGAGAGGCGGACCGAATCCTGGTGGTTGACAACGGCCGCATCGTCCAGCAGGGGCGCCATGAGGACCTGCTGGCGACTGGCGGTCTGTACGCCGACCTGTACCGAATCCAGTTCGAAGGTCAAGCTGAGCCGGTCACTGCGACTTGAGGCCGATCAACGACGGGAACGGTGCCACGGTGAGCATCTCAGGCAGGGTCGATGGCCACGCAGTGATGTAGCGGCGGTCTGTGTACAGGTAGTGAGATCCCTGCCCAGGCTCCGGTTAGCCGGAGGCGGCTGGCTTGGTGGCTTGGTGGCGGGCCAACTCGTCCACCAGGGTGGCCTTGTAGGCGGCCACTGCCGCCGCTCCCTGGTGGTGGGCCTGAGCCAACTTGATCCTAAAACGCAGCTCATCGGCGCCGGCATTATCGGCCACCAAGGCGTCGACCTTCTCCCGTCCCTGGACCGGCAGCAGGGTGGTCGCCGGCGCTCCCTCGGCCGGGTTGACACCCAACAGCTTGGCCAGCGGCCAGGTCATGGCGTGCAGCGGCCCGGTGAACACGATTCGCTCGGTGGTCACCACCACCCGCCCGGTGTCCATTACCTGCTGCACCTCCGGTCCCTGGACATAGTGGCCTCTGGTGGCGCCGATCCGGGGCCGCATGCCGCCGATCGACGGCAGGCTCACCCCGGCGTAGCCGCCCTCGTAGGTGCCCCGGGCACGGTGGGGCTCCATGAGCCCGACGCCGACCATCTGGAGGACCAGCTGCTCGCCAGGGCCCAGGGCGAACCCGTCCGGCTGCTGGCTGGGCAGGTTCTGGTCGACCTCCTCCACGAAGTGGCGCAACTCGGTGTCGACCGCCTGCCACACGGACAGGTCGCGGGCCGCCTGGTGGGCTCGGTGGTTGAACAGGTCCATGGACCGAGACTAGGTGTGTTGTGCGGAACGAGCTCGTCTATTCAGCTGGCCCACCCGCTCCGGTGGTCCAGGGGTGAACCTGGCACGGATGTGGCTGGCGCGCCAGCGTCGTCCCGGCCGGTCGGACCGATCAACCCGGGGCCCGAGGGGTCATGGTTACCCGGGAGGGCGCACGACCGAGCGGAGGCCAGGTGGCGGCGCCCTTGCCGGACCGGCGCTGGTCACCTTGATCGAGGGCCCAGGCCCGCCGCCAAGGTGAGGCGTCGGGGCCGGTCAGGCCGGGGGTGGTCCCCGCCGCCGCCCGCCGACGGGCCGACCACCAATCCGTGGTCACCTCGTCGGCCAAGGCGGCAACGCCCGCCTCGATGCGGACCGAGAAGCGCCGGGCGTCCTCGTCGGCGGCCGGCCACAGGGCGGGGCCGAAGGTGACGGTCGTGGGTGATCGCCGGATCCGAGATGCGCCTCGGGCCAGGATGCGCCGGGTGCCTTGCATGTACACCGGGACCACTGGCGCATCGGCCTTCTTGGCCAGGTAGGCCGCTCCACCCCGGAACGGCTGTCCCCAGCCGTCCCGACTGCGGCCACCCTCGGGGAAGATGACCAGGTTCCAGTCCGCGCCCAGCAACTCGGTGGCCAGCTCGCTGCCCCGGCGGCTTACCCGGGTGCGCTCGATGGGTATGGCGGCGATGGCCAGGGCCCACATGGCCGCCTTCCAGCGGCGGTCGAAGAAGTAGTCGGCGGCGGCCGCCACCACGCAGCGGCGCCGGAACCGCTCGGGCATGCACACCAGCAACAGACTGAGGTCGAGGTGGCTGGAATGGTTGGCGGCGAAGATGACCGGCGCCTCCAGGTCGGCCAGCCGGTCCAGGCCCCGCACCCGGGGCGTCGCCAGCACCTGCATGACCGGCGTGGTGACCACCTCCAGCATTACCGCCCGGGCCACCCGAGCTGGCCAGCGCCGGGACCACTCGGTGTCGTAGTCCACTCCCAGGGATTTCTCCAGGGCTGGCCGCTCGACCCCGCCGGGCCACGTCGGAGGGCCCAGGGGGAAGGCGGCAGGGCGTGAGTGGCCGATGCGCTTGGGCGAAAAATGGCTCAATTTTGCCAAAGCGCGGCGCTCACTCAAATCGTGCCCGCCAACAGTTGGCTGCTCAACGCACGTCGGCCATGAGCAGTGGGGGCGAGTGGAAGTGGGTGATCGATGGGTCGCGCCCGACCACGTCCTCGGCCATCTCCAGGGCGTCGGCCAGGCTGGAGGCCGGCTTGAAGCCCAGGCGGCGCACGGCGGCCGGGTCGCCGCCCACCACCACCACGCCGCCCAGATGCGCCAGGGCGTGGGCGCACCAGTACCACATGTAGAAGGGATGCACGCCGTGGTAGGCGTGGCTGGTCCGGTACAGGTGGATGTACCAGGGATCGGTGGCGAAGGACTCCTCGTACTTGGCCTCGATCTCCAGGGGATCGGTGGTCTCGGCCAGCACCTGCTCGAAGAAGTCGATGTAGCTGGGGTGGTGCACCGGGTTGAAGGCCCACGGCGTGTCGTGGCTCATGATCACCACCCCTCCCTCTCGCACGAGGGGCTTGCCCCGGTAGGAGTTGAAGAAGTAGCCCAGGCCCAGGCAGGCCACCAGGACCGGGTTCATGATCGAGTTGACGTTGTACGGGCAGATGTAGGGCAGGCCCATGGTCAACACGTCGGCCTGGCCCTCCACCTCCACCAGCTGCTGGGCGTAGACCGCCTCGGTGGTGAGGGCGTGGACCGCCTCCACCTCCCCGGCCCGTACCCCGGTCACGTCCTGGGGCGAGCGGATGGAGTGGAAGATGCCCCTGGCCAGGCGGGGAGGGGTGCGCTGGAGCGCCGTGGACGAGGCCAGGAAGCCGGCCCGGTCCCTGGCCGTCCACTCCCACTCCCGGCGTTGGAGGAAGCGGAACTGCTCGGGGAAGCTGTTGGTGTTGAGCGTCGTCTCGATCTGGAAGACCTTGATCCCACTGGCCGCGATGTGCCGGCCCATGCGCCAGTTGGAGGAGTGCAGCTGCGAGTGGTGCTGGTCCATGAACGAGCGGCTCTGGAGCATGGTGCGCACGTTGTGGTGATGGCGCAGGCTGGCATAGGAGGCCAGGCCGGTGGCCACGCTCTTGTGACCTCCGTCCATGGCCACCAGGTTGATGTTGACGTACACCAAGAGGTCACTGGTGGCCGCCCGTTTGTTGAGCTCCACGTCCTCGCCGGCATCGGTGGTGCCCAGGTGGACCAGGTTGGACGGGTCCTCGGCGTCGTGCTGGGTGAGCAGGCCGTGGGGAGCGAAGGCGTCGTAGACGCGGTCTCCCAGGGCGTGGCGCAGCTCCGGCTCGGTCATGCGCCGGTGCAGCGCCAGGGCGGCGATCAGCACCACGTCGTCCACCCCGGCCTGGGCGGCCAGCTCCAGCACCGCCTCGATCACCCGTTGACGAACGTCGGGGGAGCGCATGGGGGGCAGGGGCAGGGAGATGTCGTCGAAGGCGATGGTGAGGCGCATGCCCGGTCGGAGCAGGGCGACCAAGGGAGCGCTGTCGCCTTCCGGATGGGCCAGGGCGTGGGCGATGGCGCCCTGGGGATCGGCCAGGGCATCGAGGGGCTCAGGGGGGTACACCACCCGGGCGCCCACCGGCAGGCGCTCCAATCGGTAGCCCTCGCCGTGCCAGAACAGGGTGGGCGGGGTGGAGCGGTCGACCTCGAGGACGAAGCCGGGCCTGGGGGTCAAAGGGAGAGTCCTTTCGTCCTGGTGCGGGTAGGGCTCGGCGGCCCAGGGCGTCGGTCCGGACGGGGGCGTGGGTCCGGGCGATGCTCCGGGGCCACCGAGCCCCGTCGGTCCGGGGCCACCGAGCCCCGTCGGGCGGGCTCGAAGACCACCTTGACGCTTCCCCGCCGACCGGCTGTCCCGGCGTGGGCGATGGCCTCTTCATATCGATCGAGCGGGTAGCGGGCCGAGACCAGCCGGCCCAGGTCGGCCTCGGCCACCAGGTCGAAGGCCACCTCGAAGGTCCGCCGGCCGTTGGCCTCTCGTCCGTAGGCATAGGCGCCCATCAGGTTGATCTCGCGGTGCCAGAGGGGCGTGAGGTCGACCTTGACGGTGCCGGGCATTCCCACCAGGACCACCTTCCCGGCCGGGCGGACCACGGCCAGAGCCTCCTCCACCGAAGCGGCGCTGCCCACGCAGTCGATTACCACGTCGGCCCCACCCGTGAGCCGGTCGCCGACGGTGAGCGACCGGGTCTGGCGTCTCACCGTTCGGCGGACCTGACCGGGCTCCGCCACCAGGTCGGCTCCCAGGTCGGCGGCCAGCCGGCGCTGCTCGGGATGCTTGGCCCCCGCCACCACCGCGCCCGGCAGCCTCAGGTGACGCAGGGCGGCCACCGTGCACAGTCCAAGTGTCCCGGCCCCCAGCACGGCCACCGTCGAGCCCTCCTGGATGTCGGCGGCCAGCACGGCATGCACCGCGCAGGCAGTGGGCTCGACCATCACGGCCGCCTCGTCAGTCATGGAGTCAGGTACCGGGTGCAGCTGGCTGTGGTGGGCGACCAGCGTGTTCGACCAGCCACCACCGGTGTCGGTGCAGTAACCGGTCTGCAGGCCCGGCTGGAGGTGGCCAAATGCGACCCGCTCGCAGCTGCCGGTGTGCCCCTGGGCGCAGGCCGAACAGGGTGGGAGTATCCCTCGAGCCGCGCAGCCCAGCACCGGCTCGATGACGACCCGACTGCCCTCCACCTCGCCCACCACCTCGTGGCCGGGCACGAACGGGAAGCTCACCACGTCCTCGAAGTACCGGGAGCTCCGTCCGTCGAGGGTGGCCAGGTCCGAGCCGCAGATACCGGCCAGTGTCGGCCGTACCGACACCCACTCCGGCCCGGGCAGGAGCGGAGGCTCCACGTCGACCAGACGGAGCGGGCCGACCCGTACACCCCGCCCGGTGCCGGCCAGGGCGGAGGCACCCCGAGAGGCGGCCCAGCGAGGCAGGTTGCGCTCGAACACCAGCGCCTTCAAGGCCCCTCCCCCTGAGCAGAGCCCCCCAAGTGCTGTCCTTTGACTTTGGGGGGTTCTTGGGGGGCAGAGCCCCCCAAGTGCTGCGGGCCCACCGACACCGTCGCGGCCAGGGGCAGGAGGGGCGGCCGAGCACCCCCAGGTGCCCGGGACCAGTGCTCGACGTGCCAGCCCCGCTTGCGGGCGATGTTGGCCAGCTTCACCTCCGGGTTGACCGCCACCGGATGCCCCACCGCTTCGAGCATGGGCAGGTCACTGGCGGCGTCGGCGTAGGCCACCGACTCGGCCAGGGACAGGCCTTCAGCACTGGCATAATCAGCCAGGACCATGGCTCGGGCCTCCCCGGTGGGGGGTGACTGCGTCAGCTCACCGGTCAGCCTGCCGTCACGTTCGTCCATGCGGGCGCAGACGATGTCATCGAACAGCGGTGCCAGGGGCTCGATCATGAAGTCCAGCGCACCAGTGATGAGCAGGGTCCGGTGGCCGAGGGCACGGTGCTGGCGGACCCGGCGCAGCCCGGCCGGGAAGGCCTTGAGCAGGATCAGGTCGCTGAAGACCTCCCAGGCATCGGCTCGTACCCGCTCGGCGGGGGCGTCCTGGTAGCGGCGATAGAATGAGCGCAGGAAGTCGCCCCGGTCCCGGTGGTCCATGGCCAGCAAGCCAGGGCCCTGGCTGGCCAGGCGAAGGCACAGACGAGCCCGGTCGCCGGCCGACAGGTGCCGGGTGGCCAGCCAGGCATAGGACTCGACCACATTGGAGGCGATGAGGGTGTTCTCCAGGTCGAAGGCCGCCATTTGGCGCTCCGGTGCCAGGATGGCCCGTCGCCCCCGTTCGGCCCGGTTGGACGTGTGGCGCGGGCCGCCAGTGGTGCGCACCCGAGCGTGATGGACGATCGACGGTAGGTGGACCTCTTGCACGTAGTGAGCCCAGTCGATCACGCCGGGGTCGAAGCAGAAGTCCCGCCGGTCGTCCGGCCCCATCGAGTCCCACAGGCCGATCAGCCTGTCCACTTTGAACCTGGCCTCGATCTCGGCGTAGGAGCCATAGAGCTCCACGTAACCGAGAGCCCTCTCAGCCTGGCCCCGCTTGTCGTCCAGGCGGCCCGACAGGTCGACTCGTTTGCCGCGCCCGGGCACGGCGGCCAATGCCCGTTCGGCCGCGGCCAGCCCCTTGGTGGCCCGGTTCAACTGGCGCTGGACCTTGCCACGACCGGGAAAGGACCACGGCGGCACGACGATGGGCTGGCCATCGGTGTCGTACAGCGGGTGCTCGGAGAACCAGGCCTGGACCAGGTCGACCAGGAGGTCATAGCGCAGAGGATTGCGTGACCCGGAGGCCACCTGGTACACCGATGGCGGCCCGGGGGCTGGTCCTGTGGCAGCCACCGACAGCAGAGCCGCCACCACCAGATCCACCGGTATGACGTCGACCACCCCTTCGGGCACCCCGGGAAACTGCTTGAGCAGGCCCCGGCCGTAGGAGATGATCACCGGCTCAGCCATGCGAAAGCCCCGGATCCATCCCGGCTCCGGCTCGGTCAGAGCCGACTCGATGATGGAGGGCCGGACGATGGTCACCGGGAGGTCGCCCCGGTTGTCGAGCAATGCCCGTTCTCCCAGGGCCTTGGTGTAGGCGTAGCAGTCCGGCCAGCCCAGGGCCCGGGCCCTGGTCCGACCGGCCTCCACCAGGCGCGCCTTGACCCAGTCCCGGCGGTCGCGCTCGGCCCTCTCGGCCAGCAGGGGCACGCCGGCTGCACCCAACTCAGCCCGGGCCGTCTTGGTGAAACGGGCCAACCGCTCGGGCTGGCGGCTCTCGGCGTCAGCGTCGGCTCGGGCCCGCCGGGCAGCCGCCACCTCGCCCTGCCAGTCGACCTCGGTGGCGAAGGGAGTGTCTGACAGGAGGGTCTCGCGGGCGTCGCCCCGGCGGGTGCCAGCGACGTAGGCAGTCGACACTGCCACCAGGTGGGGTAGTCGGCTTCGCTCGGTTCGGATGTGGTTGAGCGTCTCGGCCACCCTGGACGGCCCGAGCAGGTTGACCTCGACGGTCGTGTCCAGGGGTGCGTCGAAGCTGACCGCGGCGGCCGAGTGGATCACCACGTCACAACCGGCCAGAGCCGAGCGGCCGGCCTCATCCAGCCCCAGACCATCCACACCCACATCGCCGGCCGCCACTACCAGGCGACGCTTGATGTCGGCGTCGAAACGCGACCCAAGCTCTGAGCGCAGTCGGGAGAAGCAGTTGTTGCGAAGAATTTCCCTGCTTGCCCGCTCGGCCGCAGTAGTGCGCCGACCGGGGCGGATCAGCACCATCACCTCGCATCCGGGTACGCAGCGCAGGAGCCGCTCGACCAGTGCGGTCCCCAGGAAGCCGGTGCCACCGGTGACGCCGATCCGCTGGCCGGCCAGGGCATCGGCGATCATCGTCCCTGCCTATCATCGGCCGGCGGGTCGGGGCGAGACGGGACGGGTCGGGACACTCAGCTCTTGGGAGCGCTCTTAGGGTCGGTCTTGGGTGTGGCCTTGGCGGCGCTCTTGGGAACGGCCTTGGGGGGGGTGTAGCGCTTGGACGCTCCGGGCCGGCGCCGGCCGGTGGCGTCAACTGCCTCCTGGGTGGCACGCCCTCTGGCACCCGGGCGTGCCCGGGCGGAGCGCCGAGCCGCGCCCTTGGCTCCCCCCAAAGCGGCCTGGCCGCCGCCGATCGCGCCGGCAGCCCGACGATTGGCCGATCTGGTCGAGCGCAGGCCTCCCTGGCGTGCGGCCCCTGATGGGCGGCTGTTGGCCGCGGCCAGGCGGCTCAGGCGGCTGGCCCGGTAGAGCGTCCAGCCGGCCAGGACGATGAAGGGGACCCCCACCACTGAGTAGCTGTTCCAAGGCCCGAAGCCGATTACCAGGGAGGCCAGCCCGACCAGGTACCGGCGCCTGGCCACCGTGCACGTGGCCAGCACCAGCGCCTCGACGAGCCCGATGACCAGGTATACGGCCGCCGCCTCGTGTCCCTTGGGGGTGGGCTGGCTGAGGTGAGGAACCCATATGACGGCGAACCCGACGGCCGCCAGTCCGGCGCCCGCCAGTCCGGCCCACTTCTCGCGGGGTTCCAGGCCCTTGGCCGCCAACCCGCCGACCGGACCACCCGCCTTGGGGGGGTCGGACGAGGGTGTCCCGGGACTGGACTGAGCTTCCCCCGGGGTGGCGCTCACATGATCAACGCTATCCGACCGGGCCACGCCGCTGGTCCGCTGGGCGGTGGCGGGTCGGGTGTCGATAATTGCGGACGGTCCAAGGCGCCTCACAGGCACGACTCAGTTGCGGTGGGCATGCTGAAACGAGTGGTCCTGGCTTTGGGCTGACCATCAAGAGGAGAGCGACTGTGGACACCAACAGAGTGGGGACACCAACAGAGTGGGAGACACCGGGAGGATGAACAGATACCCAGATGCCGGCTCCTCGAAGGGGCGTCCCCGGTGGCTGGCCACCTTGCTTGGCGCGGCCGTCCTGGTGGTAGTGGGCGGTGGGGTAGGGGGAACCATTGTGCTGGCCCTCGATGGGGGTGGGAGCGGCACGTCTCATGTCGGCTCGGCACCGGCCGGTTCGCCGGGATCGGGCGGTTCGGCCGGTCCGGGGTCGGCTCCGGCGCGCGGTGTCAGTGCCAACCAACTGAACGTCTCGGCCCTCGCCAACAAGGTCGACCCGGGCGTCGTCGACATCACCTCCAACCTGAGTGGCGGGGTTGGCCAAGGCGGCAAGGCTGCCGGTACGGGTATGGTCCTCAGCTCTTCAGGCGTGGTGCTGACCAACAACCACGTGATCGCCGGAGCCTCCAGCATCACTGCGCAGGTGGCTGGCCAGTCCCGCAGGTACACCGCCACGGTGGTGGGCGCCGATCCGACTGACGACATTGCGGTGCTCAAGCTGACCGGTGCCTCCGGGCTCAATACCGTGAGCCTCGGCAATTCGGCCAATGTGTCGGTGGGCGAGCAGGTGGTGGCCATCGGCAATGCCTTGGACCTTCGGGGGGCGCCAACCGTCACACAAGGCATTGTCTCTGCGCTCAACCGTTCGATCACCGCGGGTGACAGCACCGGAGGCGGCAGCGAGCGGCTGACAGGGATGATCCAAACTGATGCCCCGCTCAATCCGGGCAACTCGGGGGGTCCCCTGGTCAACTCCGCTGCTCACGTGATCGGGATGGACACCGCCGCTGACGTGGCCTCTACCGGCGGATCGGGATCCACCATCGGCTTCGCCATCCCCATCAACCGGGCCTATGCAATTGCCCAGCAGATCGAGGCCGGTCACGGCGGCGCGAACATCCTGATCGGCCCTCGCCCGTTGCTGGGTGTCGAGGTGACGAGCGTCAGCGACGCCAACAATGCCGGTAGGGGCGGTGGCGGCTATCGCTCCGGAGGGGGCAACCTGGGTGGGGGCGGTCCGAGCTTCGGCGGCGGGGGCGGGGGATTTGGCGGCGCTGCGAGCATTGCTCCGGTGAGCTTGGGAGCGGTGGTCCTGGGAGTCGAGCCGTCCAGCCCGGCCCAGGCCGCCGGGTTGACGCCGGGCGACGCGATCGTCTCTCTGGCCGGCAAGTCGGTGAGCTCGCCCTCCTCACTGACCAAGGTGATTGACACCCGCCACCCAGGCGACCAGGTCAGCATCAGCTGGGTCGATCCGTCCGGCGCCCATCACAGTGCCACCGCCGCCCTGACCACCGGCCCAGCCGCGTGACGGCGTGCCCAGTCGGCCCTCTGCTCATTGTTGTCCAGGTGACCATTGTCGGCTGAGTACGCGATGGTGAAGCGTTGCCCCGCTTACTTCACTCACTATTGGTAGGGCCACGGGCCAGGTAAGTAAGTAGGGCGGGACTCCAGGTCGGTGGTGCTGAAGCGCAAGTACTCACGGGTGTCCGCTGTCGCTCGCGGCTGCTGGCAGGAGGAGCCTGGAGTACATCGTCAGCGATGACCATCCCCGGTCGCCGATCGTCGAGGAGTTGGGAAGCGTTCGTGCAGCGCGTCCGGCGGCACCGCCCTAGCGAGCTGCTGCCGGCAGTCGCCCGGACTGCATTGCGCTTCAAAGAGAAGGGTGACTGGGTGCGGGACCGCATCCGCTGGCCCTGGGCGCTGGCGACCATCGCCAAGGTGACCATCGTGCACGGGAACGAGCACCGGGCGAGCGGCGTCACCGACCGCGACGTGGTCGAGATCTGCGCTGCTTATAACGCGATCGCCGACCCGCTCGGCGAGAGCGACGATGACGTTGTCGCATCGCTGGCCGCGTTCATGGTCCGGGCCGCTCACGAGCAGTTCTCGGCCCAACTGTCGCTATGGGAGGAGATCACTCGGTTCAACGCTCTCCTCGCGGACCTCGGCGGCCTCCCGCTCAAGATCATCAACGACGACCTGGTCGGAAAGCTCCTCGGCTGCGCCCTGGGCGACTTCACGTCCACGGGCTTCGCGCTCTGGGTCGGGGCTGAGGCAAATGCGGGATACTTCGACCCGGACTGGCCCGCACTCCGGGGTCTGGAGCCACACATCACCGTCCCTCGAATCCAAAAGGTATTCGAAGATCATTTCCTCACCGACTTCGACGCCGTCAAGATTGCAGCTAAGGAGCGGGAGCAGGACAATCCGCTCCTTCGCAAGCACGAGTTCAACCCGCTGGAGGGCCGTCCGTTCGTCATCATGCCGGACGGGCGCTACTTGGCGCCGCAGCCCAGGTACATCATCCAGAAGCTCTCCCCTCCACGCTGTATTACGCAGGTGTCGACCGCCTCCAGGGATCACCGAGGGGGGCCTTTACCGAGGACTTCGGAGTGATCTTCGAGCGGTACGTCGGCCGCCAACTCAGTCAGCTCCCCTCAGCGGAGCTGCTTCAGGAAATTGTCTTCGACAACGACGAGCGATCTGTCGACTGGTTCGCAATCTTCGATGAGGCAGTGCTTCTCATCGAGGTGAAGAGCACCCGTCTCACGGAGGTGTCCCGGATGGGGGGCGTACGACTGGCCGATGACGTCAAACGGTGCCTCGGGAAGGCGTTCGAACAACTCGACCGCACCGAGGAGTTGATTCGGGACCGGCACTTGGATTTCGTTGGCATCCCGACCGACCGACGGCACGTCGGTCTTGTCGTCACCCTCGCGCCGTACTGGCACGCCAACACCCCGATGATCCGCCGTCTCCTTGCTGAACCGACGATCCCGACCACCGTCGCCTCAATCCGCGAGGTCGAGTACCTCGTGACCCTCATACGGGAGCATGGACTCGCGCCGTTTCTCGAGGTCGTGGATGATCCTGAGCGACGGGAGTGGAACCTCGGCAACGCACTCGGAACCCACAATCTCGCCCGGAACCCAGTGCTCGAAGAGGCGTGGCTGTCGCTGCCCATCAGCGGCATGTGATCTCAACGCTCGTCGAGACATGTCGACGAGGTAGTGCTCGACCTGGTAGCGGACCGGGGCGCCCTATCCGGTGTCAACGGCCAAGTTGTGGTCCCCACTGGTGGCCAACTAATAGTCCCCACCCCTCAGGGTCGATCAGGGCTTTTTGGGCTTGAGCCCACCTCCTCTCTGACGGGCTTCACGCATGCGGAATGACTCGCCCTCAGTGACCACCGAGGGAACGCAAACGGTCATCGCTTGACATTGTCGGCCGCGGCCGGCCGTCGTCACCCGGACCCGTAGGAGGAGAAGTCCTTGGTGGGCCCTCGTCGAGTGGGATGCGGAGGCGGATATCGACTTCCCAGCCCGTGACTCGGACCTCTTCGATCACCAGACGCAGGAGCTTCTGGCGTTGGGAGAAGTCGAGTGACTCCATCGCTGCGGTAACCCTCTCGGCGAAGCCGCCGATGCGCTGTCGCAGCCGGTTGTCCTTGGTCAGGGCGTCGCGCTCCTCCGATAGAGCCTGACGCTGACCGTCGAGCGTGCGACGCCGGCCGTCGAGTTCCTTGGCCCGGCGTTGGAGCTCGACCAGCTCGATCACCCCGGCCTGGTAGAGATCGACCAGCCGCCGCCGCTCAGCTTCGGCGGACTCGGACCGGCGTTCAAGGCGGGCGAGTTGGGCACCGAGCAGCTCATCGTCAGGAGCAGGAGCCTGGGCTGTCACCGCGTTCTCGCCGGCCAGCAGGACCTCGGGCCGCAGCAGGGCCTGGCGGACCTGGTCGAAGACGAAGGAGTCCAGGGCGTCGGAGCGGATGTTGCGCTCCCGGCACCGACGGTCCTCGCCGCCGGCCCGCAGCGGGTCGTGGTTGCGGCAGTAGTAGTAACGGTTGAACGTTCCGTTGCGACCCTTCATCTCGTGGCAGCTCACGCCGACGTTGCACACCCCGCAGCGCACCAACGCCCGGAGCAACCAAGCGTCATCATCGGCATTGCGGGGGCTCCACTTGGAGTTGTCCCGGCTTACCCGGCTGGCGGCTTCGAAGACGTCCTCAGCGATGATCACCGGCGCCGGGATCTCGATCCAGTCCTCCCGCGCCCGGGGCACCTGGCGGGTCGCTCGTCCCGGGCGGGGGTCAGGGACCGACTCCGTGCGGTTGTAGTACACC
>JAABUJ010000310.1_pt1 | contig 104940 bp, 109 predicted proteins | sample 5559131 | NCBI WGS metagenome assembly JAABUJ01 (sample SAMN10711875, study PRJNA513366) | rock metagenome | isolation source: Antarctica rocks | place: Antarctica: Victoria Land, Mt New Zealand nord | collected 2016-01-07
CTCATCGAGAAACTTGGCTCGCCGTGTGATCTTCGCGTAGCGCTCGAAATTCACACTTGCAAACGACATCTGTTCATCAGCCATCGTTCGTAAGTGTATCAGATTCCGCCGCTAAATCAGAGTGCCCTTAGTTGTGATCGGCTTCCTAAAGTTCACGCCGGGCGAAGCGATGGCGATCCAGCCGCTGGTGACGCATAGCCCGTTTTTCGCTTGGATGAACGGCGTTTTCGGCATCCAGGGAACGTCGAACGTTTTCGGCACGTACGAGATCGTGACGGGCTTGCTGATCGCTGCTCGGCTGTTCTCCGCTCGGCTCTCGGCGCTCGGAAGCGCGATGGCCGTCATCGTGTTCCTCGGAACGCTTAGCTTCATCGTCAGCACGCCGGGTTTCGACGTATCGACCATGATCGACCAGTTTCTCTTCAAGGACATCACCCTGCTCGGCGCCTCGATCTGGGCACTCGGAGAGGCGTTGTCGGCAGTGCACCGTAACGCGCCGCAACCGCAGCCTTAGTCTGCCTACGCTCGCTCAGTCTCCCGTTTTTCCCGGTCCGTTTGCAGCTTCTCCGCAGGCTGTAAAGGGACCGGAATCTTCGCTTGAGAGGAGTGCAGCGACCATGCAGACTAGCCATCGCGTCATGGAAAACGAGAACAAGGTCTGGTATCTGCAACATAACCGATTGTTCCTCGACGCCAACTTCGAACTGGTGGAGAACTGCCAACATCTTTTCAAGATGACGCTTTTCCCCAGACGTGGGATGGTCTTCGATCAGGGCGATACGACGCGGCTCGTTTACTTGGTAAAGCGCGGTAAGGTGAGACTCGCGCGCCTTACCGCCGACGGAAAAGAAGTGACGATCGCCGTGTTAGGCGCGGGCGACGTTTTCGGCGAGGAAGGGATGTTCGCGCAGGCGACGCGCACGACGGTTGCCATCTGCATGGAAGAGACACTCGTCTGCACGTCAAAGGCTGAAGATCTCTTCGCGTTGCTTACGAGCGATCCGACTCTCGCGCTCAACGTGGCAAAAGTGCTCAGCGACCGTCTCGGGGATGCATCGGCGACGATGGAAGATTTGGCATATGCTAACGTGTCGGATCGAATCATGCACGTATTCGCCCGGCTTGCCGACGAGCATGGCATCGCGACAGCGGACGGCATCGCGCTCGATGTCCGGCTCACGCACAGCGATATCGCATCGCTTATCGGCAGCACGCGCGAAACGGTATCGCTCGAAATGGCAAGCTTGGTGCGTTCCGGTCGCATCAAGAACGACGGCCACCACATCACCCTTCCCAAAGACGAGCTCGACGCCTCATAAGCGAAGGCCGCTTCTGCCAACGAACCCGGCGCTGCACCGCAGTTCGACTTCACGTGGCTTAGCATCGTATTTGCCGAGGCGACCGAGAACCGCACAAGACTGACGGATCGTACGGCGATTCTCATGTACCGGATCAGCGCAGCGCGCGTGCGTAACGTGTCTTACGGAAAGCTCGTTGGTCATGAGATAAGATCAGTACCATGGCGCGACCTCTTGGGCCGAGTTTTGAAGAGGTCTGCTTCGGAAGCAGGGTCTCGTCCGAACTGCTTCCCGCGTTACAGGAGAATGACTTTTTTTACGGCGTCAGTCGCTCGCTGATCGACAAGTTTGCCGTGGTTTTTCGCATGGCTCACGTTCCAAGTGCCACGATATTGTACAGCCGCAAGAGCGTCTCGACTCGCATTTTCTTGATCCTGGACGGCGCAGTGCAAATTGGGTATTCCATCGTTGGAATGAAGCCCGCCATTGCGACCCTGCACAGTGGCCGATTTACCGGCGAAGTCTCACTTATCCCTGATGCCGAACCACTTCATCAGGTGACGGCTACGTGTGTGGGGCCCACGCTACTCTGCTGGGCTCGAGCCGTCGACATTATTGGCCTGCTCGGACGCGAGCCGCAGATCGTGCTCAACGTAGCGCATTCGCTGCATGCTCGTGTGGCCGACACGTTGACGGCACTCGACGAATTTGTCATCGGATAGGGTATGGCGAAGCTCACGTCGGTGAATTTGCGGCAAGAATGTAAGCCGGCTTACGGACTGTTCGGTGCGGCTGAGGTACATGACGTTGAAGGGGTCTTCCATGAAGCGGAGCGGAGCCTCGCTTACCTCAAAGGGCGCTGTCATCGGCGTACGGGGAGCGACGTTCGCCATGGGTGGCGCACACCTCTAACACACGGGAGAAGCAACCATCATGAGACCGACACCCTCGGCGTGGCCGCGGTTTGGAGCCCTCACCGTTTGTGCCGCTCTTGCCGTCTGGCTCGCCCCGCCCGCTCGAACTGTCGCCTCGAATCACATCGACTCGCCGATTTCGACGCAAGAGCGCGGTGCGAACATTACGGATGACTGGGCCTTCCTCGATCCTAACGACAACTCGAAGATCGTTCTCATCATGGGGACGCAAGGCTTTATCATCCCGGGCGAGCATTTCGGAATGTCGATCTTCGACCCGCATCTCCGCTATCGCTGGATGATTTCGAATTCCGGCAACCCGCGACCCGACGAGAATATCGACGTCACGTACGCGCCGGGTGTCGGACGTTTGACCGCGCAGACCGCCACGATCGCGTTGCCGAACGGTAAGCATTTCACGGCGCAGACGACCATCGCGACGCAGATGCCGGAGCCAAATCCGCCCAACATCACGACGGATCCGGCGACGGGCGTGAAGTTTTTCGCGGGCGTAATGGACGACCCGTTCTTCCTCGACGACACGGGTGCAAGTTTGTTCGTCGCATCGGCAACGATGAATCCCGGCCATCCGGACAAGTCGGTTCTGGGTCGGCGCGGCGGCCGCGATACCTACGCGGGGTTCAACACGCTCATCACCGCACTCGAATTGCCGGTCTCGATGCTGAAGGGTTCAGCGGCCAAAATCGGCTTCGAGGCGGCGACGCAGCGCCAAGCCATTCAGACGGCAGGCGACGACGGCGCGATCACCGGCTCAGGTGAATGGAAGACGGTCGACCGCGAAGGGTTTCCGCTCGTTACCAATGGGCTGATCCCATCGCCGCTCAAAGACAGGTTCGCTACGTCGAATCCGGAGGCCGACGCACAAGGCGTTTTCAAGGCCGCGATCATGGCGTCGCTCAAAGCGGTCGGAACCGACCAGGCGCACGCGCAGATGGTGCTCGACACCGCCGTGACGCATGGCGATTATCTGTTCCTCGACCCGAAGGTACCGAACTCCGGTACCGGAGGAGGAAACAACCCCGCCGGTGGCATCCTCAAGAACGGTGGACGCCGGCTCGAGGACGTGACCCCGACCCTCGTCTTCACGCTCCTCAATAACGGGCAGCTGCTGACGGACCACGTCTTAAAGAACGACAAAGCGTTCCGAAACCAATTTCCCTTCGTGGCGGATCCGCATCAGCCCAATGCCCCTGGTCACGAGCCCTCACCGTTTTTCCAGTAGGTCATCATCACGCAGCCTGAGGCACGCGCCGCCTTCGTGCGTGCATCACCCGGACAACGTCGATCTTGGGAGGACTCTAGCGCGTCGAACCGGCGGATACTATAATGGCACGCATGAATATACAGACGATCACCGCTCGCGCGATCATCCCGAGTTTTCGGTATGAAGACGCGCCGCGCGCCATCGAGTTCCTCTGCGCCGCTTTCGGATTTGAGAAACATGCGATTTACGAGGGCGCGGCGGGAAAAATCGATCACGCGCAGCTGAAGCTCGGCCCCCACTTCATCATGCTCGGCTCTATGAGCGAAGACATGACGTGGCCGGCCCACACACCTCGCCAACTCGGCGGCGCGACCGGCGGGGTGTACATCGTTCTTGAACGCGATGAGGACGTCGACGCGCATTACGAGCGCGCTCGTGCCGCGGGAGCGAAAATCATTCGGGAGCCGGAGAGTCCAGACTACGGCGGTCGCGGATACGGCGCTCAGGATCTCGAAGGCTACCTTTGGAGCTTCGGCAGCTACCGGCCTGAATCAGCGATGTCGTGACGTAGGAGAGTGTCGGACGCGGCGTTGCGGCTTCCTACGCGCGCGCGACGCTATCGCGCAGGGGGGCAATCACCGCATCGGCGAAGTGTTCCATTTCCTCGAGTTGCGGACTGCATTGCAAAAGCAATAAGTCGACGCCCGCTGCAGCAAAAGCGGCGACGCGCTGCGCGACGGTATCGGGCGTGCCGATGAGACCGCTGCGCAATCCGCGGTTAGAGACGCTGTACTCCTGCGTTGCAAGCGTCGTGTCGAGTTGCGTGCCGGAGAGCCACTGCTGAAAATTTGCGAAGCCGGCCGCGCTCGCGCGCACGTCCGTGATGCGCGCTACTTCGCGCTGCGCTTCTTCGTGCGTATCGCGCACGATCGTGAAGCCGGCGACCCCGAACTGCATCGGCCCCAGACCGAGTCGCTCGCGGCGCGTGCGCATATCCGCGATCTTCTCCGCGACGCGCTCCGGAGAATCGCCGTGCATGACGTACGCATCGCACTTGGTCGCGATCAGCTCCTTGGCGGTTTCAGACTCGCCCCCCGCATAGATCGGCGGACGCGGCTTGGTCAGCGGCTTCGGGACAAGTGCCGTTTTCTCGACCGTATAGAACTTACCGGCGTACGAGAAGCTCGGCTGCGACCAGACTCCGTCGACGACGTCGAGCCATTCGGCGGTCCGCGCATAGCGATCGTCGTGCTGATCGAAACCGACGCCGTACATCGTTGCTTCATCTTTCCACCACGACGAGACGACGTTGAGCGACAGCCGGTTACCGCCGCCGATGCGATCGATGTTGGCCGCCGCTTTGGCTAGGAGTGCCGGCAGGTGAAACGTCGGACGCACCGCGACCATCAGCTCGAGCTTCTCCGTCACCGCGGTCAGCGCGGCAGCGGTCGACCAAGCGTCGAGTGACGGCGCTTCCGTCCCCTTGATATCGTTCATGTTGAGCTCGGCAACGAGGGAGAGATCGTAACCAATCTGCTCGCTGCGCCGCGCCAAGCGCGATACATACTCCCAGGTCGCGCTCATCCGTTCGTCTTCGACGTTACGTAACCAGCCGCCGAAGACCGGCATCCAATATCCGAACCGCATCATGCGTGTGATACCCGCGCGCGGACCCTGCTCTCGAGCCAGTCGACGAGTCGCTCCCAGGGATCGAAACCGATCGTCTCGACCGGATGCGCGACGAAGTTCGATAGTGCGTTGATATCGTAGTAAAGGCGACGCCCGTCGCGGTCGTCGACGAGGAACTCCACGCCGCCGATTTCGATGCCGGCTGCCCGGCAGATGCGTTCGACATCTGCGATCGCTTCGGCCGGCGGATCGGCTTTGGTCGCCGTCACCGTCGCGACCCCGGAGTCAGATTCACCATCGCCTCGACCGTGAGGCGCAACGCAGACGTCCGCAGGGCAAAGGTCGAAGGTTTCCGTGCTGGTTCTCACGTCGATCGCATACAGGAATTTACCGCCGAGTATCTCGACACGCGTGATCTTGTCGCCTCGTTTGGGTGCGTACTCCTGCAATAATGCTACTGAATCCATGCCGAACTCGAGCGCCCCGGAAGCCGCCGCGTCGCGTAAGGCTCGAAGATCGTCGAAGCGCACGATGCCGGTTCCCCGACCTCCTGCGTTCGGTTTGAATACGAGTGGAAAACGCAGCTCACGCGCCGCACGCTCCGCCTGCTCAGCCCGATGGATTACGCGTGACTTCGGAAAGGGAAGCCCAAGTGATGCCAAGAGTGCGAGCTGCTTCGCTTTGGAGGTCTCGAAGGCATAAGCGCGCGTTCCGTTGATGACCGGAACGCCGCGTAACTCCAGATCGGTCAGGAGATCGGCCGTGTAAGCAAGCGTGTCGGCGTGGCCGCGGGTGTATGCCGAAGCGCTCATGCGGTTGAAGGCGAGGCTCCCCGCATCGAGCGGCGGCCTAGACGGATCCATCACGTGCTCGGGCACGAGTATTTTGACGTACGGAAGACCGCGCCGCTCGAGCGCCGCGAACAGCTGCTCGAACCATGCCGGATGTTCATAATAAACCGCTATCGTAGCCGCGTCTTGCGTCATACCTAGCCGCAGACCACGCAGAACGGCGTCTGGTTGCTACGGTGCCGCGACGTAGACCTCGGCGCCGCGCTCCACGAACTCGACGGACTTCTCCGCCATGCCGCGCTCGGCGTACTCGCGCACCTCCTGCGTGATCTTCATCGAACAGAAGTGCGGGCCGCACATCGAGCAGAAGTGCGCGACCTTCGCACCGTCGGCAGGCAACGTCTCGTCGTGAAAGGCGCGCGCGGTTTCGGGATCGAGGGAGAGATTGAACTGATCCTCCCAGCGGAACTCGAAGCGAGCCTGCGAGAGCACATCGTCCCAATGGCGCGCGTGCGGATGTCCTTTGGCGACGTCGGCCGCGTGTGCGGCGATCTTGTAGGCGATGACGCCGTCCTTCACGTCCTGTTTATCGGGTAAGCCGAGATGCTCTTTGGGCGTCACGTAGCAGAGCATCGCCGTGCCGTACCAACCGATCATCGCCGCGCCGATGGCGCTTGTGATGTGGTCGTAACCGGGCGCGATGTCGGTCGTCAGCGGCCCGAGCGTATAGAACGGCGCTTCGTTACAGACGGCGAGTTGACGGTCCATGTTCTCTTTGATGAGGTGCATCGGCACGTGGCCGGGGCCTTCGATCATCGTCTGCACGTCGTGCTTCCACGCGATTTGCGTTAGCTCGCCGAGCGTGTCGAGTTCGCCGAACTGCGCTTCATCGTTGGCATCGGCGAGGCAACCTGGGCGCAAGCCGTCGCCGAGCGAGAACGTCACATCGTAGGCCTTCATGATCTCGCAGATATCTTCGAAGTGCGTGTAGAGGAAGTTCTCCGCATGGTGCGCGAGGCACCATTTGGCAAGGATCGAGCCGCCGCGCGAGACGATGCCCGTGATGCGCTTGGCCGTCAGGGGCACGTAGCGCAACAGCACGCCGGCGTGAATAGTGAAGTAATCGACGCCTTGTTCGGCTTGTTCGATCAGCGTGTCGCGAAAGAGCTCCCACGTCAGCTCTTCAGCTTTGCCGTTGACCTTCTCGAGCGCCTGATAGATCGGTACCGTCCCGATCGGCACCGGCGCGTTGCGCAGAATCCACTCCCGCGTCTCGTGGATGTTCTTCCCGGTCGAAAGGTCCATCACCGTGTCGGCGCCCCATTTGGTCGCCCAGGTCATCTTCTCGACTTCTTCTTCGATCGTCGAAGTGACCGCCGAATTGCCGATATTGGCGTTGATCTTCACCAGAAAGTTGCGCCCGATAATCGCAGGTTCGACTTCAGGATGATTGACGTTGGTCGGCAGCACCGCGCGCCCGCGCGCGATCTCGTCGCGTACGAGCGCGGGCGCGACGCCCTCACGCAACGCAACAAACTCCATCTCGGGCGTGATCTCACCGCGCCGCGCGTAGTGCATCTGCGTCACGTTAGATCCCGGTTTCGCGCGACGCGGACGCCGTGCCGCGACGAAGCGGATCGCATCAAGTTCGGGCATCGCCTCGCGTCCGAGACGATAGAGTGACGAGGGGCGGTCAAGTTCCAGCGTGTCGTTGCGCTGCGCGATCCACGATGCGCGGAGCGTTTGAAGACCACGCCGGACGTCGGTTGCGACATCGGGGTCGCCGTACGGACCACTCGTATCGTAGAGCACGTGCGACGCGCCGTTGGTGAGCGTTATCTCACGCAGCGGAACGCGAATCGATGGATCGCTTCCGACCGCGTACGTGCGACGGGCGTCGCTCTTCTTGCCGGGTGCTTCGATGGTCGCGGACATGCTTTCGAACTCCAGTTCCGTCGCGACCGCTCTCCCTACGCCGGTACGAACCGGATCAGGTTCGGCGGTCGGCGACAGTATCGCCCTCTCAGTTCGTACAACGCGAACTCCCGCGAGGATGCGACTACCATACGAGTCGCGACGAGAACTGTCAATGAGCGACGCATACGCACTGCCGGGCTGCGGCCGCCAGTTTCGCGAAAGGCCCCTGCGCGCAGCACGACCAACCCGACCAACGGCTTGCCGTACGTTCGACTCCTCAGCGCGCAGCTCGCGATCGGCGCGGCGGCGATTTTTGCCCGCTTTGCGCTGGCGGGCGCTGGGCCGCTTGCGGTCTCGGCGTTGCGCTTGGGAATCGCGACGCTCGCGATGCTCGCTTTTGCCGGAGCCTTGCAGAAGATCTCGGCGCGGCGCGAGCTTGCGTTCGGCATCGCCGGGCTTGCGCTTGCGGTCCACTTTGCCGCGTGGATCGCGTCGCTGCTCTACACCTCGGTCGCGATTTCAACGTTGCTCGTCACGACGACGCCGCTGTGGACGGAATTGTACGAGGTCGTGCGCGAGCGGCAAGCGCCTACGCGGAGCTTCTGCCTATCACTCGGGCTCGCGTTTTGCGGTGTCGTGCTGATCGTGCTGCACCGCACGACTCCAGCGCCGGTTCCGGGACGAGCGCTCCTCGGCGATGGACTAGCACTGATCGGCAGCGCAGCGATCGCCGCATATCTGCTGATCGTCCGGGACGCCGGAGCGCGCCACGTTCGACCGCTCGCTACGCAGCAGATCGTCGCGCGCACGTATAGTTGGGCGGCGCTTGGCCTAGTGGTCGGAGCCGTGGCCGCGCATGAACCCGCCCCGCGACTGAGCGCCGTCGATGCATGGTCCGGCATCCTCGCGATGGCACTGGTGTCCCAACTGCTCGGTCACACCGCGCTCAACGCTGCCCTGCGCGACTTTTCGCCGAGCACGATCGCGCTCTCGACATTGCTCGAACCCGTGATCGCCGGCTTGCTCGCAGCCGCACTCTTCGGGGAAGCGCTCGGCCCTACCGCGATTGCCGGCGGCGCACTCGTACTGGCTGCGATCGCGATCACACTGCGCAGGACGGCGAGCACTCGCCCCTAACTTGCGGCGCATGGGCTCCACAAACGCCTTCTTTCGCGCTGCGGTTTTTGCCGTATCCGGGCTCCTCGTGGCCACCGGTATCGTTTCGCGCGCACGCGCCGACGAACCCGCGCTGCGCGGCTTCCTCGCATCCGACATGGCCGCCGAACGGCAGGCCGAAAAGACGGTCTTGGCCTCGCCATCCGAAGCCGCGGCGCTGCGCCATGAGACGGCGCTTGCCTCGCAAGTTCACCGCATGGGAACGCCGGCCGATTATCGCACCGCGCTCTATGTCCGCGATGCGCTCGCGAAAGCCGGTTGGACGGCGAATCTCGTAACATACACGGTTCCGGTCGCCGTGCCGACCGAACAGCGCCTACAACTCCTGGAGCCCTCGGTGCACGATCTCGAACTCCACGAAGCAGCCGTTCCGGGCGACCGTTTCTCGTACGATCACCGGGCGATCGGCATTCCCTATTCGGGCTATAGCAACGACGGCGACGTGACCGGCCCGCTCGTCTATGCAAACTACGCACGACCTGAAGACTTCGCGACCTTGGCCAAGCTCGGCGTCGACGTGCACGGCGCAATCATCCTCGCACGGATCGGAAAAGGCGCGCTGACGGAGAAAGCGTTCGAAAGCGCGAGACACGGCGCGGCTGCAACATTGATCTTCGCCGACCCGATGGACGGCGGTTACTTCAAAGGCGATCCGTATCCTCAGGGACCGTGGCGACCGCTGGGCGCTTCGCTGCGCAACACGATGACGTTTACCAACGATCCGGGCGATCCGACGGCAATCGGGGTACCGGTGCCCGGTGCACCGCACAAACCGTTTTCCGCAATCGCGTTGCCGTCGATTCCCGAGATGCCCGTTACGGGAGATGTCGCGCAGCAACTTATCGCGACGATGGGCGGCCCGCTCGCACCCGACGACTGGCACGGAGGTTTTCCGCTTCCGCTGCACATCGGCGGTACGTCCCATGCACGCTTCGTGCTACATTCGAAGCGCACGTTCGGTCCGATCTGGGACGTGATTGCGACCTTACCGGGGACCGATCCCTCGCGCATGGTCGTCGTCGGTGGCCACCGCGACGCATGGACGTACGGCGCCGTCGACCCGATCAGCGGAACCGTCGATCTCATTCAACTCGCCGAAGCATACGGCAAAGCCGAACGCGCGGGCTGGAAGCCGCGCCACACGATCGTGATCGGCTCGTGGGATGGTGAGGAATTAAATCTTTTCGGCTCCGACATCTGGGTCGAGCAGCACGATGCGGAACTACGCGCGGGGATGATCGCGTACGTCAACACCGATGAAGTCGCTTTCGGCCCGCAGTTCGGCCTCTATGCAACGCCCGAACTTGCCTCGCTTGCGCGCGCGGTCGCAAGCGACGTCGCCGCACCGAACGGCCCCTCACTGGACAAATACTGGTCTGCTCAAGACCCAAAACGCACGGTCGAACCCGTCGGCGGCGGAAGCGATCACGAACCGTTCGTCTATCACGAAAATCTGCCCGCGCTCGGCGCAGGTTTCGGCGGTCCGTTCGGCACCTATCACTCGGCGTACGACGATCTTGAAAGCCTGAAAGTCTTCGATCCCGGCATGCATCGCGCGGCGGCAGCGGCGCGCTACACGAGCCTGGTGACGATGCGGCTCGCCGACGCCGCGGCGCCGAATCTCCAGCTGACGCCGCTGGCCGACGCGCTGCGCGAGCGGCTCAAATCCTTCTCGCTGATCGATGCGACCTCGCGACGCCGCGAAGTCGTCCGCAGTCTGCTGCCCGCACTTGAAGATTTCGAATCGCGCGCGCAAACGCTCGATACCAAAGTCGACGAAGCAGTCGCATCGGGTGATGCGGCCAAAGCCGTGCAAGCCTTCAACGCCGTGCGAACGACCGAAGCCGCTTTTTACGTACCCGCCGGCATCGATGGACGCTGGTCGCGCAGTCTGCTGTACGGCTTGCGCGATGAGGCACCATATCTTCCGACCTTGGAGTCGACGCTCGATCCGATGCGTGGAAAGGACGCGCTGGCAACGCTCCTCGCGGCGTTTGCGCGCGCTTCGGCGCGCAGCTAACGCAACCCAGGATGCGATGATCGGCGTACGCGGCCCGGTCGTCGATATCGGAGCGCCCTATCCGTGCGGCGCCACCTGGGACGGCAAAGGCGTCAACTTTGCGTTGTTTTCCGAGCACGCCGAGCGGGTCGAACTGTGCCTCTTCGACCAACGCGGCCGTCGCGAATTGTACCGCCTCGTGCTGCCGCGCTATACCAACGGCGTGTGGCACGGGTACGTCCCCGACGCGCGGCCTGGTTTGCGCTACGGTTATCGCGTCTTCGGTCCGTACGATCCAGCACGCGGACACCGCTTCAATCCGCACAAGCTGCTCATTGACCCGTACGCGAAACAACTCTCGGGAGCGGTGCGCTGGAGCGATGCCCACTTCGGTTATCGCTTGGGGGCACCGCGCGGCGACCTGTCGTTCGACCGGCGCGACAACGCCTCGGGGATGCCCAAAGCCGTCGTCGTCGATACCGCCTTCACGTGGGGCGACGACCGCGCACCGAACGTTCCGTGGCGCGACACCGTCATCTACGAGATGCACGTGCGCGGTTTCACCATGCAGTTCCCGGGCGTCCCGCCGCCGATGCGGGGGACGTTTCTCGCGTTATCGTCCCCGCCGGTGCTGGAATATCTTCGGCGCTTGGGAATCACCGCAGTCGAGCTGCTGCCGATTGCGTCCTTCGTCGACGATCGTTTTCTCATCGAGAAACGGCTGCGCAACTACTGGGGCTATAATTCGATCGGCTTCTTTGCGCCGCATCAGCCGTATCTTGCGACCGAATCGGTTCACGAGTTCAAGACGATGGTCAAGCAGTTTCACGAAGCGGGCATCGAAGTGCTGCTCGACGTCGTGTACAATCACACCGCTGAAGGGAATCAGGCGGGTCCGACGTTGTCTTTCAAAGGGATCGACAACGTTTCGTACTACCGCCTAGCCGCCGATCCGCGGTATTACGACGATTCGACCGGGACCGGTAGCACGCTACGCGTAGAGCATCCACGCGTCTTACAGCTCGTCATGGATTCGTTACGCTACTGGGTCCAGGAGATGCACGTCGACGGTTTTCGCTTCGATCTCGCGCCGTCACTCGCGCGCGAAGCGCACGGTTTCGATTCGCGCGGCACGTTCTTTGCGACGGTCCTGCAAGACCCGGTGCTGGCGCGCGTCAAACTGATCGCCGAACCCTGGGATTTGGGCCCGGGCGGCTATCAACTCGGCAACTTTCCGCCCGGATGGTCGGAGTGGAACGACAAGTACCGCGACTTCGTTCGCCGTTTTTGGCGCGGCCACGACGGCCTGGTGCCTGAACTTGCGTCACGCTTGACCGGGTCGAGCGAAATTTTCGAACGCGGTGGCAGGCGCGTGCGCGCTTCGATTAACTTCGTGACCGCGCACGACGGCTTTACCTTGACGGATCTGGTTTCATATAACGAAAAACACAACGAGGCCAACCGCGAAGATAATCGCGACGGCACCGACAACAACTACAGTTGGAACTGCGGGATCGAAGGCCCCACGGACGATCCGGATACTTTTACGCTGCGCGCGCGCCAGCGGCGCAACATCGCGGCGACCTTGATCCTCTCGCAAGGCGTACCGATGCTCCTGGCGGGCGACGAACTGGGCAAGTCTCAGGCGGGCAACAACAATGCGTACTGTCAAGACTCGCCGTTGACGTGGCTCGACTGGTCATCTCCGGCCGATCCCTCGTTCCACGATTTCGTCACGAGCGTGCTCGCACTGCGCCGCAGCTGTGATGCGTTCCGCCGCGAAACGTATTTTAGCGGCGCTTGGCTGCCCGACGGCTCCGGAAAAGATATAACATGGCTGCGTCCCGACGGCGGCGAGATGAGCGAGAGCGATTGGTTCGATGCCGGCCGGCGCGCGCTCGGCTTGCTGTTCGGCAGCGAACATCGCAACGGGAACGACACCTCCGTGTTGATGTATCTCAACGCGCACGATTTTGAGTTGGAGATCGTGTTGCCGGCGCGCGCGGGGGGCTGGGACCTCATGGTCGACACGGCGCTGGATCCGGCCGGAACGGGAGGTTCGTCACTCGAGCCTGCGGCAACGCACCTGCTGCAAGCGCGGTCGCTCGTCGTCTTGCGCTCGGGGTCGAGCGCCGCTGCGTGAACCCGTCACCGCGAGCGTACCTGCCGCCGGAATTGCACGAGGGGCGGGCTTGGGGGTTCGCGCTCAACCTCTACGCGCTGCGTTCGGAGCGCAATTGGGGAGTCGGCGACTTCGGGGATTTGCGCGCATTCGTGCGCTATGCGACCAGTGCCGGAGCGGACGTCGTGGGCCTGGGCCCGCTGCACGCACTTCATTACTCCGAGCCTGAGTCGGCGAGCCCGTACGCGCCGACGAGCCGCTATTTCCTCAATCCCCTTTACATCGATGTCGCGGCAACGCCTGAATATTCGGCGGATACTCCGGGGGCGGCGGCATTGCGCGCGCGCATGGGGTCGTCACCGCTCGCCGAAACGCTCGCAGCGCTGCGGGCCATGCCCCACGTCGCGTACGCGCGTGTGGCACGGGTCAAATGGTCGGCTCTGGAGGTCTGCTATGAAACCTTTCGCGCGGCGGGGTCGGCGCGGCGCGCTGCATTCCACGCCTTCGTCGAAGCCGGCGGTGCACGCCTTGAACGTTTCGCGCTCTATCAAGCGCTGAGCGAACGCTTCGCGCACCAAGACGGCAGTGCGCACGGATGGACACGCTGGCCGCACGCTTTTCAGGAACCCGACGGCGCGAGCGTGCGGGCCTTCGCTGCCAAGGCGCGCCGGCGCATCGACTACTTCAAATACCTGCAATGGGTGGCAAGCGATCAATTGGCGCAAGCCGCTGCCGAAGCCAAGATGCTTGCGATCGGACTCTATCTCGACATCGCCGTCGGCGTCGACGGCGACAGCGCCGATGTGTGGAGCGATCGCAGTGCTTACGTGCTCGACGAAACGGTGGGCGCCCCGCCCGATGCCCTCGGGCCGCTCGGACAGAACTGGGGCTTGGCGGCGCCCGATCCGCAAGCGATGCTCCGCGACGGAGGTGCGGCGTTTGCGGAGCTACTCGCTACCGGCATGGCGCACGCCGGAGCGCTCCGCCTCGACCACGCGATGGCGCTGCTACGCCTCTTTCGCATCCCGCGCGGGCAGGCGGCCACCCAAGGGGCTTACGTTGATTATCCGTTCGAAGCGTTGCTTGCGATCGCTGCATCGCAAAGCGAGCGCGCGCGATGTCTGATCGTCGGCGAAGACCTCGGTACCGTGCCCGACGGGTTTCGAGAACGCATGGAGCGCGCACGAATCTTATCCTATAGGCTGTTGCTCTTTGAACGCGACGCTGATCTCCGCTTCAAAATTCCGTCCGCATATCCACCGCTCGCGCTCGCCACGGCGACGACGCACGATCTTCCGACGCTTACGGGTTGGGCACTGGGTTGCGACTTGGAGACGCGCGAGCGCATCGGCCTCATGACGACCGAAGGTAAACGCCGCGCATGCGAGATACGCCGGGGCGAGGTGGCGCAGCTCTTGTGCGCTCTGCGTAGCCACGGGGATCTCGACGGCGCGACGTATGAAGTGCTTTACCGTTCGCTCGATGTGCCGGCCGGCGATGCATCGTTCTACGTACCGCTCGTGCGCGCAGCATATCGCTATCTCGCAGCGACTCCGGCACGGCTCGTGCTCGTGCAGCTCGACGATGCGCTCGGCGAACTCGCGCAGATCAATTTGCCGGGAACACACGGCGAGTACCCGAATTGGCGCCGCAAGAACGCGCTCGACCTCGCCGGCATCGCGGCCGATCCGCGCATGGCGGCCCTGGCCCGCGACGTTCGCGAACGCGTGAAGGGAGGATCCCCGACGTGAAAGCCCTCGTAATGGCCGGCGGCGAAGGATCGCGCCTTCGCCCGCTCACGTCGCGTACGCCGAAGCCCTTGGCTCCCGTCGCCAATAAGCCCGTGATGGAGCACATCCTCGATCTGCTCCGCCACCACGGCATCACGGACGTTATCGCGACCCTCCACTATCTGGCCGACGAAGTTGAGAGCTACTTCGGCGACGGCTCCGCATTCGGCGTTGCCCTATCGTACGTCGTCGAAGACACCCCGCTCGGAACGGCCGGCGCCGTCAAACTCGCGGCAGACCAGCTAGGCGATGAGCCGTTTCTCGTAATCTCGGGCGACGCGCTGACCGATCTCGATCTCCGAGCGCTCCTCGACGATCATTACCGCAGCGGTGCCGACGCGACGATCACCTTGCAACGGGTGGCGAACCCCCTCGAGTTCGGAGTCGTCATCTTGGACGACGAGCGGCGCATCACGCGGTTTCTCGAAAAGCCGTCGTGGGGTGAGATTTTCTCAGATACCATCAACACCGGCATTTACGTCATGAGTCCAAACGTGCTCGACTACATGCAGCGCGGCAAATCATACGATTTTTCGCGCGACATTTTTCCGCGGATGCTCCACGAAGGCAAATTGGTCTCCGGGTTCATCGGAAGCGACTATTGGACCGATATCGGAAACCTGCAGCAGTATCAACAGGCAAACTACGATGCACTTTCCGGGAAAGTGCGCATCACGATACCCGGTACGCAAAGCCGGCCCGGCGTTTGGGTTGGCGAAGGCTGCCGGATCGATCCGCAGGCGCACCTAAGGGCCCCCGTCGTGCTCGGCCGCAACGTGACGGTGGAAGCGGATGCGGTCGTCGGTCCCGATACCATCGTCGGCAGCAACACGATCGTTGCTCGCCACGCGTGCATCGAGCGCACCATCCTTTGGAACGACGGCTACGTCGGTGAGTCGACGACGGCGTCCGGCTGCACGGTGGCTGACCACAACATCATCAAGGATCATGTAACCGTAGGTGAAGGCGCCGTCGTCGGCAGCGGCTGCACCCTCGGTTCCGGAGCGATCGTACGTCCCAACCTGAAGCTCTGGCCCGACAAGTCGGTCAGCTCGGGATCGATCGTTTCGATGTCGCTGATCTACGGGATCAAATGGCCGGGTTCGTTGTTCGGCGCGATCGGCGTCAGCGGACTCGCCAACGTCGAGTTGACGCCCGAGTTCGCGCTCAAACTCGGACAGGCGCTCGGCTCGTCGCTGCGACCCGGAGAGACCGTGATGACGAGCCGCGACGCGCATCCTGCGGCGCGCGTGCTCAACCGTTGCGTGATCTCGGGCCTCTTATCGGTCGGCATCAACGTCGAGGATCTGCGCGCCCTGCCGTTGCCGCTGGCGCGCTATGCGACTCGAATGGGCGGTAGCGGCGGCGTGCACACTCGCGTCGACCCCGGCGACTCCAATGCCGTATTGATCGAAGTCATGGATGCAAGCGGCATCAACGTCGACAAATCGAGCGAACGAAAGATCGAAAACCTTTTCTTCCGCGAAGATTTTCGGCGCACGGGCATGGATGAAGTCGGGACGCTTTCGTTTCCGGCTCGCACGCTCGAATTGTATACGAGCGAGATGATTGCGGCGCTGCGTCCGCGTGCGCTGCCGCAGTCCCACTTCAAGGTCATCGTCGACTACGGCTATGGGAACGCGTCGCTCGTATTGCCTCGGGTGCTCGCGAACTTCGGCGTGGACATCGTCGCGCTCGACGCATACTACGATGAGGCGAAGGCGCGCACGTTTCGTACCGATCGTGAACGGTACATCGACCAGTTACGTACCGTCACGCTCACGCTCGGCGCCGACCTGGGAGTGCTCGTCGATCACGACGGTGAGTCCTTCGCGCTCGTCGACAATCAAGGCCGCGTCATCGCCGGCAACCGTCTACTCGCGCTCATCGCGCTGATGGTCTGCCGCGCACGGCCCGGCGCCACCATCGCCATGCCGATCACGACGCCGCACATCATCGAAGAGCTCGTCGCCTCGGTCGGCGGCAACGTCACGCGCACCAAGAGCGATCGGCGCTCGATGATGGCCCTCGCTGCATCCGAACGCAACAGCCTGGCCTACGGCAGCGGCTTCAAACAAGAGCCGATCTTCCCAGAGTTTCAGCCCGCCTTCGACGCGCTTTATGCGATCGTCAAAGTTCTCGAATTGCTTGCCGCCGAAGGACGGCGGCTACACGAACTCAACGATATGCTGCCCACGTGGTATTTCCGGCACCGCGTCATCGCCTGCCCGTGGGAACGTAAAGGCGAAGTGATGCGCTCGGTGCTCGACGAGTACCAAGGAGCCGATGTCGAGCTCTTCGACGGCGTCCGTATCGCGGTCAACGGCGGCTGGTTCCTCGTCTTGCCCGACGCCTCCGACCCTTCGGTAAACGTCTACGCTGAAGGCCGCACGAACGGCGAAGCCGACCACCTCATCGGCGAAATCTCACAGCGAATTGAAACGCTCGTCGAGACCTAGAGCGAGAGAATGCGTTTTTCCTCAGCACCTGGAAAGTGGCCGCCCATCATGGCAGCTCGTCCCGAATCGTGTCAGGTATTCCCGATTGCAGCTAGCGCGCGCCCTTGGACGTCTTGGCAGCCCGGCGATGCATTCGTAAGATTTCGAGCGGCGGACGCGATCAGCGGTAACGCGACGGCGACGGCAACAGTGAAGCCGGCGACTACCGAGTGCAATCTCATGGACGTAATCCTCCTGATGAGGTCCCGTACCCGCTTGAGCGTGGCCTTCATCAGCGCGCGCCGTTCGGCGGCTATTCCGCATCCAACACCGCTACATTTTCTTCGTGTTGACATCACACCGCCGTTGGAACGCGCATCGGACATCGCTTGGGGCGCAAGCCATGGACGCATAACCAAAGCTTGCGCGCGATACGAGACGGCGTGATAGGATGGCGTGAGATGTCGCTGCACGAAATCGTCCTCCCGGAGACCGAACCGGAAACCGAATGGGTGCGCGGCCGCGCGCTCCAAAAAATGAGCTCGACGTATTCGCATGCGAGCCTGCAAGCGCTGATCGCGAGCACACTTCTGGAGTGGCTCGAGCGGGAACCGCGCGGCCGGGTCGGAACGGAATGGCGTTTTCGCGTGACGCCGCCGAGGGAAGCGACGCGTCCGCTCGTTCCCGACGTCGCGTATCTCGCCTTTGACGTTCTGAGCGCCGACGCACGGCGCGAGGACGTCGAGGTTCCGCTTGCCGCGCCGACCGTCGCGTTCGAGATATTGTCGCCGGACGACCGACGGCCCGATGTCGACGATAAGATTCGTATCTATCTTGCAGCCGGCAGCGATGCCGTCATGGTCGTGGACCCGCAGCGCAAGCAAATCGAGGTTCACGCCGCGGGCCGGCAGGCCGTCGTAGTACCGGGCGAAAAACTGACGCTCGCCGCGTTACCGGGATTCGTTATCGATGTACGATCGCTCTTCGGACGCGCGGGGCTCTAAAGAAGTCGAGCCGCCGCCCCTTTAACTTTAACCATCGTCTCGCACGGTAATCCATCGGCGTTTCGTCGCGCGCGTGTCGAAGCCGCGGCCATGATGAGGTTCTACGGAGCCCTTTTTATCATGGTCTCCCTGATGTTTGCGGCGGCCGCGCCGGTGCTCGCTGCCGACGCTTCGCTCGGCGTATCGCTTGCGCCGTTATTGGGAAGGCACGTCGAAAGCGGACTACGCGCAGCGTTGCCGCCGCTGCCGATTCCGATTCTGCACGTACGTGGACGGGTCGGCGCAGCGGAACTGTACGTCGAAGGTCTACCGGACTCGCCCAGCATTGATGAGGTCGACGGCCCGGTACGGCTCTCCACGCACATCGCGTTCTTCGACGCGGTCGTCCGCGGTTATCTGCCCGGAGATCGCGTGAACCTCGGCATCGGCGAGCTCATTTACAATCAAGCGACGCGCTACGATATCGAGCTGGGATCTCGCATACGGCCTCTCAGCGCGGTCAACACGTCACGCGTCGTCGGGGCTCGTTACGAGCTCGGTTTCGGACTTACTCGCAACCCGGACGCCGTCCGGTTCCTCATCGATCTCGAGCCGGCGATGCACGGCATTATCAACTTCGGTTCACCGTTCCGTTTCGAACGCACGCGCGCACGCGGCGAAACGGGCGCACAAGTCGAGATGCAAGTGCGTGGGCGCACGATTCGCGGACCAGTCGAGTTCGGTTACGGCCTGCGTTACATCAACTACGCGACGAGGTTCGATTCCGGCGGGGCGCTCGCCGACCGCAACACCGGGTTTCTGCCGTACATAACGGCCGCGTATCACATCGGCCGCTGAACTCGGGCAACGCCGCGGCGCGGCGGAAGCGAAAAGCTAAGTGCTTGCGGCAACCGGCGAGAGACCGGCGGCAGTAAAGAGGTCCGTCAGGTGATCTTCGCCGCCGAGAAGGGTCGCAAGCGCTTGGAGCCGCTGCAGAGCACTCGCTTCCTCACGGCGCATCGCCGGGACTTCGTCTTGCTCGCCGCTGGGAAGTGTCGCAATCGTTGCATCATCGAGCCGAGCCTGCGCCCATTCGTGCGCGTCGAGAAGCATGACGTAGAACGCCTCTTCGGCGCTCGTCTCGCGCCAGTCTCGCGCGTCGCTTACGATCGGAAAGGTGATGCGGTTGCCCGCTGCTTCGGCGATTAGCTCGAAGGCGCGGGGCGATTTGCGAAGTGTTATTCCCAGGCGCCCGGCTGCGGCGGCCACCGCTCCGGCGCGTGCAATAAAGGTCGTGCGTTCGGACGATTCCAACGTTCCTCCGGTTGGGCGGCTGCAGCGCCGATCCGAAGGTTCATCGGCAGATTCAGGCGCGGGCTTGAGAACCGGGACGCCCGGACGCGTACTCGACTTTGTGCGCGAGCGTTTCCAGGACGTTTTGCCAAACGTAACGGGTAGCCGTCGCACGGCCGGCCCGGCGCATACGCTCCCGCAGTGCCGGGTCGTCGTACGCATCGCGGAGATACTGCGCGAGTTCCTGGCCGTCATCGGTATCGCAGACGATCGCATTGACGAAGGGTTCGGCGTACTCTTCTCCCGTCGCTCCGCACACGGCGATCCCGCCCGCGGCCATGACCTCGAGCCCGACCAAACCGAACGGCTCCTTGCCGCTATTGGCAAGCACGGCATCGCAGGCGGCATAGAGAGCGAAGAGCGTCGTCTCGGGCAGGAACGCATCGAAGTGTACGATCTCGGCCTCGCTCGACGCGATCGCATCCGCCACCGCGCCGGCATCTTCTCCGTCGGCTTCGATCGCGGCCACTTGCAGCCCGCGCTCGCGCGCGCGCGCAAAGACGACATCGCCGTACGGCTCTTTACCACCGCGCACGATAAGTTGCGGCGCCAGTCCCGCGGCACGCAGTTCAGCGACGGCATCGATCGCCTGCAGCCAGTTTTTGTCAGGGTCGAAGCGTCCGACTTTGACCAGCGCCGGACGACCACGCAGCGCCTTCCTAAAGGCGGCGACTTCGTCGGGCGAAGGGCCCGTCAGCAACTCTGCATGAATGCCGTTGGGCACGACGAGCGCGGGTACGCCGTGGGCCGCAAGCTCGAACTTCATGTACTTGCTGACGGTAACGATCGTCGCGGCGCGTTGCAGTAAGGCCCAATCGATACGCTCGAAACCGTACGTGTTGTTGGCGTTCCACAGGATCGTCGCGGCAGATCGCAGGTTTCTCGAGCGCAAAAGCGCGTCGAGCGCGATCGCCGCGCGTACCGTTTGCCATTCCTCGGCGATCACGAGCACGCGCTCACCACGGGCAGCGGCGGGCGCAATCATCGACTCAACGACGAAGCGCGGCACGCTCCCGGAATAATCGTGCACTTTTTCGAATTCGCCGTCGTAGACGTCGCGCGGATGATACCGAGAGATCCATTGGCACCAGCGTCGCAGGGTAACGTTGCGCGCGAAGGCTTCGACGGGCGGCAGCGCCGGATCGCCGACGAAAAATAAGGTCGTGTCGAGGCCCGCCTCGCCAAGCGCGCGCGCAAACGACGTCTCGCGGGTGCCCAAGCCGCCGACCGCCGCATAGCGATCCGGCCCTTCGAATGAAAACAGCGCGGCGGAGGAATGACCGGCGAGCATACTCGGACGCTCTACCGGACGCAAGAAACGCGACCCTTTAGAAGCCTAGCAGGGCGTCGGACTTTGTCCGACGCCCGACACGGTTCCCGAGCGCAGCGCAGGGGACCGAGATGGGCGGCTTGCGCCGATTCGGCTGGAATCGTACGAGCGCCGCAAAAACGCGATGGATTCGGTGAAACCGAATCCTCTAGCGCGCGCCGATCACCGCGAGCACCGCGCTCGCATTATCGTAGTCCTGATCGGGAAGATCCTTGAGGCGGTCGATGAGCGCCGGTTGCGCACCGTTCATCTGCGCCATCTCCACGATGTCATCACGGCTCGCGGGAAAGTCGACGCCGCGCAGCGCTTCGGGAAGCTGTGCAAGAAACGTCTCCGGCATCCGGCTTTCGAACATACGATGATCTTCTCACCCAAATGCCGCCGTCCAAACTGACGCGAGCATGGTTGGTACCTCCCCGCCTGCGGTACAAAGCCCCATGAGAAAACGCATTTTCGCGCTAATGACCGGCTTTGGGCTGCTCGCCTTCGCGCTCGTCGCTAACGCAGCCCCGTCGCCCGTTCGGGGCGGCGCCCCGGTTCAGCCGGTACCTTCCCCCTCGCCGAGTGCTTCAGCCCTGCCGAGCACGGTGCCGACGACGCTACCGAGCGGCGCGCCGAACCCGACGTTTAGCCCCGTCGCGACTCCTCGTCCCTAGAGGATTCGGTTTCACCGAATCCGTCGTGTTTGCGGCGCTCGTACGATTCGACGCAGCCGAATCGGCGCAAGCCGCCCGGCGGTCTCATGCGCTCTTGAGCTGGCGCAACACATACTGAAGGATGCCGCCGTGGCGGAAATAATCGGCTTCGTCGGGCGTGTCGATGCGGACCCGAACCTCGAAGGTTTCGGCTCGAACGGCGTCGGCGCCGCGCGTCGCCTTTACGCGTAGCATGCTACGCGGCGCGATGCGCTCTCCGAATCCCTCGACATCGAAGATCTCCTCGCCGGTCAGTCCCAGAGACTCGGGACTCTGGCCAGGCAGAAATTCGAGCGGCAAAATGCCCATGCCGATCAGATTGCTACGATGGATGCGCTCGAACGATTCCGCCAGGACGGCGCGTACGCCGAGCAGCATCGGGCCTTTCGCCGCCCAGTCCCGTGATGAGCCGGATCCATACTCTTTGCCGCCGATCACGATCACCGGCGTGTCGTCGCGTTTGTAACGCATCGCCGCCCCGAAGATCGACATCAGCGTTCCGTCCGGTAAGTAGCGGGTCACGCCGCCCTCCACGCCGGGAACGAGCGCATTGCGCAAGCGTACGTTCGCGAAGGTCCCGCGCACCATCACCTCGTGGTTGCCGCGTCGTGCGCCGTAGGAGTTAAAGTCGGCCGGTTCGATGGCACGCTCGAGGAGATAGGCGGCCGCCGGACTGTTTTTGGCAATGGCGCCGGCCGGCGAAATGTGATCGGTCGTCACGCTGTCGCCGAGCAGCGCGAGGACCCGAGCGCCGCGGATGTCGCCCGGCGGCTGCGGTTCGGGCGGCATACCTTCGAAATATGGCGGCTTCTTGACGTACTCGCTCCCCGGGTCCCACGCATAGCGTTCGCTACTCGCGACCTCGAGCGAACGCCAGTTGTCTTCTCCCGTAAAAACGTCGGCGTAGCGCGCGCGAAAGGCCGCTTCGCTGACGCAAGCAGCGATCGTCGCATCGACTTCCGCGCTCGTTGGCCACAGGTCGCGCAACATCACGGGTTCCCCGGCCCGATCCAACCCGAGCGGTTCGTTCACGAGATCGACGTCCATCCGCCCCGCGAGCGCATAGGCGACGACCAGTGGCGGCGAAGCGAGATAGTTGGCCCGCACCTGAGGATGAATGCGGCCTTCGAAGTTCCGGTTTCCCGAGAGCACCGCAGCGACGATCATATCGTGCTCGGCGACCTGCTGCGCTACGTCTTCGGGAAGCGGACCGCTGTTGCCGATGCACGTCGTGCAGCCGTAGCCCACGAGGTTGAAGCCCAGCGCGTCGAGGTACGGCTGAAGTCCTGCTTTGGTGAGATAATCGGTTACGACTTTGGAGCCGGGCGCAAGGCTCGTCTTCACCCACGGCTTGCGGGTCAGACCCCGTTCGAAGGCTTTCTTCGCGACGAGCCCAGCGCCGATCATGACCGCCGGATTGGACGTGTTCGTGCACGACGTAATCGCCGCGATCACAACCGCGCCGTCCGAGAGTTCGGTCTCGGAGCGCGCTGCGACCGCGGTACCACCGCCGCCTTCGCCTTCGAGCGCCGCGACCGCTTCGTCACCGGAGGACTGCTCGTGGCCCGTTCGCGTCCGGGAGTGGTGCCATTGATTGAGGAGTGAAGCGAAGCTGCGCTTCACGTCGGAGAGGGCAACACGGTCCTGCGGGCGCCGCGGACCAGCCAGATTCGGAACGACCGTCGCGAGGTCGAGTTCGACGACGTCGGTGAAGAGCGGGTCGAGCGAATCGTCGCTGCGGAACAGCCCCTGCGCGCGCGCGTACGCTTCCACGAGCGCAATGTGTTCGGGGCGGCGTCCCGTTAATTCGAGATACGTCAGCGTTTGGTGGTCGATCGGGAAAATCGCAACGGTCGACCCGTACTCCGGCGACATGTTGCCGATCGTCACGCGGTCCGCGACGCTCAAGTTGGAGAGCCCGACGCCGAAAAACTCGACGAACTTTCCGACGACGCCTTTCTTGCGCAGCATCTCCGTGATCGTGAGCACGAGATCGGTCGACGTCACGCCCTCCGAAAGCTTTCCCGCAATTCGAACGCCGACGACGTCGGGAACGAGCATCGTAACGGGTTGACCGAGCATCGCCGCCTCGGCTTCGATGCCGCCGACGCCCCAGGCGAGCACACCGAGCCCGTTAGCCATCGTCGTATGCGAGTCGGTGCCGACGACCGTATCAGGATACGCGAGCGCCGTGCCGGCGTCGTCGGCAAGCAGACCGGCGCCGCCGGCGCCGAAGACGACCCGCGAGAGAAACTCGATGTTGACTTGGTGCACGATGCCCGTATCGGGCGGCACCGCGCGAAAATTGTCGAGTGCGACTTGGCCCCACTTGAGGAACGCATAACGCTCGCGATTGCGTTCGAATTCCAGCTTCGCATTTTCGGCGAACGACGTTTCGGTGCCGAAGCGATCGACCTGCACCGAATGATCGATCACGAGTTCCACCGGCTGCAGCGGATTGATGCGCTTGGGATCGCCGCCGAGTGCCGCCATCGCGTCGCGCATCGCGGCCAGATCGACGACGCACGGAACCCCGGTGAAGTCCTGCAGTAGCACGCGCGCGGGGCGGTACGCGATCTCGGTCGCAATGCCGCCCGCCGGTGACCACCGCGCGAGCGCCGCGATGTGATCCTTCGTGACGCTACGGCCATCTTCGTGACGAACGAGGTTTTCAAGGAGAATCTTCAGACTAAACGGGAGTCGCGAGACGTTTTCGAAGCCGGCACGTTGGAGTGCGCCCAGATCGAAGATTGTGTACGAGCGCTCGTCCACCGCAAGCGTCGTGCGTGCTCCGAAACTGTCGGCGTGATCACCCATCATGCGGTAGCGCTTCGCTACGGCGTACGCGCGCCCCCGGTCGATTGCATGCCGTAACCTGGAACGCGCGCTATACGCGGCGTCCCGCTGCTCGTACCCGTTATCGACAGCGCGATCTCGCCGCAGAAGAGCGCGAAGAGGGGCTGCGCGATCAATCGCTCACGCCAGTCGCTTACGTCGAGCGCACGCGCAACTTCGTCTATCGTCGAAGGCGACTCACGCGCAACGCGCTCGAGCGCGCTGCGCGTTACGAGCAGCGCCGGAGGCAAGTCGTTCTCGGTCGCGATGGCGTTAACGAGCACGGCGAGGCATGCGACGATCGCTTCTCGATCGGCGCTTCCCGTACGCGGCGGTTTGTGCGGCAACTGCGCATCATCGAGCGCGAGACCCTCCGCAACGGCAGCGACGATTCGGTCCCCGAAGGCCTTGCGCGCGCCGGCTTCGAGCCGGCGCAACTGCGAGAGATCATCGCGCTTCTTCGGACGCAAGGCAACGACCGCCGACATCACATCATCGGGAATGATGTATTTGAGCGGCACGTTACGTTCGCGTGCAAGAGCGTCGCGCAGCAACGCGAGTTCACGCAGCAGGCCGAGTTCGCGCCGGTTCATGCGCATCGCGCCCGGAATGCGAAGGTAGAGCCGCTCGGGATCGGTGCGATAACGCTCGAGATCGACGAGCGGCTTAGCATCGGCGTCGAACCAATCGTACCGGCCCGTGGCTCGAAGGCGTTCCGTCAGCCGATCCTGCAGTGCAAAGAGAAAGCGGACGTCGTCGACGAGATACTCGATCTGCCCGGGCGTCAACGGCCGCGCGCCCCAATCGCTCACCGTATGCGACTTGCGCAGGCGGATGCCGGCGATGTCGTGCACGAGATCTCCGAGCGAGATCGACATGCCGTAACCGCAAAACGCCGCGGCTAACTGCGTATCGAAGGCTGCCGAAGGCAGTCGACCGAACCGGTCGGCAAAAATTTTCAGATCGCTCTGTAAGGCATGGCCGACGACGACCTTGGGCGCGAGAGCCTCCGCAAGCGGCTGTAAATCGGCGATTTCCAACGCGTCGATGAGCGCCACCTCATCGGCGACGACCAGCTGGACGACCATCAAACGGGCCGCGTACGAACGTTCGTTGTGGAATTCGGTATCGAGCGCTACGCGGTCGACGCCATCGATGCGTTCGCACAATGCCGAGAGCGTGGCCGCGTCTTCGACGAGCGTGACGTTCACGGGCGGCCCTCCTTGTGCCGCGGGTGATGGAAGAAATCGTGAAAGCCCTTGGGCATGCGCATGTGCATGTGGACGTGCGGCGCATGGGCTTCGTAGTAGGCATGAACGCTCGCGGACACGCGGTCACCAAAAATGGCAAGTAGTGTGCAAAACGGGATCGCGATGGCACACATCGTCCAAACGTGTACGAAGATCGGGACCCGCACCGCTGCCGCGATCTGGGTTGCAAGCGTTCCTCCGAACCCCGGAATCACGCGCAAGGTCAACAAAAAAGGCGGTGAACCCACGCGAAAGCGGCGCACCCATGTGGGTAAGCGCCCAATGTTCTTTTCGAGTTCCAAGAGGTGCGACGTGCGGCGCGCGAGCGCGTAACCCGCGAAGGCGGCGAGTATGAGTCCGATTGCATTAACGATCGAGCCCTTTATCGGCCCGAAGATCACGCCGTTCATGACCGCAAGCGCATCGGTAACCGAGAACGGGGCCGCGGCGACGATTGCAAAAAGCAAGATCGCAAGCGGATAGGCGCCGATTCCGATCGAGGATAGGAACGCTTCGACCCCCGTCTTGTACTTAATGACGAACGCCGCGGCCGCAAACGCCGCTAGGAACACCGCAGCGGCCTCTAAGCGACGCAAAGAGGCTTTCGTCACCGCAGAATGCTCACGCGCAAAACTACGTGACCGGTCCCAGCCGGTCCCGCCCGACGCTTCCTAGTGAACGGTTATAACGTTGGCGTTGAGCGATCCGTCGGATTGAGCGACACCGCTCACGTCGACGTGCTGACCGGTCGTGAGCGTTTCTCCACGCGGATCGATGATCGTCCCTTGATGGAGGTGGACGTCGCGGTACGAACCGGCGCTGGTCTGAATCTGAAGTTCGAAGCGTTTGAAATACGAAACGCGCCCGGACGTCGTATTCCCCAGACTCGAAATCGCTCGATTTACTGCCCCCGTGAGTAAGTCGATCGCGGCCCGTGTATACGGATCGACGTGCGTGGTCGGAGGCAAGCTCGGCAGGTTCACGGGGGTCGGCGAAGGAGCGGGGGTCGTCACGGCGGGCGTTGCCGTCGAAACGGGCGTCGGTGCGGGCACAGGTGTCGCTTGTTGCGCCAAACCGCCGGCAGCACTTGACATAAACAGGGCCGCCGCTGCGCAAGCGACGAAACGCGCGCTCATACGTGCACAACGCTGCTCCGGCACCCGAAGTTCCCCGTCCGGCGGCAACGGTGATGCTCGTGCGGGACGGGCAACAGGGTCTGGCCGTTTATCTGACGCGTCGCAGCAACAGCAGCCGTTTCATGCCGGGTGCATACGTTTTTCCCGGCGGCGCCGTCGAGGCGGGCGATGCGGAGCAGGCAATGCTCGCGCGCCTGCACGGAACTGCGGGCAATGCGCCGGCGCCGGTCGTTGTCGCAGCGCTCCGTGAACTGCTCGAAGAAGCGGGCATTTTGTTCGTGGTACGCCAACCACAAGAATCGCGTACCGCGGTTGACGAGCGCCTCGCGAGTACCCTGCGTGCGCGCATGAGCGCGAAGGTTCCGTTTGCAACCTTACTCACGGAGCACGAACTCGCGCTCGACGCAACGCAGCTCGCTCATTATTCGAATTGGATCACGCCGCCGTCACAAAAGATCCGTTTCGACACGCACTTCTTTCTCGCACGTGCACCCGACGATCAAGTCCCTTCGGCCGACGCTGTCGAGGTTCACGACGGAACGTGGTTTTCGCCGGCCGACGCCCTGCGGCGCGCAGAACGCGGCGACTTGAGCATCATTTTTCCGACGCGGAAGCACCTCGAACGTCTGGCTCGCTTCGATCGCGTCGAGCCGCTGCTCGCGCACGCACGCGAACGCCGCATCGTGATCACGCGCCCGTTTGAAGGTGCGGCCGGCGACATAGGACTGACCGGCGAGGACGACGCGTGGTAGGCGAACGCGTCGTTCGGCTGACCGCCGATAACCCGTCGCCGATGACGCTGGACGGGACGAACTCGTATCTCATTTTTGGCCGCACGAGCGCGCTCGTCATCGATCCGGGCCCCCTCGACGAGCATCACCTCGACGCACTCGTCGCTGCCGCGAAAACGCGCGGCGTCCCGATTCACGGTATCGCCGTAACGCACGGGCATCCCGACCACGCGCCCGGCGCAGCTTCGCTGCGCGCGCGAACCGGTGCGCCGGTGTACGCCCACGGCAAGGCCCGTTTTTCGCATGACGTTACCCTCGGCGACGGCGATACGATTGACCGCACTGACGTGCAACTGCGCGCGTTCGATACGCCCGGGCATGCGGACGATCATCTCGTTTTCTGGTTGCCCGATGATGGCGCGTTATTCACCGGCGACGTCGTCGTCGGACGCGGCACGGTGGTCATTGCGCCGCCACGCGGCGACATGCGGGCGTATCTTAGGACCTTGCGTCGACTGCGTGACGACTTCCCGGACGCGCGCGTAATCTACGGCGGACACGGCGAACCGGCCACAGCGCCGCGCGATAAGCTCGACGAGTATATCGCACATCGCATCGAGCGCGAACGCCAACTGCTGGCGGTGCTGGCGGCGGGCGAACGCACGATACCCGAGCTCGTTGCTACCGTCTATCACGACGTATCGCGCATCGTGTGGCCCGCGGCCGCGCGACAAGTTCTCGCCTACTTGATCGCGCTCGAACGCGAGCACCAAGTTCGCGCGCGCACGCTCGAGCGCGAACTCACGCAAGAGGAGCGCGCCATCCTCAACCCGGACCTCTCCGCAATGGTCGACCCGCAAAGCGCGGCCGTCGCCGCCGCCGAACTCGGTTACGATGACGCTGTCGACCGCATCCAGGTCTACCGCCGAACATAAGACTCACTCGGAAACGGAAACAAGGCTCGGCACGCGATGCACGATCACCTCGAACGTGAACTCAAGCTCGACGCGCCGGCGGACTTTTCGCTCGCGCGCCTTCCCGAGCAACTCGACGGGTACATTGCCTCAGCCCCGCGGCTGCAGCGATTGCACACCTTCTACTACGACACGCGCGATCGACGCTTGTCGCGCTGGGGTTGCAGCCTTCGTTATCGCTTCGGCGAAGGCTGGACGTTGAAGCTGTCGGTCCCCAGTGGCGGCAGCGGCCTCGCCCGCGTCGAGCACGTTTTCCCTGGTGACGCGCAAACGGTGCCCGCTGCGGCACTGGATCTCGCGACGCCCTATGTGCGCGGCGAACCGGTTGCGCACGTCGCAGAACTGCGCACCGTGCGCGCAAGTCGCGACGTTCGGAGCGCAAACGATAACGCACTTGCCCAGATCGTCGAGGACGACGTGCGAGTCGTGACGGGACGGCAGGTCAGCGACCGCTTTCGCCAAGTCGAAATCGAACTCGCCGACGGTGCCGGCGATAGCGTCCTCGATGCTCTCGCGGCGATGTTACGCAAGCGTGGTGCCGGACGCCCAAACCCGATCCCCAAGGACGTGCGGGCGCTCGGGCGCGATCCAAGCGATGTTGCCATTCCTCGGCCGCAACTCGACCGCGGTGCGAGCATCCTCGATGTCGCAAAAGCGTCGTTCTCGCACGCGGTCGAGCGCATCGTCCGCAACGATGCCGCGATCCGGCTTCGGCACGATTCCGAAGCGGTGCACAAGGCGCGAACCTCGGTGCGGCGCTTGCGCTCCGTGCTGCGCACTTTTGAGCCGGCGTTCGAGACGGCGTACGCGCGCGCTCGGCGCGCGCTTGCGGTGGCTTGGCGATGCCTTGGGCGATGCGCGCGACGCCAACGTGCTGCTGGCGCGTATCGGCTGCGACGCGCGGGCGCTCCCTCCGGACGATGCGAAGTGGACGCCGGAAGACCAAATCGTTCCGGCTCGCGCGCGAGGCTGCCTACGAACGCCTCGTACACGCGATGCGACAACCCCAGTACGTCGAGTTGCTCGACGCCCTCATCGTCGCTGCAGAGCGACCCCCCGTAGGGAAAAATGCGAGCGAGCGCGCCAGCGACATCGGACCGTCACTCTTAGATGGCGCTTTTCGTCGCATGCGCAAGCGGGTCCGCAAGCGCAGCCGCCCCCCGAGCGATGCGGAACTTCACCGGATCCGCATCAAAGCGAAGTACGTGCGCTATGCAGCCGAAGCGCTGGCTCCCGTGCTCGGCCATCGCTCGACGTCGCTTGCGAAGGCCGTTGAGCGCTTGCAGACGGTTCTGGGTGACCAACACGATGCGACGATTGCCGCGAGTCGCTTAGCCGAACCGACCGGAGGCGGCCGCAGCGGATTCGTAGCCGGCGAACTGGCGCAACGCGAACGCGATGCTGCCGATGGGCGGTTCGCATGGCGCAAAGCCTGGCGCGATGTCAAGTGTCGCCGGAAAGCATTGCGACCATGAGCCGAATTCGTGCGCATCCGCGGATTCGTGCCATCTGCCGAACCGTTACGCGATCGCGAGCACGACCTTGCCGAACTGCTTGCCGTCAAGGACTCGCTGAGCCGCCGCCGCTGCCTCCGACATTGGAAAGCTTCGGTCGATCACCGGCCGCAAACCACCATCGAGGAGCGCGAGCATTGCGGCGAAGTCTTCGGGGCTTCCCATCGACGTGCCGAGCACGTCGAGATGCTTCCAGAAAACCGCGAAGGGCCGAATCGTCGCGTCGCCGCGCGTTCCGCCGTAGGTAACGACGCGCGCTCCGGGGCGCGCGATCTCGAGGCACCGCGCGAACGTCTCGCCGCCGGTTCCATCGACGATGAGCGTCGGGCCGCCGTCTCCCGCGGCTTTGCGGACCGTCTTGTACCAGTCCGGATCCGCGTTGTAATCGATTGCGATGTCGGCCCCGAGCGCCTTTGCACGTTCGATTTTTTCCGCACTGCCCGACGTGACGATCGTACGGGCACCGACGTGCTTGGCGTACAACAGCACGAACGTCTGGACGCCGCCCGCGACGCCCGGAATGAAGACGACGTCGTCCTTGGTGATGCGTCCGCGCGTGAAGACCGCGCGATACGCCGTCAAACCCGCAAGTCCTATCGCTGCCGCTTCATCCCACGATAGCGCTTCCGGTTTGGGATAGACGTTCCGCGCCGGGACGGCTACGTACTCCGCGAACGTGCCGTCCGCCGGCATGCCGAGAATGCTCCCGCCGACCTTGGGAACGCGTTCGTCCGGCTGCCAGCCGAGATCCGGATCGATGACGACCGCAGTCCCGACCGCGGGCCCGGCGACGCCCTCCCCGAGGGCAGCGACCGTTCCCGCGCCGTCGCTCCCGAGCGTCCTCGGCAAGGTGATACCGGGATACAGGTTCTGCGTGATATAGACGTCGCGCCGGTTGAACGCCGCGCGCTGTATTTGGACTAAAACCTCGCCTGGCGCGGGTCGCGGCCTATCGATCTTCTCGACGTGTAAATTCTGCGGACCGCCGAGTTCATTGAGGCGTACGGCTTTCATGCCTCTGCGATACCCGCGTCGACGTACGACCACGACGGTAGGCCGCCTCGGGCCGCGCAGACAAGCTGAGCGGCATGGCGGATTCTAAATCGCTGAGCAAGGCGCTCGATCTCGGCGGCATCGTGCGCATGAGCCGGTTCGCGCTCGGCAAGCGGGTGCGAGCGCGCGGGGTGCCGGCGATTCTGATGGGCGCCGCCACGATTGTCTTGGCCGCATCGGCGGGACGGGCGCTCGAGCGGATGGTCACGGTCGTGCCGGACACCGTGCGAGAAGCGCGCCAACTCTGGCTCGCGGTGCGCGGCCGGCGACTGCCCGAACTGCCGCAGTAGAAAGGTGCGCGCCGAGTCGCCGCGCAGAGCCCGAGAGCCCCGAGTGGCGGGGGCTCCGAATTCCCGGCTCGAACGGCGCCCGGCGATGATCCGCAATGATGCCATGACCGCGCTGATTCGCCGCACCCTGCCCGACGCCCAAGTGCAAATCCAGGACCTGACCGGCACCATGGACCACTTCAACGTGTTCGTACGCTCGGGAGCGTTTGTAGGCGTCTCCCTGATGGACCGCCATCGCATAGTCGAAGCAGCGCTCGCCGATGCCCGCGCCGACGGCCGGATCCACGCCATGTCCATTCGCACCGAAACTCTGGAGTAGCCCATGTCGACCGACACCCTTCGTCAAGAGATCGAGCAGGAGCTCGCCGACAACAAGATTCTCGTGTACGGCAAAGGCACCAAAGACGTGCCGCGCTGCGGTTTTACGTTAGAAACGATCCAATTCTTCAACCGCGCCGGCTACCCGTTCGCCGTCGTCGACGTGCTGGAAAACATGCCCAAGCGTGAGGCGCTCTCGCAGATGACGAACTGGCCGACGTTACCGAAGGTCTTCATCGGCGGCAAGTTCTACGGTGATACCGACATTCTCGCGCCGATGGCACAAAACGGTGAACTGCGCACGCTGCTTGCAGAAACATTCCCCGATCGTGCGGAGCCGACGCCCGTCATCAATCTCCGCTGAACGCATACTGGCTCTTCAAGAGCGAGCCTGAGTCGTACGGCTTCGACCGTCTGGAGCGTGAACGCCGCACCGAATGGAGCGGCGTTCGCAATTTCCAGGCGCGCAATCACATGAAAGCAATGCGGATCGGCGATCTCGGCTTCTTCTATCACAGTAGTACGAAGATACCGGGAATTGCGGGCATCGTACGGGTCGTGCGCGAGGCGTATCCCGATTTTACGGCGTGTGACCCACAGAGCCCGTACTACGACGGACGGGCGACGGAAGCGAAACCGATCTGGGAGATGGTCGACGTGGCGTTCGAGCGCGCGTTGCCGCGCTTCCTCTCGCTCGCCGAACTCCGTGCCAGCCCGCACCTCGCGCCGACGATGCTCTTGCTGCGCAAGGGGTCCCGGCTTTCGGTGCAACCGGTGCACGCTCGCGAATGGGAGATCATCCTGAGGATGTCCGAAAGACCTCCCGCTTGATGTCGGTCGCTTTCGAGCCGCCGGACGCGGGCTGGGAACAACGCGTGCGCGCCGACCTGGCTCGGCAGGGCGCATTCGCGTTGATCGGCGCGCGGATCACCGAACTCGAACCGGGTCGCTGCGCCGTTGCCGCGCCGTTCCGGCCAGAACTCAGTCAACAGCACGGCTATTTCCACGCGGGCGTCACGAGTACGCTGGCCGACGTCGCCGGCGGCTGCGCCGCCGCAACACTTTTCGACGCGGACCACGACGTGCTTTCCGTCGAATTCAAAATAAACTTGATCGCGCCGGCCCACGGTGAAACGCTCATCGCCGACGCGCGGGTCGTGCGTAGCGGCCGCACCTTGACCGTTTGCACGATCGACGTCTTCGTCGAACGAAACGGCGTACGTACCGCGTGCGCGCTTATGCAGCAAACGCTGATCCGCATCGCCGCCGCGGGTTAAAGCGTTCCGCTTCGCGCTTCGCCGCCTATAGTCGCCTGCGCCGCCTCGAGCAGCACCGTCTGCGCGCAGTACGGGGCCTCGCCGTTCGGCGGCAGGCGGCGTACGTAGGTACCGTCGGAGCGTAACCAGCGCGTCTTACAGTTGTCTTCGGCGTAGACGTCGAGAATTTGCGCGACGATGTCTTCTCGTAACGCCGGATCGAGCACCGGCACGATCGTTTCCACGCGCCGGTCGAGGTTGCGCCCCATCCAGTCGGCGCTTCCGATGAACACCTCGCGGTGCCCGGCGTTCGCGAAGCAAAAGATGCGCGAATGCTCCAAGAAGCGTCCGACGATGCTGCGAACGCGGATCGTTTCGCTGACGCCGCGCACTCCGGGCCGTAGCTCACACATGCCCCGCACGAAAAGGTCGATCGGTACGCCCGCCTGCGAGGCTCGATACAGCGCGCGCACGATCCCTCCGTCACTGAGCGCATTGAGTTTCGCTACGATGCCGCTGGGCCGGCCGCTAAGCGCGTGTTCGGTCTCGCGCTCGATGAGCTCAAGGAACCCGGAACGCAACGTGGTCGGCGCGACGAGCAGTTCTTCGTAGCGCGTCGCCTTCGAGAAGCCGGTCAAACGGTTGAAGAGATGCGTCACGTCGCGCCCGAGGTCGGGGCGGCACGTGAAGAGCGACAAGTCCGTATAGATGCGCGCCGTCTTGTCGTTGTAGTTGCCCGTGCCGAAGTGCATGTAGCGGCGAATGCCGTCGGGTTCATTGCGCACGACCAGGGTAACTTTGGCGTGGACTTTGAGTCCCGGGAACCCGTAGACGACGTGCGCGCCGACTCGTTCGAGGGTTCGCGCCCACGCGATGTTGTTCTCTTCATCGAAGCGCGCCTTGAGTTCGATCAGCGCGGCGACCTGTGTGCCGCTTTCCGCGGCTTCGATCAGCGCGCCGATGACGGGCGAGTTTCCGGACGTACGGTACAATGTCTGTTTGATCGCGAGCACGCTCGGGTCGCTGGCTGCCGCCTGCACGAACTGTACGACCGGGTCGAACGAGTCGAACGGATGATGCAAGAGCAAATCGCCTTCGCGGATCGCCGCGAAGATATCGGGCTCACCGACCAGACGCTTGGGTATCGCAGGCGTGAAGGGCGGATCGTGCAGATCGGGACGGTCTAAATTCGCGATCGTCAAGAAGTCCGACCAGCCCATCAGGCCGTCGATTTCATACAGGTCGACGGCCTCGAGCGACAGCGCTTCAAGCAGCATGCCGCGCAGATGTATCGGCATCGACGCTTCGACTTCGAGCCGAACCGGTTCGCCGAAGCGGCGCCGTTGCAACTCCGACTCGATCGCACGCAAGAGATCGTCGGCCTCGTCCTCCTGCAGATCGAGATCGGCATCTCTGGTGACGCGGAAGCAGTACGATGCGCGCACGTCCATACCCGGAAAGAGCGCAGCCAGATTGTGCGCGATAACGTCTTCCAACGTGACGTATTGACGTTTTCCTTCGGGCGCGGCGAGCGGCACGAATCGCGGCAGGCTCGGCGGGACTTTCACGCGTGCGAAGTGCATGCGCGGTCCGTCGTCCGTCATTTCGTACATCTCGACACCGAGCGAAAGCGAGAGGTTCGAGATATACGGGAACGGGTGGCCCTGATCGACGGCTAGGGGCGTGAGCACGGGGAAGACCCGCTCCTCGAAGAGATGTTCGAGCTCGGCGCGTTGCGACGCACTCAGGTCGTCGTAGTGCCGAATCGCAATGCCTTCGCGCTTGAGCGCCGGAAACAGTTCCTCGCACAACAGTGAGCGGAAACGCTCGAGCGAGCCGCGCAGCCGCTCCGAAATCGCGCTGAGTTGCTCGGCCGGTAGGCGCCCGTCGTTGGAGCGCTTGTGCACCTCGGCAGCGATCTGCTGCTTGAGTGCGGCGACGCGGATCATGAAGTACTCGTCGAGATTGGTGCCGTAGATCGCCGTGAACTTGAGGCGCTCGAGTAGCGGGTTGCGGTCGTCGATAGCCTCTTCGAGGACGCGGTCGTTGAACTCGAGCCATGAAAGCTCACGGCTGAAGTAGAGCGACGGGTCATCGAGCGAGGGGCCATCGAGCGGCGGCGTTGCGGGAAGCGGGGAAGTTTCGCGCTCGCCGGCAAGGGCCGGCTGCGGCTGCACGATCATCCAAGGGTCTTCGGCAATGTGCCTCGGAAGTCCATCAGAAGCAAATGAGCGACCTGTTGCTGCACGTGCGCGATCATCTGGTGCTCTCGGGTGCCGCGCTGGCTTGCGCGCTCGCCCTCGGCATACCGCTGGGAAGCGCGATCGCGCGCACGTCTGCGCTGCGCGACGTCTCGCTAGCGGGGATCAACGTCGCCCGCGTCATTCCGAGCCTCGCCGTCTTAGCACTGGCGCAGCCGTTCCTCGGGATCGGCTTTCGACCGGCCCTCGTGGCGCTTGCCCTGCTCGCGATCCCGCCGATCGTCATCAACACCGACGTCGCGCTGCGCAACGTCCCCCCTGCGCTGATCGACGCGGCGCGCGGACTCGGCATGACGGAGCGGCAAGTGCGCTTCCGGGTTGCTTGGCCGCTCGCGCTGCCGGTCGTTTTCGGCGGAGTACGTACCGCCGCGGTCGAGGTCATTGCGAGCGCGACGCTCGCTGCGTTCATCGGCGGAGGCGGCCTCGGCGAATACATTCTCAACGGGCTTGCCGGGGGCGATTACGGTCAGCTCTTCGAAGGCGCAATCGCCGTCGCGATCCTCGCGCTTGCGGTGCAAGGCTTACTCACGCTCGCCGAGCGGCGCATCGCGGCGAGCTTCGGCGCGGCCAGGGGGATCGGCTCGCCCACCGGCATCGGCGCACCTTCCGGCATCCCTAAGGCCGGCATCACGCCGGCATGAATGAACGAGAAGCTTGATCGATCGCAGTCGCTTTCTTGCGTCACTGGCATCGCTTGCGATGTTACCGGCGTGCGCGAAACATGCCGGTCGTTCCGTTTCGATCGGCGCTAAAAACTTCACCGAAGAACTCGTCCTCGGTGAACTTTACGCGCAAACCCTTGAAGCCCGCGGCTTTCGCGTGACGCGCAAATTCGACTTAGGCGGCACGCAAGTCGCGATGGACGCGCTGCGGCGCGGCGACATCGATCTGTATCCCGAATACACCGGGACGGCGCTGCTCAGTGTCTTGCACCGGCCTCCCATGCGCGATGCAGCGGCTTTGTACCGCACGGTAAAGCACGCGTATCAGGACCAATACGCGCTGACATGGCTTGCACCCGCGCCCTTCAATGATACGCAAGCATTGGCCACGACCCAGACCGTTTCGCAGCGATACGGCCTACGCACCCTTTCCCAAACGGCGAAGGCGGCTCCGCAACTGCGTTTGGGTGCAATCCCCGAATTCACGACGCGCCCCGACGGTCTGCCCGGCTTGCAGAAAGCGTATAGCGGCTTCCGGTTCAAAGACATCAAACTTTTCGATATCGGGCTTAAATACACGGCGCTCGAGTCGGGGCAGGTCGATGTCGTGGTTGCGTTCGGAACCGACGGGCAGATCGCATACGATCGTCTTGTGCTGCTCGTCGATGACGAACATTTTTGGCCGTCGTATCAGGTTTCGCCCGTCGTGCGCGACGAAACCCTCGCCGCGCTGCCGGCGCTTGCCACCCACCTGGACGCCCTCGCGCCGCTATTGACCGACACCGTCATGCGGCGGCTCAACGCGCAGGTCGATCGGGAAAAAATGGATCCCGCCGACGCGGCGCACGCATTCCTGCGCGAGCATCGTCTCGTCTGATGGTACATCGTTGACGGTGCGCGGCGAGGGCGCGCGGCGCGGTGCCGCGATCGACGCTCGGGGCGTCGTCGTACGGTATCCCGAGAGCGATCGTAACGCGGTCGACGACGTCAGCCTCGACGTCGCGGCCGGCGAATTCATCGTGCTGCTCGGACCCTCGGGATGCGGCAAGAGTACTTTCTTGCGCACGATCAACCGGCTGGTCGTACCGGCCGAGGGCACGATCGCCGTCGACGGGCGCAACGCCGGCGACGGGACACCCGAGGAGCTGCGGCGCGGCATCGGCTACGTCATCCAAGCCGTCGGGCTTTTTCCTCACCTGACCGTTGCCCAGAACATCGCGATCGTGCCGGGCCTCCTGCGCTGGGACCGAGTGCGGATCGCCGGGCGGGTCGATGAACTCCTTGCGCTCACGCAGCTCGAACCCGCGCGCTATCGCGGACGTTATCCGCGCGAACTTTCCGGCGGCGAACAGCAGCGCGTCGGCGTCGCACGTGCACTTGCAGCCGAACCGCGCGTCCTGTTGATGGACGAGCCCTTCGGTGCCGTCGATGCCATCGTCCGTCTCGCGCTGCAGGATGAAACGCTGCGCATTCATCGCGCGCTCGGCACGACGATCATCTTCGTAACGCACGACGTCGATGAGGCCCTGCGCCTAGCCGATCGAATCGTCGTCATGCGCGAGGGGAAGATCGAACAGAGCGGCGCTCCGTTGCACATCCTTGCACGACCCGCGACGCCGTACGTCGAAGCGCTGCTCGACACGAAGGATGCCGTGCGGCGGCTTCAACTGCTGCATGCGCGCGACGCGCTGCGCGCCCCCGGCGAATCGGCAACCTTGACTCCGCCCAGCGGTAACGCCGGCGGTGCAACACTGGACGCCGACGCCACCTTACGTGACGTGCTCTCGCTTCTGTTGCAGAATGGCGCCGACGTCGAGGTCGTAAGCGACGGCAAAGCACTTGGTAGATTGACCTTCGAGGACGTGCGCACTGCCGTCGCCGCGCAGTCGCAGCAATCGCGGTGACGTACCTCTTCACGCATAGCGGCACCGTCGCTGCCCGCCTGGTCGAACATCTTTACCTCGTGCTTACATCGCTCGGAATCGCTGCAGCCATCGCGCTTCCGCTCGGTGTTCTTGTTGCACGCTCCCGACGCTTAGGTGGAATCGTCCTACAGGTTCTCAACGTCTCATACACGATCCCGAGCCTCGCGCTTTTCGCGGTGCTGGTGCCGGTCTTCGGCATCGGGAGCACGACCGCGATCGCCGCGCTCGTCGTCTACGCGCAAATGTTGCTGGTGCGCAACGTCGTGCTCGGCTTACGCGGCGTGCCGGCCCCCCTGATCGAAGCCGCCCGGGGTCTCGGCATGACGCCGTGGCAACGCTTCTGGCGCGTCGAGTTTCCGCACGCGTTGCCCGTGATGCTCGGCGGCGTCCGCATCGCCACGGTCGCGCTGATCGCGCTTGCAACGCTCGGTGCTTGGGTTGACGCCGGAGGTCTCGGAGTTCTCATTCTGTACGGCCTGCAACACAACGCGCCCGACCGCACGATCGCCGGCAGCATCGTCGCCGCTGCGCTTGCCATCGTCGCCGATCGCGCGCTGCGCCTCGCGGAACGGCGCTTCGTCGTTTAACACCAAACCGGACACTGTGAAGTCAACAATGATGGCACATCGTGCAGGCCCAGTTGCTGCACTACAGCGCTGACCACCGCCTCGCTATAAGCTTCGTAAGGCGCGTCGCGCCACGAGACGCGCTTCCGACATCGAGTCGGCTGCGGTCGAGGTCGACAAGCCAAGAACGTTCGCGGGCAACTGAGACGTCTGCGAGTAGACATGCGGCCCGTCGTCACTCCAGGAATCGATGGATCGCGATATCGACGTCGGATTGGCTGAACTTGATTCCGGCATTACGATAGCGGGAGAGCGCTTCGAACATGAACTCTCAGACTGGTCCGTGAACAAAACGCACCGATCTAACGTTACGCCGGGTTTCGGTAGGCAGCGACGATGGCTTCGAAGAGCCGGTGGCTAACGGCATCGCTGAGGTCTTCGGGATGCCATTGGACGGCGATAAAGAACGGGTGGTCGAAGATCGCCTCTAGGGCTTCGACGATACCGTCGGCCGTGCGCGCGGCAACTCTTAGGCCCTCGCCCGGCTTGCGAACCGCTTGATGGTGGCGCGAGTTCGTTTCGAATGCGAGCGCGCTCGTCACACGTCCGAGCATGCTGCCTGGTTCCACCGTCACTTCGTGCGACCCGTGCAGGTGATCGATGGTCGCGCGCTCGCCGAGTTCGTCGCCGATGTCTTCGATCAGCGTGCCGCCAAACGCTACGTTTGCGATTTGCAGGCCGCGGCAGATGCACAACGTCGGAATGGCCCGCTCGCGCGTCGCGCGTACGAGCGCGATCTCAAACTCGTCGCGGTCGGCACGATAGGCGCCGGCCTCGGATCGAGCGTGTTCTAACCGTCCGCTGTAGCGCCTGGGATCAACGTCGACTCCGCCGGTAACGACGAGGCCGCCAAGCGTCGCGAGCAACTCGTCCAGATTTGCGATCTCGTTTGCAAGCAATACCGGCTCGCCGCCGGCGCGATCCACCGCGCGCGCGTAAGGCATAACTTTATGGTGAAGGCCGCCGTCGGCGGCGTACGGCTGCGATGATGTGATTCCGATGCGCATGGTACTTCTATGCGATGGTCAACAGCCAGACGGCAAACCGCTCGGCGTCGTCCGCCCAGCGGCGTGCGACGGCGAATCCGCTCTCGGACGCGAGCCGCGCGATGTCGGCGTCGTCGAACTTATAGGAGGACTCCGTGTGGATCGATTCTGCCGTGAACAGTCGTACGTTGAGGTCGAGCGCACCGATCGGAACCGCCATCCCCCTCTGCGCAATGAGGCGCGATTCGATGCGGCCGCGCGACGCCTCATAGCGCGCCACGTGTGCGAATGCGTCGAGATCGAAATGACCGTCCAGTTCGCGGTTGATGCGGCCGAGAACGTTCTTGTCGAAGGCGGCGGTGACGCCGGTCGGGTCGTTGTAGGCGAGTTCGAGCGTCGCCGCATCCTTCTTGAGATCGGCGCCAAGCAGCAGACCGTCGCCCGGTTTGAAAGCGGCCGACATCGCACGCAGCAGCGCGCACGCTTCGCGCGGCTCGTAGTTGCCGACGTTCGATCCCAAAAAAAGTGCGAGGACTCGCTTGGACGTGCTCAAGCGCGCAGACGCCAGCACCTCGACGTAATCGCTAGCGTACGCCGCGACGTCGAGCCGATCGTACTCGCCGACGAGCGACGTCGCGCTTGCGACGAGGGCACTGGGCGAAATGTCGATGGGGTGATACGTCACGCGGGCCTGCACGTCGAGCGCCGCACCGATCAACGTGCGGCTCTTGCGCGCGCTGCCGCTGCCGAATTCGACGATTTCGATCGGTCCGTCAAGCGCCCCGATCATTTCGGGCGCATACCGCTCGAGAATGGCGGCTTCGGTACGTGTCAGATAATATTCGGGGAGAAGGGTGATCGCTTCGAACAGTGCCGAGCCTAGTTCATCGTAAAAGTATTTCGGCGACAGCCATTTACGCAAGGCCGTCAGACCGGAACGCACGTCGTCGGCAAAACTTGCGGTTTGGGTGGGTTCCGGCGCACGATAGAGCGAGAACCGGTCCCCGACCGGCATCAATTCATTGCGCTTTGGAACGATCATCTGCTAGACGCGTCGCAAGGTTTCGCGTTTGAGCACGATCAGCGACTGCGCCAGCTTCGATTCGCGAAGCTGTTCCATTCGGCGCTGCAAACGTTCGCCGAGCACTTCGAGTTCGCCGTCGCCTAAGGCATGACACTCGGGGAACATAATGCGCTCTTCCTCGCCGGCATGTTCCTCGACTCCGGCCTTGAGCGCACGAAACTCTTGATCGAAACGCTCGCTGTCGATAGCGGTCCGCAAGACGACCGCCACTTGATCATCGAGCTGGCGATGCTCCGCAAACGAGATATCGACGAGCCGGCTCACTTTGCGCGCCGCAGGATAGAAGAGCTGTTCCTCGATCTTCGTGTGGATGTTCAACTCCCGAACGAGTTCGTCCAGGAGCCGCCGTCGTGCCTGGTCCGTCCCGGGCATCTCCTCGATGCGGGTCAACAGCGTGCGCAGCACGCCGTGGTGCGCGATGAGAACGTCGTCGGCTTTCAACGCTGTCTAGCCGTCTTTCGCGGAACGGCGGCGTCTTCGGGCGCCGGCAGCCGTACCTCGATCCGTCCGCCCCGTACGCAGGTTTCGAAGCATGTCAGCGGAGAGGTCGCCGGACCCTTGACCGTCGAGCCCGTGCTCAGTTCGAAGCGCGCGCCATGGCATGGGCAAACGATGCTGCCGTTCGAAAGCCAGCCGTCCGACAAGGGTGCGCCGAGATGCGGACAATGCTCACCGTACGCATGGAGCCGGCCGCCGCTACGCAAGAGAATCACGTCGGCGTCGCCCGCCCGTACGTGCTGCAGCCGGTCGTCGGCAAGTTCGTTTTCGAAGAGGACGGGCACGAATTCACGCGGCTCCATCGGATGCTCGGTTCGGTCGACGCCGATGCGTTCGCGAAAGACGAGGTTGCCACCCAGAAACCCGCTGAAGAGAGCAGTGCCGTAACCGAGTCCTGAGGCGAGCCGGCTCCAGCTGTCGCGCTCCGAGCGCCGTCGCGACCATGACCACGCCGAGAGTCCGAGGGCACCAAGATTGAGGAGCCCATGGACGAGTCCTGTTCTGCGAGCGTCGTCATGGGTGTATTGCCAGTCGGTTAGGCCCGTCATTGCGGCGCCGACGCCGCCGATGATACCGATCCCGAGCGCCAATCGAGCCGCGCCCGCGAAGTCGGCTCCGTCCCGCGAACGCGAATCCAGGCAATCGAGCGCGAACGCCGTCGTCCATGCTCCGAGCGGCACGTCGGTGAGAACCGGGTGCAGCGGATGTCCAAGCCAGGTTCCATGAAGCACATTACGGACTCGATCCCGGCGGCCGCCGAGTAGATCCCAGCCGACCGCCATCACGTGCTCGAGCTTGTAGCCCCACGGATTGAGCCACTCTTGACGGGCGATGACCTCGACCAGCCGCTCGCCGGTCTCGCGCATGCGCTGCTCGGGCGTCATGCCGCTCCTTTCCTCGCGAGTAAGCCGCCGAAACGTTGCTTACTTCGCTTCGCTCGACGCATTTGCGATGATCCGTGCCCATCGATCGTAGATATCGGCGACGTACTCACGCGTCTCGGGATACGGCGGTACGCCCTTGTAATATGCAACCGTACCGGGACCCGCGTTATAGGCGGCCAGCGCCACAGCATATGGATCGGGATATACGCCGGCGTAGGCGTTCGCGTACCGTCCCAGGAGCACGGCCGAGCCGTGCATGGCATCGCGCCAGTCGAAGGGGTCGATACCCTCGCTTGCGGCGGTGTCGAGCGTGAACTGTCCGATGCCGACTGCCCCCGCGGCCGACAGGGCTTCGGGTGCGAAGGCCGATTCCTGCAGCAAAGTAGCGCAAAAAAACCCGTAGTCGAGCCCCCGCTCGCGGGCATCAGCCACGGCCTGCGTCGCTAAAATCAGAGCATCGTAGGGCGCCATGCGATGGTTGGCGCGAACGATCGACGCAACGACGGCAAGCGTTGGACCGGCAGGAACCGGGGTATCGTAGAGGAGGCGCAAGCCGCGCAGCTCGGAGACCGAGACGAACACACGCCAAGACAGCGCTCGGTCTTCGAGCATGGTGATATCGGGCCGAATCTGCGGCGCGGCTCCAAATTCTACCGGCCCGAAGGACGGCGATGTGCAGCGTGCGAGAAGGAATCCTGCCAGTATGGGCAGGGAGCGGCGTGCGGTCAACCCAAGAGCATGTTTCAAAAGCTGGAGTTCAAGGTGATCTGTAATCCTATGAGGGCCGCGGCATCATGATGTTCATCGTGTCGTTCGTTATCGTGCTCGTGGTGGGCGATCTGGCATCGACGTTTTTGTACCACGTGCCGCAACATCTGTGGTTCAAGTTGCATTTGCGCACGCACCACGACCGCAGCCGCTCGTATTGGGACCACGCAGTCCTCTCGAAGGATCCTGCGGTGATGCTCGACGGCTTGCTCGGCGCCATTCCGTATCTCGCAATCGCCGCACCGCTGTGCCTGCTGGGAGCGTGGTCGGCTGCGGGTGCGATTCTGGGCTTGGTGGTCGGGCAGTTGCACGTGTGGTGGCGCCATACGACTGATCTTGGCTGGGTCAGCCCGCCGTGGCTCGTCCGAATCTGTCGCGCCCTTGCGATCGTCTTGCCCGAAGACCATGACGGCCATCATCGCAATCCCGATGTTGAATTCGGCGACATTTTCCGCTTCTACGATGCGCCCGCCCGGGCGTTCATGAAGTCCGTCCGCTCCATCCAACGCCGTCGCCGCACCGCACTGCGGCGGCTCGAGCGCATTCGCGCGCTCCGCATGCTGCGCACGACGCAGCGGGCGTAAGCGAGGGTCGATGATCAAACGGATCCTTCTCCTGATCTCCGACACCGGAGGCGGTCATCGTAGTGCAGCCAATGCGATCGCGGCCGCACTCGACCAGACCAGGATGGGTCCGCACGCCGAAGTCTTACGCTTCCACCACCGCATCGAAGACGTCGCATCGTACTGCAGCTTCCCGCTCTCGCAACTCGGGCCGGCATATAGCGCCGCACTGCGCTTCGCCCCGCCGATTTACGGAGCGCTCTACCACGCAACCAACGGGAAGCGCCGCTTTCGCAACGTCATTCGTTTTTGCGAGCCGCTCTATCGTGAGCGACTGCGCGACCTCTTCCTCAATTACAAACCCGACGTCATCGTATCGGTCCACCCCCTGCTCAACCACGCGGCTCTGCGCGCCCGCTCCGATGCCGGCATGCTCGACATTCCGGTGCTGACCGTCGTTACCGATCTCGGACGCGTGCACGAAGGTTGGCTTGTTCCCGAAGTCGACGCGGTCGTTGTCCCGGCGCGCGAAGTGTATCAGCGCGCTCGCGAGCGAGGGATACCCAAGGAACGCATCTATTATCTGGGTCACCCCGTTCACCCGAAATTCGAAGATGTCTCCGAGACGAAGCAGCAACTGCGCGCAGCTCTCGGATTGCCGGCCGATAAAACGATTGCGCTCTTGATGGCGGGCGGCGAAGGCGGCGGAAAACTTCTCCCGACGACTCTTGCGCTCGCCAAATCGAAGCTCCCGTTGCACCTCGTCGTCGTCACCGGGCGCAATGCCGCTTTACGCACGAAGCTCGACGAACTCGCGTCGACCCTTCCGATGCCGCTAACGGTACTCGGCTACTGCGACAACGTGGCCGAGCTGATGCGCGCCGCCGATTTGCTTGTCACCAAGGCGGGCCCGGGAGCGATCGCCGAAGCGAGTTTGGCCGAAGTTCCGGTGGTCGTCTACGACTTTATCCCCGGCCAGGAGCGCGGCAACCTCGAGTACGTGCGCACCAACGGCATCGGCGTCGTCGCACTGACGACCGCCGACGTCGTTCGCTCCGTGCGCCGCATCGTTACGAATTCCGAACGGCTGCAGTCGATGCGCGATCGGCAAGCATCGGTCGCTCCACGCGGCAGTTCGCGTCGTATCGCCGAACTGATCGCAAACATCGCGTGCGGCGAATTTTCCGACGCCCCGCCCCTAACTCCGCTCGTCGCCGGACTCTAAGTGGGCAACAAGGCCGCCACGGCGCGCCATTGTGGCTGCGCCGACGGCGCCGGCGTCGTTTCCGAGCGCCGCCGTCACGATCTGCGTGCGTCCCCGCGGTACCATCGTCGTCAATTCGTCCACGCGGGGGCGCACGGCGTCGAGCATGAACGCCCCAGCGCTTGCGACCCCGCCGCCAAGCGCGATCACTTCGGGGTTGACGAATGCGATGATGTTGGCGAGGCCGCGAGAGAGGTCGTCGACGTATCGCAGCCAGGCCGCAAGCGCATGCGGGTCGCCCGCCTCGGCGGCTCGGCGAATCGCTTTAGAGCCTAACTTTTCACGCTTGCCCGAGACCAGCTCGCTGCGCGGAAAGGAGTTCGCGATGGCGAGCGCATGGCGAATCAGTCCGGTGCCGGAGGCTTGCGCTTCGAAACAACCGATCTTCCCACAGTTGCAATAGAATCCGTCGACGCCGCGGATTTGGTGATGGCCGATTTCGCCCGCGCCCGCGCCGCTGCCGATCAGCAGCTTGCCTTCGGCTACGATGCCGCCGCCGATCCCCGTACCGAGGGTGAGCATAACGAAATTCGACTTGTTGCGGCCCGTGCCGTACGTGTGCTCGCCTAAGGTGGCGCAGCGCGCGTCGTTGGCGACGAAGATCGGCAAGGTGAAGCGTTCGCGCAACACGCCACCGAGCGGCACGTCGTGCCAGCCGAAGTTTGGTGAATAGATGATGGTTCCCGTATCCAAATCAACGTTGCCCGGCGAACCGAGTCCAATTCCGGTAACGAGCTTTTCCTTCGTGCGACCCAGGATATCGTCGATGGCCGCAGCGATCGTCGCGACGCCGGCATCGAAGGCACGATCGACGATATCACGTTCGGAACGCTCCGTGATCGTGCCGTCGTCCTCGACCAGCGTCGCCAGAACGTGGGAGCCGCCGAGATCGACGCCGATCGTTTTCATGCGGCAACCTTGCGCGGGACGAGGCCACTCCCTGCCGCCGGTTTGCCGGGGGAAGACCGAGGCCTCGGCGTCGAACGCGCGGCGCATGACGACCCTTCTGCCACGCGATCTGCTCGACGAAGTGATTGCGACCCGGCGCGACTTGCACGCACATCCCGAACTCGGATTTGAAGAAGTGCGCACGGCGGGAATCGTTGCCCAGCGCTTACGCACGTACGGGTTCGAGGTCCACGAAGGAATCGGCGTCACCGGAGTCGCCGGCGTAGCGCGCGGCGAGCGGCCCGGCAAGACGATCATGCTGCGGGCCGACATGGACGCGCTACCGCTACTCGAAGAGAACGATCACGCGTATGCATCAAGCGCGGCCGGCAAGATGCACGCTTGCGGACACGATGGTCACGTCGCGATGTTGCTTGGTGCCGCGAGACTCGTGGCCGAACGCCGTACGGACGTAGCTGGCACGATCGTCTTCTGCTTCCAGCCCGCCGAGGAAGGGCGCGGCGGAGCAAAAGCGATGCTCGCAGCAGGCATGTTCGAACGGTTCGGCATCGAGCGTGCGTACGGTCTGCATCTCTTTTCACAGTTGCCGACTGGAGTGCTCGGATTTCGCGAAGGGCCCTTCTATGCATCGAGCGATTCGATTGAGATCCGCATCGACGGCCACGGTGGGCACGGGGCCGCGCCGCACCTGTCGGTCGATCCTATCCTCGTTGCCGCCGAATTCGTGACGAGCGTTCAGAAGGTCGTCAGCCGCCAGATCGATCCGGTCGAACCGGCGGTCGTTACGATCGGCGCAATTCACGGAGGTACGACCCACAACGTGATCCCCTCATCGGTATCGCTACTCGGCACCGTGCGCGCTTTCGATCACACCATCCGCGAGAAGATGGCCGAGCGCATCGAACGCGTGCTGCGCGGCGTGTGCGACGCGTCGGGCGCGACTTATACGTTCCATTATCTCTGGCGCTATCCGGTCACCTCGAACGATGCGAGCCAAACGCAATACGTTCGCTCGCTCGCCGAACGGACGCTCGGTGAAGCGCGGACCATTTCCGCCGAGCGCCACATGGGCGCCGAGGACTTTTCGTACTTTGCCGAACGGGTGCCGGCGTGCTACTTCATGCTCGGATCGAGCCGGGATGCGCGCACGAGCTTTCCGCACCATCACGGAAAGTTCGACATAGACGAAGATGCACTTGCGACGGGCGTAGAAATCATGACGGCGCTCGCGCTCGACGCGCCTGCCCACGCACCGTAAGCGCCGATCCGCCTTACCTAATGCGGGTTTGCGACGGTGTTGCGAGGATTGTTGTAGTCGGAATAGAGCAGCGTCAGTTCCTCGGCTTTACAGCGCGTGACGCGATACGTTTTTTTATCGAAGTTACACGCCTCTTGCGTGCCGTTCTTGAAGGTGTACGCGAAGGTGCCCACTCTTTTGCCGTCTTGAATCTGGTCTGGCTGTGCGACGAACGGCGTACCAGGACTGCTCTTGGCGTTGCGTAGGAGGCCGGCGATGTCGACGTCGAGATTGTTCGAGGCCGTTCCCGACTTCTGCCATTTGCCGCCCGAATACGTCCAGTAGTTCTGTCCGATCAGAATCGTCCTAATGGGCTTGCCTTGGAACATCGTCGTCATCTGATATCGGTTGGGTTTGACGAAAACCCCAAATGAGCGGACGGTACCGAGTACCAAAAGCTTATAGGAATGCACGCCGTCGGACGCGGCGATGATCTTGGAGCGCAAGCCGCCGCCCGAGGCGGCTTCTACGGCACCGGGAAGGACCAAAGCGGCAACGATGGCGACGGCGGCCAAACGGCGGAGAACGAACATGACGCTCCTTGTCGAGGTGGTAAGTACGCTAGGCTTAACGTAGAATTCGCGCGCAACGTCGCGGGGTCCGCGGCGCGCCGGCGCGAACTTCCACGCCATGCACGAGACGATCGATCTCATCTCGCACGCCGCCCTACGCGAACTACGTGCGTTCACTGCCGGGACCCGTCAGCCGACGACGCTCGAGCGGATGGACATAGAACCGATCGAAGCGGTTTCCAATATCGAGATCACCGAAGAACACATCACGCTGACCTACAATCAGAAGACCACGCACCATTACAATACCAATGAAGTCTCGCACAAGGAGTGGTCGTACAAGTATAACGACGACCCGGAGTTCGTGCGGGCGATCGGCGCGGTCATCGATCTCGCCCGCAAACACGTGCGTGACATGCCCGATAACGTGGCATGCCCCCCCGGTTGCGCGGAATGCTGTAGCGGATACGAGCCGTTCGTGAACCGCGCCGACGTTCAGCGTATCGCCGATCATCTTGGAATCTCGTACGCGGACGCCCTCGAAACATACGTCGTGCAGCGCGATTCGGCCGACGGCTACGTCGTCGGGTATCTCAAGAAAGTTACCGACGACATCGCGAGCCAATGCGTGTTCCTCAAAGGCTCGACTTCGGGGCGTCACTATTGCGGCATCTACGAAGCACGGCCGCACGACTGCGGAGCCTTCAGCCCGATCGGCTGCGAGGACGTCGATCGCAGCCTGCGTCACGACCGCTCGTTCGTTCCCGGTCTTCCGTTTCGTCCGAGACACTCCGCGCAGACCAAACCGAAGCGGCGCCGCTGAGCGGACGCGCCATCCGCCTGGCAGGCGTCAACGTTGCAGGCGCCGTCCTTTGAGCGCATGAAAACGACCTGCATGCAAGCACAACGCATCGCCATCCTCTGCGCGGCCGCCGCCCTTGCTGCGACCCCGGCCCTCGCGCAAGACGCGATGAAAGCGAGCGCCGGCTTGCACAGTTACCAATTCACGGCCGAGAATGCATCGGGCGAAACGGGCACCGTCTCGCTCGCTGCAACTAGAAATAATTCGACCACGGTGACGATGGCGATCACGGGCGCTCCTGCAGGCGCACAACCGGCGCATATTCACAAAGGCACCTGTGCCAAGCTCGGCGCCGTCGTTTATCCGCTCAGCAATGTGGTCGACGGCAAGTCGACATCGACGGTCAAGGCATCGCTTGCCGACCTGGCTGGAGGGGACTATGCCGTCAATGTTCACAAGTCCTTAAGTGATATTCGAACATACGTCGCTTGTGCAGACCTAGCAAAACCCGTGACGCCGGCGTCGAGCCCCGTTCCGAAGATGTAGGCTTACGCGGCGAGGACTCGTTCGTTCTCGTCGAGTTCCCGCCGCAAGCGCTGCTTGGCTCGGGAAAGATACGTCTTGACCGTGCCGATCGGAATCGCAAGCGCGAGGCCGATTTCGCGGTAGCGTAGCTCCGAGACATAATACAACTCGAGTACGCTGCGGTAGTGCGGTGGAAGAGCTTCGAGCGCCGTATGGACGCGGGCCGCCTCATCGTTGCGTAGCGCCAAATCTTCGGGTCCGAGCTCCGCAGGACGCTCGGGTTCGGGTTGCGCCAAAGCGGCCCGCTGCCGGCGACGCACGGCATCATGCGAAGCATTGCGCGCGATGACGAACAGCCAGCGCGCGAAGGGGCGCTCGGGACGGAAATCGCCGAGACGCCGATACGCTCGCAAGAACGCATCTTGGGCGACGTCTTTGGCCTCGTCACGGTCGCGGGTCACACGATACGCTAGGCGAACGACGGGCGCCCGATAACGATCGACGAGAATGCCGAAGGCTTCGCTCGAACCGTCGCGGGCAGCATCGACGAGTACGCTGTCGAGCGGCTCAACCGAACCGCCGGCGCTGGTTTTTACCTCGCGCGCGTCCGAGTCCATCGCTTCCCTCGTCCTCCATCACGAGCGTTCGAAGCTCGTCCGGCGACGGCCTCCCGCTATGAACCGGTCGGGCTTTTGCCCGACTTCCGCCTCTGTGCATGAGGCAGAGCCGGATCGTGCACGGATTCAGCGTAGCTGAATCCCGCTACGTCATGATCTGGGCATAGAGGGCGGCATCGACGTTTCCGCCACTGAGAATCACGCCGACGCGCCGGCCGCCCCCTTGGTATGCGCCGCCCAGAAGCGCCGCCAGCGCCGATGCACCGCTCGGTTCAACGACGAGTTTGAGACGTTCGAACGCGAAGCGCATCGCCGCGCGTATGGCATCATCGGACACCGTGTAAAATCCGGCGCACAGGCGTTTGACGATCGGGAAGGTCAGTCTGCCGGGAGAGGTCGTCTGCTGGCCGTCGGCGATCGTCTCGGGCACGGGAATTTCGATGCGTTCGCCGTGGGCGAACGATTGCGCGAAATCGTTTCCCGCCGTCGGCTCCACGCCGTAAAGCGCGATGCCCGAGCGTAGCTCCGTGGCGGCAAGAGCGCAACCCGCAAGCAATCCACCGCCGCCGACGGGCACGAGCAACGCGTCGAGGTCGGGCACGTCTTCGAGCAACTCGCGCGCCGTCGTGCCTTGGCCCGCAATGATCGCAGGGTCATCGTACGGAGGCACGAGCGTTGCGCCGCGTTCGCGCGCGATGCGCTCCGCGATTTCACCGCGGTTCATCGTGCGGCGATCGTAGCCGATCACTTCGGCACCGTACTCACGGGTCGCAGCCACCTTGGCCGCGGGCGCGTCGTGCGGCATCACGATCGTGGCCGAAACGCCGATGATCTGTGCGGCCAGCGCAACGCCTTGGGCATGGTTGCCGCTCGAATATGCGACGACGCCACGCGCACGCGCCCCCGGGTCGAGCTGCACGATGCGATTGTACGCGCCCCGAAACTTGAAAGCACCCATGCGTTGCAAATTTTCGCATTTGAGGTAAACGGTGGTTCCCGTACGCGCATCGAGCGTGCGCGACGTAACGACGGGCGTGCGGTGCGCGACGCCGCGCAAGCGTTCCGCCGCCGACACGACGTCGGCGTACGTCACCGTTGCGCCGGAGATCACGGGCCCGCGTTCATGGCTGCGCTCGGACCGATGTGAAAGCGCGTGATCTTTCCGTCGGCATCGAGCTTATACTTTTCGACGAGCGTGCCTTTCGCGAAGGTTTCGACGAACTGATGGTAATTGGGATCCGAACCTTGCGGCGTGTTCTCTTTGCTCCCCTTGAAGGCACCGAGTGAGACGACGAGGTCCGACAGAGCCCCGACCCGCGCGCGATTTTGCAGCTCGGGACGGTCGCTAGCGTTGAAATCGTTTTGTACGGGTGCCATATCGTTATGCGCGAGCGCCTGCGTTATCGCATCGGCCATCCGCTCGTAGCGGTTCTCGTGACGACCCAACAGGTTTGCGATCACGATGATGACGATGGCGATGACGAAGGCGGCTATGAATAGTTGCCGGTTCGAACGTGGCTTCATCCGACCGCCTCGGCAAGGCGTTGTGTTGCTTCAAAGGGCTCGAAGCGCAGCGCCGGATTCCATTCCTCGGCCAATCGAACGCTCCAGCCGCTTTCGAAAAGGGCAACCGCTGCTCCGGCGGCGTCCTCTACGAGCCGAGCATTGGAGGGCCAGGTGGCTGCGTCGATTGCGCCGGCATCCGCGACGACTCGGCGCGCAAGTGAAAACGGCAGCCGCAAAAACTCGGTTTTGACGTTGTATTCGGCGGCGAGGCGATACTTGGCAACCTCGAATTGGAGCTCGCCGACGGCGGCGAAAAGCGGTTCGCTGCGCATCGAGCCGCGTCCGTAGAATACCTGGATTGCGCCTTCCTCGGCTAACTGCGCGACGCCCTTGCCGAACGATTTGTAGGCGCCCGTGTCGACGTTGCGCACGCTAGCAAAATATTCCGGCGCAAAGGACGGGATGCGATCGTACGCGAGCGGCCTCCCGGCACAGAGGGTATCACCTATTGCAAAACTGCCAGGATTAGCGAGACCGACGACGTCGCCTGCAAAGGCTTCGTCGACGACCTCACGGTCATTTGCAAACAGCTTCATCGCACGCGTGACGCGCACGTCCTTGCCCGTGCGCATGTTGCGCACCGTCATGTCGCGTTCGAAGCGGCCGCTGCAGACGCGCAGGAATGCGACGCGATCGCGATGGCGGGGATCCATGTTGGCTTGGATCTTGAAAACGAAACCGCTGAAGTCATCGGAGGCAGGCGGTATGTCTGCCATTACGCCGTTTCCGTCGAGCGCCGCCGAGCGCGGCCGAGGCGACGGCGCAAGCTCGATGAACGCATCGAGAAAAAGTTCGACGCCGAAGTTCGTCACCGCACTTCCGAAGAACACCGGCGTCGCGTCGCCCTGCATAAAGTCGGCGCGCTCGAACGATGCGCCCGCGCCCTCGAGCAGTTCGAGGCCGTCACGAAACTCGCGGTACGTCGCCTCGTCGGTCAAACCCGCAAGGGTTGGATCGCCGACGTCGGTGACGCGGACCGGGGCGCGTTTCGCCCCGTGTTCGGTACGTTCGAAGAGGTGCACGTCGTGCGAGCGACGATCGTAGACGCCGCGAAAGCTCGGTCCGTTTCCGATCGGCCACACGATCGGATACGCGGCAATGCCAAGCACCCGTTCGAGTTCGTCGAGCAGTTCGAGCGGATCGCGGCTGGGACGATCCATCTTGTTGATGAACGTAAAGAGCGGAATACGGCGCGCGCGACAGATCGCGAAGAGCTTTTTCGTCTGCGGTTCGACGCCTTTGGCCGCATCGATCAGCATGACGGCGCTATCGGCGGCCAGCAGCGTGCGATACGTGTCTTCGCCGAAGTCTTGGTGCCCGGGCGTATCGAGCAGGTTCAGCGTGTATCCCTTATAGGGAAACTGCAGCACGGTCGAGGTGATCGAGATCCCCCGCTCGCGCTCGAGTTCCATCCAGTCCGAGGTTGCTTGACGCGCGCGCCGGCGCGCCGCGACTTGTCCCGCGGTGTTGATGGCTCCGCCGTACAGGAGCAGCTTTTCGGTTAAGGTCGTCTTGCCGGCGTCGGGATGCGAGATGATCGCAAACGTGCGCCGCCGCTCGACGGCCGTAGCGATATCGGCTTCCGTCGTTTGCATAGAATCGAACTCGTTCGACCGCACGCCACGCCCTTCCGGTTGCGCCTGGCTTCTATCGCCCGCAGCAGGGCACGATAACGGAATCAGGACGTGTGCGGTAACGTCGCAACAGCAGACCGGCGTTGCTCCGGATCACGAGAACGAGCGTTCGCGCCCGCGCCTGTTGCGAGCCGGTGCGCTCGGTTGCAAAACCGACGACGTCCGGCACGACCAGGGCGACGTCGGTGCCACGCTTGACCTCCAGTTGCGCCGTCCGGCGTCGGAGGACGCTGCAGTCGCCGCTGCGCAGTTCGCTGCCAGCCGGGACTTCGAGGAGCGAAGCGTCCAGGTGAGCGCGCACGTACGCCGCCGGCCCGCGTACTTCGCGCGTCTGCGTGAAGCACTCCGGCAGTGCGGACAGGGCCCACGGCGCAAAGCCCGTGACGGCCTCCGGCGTCCGTGGCGCCTCCGGCGCATTTTGCGGCGGCCCAGGCGTGCCGGTCGCGGTGACGTAGTGGGGGTGCCCGGGCGGTCCGGCGCCGCCGTGGTGAAACGCCGTAACGATGACGATGAAGGCGACGACCAGCGCCGTAGCGGCCGCGAAATAGCGCAGCACGGCCGGGGGGACGTCTGCCTTAAGCCGCGTTCAAACGAACGCGAGCCCGCCCGATTTTGGAATCGGCCATGCCGTAGTAGAGGTCGTAGTCGCGCTCGGGAGCCCCGGGCCGAACGTCGATGCCGGTCGGGAAGACGACCTCGTTGACGGTCCCGAAACGCTCTTCAACCGTCTGCGGCGCTAAAACCGGAGCCGACGAATGGTAGCGAACGATGTGCGGCCGCTCCGCGTCATGCACGATCAGACCGCCGCTGTAACGCATCCCAAGACAGCGGCCGTCCTTGCCGGCATGCACGTCGACGCCGTGATAGAACGACAGCCAGCCTTCGGCGACGCGTACCGGCGGCGTACCGCCACCGTTCTTGATAAGTCCCCACTCGGGACCGGGCTCGAGCACGACCGCGCTCTCGGTAACCCGCAGTAGGCTGCGCCGGTCGTCGAGCACCGGCTCGACCGGCACGTAGGCGATACGCGTACATTCGCGTTCCGCGGGCGGCTTCGCGAGAACGATCGGGGCAGCGGCGCAGACGTCGATCGCCACCACGTGGCGCATCGGCCGATGGTAGAACGCGAAACTCCAAACGCCGGCGGGCGACAGGACGGGTTCGGGAAAAAAGACGCCGTCCTTGTCATCGCCGCTCGGGAGATCGAAGCCCGAAAAGTCGGCCAAGCCCAAGCGCTCCCAATCGTAACCGTCCCGTGAGAGCGCCACCCCGATGCGCGGTCCGACGGGGCCGAAAGCCGTATAGGCCATCACGTAGCGGTCGAGCAAGGGCACGAAGGTAACGCGGGGATCCTCGCACCCGTATCCGCCCTGGCCGGCGCGAATCTCGTACGGCGCCTGCGGTTCGAGGGCAAAGCCGATCCGGGTGAAGCGTGGTTCTTCGGAGGCCCCGCTTGCTTCCACGATGCCGATGCGCGAAACGTTGCCGCGGGACACGCTTCGCGGGTACACGAGCAATTTGCCTTCACGCGACCGAGCCGTCGCCGGATTGAGGACGCCTTCGGCTTCGGTCGGATCGCCGTTCGGTTCCAAAACTACGCCCAAGCGTGTGACTTCGGCGCCGAGCGACGCCATGGTTTCAACGTTCAAAGGTTCCTCATCATGATGGAGCCCGCTCCGAGCGCGCTTTGGCGGTTATCGGCGTTATCTGAGGATCGTCGAGGCCAAGGGATCACCCTCGGGTGTAACGACATCGAGGACCGATCCGATGCGGTATACCGAATTGGGAACGATCCAAAGCGTGTACGTGTGGTATGGCTCGGCTGGTTCGCCGCCGTCGGCCGGCGCTCGTTCGAAGGCCACGATGCGCACGCGGTCGGCGTTGGCTCGGATCGACTCGATCGTTTGACGCCAGCCCGTTTCCTCGTGCGGTCCTAAAAGGAGCAGCACGCCGAATTCGTGATTGAAACGTACCGGCGCCCGAATACCGAACTCTTCGATTTCGTGGCGGTTGCGCACGACGACGATGCGGTTGCCGCCCGATACCGCCGTCGTACCGTGCGCAAAGGTTTTCACGCGAACTTCGCGGCAGCCGCACAGCACGAGGAGCAAGGCTCCTAGCGCCACGAGCGTCCTCATTACCGAGGGCGCTTCGCGAATCGAAGGCGATGGCCTCGCATCGAGTGCGTGATCCGGGGAAAGTGGCAGCGAGGCTCCAAAGTCGTTGTCCGCCGCAACGACTGCTTTTACACTAAGGAAGATCGTGAAGCTGTTTCGTGGATTCGCAATTGCAAGTGCCCTTTTGGCATTCGTCATTGCGGTGCTGGGAAGCTGGGTCCGAATCAACGATGCCGGCCTCACGTGTCCCGATTGGCCGCTGTGCCACGGCCGTCTCATACCGGCACTCGCGGGTGGCGTCGTGCTCGAATGGTCACACCGGCTGATCGCGTTCGTCGAAGGATTCGTCATCCTGGGCGCGCTCATAACGGGCGTACGCGTGCGTGCGCGCATCATGGGCGTATCGACGACGCTGGTTGCGCTCGTGGCGCTCTTTTTTGCTCAGATCGCGCTCGGTGGTGCAACGGTGCTCTTGGCCAACAGTCCGATCTCGGTCATGCTGCACTGGGCGATGGGCATGGCGTTGCTCGCGACGTTGACGACGCTCGCCGTCCTCTCGGTGGCGGCACCCGTTCCGGAAGCCATGCCGCCGCTGCGGCCACGCTTAGGCCGAAGCGTCGCACCTGCGCTTGCACTGGCCGCCGCGTTCGGATTCGCGACGATGTGCGTCGGCGCGTACGTCAGTTCCAGTTATGCGGGCTTGGCCTGCGCCACGGTGCCGGCGTGCGATGGAACGTTGTGGGGAACGACGGCGGCGCAGTTCCTTCAGATGTTGCACCGCGTTCTTGCGGTCGCTTTTGCATTCGTTGCTTTGTTCGCCGTCGCGGTTGCGCGGCGCCAAGGGTGCCGCCGCGCGAGTACCGTTGCGGGAACGGGCCTTGCGTTCCTAACCGTACAGATCGCGCTCGGCATTGCGAACGTCGTCTTACGTTTGCCCACGGACATGCGCGAAGTGCATGCGGCCAATGCCGTCGTTGTTTTTCTATGCTTCGTCATCGCTGCGATCCTTGCAACCTTGGAACCGCACAGCTCCGCTGCGCGCACTCCCGAACGGAGCCTCGCCGGCCGCCGGATCGCATCGAGCGCGTGAGTTCGACTCTCGCTCGACTCGCGGGTCTCGAGCCCGCTCAGTTCGCCGGTTGGCGCGGCGCGCTCAACGATTATTTCGAACTTACCAAGCCGCGAATCATCGTACTGCTTCTCGTCACGACTTTCGCATCGATGCTGATGGCGGCGCACGGGTTGCCGCCGATCGGATTGACGCTTGCGACGCTGATCGGCGGCGCGCTCGCCGCGGGCTCTGCCGGTGCGTTCAATTGCGTGATCGATCGCGACATCGACGCTATCATGGTCCGCACCCGCACGCGTCCCGTGGCGACGGGCCGCATCTCGCCGCGCGCGGGGATCGTGTTTGCCGCCGTGCTCGGTGTGGTTTCGTTCGCCTTGCTCTACCGCTTTGCGAACCCGCTCGCCGCGTGGCTGTCGCTTGCGGGCAACGCCTATTACGTGCTGTTTTATACGTTGTGGCTCAAACGCACGACGACGCTCAACATCGTTATCGGCGGGGCGGCCGGCGCCGTGCCGCCGCTCGTCGGCTGGGCCGCCGTCACGCATGCGATCGGAACGCCGGCGCTCGGGCTCTTTGCGCTGATTTTTCTCTGGACGCCGCCGCATTTCTGGGCGCTCGCGCTGATGGCCAATACCGACTACCATCGAGCCAACGTGCCGATGCTACCCAACGTCCGCGGAACGCTTCGAACCAAGCGCGAGATATTTGCGTATACGCTCGTGCTCGTGGCCGTTTCGCTTGCACTGACGCCGCTGCACGTGATGGGGCTGTGGTACTTCGTGCCGGCCGCCATTCTCGGTGCCGTGTTCGTGTGGGACGCGTGGAAGATGCTCGTAGGTCCGACGAAACCGCTCGCGCGCGTGCTCTTTAAATATTCACTTCTTTACCTCGCGCTGATGTGCGCCGCGATGGTGCTCGATCGCCTAATCGGGAAGTGACGACTAGGGTCGAAGCGACGGCCGCAGCCGACGGAGCGAAGGTCGCGGGACACCGCTTCGACCGCGCACATGCACCGCTACTGCTCACTTTGGCACTCGGGGTTTTCGCTGGGGCACTGGATCTTGGTGTCCTCTCGCCTGCGTTGCCCGCGATCGCCCATACGTTCAATATCACGCCGCGCGCGGTCGCCTGGACGTTTACGCTGTATCTGTTTGCGAACGTCGTCAGCATCCCGATCGCTTCGAAACTGTCGGACACTTTGGGGCGCCGTCCAGTCTATACGGCCTGCGTGGCACTCTTCGGCGCGGGAAGCGTTTTGGCGATCGCCGCTCCGAGCTTCGGCGTATTCTTGTTGGCGCGGGCAATTCAAGCCGCCGGCGCAGGCGGCATTTTCCCGGTTGCGACCGCGGCAATCGCCGACCGCGTCCCGAGCGAGCGGCGCGGTTCGGCGCTCGGCTTGCTCGGCGCGGTATGGGGACTCGCGGCGATCATCGGCCCCAATGTCGGCGGCATCGTGACGCACTTCTTCTCGTGGCACTGGATCTTTGCGGCGAACGTACCGCTTACGCTCGTCGTGATCGTGCTTGCGCAACGCTACGTGCCCAATATCGCCGCACGCGCACGGGGACCACTCGACATCGCCGGCATCGTGACGCTCGCGATCGGATTGCTCGGCGTCATGGTCGGTCTCACGCGGCTCGACGCACGTACCGCGCTGATCGGAAACGAGGTAACGGCCGCCGGCCTCGCGGTCGCGCTGATCGCTTTCACCGCGCTCGTGCCGCTCGAGCGACGAGCACGCGCTCCCATCATCGCACCGGCTCTGTTTGCGACGCGGCAACTTGTCGTCACGTACGCACTTGAAGTTCTCATCGGGCTGCTCGAAGGTGCGCTATTTTTCATTCCGGCTGCCCTGGTGGCCGCGGATCGGCTGACGCCGGTCGGAGCCGGCGGCATCGCCGCGATCGGTGCGCTGATGTTCGTCGTCGTCATTCCGCTCGCCGGCCGCGCGCTCGATGCGGTCGGCAGCCGCGCCGTGCTTTTGTGCGGGGCTGCGATCACCGCACTTGGCCTTGGCCTCTTCGCCGCGGCGTTGCAAACGTTGTGGCTTGCGGTCATCGGCATCACGCTCGCAGGCATCGGTTTTGGCGCGCTGCTGGGCGCGCCCACGCGCTACATCATCACGAACGAAGCGCCGCAGACGATGCGCGCGACGGCCGTCGGTTTGCTCAGCGTCTTTCTCATTATCGGGCAGATCGTCGGCGGGTCGCTCGCGGGGGGCGCCATCGGCGGACGCCTCGATGATGTGGGCGGCTATCGTTTCGCCTACGCCATGTTCGCGGCGCTCGCGGTCGTGGCGATTTTGGGCTCGTTGCTGCTCGCTTCACAGGCGAACGAACGCGACGCGCCACGGAACATTCCGCCGCCCCAAGCGTAATACGTTCGTGAAACGCGAGATCGCTTTGATCGTTTGCCTCTCGCTCGTCGTGGCGGCGCTCGCGTCGGCCGGTTGGTCGTCGGCGGGCCGGTTCGGAAGCGGGTGGTCGGGCAGCGGGTGGTCACGTGCCGGCTTGTTCGGGGGCGGCCGCTACTCGCGAGTCGTCGATCGCACCTTCGAGGTTACGCCGGATGCGCGCCTCGAAATTCGCTCGTCGTCGTTCGACGTCTCGCTCGTTCCGGGCTCAGGCACGGCGCTCCGCGTTCACGGTACGCTACGCGGTTCGAGTCGCGCCCAGATTGACGGCGTGCGCGTCACGATGCAGGAGTCGGGCGACCGCCGCATCATCGCAATCGAAGCGCCGGCCGGCGGGTTCGAGTTCGTGCACTTCTTAGACGCTCATTTTACCGTCGGCGTGCCACGGCTCGCGGCGCTCGCGATCGTCGCGACGTCCGGCGATCTCGGCGTTGCCGATCCGAGTGCGCCGCTCGACGTGCAGACCTCGAGCGGCGACGTTACCGTCGACCGCGCGCGAGAATCCGTGGCCATCAAAACATCGTCGGGCGACGTCATCGTACGCCAGGCTGCCGCTGCCGTGCGAACCGCGACGAAGAGCGGCGACGTGCAGGTGCACGATCTCGGAGGCTCCTTATCGTCGACCTCGACGAGCGGAGATCTGAGCGCCGCACTTGCCGCAAACTGGTCCGGGTCTTCGCTTACAATGCACAGCACCAGCGGCGACATCGATCTGCGCGTGCCTCCTGGTTTCCACGGCGCACTCCATACCTCGACGAACTCGGGCGATGTCCGAAACGACGCAAAGCTTTCCGCAGCGCTCGCCGGCGCAATTCCAATCGACCTCACGTCGAGCAGCGGCGCCATCAACGTGCATTGAGCGCCGCCGCTACGCTATGCTCTTAACCGAGGCGGCCCTGTAGGTTTAGATACGGAACAATGTGTGCGCCGTCGAGCTATCGGAACCGAGTGTAAGCGAGTGGGGCCGTCGCTGGAGCAGTGCATGCGAAGGTCGGCGCATGGCGACTCCGGCGGACTCCGACCAGCTGGTGATATTTCGCCTCAGGGGCGCGCTGCGTTCCACGGCGGCCCGGAGTGCAGAAATGGCAAGCCTCGCGCGGATCATGTCGAAAACCTCGCGGAGATTCCATCGAGTCGAGCGATCTCGACGTGCTGATCGAACTCGACCCCGACGCTCGATTCGGCTTCTCCTATTTCAGTTTGCCTCGATATTTCGAGGAAATTCTCGGAGTCCGCACCGATGTGGTGAGCAGAAACGCGATTAAGCCGTACGTTTACCGCCAATGTGTCGTTCGATGACTACGCCGCGGATGATAAGACGGTTTACGCCGTGACCCGAGCGCTTGAGATTATCCCGGAGGCATCGCGCCGTATTCCAGACGACATCAAAACGCGACATCCAGACATCGACTGGCAGGGGATGGCAGCAAAGATTCATCGTTTCATAAGCTTGGTATGCCGAGCCGCAACCACGTCTTAAAATGGCAGACGCGTATAATGTGGCCATGGCCGCGAAGATCGTTCAGGTATACGATTCGGAGATGCGCGTGCGTCCGCCAATCGAGTTCGGGCAGCGTATCGAACGTATCGACGGGATCGTGCGCACGCGCGGCCGGTACAACATGATCGTCTTCTCTCAACTCAACGTCACCGATGTTGACCGGGTCGTCGCCAAACAAGTTGAATTTTTCACCGGGCTCGGTGAAGACGTCGAATGGAAGCTGTACGCCCACGATTTGCCGCCGAATCTGAGCGCCTCACTTGCGGCCCATGGCTTTGAACCCGGTGACGTCGAGACTCTAATGGTTCTGAACCTGGCGTCGAATCAAATCCGAGCCGAAGTAGCCCCCGTTGTCGACGTTCGTACCGTGAGCACCCCTCGGGACGTCGCCACCTACGTTGACGTGACGACGGGCATCTTCGGCAAAGACACAAAATCGTCGATAAGCGACTTTGAGCTTCGACTCTTACGCGAGGGAGCCGACACGATCGCGGTCGTCGGTTACGTCGAAGGAAAGCCGGCAGCTGCCGCCGCCTCGAACTTCCGCGCAGCCGATCGTTCGCCAGCATGTGGGCCGGCGGGACAAATCCGTCACTACGGAAGCGCGGCCTCTACCGAGCGCTCGTCGCCGAGCGCACCCGCATGGCGCGCGATCGAGGCTATAAATACCTGACGGTCGACGCACTTGAGACGAGCCGTCCGATCCTCGAAGGGCTCGGTTTTAGAGCGATCACCACGGTTAGGGCCTGGAACTTCGCGGGCTCGTCGACTATGGGCCGCCACTCTACTTGAGACTGCTCGATAGGCGTCGACGGTGTTCACTGAGCGCCTAAATTTCGCGACGACGCCAAGGAGCGTTCTCTTTACGTCGCGCCGCGGGCGATGGCGCGGCCGACGCGCCAGAATATGAACGTGAAGAACGCGGCGATGGCGAGAATGGTTAGCAGGTCGGTGAAGCCTGAGAAACCTGCTACCGAGTTGCCGCAGACTGCCACCGCCGCGGACGAAAGCCAGAGGTTCAGGCGCTCCAGCGGGTTGGCGGCAAGACGGCGATCGTGTTCGACCGCTGCAACCAGTTCGTCCGGTGACCACGAGCCTTCGTCGATCAGTTCGCGGATCGTGCCGTATTGATCGATGATGGCAGTGCGCTCGGAATGAATCAACCCGACCCGCTCGTCGGGGAATGCCGTAACGTCGAACTGCGCCGCGAAATCGAGCATCTTGTCGGGGTCGCCCGTCGCCAGTGACCATCGTGCAGGCTTGGCGCCGAACGTCGTCGCGTAGCGCGCGAGCCTAGGAGGCGTATCGTACGACGGATCGAGGGTCACTTCGAGCAAGTGCACCGGCTGGCCGTGAAACCGTTCTTGCAATTGCAAAAACTTCGACGACACGAGCGGACACTCGCGCGCGTCGCGACAACGCGTGTAGATGAACGCCAGTACGACCGACTGCCCCCGTAGGTCGCGCAGCGACAACGAGCGACCGCGCTGATCCAGGAACGTCGCGTCGGGCGCGTATTCACCGACGCTGACATGATGCACGTCGCGTAGGACGCCGGTAAGTTTGCCGTCTAGACCGGCCGTTGCGCGCGCCGCCCGCGCTGCGACACTCTGCACTTCGCGTAACGTCCACGGTTTCTCATCGAGGTCGGCCGTCGCAACGATGCTCTCACCGATTTTGAGCCTTCGCAGTTCGGACGCGGGCTCAACGCGGAACGTCGCGCTGCCCGCGGGGTGAGCGGAAAATGGGTCGTAGCGCACGACGACTTCGCCGCGGCTGGGTAAGACCGCGAGCAGCAAGCCGCGCAACGACATCTCGTGCGCGGTAACTCGACACGGAACCAGCAGCATGCCGAGCGTTAGCCAGCCGAGGAGGGCCACCGTGCGCGCAGAAACCGACGAGATGGCGAAAAGCGTACGGGCCTGCGTCCAGTCGCTCGTGCGTCGTCCTTGGACGCGTGGCGAGCGGCGCGTCGTCCTAAACGGGTTGCTTGGGCGCCTGTTGATCGCGATCGAACCCATCATCTGTTTTGCGATCTTCGGCGGCCTCACCGCAAGTCTCATCTTCTTTCAGCTTCCGAGCGGGTCGAAGATGACGCGTTTCGAATCGGCGATCATTATCGCGCCGATCTTCGGCCTTGCCGCTCTCGCGTTTCTCACGTATGCGATCGCGGTACTCGTGGCACCCCTGCGCGCGCTCATGCAGACATTTTCGCCCATCTACATCGTCGACGGCTATGTCCGCTATCGCAAGCCGGACCGGCAAACGCAAGATGATTCGAACGGCTACGTCGCCGTGCTGAACGAGGAGCGACGCACCGTCGCCGAATGGCCGACCTTGGGCACCGTGCCGTTGCCCGACAGCCTGCGCCCGGCGCTGATCGAGTTCAGTTATTACGGCGGCATCCATCGCATCGACGGCCGCTCGACCGGCGTCATGCCGGAATCGTTCGCACCGGCCGGGGTCGGCATCATGCGCCGCGGCTAAGGGGCGCAGCGACGAGCGACCCGGACCTCGCGCTTTCCGAAGCCATCGCTACCACGCTCGGCCCAAGCGACGCGCTCGACCGCGTGCTCGATATCGTCGGCCGCCGGCTCGAACTCGACACCGGCTGGATCTGGTTGCTCGATCCGGAGACGGGGAGCTTTTACCTAGCCGCCTCACTCAATCTACCGCCCCTTCTGCGCCGGCCCGTCGAGATGACGGCGGAGCCGTGCTGGTGCATGGAGTCCTTCGCGTCGGGGGCGCTTCGAAGCGACAACGTTGACGTCGTTGCGTGCAGTCGTTTGCGGTCGGTCGAGGGCGTGCCGGATCTCAGCGGCGGCATCCGTTATCACGCGAGCGTCGCGTTGCGTTTCGCCGAGCGGCGGCTCGGCATCATGAACCTGACCGGACCCGCCTGGCGGCCGCTCTCCGAACGCGCATTGCAACTCCTCGGCACCGTGGGCGCGATCGTCGGGCTCGCGGTCGAACGCGGCAATCTCGCTGACGCCGCCGTGGCGGCGCGCGGCGACGAACGTGCTCGACTCGCGCGCGAACTGCACGACACGTTCGCACAAGACCTTACGGCCGTGGGCCTTCATATCGAACACGCCGCCCGGCATCTCGAAGGCGAACAAGGTGACGCGCGGCACGCGCTCGATACGGCTCAGGCCGTAACCGGCGTTCGGTCGGAAACGTGCGCGATTCAATCGGAGCGTTACGCGGCGATCCGCTTGCCGGGAAAGCACTGCCGGTCGCTCTGTCATCCCTTGCGCGCCGCTTTACCTCCGAGAGCGGGATTCGAGCGACGGTTGAAGCGACGTCCGCGCCCATGCTCGCGCACCGAATCGAAGTCGAACTGTTTCGGATCGTAAGCGAAGCACTCTCGAACGTGCGCCGGCATTCGGGCGCGCGACGCGTGCGCATACGGCTTTCCCACAACGAGCATGCGGCGCGTCTGCACGTTTCCGACGACGGCACCGGCTTCGATGCAAGCGCAATGCAAAACGAGCGCTACGGTCTGGTCGGCATGCACGAACGCGCCGAGCGGCTAGGCGGAAGCCTGACGATCTCGACGCCCACGGGCGGTGGAACCGCACTCGAGGTCAGCGTTCCGTTGCCCTCATGATTCGCGTCGTCGTCGTCGACGACCATCCGATCGTTCGCGACGGCGTGGTCGCAAATTTAGCCGATGCAGAAGGCATCACGGTCGTCGGGACCGCTTCGGACGCCGCCACGGCGGCGGAGCTCGTCGGGCGCGAACGCCCCGATGTGATCGTCCTCGATCTCGAACTACCCGACCGCAGCGGGCTCGATGTGATCGCATCGTACGCTGCCGACGGTGATACCGGCGTCGTCGTGTTTACCGCGTACGGCGGCGAAGAGCGCATCGTCGCTGCGCTCGAACGCGGCGCACGGTCGTACGTGCTCAAGGGGACGCCGAGCGACGAACTCGTCGCTGCGATCCGCGCCGCAGCAGCCGGAAAATCGCGACTGATTCCCGAGGTCGCGGCTGCCCTCGCGAGCGCCGTGCGGCTTCCAAGAAGACTGCGCATTACGCAGCGCGAGCGCGAGATCTTGGCGCTGGTCGCAGAAGGCATGGCCAACAAGGCGATCGCAACGCGTCTGGGCATCACCGAACGAACCGTTAAGTTTCACGTCGGCGAACTTTTGGGTCGCTTAGGCGCGGCCAACCGTGCGCAAGCGGTTGCGATCGCGCAAGTCCGCGGCCTATTACCGTAACCGATCAGATTTGGCTTTTTCGTTACGGTCACACTGCCCCGTCCTTTCGGACAGGAGCAACGCCGTACCGCTGTCCGGTGCGCGCAGGTGAGTTGCGCGCTACGATTGCGACGTGGAAAACAAGCAATGGTTTGAGCCCGGGCACGTCGCGATCGTGACGGGCGCTTCGCAAGGCTTCGGCCGCGCCGTCGCCGAGTTGCTCGCGAAACGACGGTTGAGCCTGATCATCACCGCGCGGCACGCGGACGCGCTCGACGAAGCGGCGAGCGAGCTGCGCACGGACACCTCCGTCGTTGCATTGGCCGGCGATGTCGCGGACGGCGCGCACGTGCATGCTTTGGTCGACCAAGCGCAGCGGAACTTCGGCCGCATCGATCTCATCATCAACAACGCCTCGACCTTGGGCGCGTCTCCGATGCCGCCACTCGAACATCTCGCGTGTGACACGTTCGAAGCGTTGTTGCTGACCAACACTTTCGCGCCGCTGCATCTGATTCAGCACGCGCTTCCCTTGCTGCGCCGCACGCATGGGACGATCGTCAATGTCAGCTCCGATGCCGCTCCGAACGCCTACGCGGGCTGGGGCGGCTACGGCGCAAGCAAAGCGGCGCTCGAACACATGTCGCGCACGCTAGCCGTCGAGCTTGATGGAAGCGGCATCAGCGTGATCGTTGCCGATCCCGGCAACATGCAGACGGCGATGCACCGTGATGCAGAACCCGGCGAAGACCTCTCGTCGCTCCCGCATCCCGAAGCGGTGGCGCCGGCTTTGCTCGACGCGATCGCTCGACCGCGCGGTGCCTTTCTGCGCGTCGAACTGCAAAGGCAAACCGCGCCGGTGCCCGCGTGAGCGCGCTACTCGCACGGCCGGCGCCGTCGACCGGTATCGACTTCACGTTACCGCCCGAACTCGAAGCACGCGCACCGGCAGAACAACGTGGCTTGGCGCGCGACGGCGTTCGACTCTTGGTTTCGCGTGACGGGAACGTCGAGCACGCGACCTTCCGCGATCTGCCGACGTATCTCGAGCCCGGCGATGTGCTCGTTGCAAACGATTCCGCGACGCTTCCCGGCTCGCTTCCGGCACTGGGGGAGGGCGGCCGGCACGTCGAGATTCATCTCTCGACGCAAGTCGCAGCCTCACTTTGGATGGTCGAGCCGCGCAGTTCGGTCACCCGCGGAGAACGCTTGGAGCTACCCGGTGACGCGCACCTGACCGTGCTGGAACGGGTCGCGCCGCCGCACGACCGTCTCTGGTACGCCGCCCTCGACGTCACCGGCAACGTGCTCGCGTACCTTGCGCATTACGGCTCCCCGATTCGTTACGGCTACGGCGCCAGGGACATAGCGCTGCCGGCGTATCAGACGATCTTCGGGCGCAAGGCCGGATCGGCAGAGATGCCATCCGCGGGGCGCCCGTTTACGAGCGAAACGCTGGCTGCGCTCGCGGCGCGTGGCATCGCTCTGCCAACGATCCCCTTGCACTGCGGCGTCTCGAGCGCGGAAGCACACGAGGCGCCGGCGCCTGAGCGTTATGCCGTTCCGTCCGCAACGGTACGGAGTGTTGACGCAGCGCATGCCGCAGGCGGTCGTGTAATCGCTATCGGCACGACGGTCGTACGCGCGCTCGAAAGTGCCGTCGTCGCCGGCAATCTCTCCGGTTCACAAGGATGGACCGATCTCGTCGTCACATCCGAGCGCCCGCCGAAGGTCGTCGACGGTCTGTTGACGGGCCTCCATGAACCCCGTGCAAGCCACTTACAGCTCGTGCGCGCATTTCTGGATGATCATGCGCTCGGTCAAGCGTACGCAGCGGCACTCGAGCAACGGTATCTTTGGCACGAGTTCGGCGACGTCCACCTCATCCTGCCGACAGCTAACGCCGTTCACTGAAAGGAAATCACCGGATGAGCGTCACGGTCTATGGCTGCAACCACATTGCGATCGAAGTTGACGATGTCGAAAAGGCGGTCGCCTTCTATCAGGACGTTTTCAACCTGGAACGATTTCCGGAGGCGAGGGAAATGCGTTCTTCAAACTCGGCGAACATCAGTTTCTCGCCATGTTCGAGGTGCCCGATGCTAAGCCGGATAGGGCGCGGCACTTCGGAATCATGGTTCGCGACGACGAACAGCTCGCCGAAGTGCGCGATAAGCTCACGCATACGTACGGAATCGAGTTGATCCCACCGTTTCGCTGCGATTTCCGCGATCCGTTCGGTAATCGCGTTCAAGTCGGCGACCTCCACGATGAGTCGCTCGTGTGGCTCTTGCCCTATCAGGAAGTGCAGGAGGCCGGAATTCGCTTGGGGTGACCAGAGATCGCGATGTCCTCGGGGCTGCTTGCTTAGGACAGCTTGACCTGCGTCGACGTCGCGGCGGGCCAGGCATGGCCGAACGGGCTACTCGTAAACACCAGCGTCAGCAATGTCAGAATGACGATGAAGCCTACGATTGCGGCCGCTACGACGATCGGCGGAATACCGGCCGACACGGGGACGCCGCGGTCATCGTAAATGTCGTGCATGGTCTACGCCGCTCCCAAAACGCCGACCGCGGTGAGGATCACGAGGATGCAGCCGAAGGCCATCAGGCCGAGCAGCAGTTTCGTGACCTGGTTGTCGAGGCCGGTCGACTTCCAATCCTTCGCGAGCTGAAACGAAGTCGTGCCGCCGACGACGATCGCGAACACGAACGCGATCGATTTTTCAATTGAGGCGGCTACGCCTGTTGCGCCTTCCATGTTCCGCCTTTACCAGAGATAGAAGAGAAAGAAAAGTGCGACCCAGATGACGTCGACGAAGTGCCAGTAAAGCGTTCCCGCCGTGAGTCCAAAATACTTTGAACCCGTGTAAACGCCGCGATTGGCCTGAAGGTACAGCACGCACAGGTAGATGATGCCGATGAAAACGTGAAAACCGTGCAGGCCCGTCAGCGTAAAGAAGCTCGCGCCCATCGTTGAACCGGCCCACGTGACCTGGGCATTGTGATATTCGTAGCCTTGGCCGCCGAGAAACGCGATGCCGAGAACGATCGTCGCAAGCAGCCACAAGTTGAAGGCTGGTTTGTCGAGGCGCTTCCAGCTCTCCATCGCCGAATGCATCGTCGCGCCCGAACCGAAAAGAATCGTCGAGTTGATCGCCGCGAAGGCGACGTCGAAGCGCGGGAGCTGGTGGCCGCCCTTGGTGATGGGCGGCCAGTTCGGAACCGAATTTCGCAAGTAGAGATAGGCGAAGATGAATGCTGAAAAGATGACGACGTCGGAAATCAGGAACAACACGAACCCGAGTAAGCGTAGGTCGCGCTGCTCGGCGTAGGCGCGATCGACACTGTTGTAGCGTACCACCACGGCCTCGTGGGTCGCATTGAACGAACTAGCGGCAGCCACTCTTACCTTCTACTATGCGTGTGCAGGCAGCGGGGAGCTGCCGGGGGGAGATTGCGTGCCTTCGGGAGACTCTTGCGGATCGAGACCGATATACGGCAGAGGCTCGCCAAAATTGTACGGGTTCTTCAGCACGGCCGGAATCGTTCGGAAATTATAGTAAGGCGGCGGCGAGCTGATCGTCCATTCGAGCGTCCGCGCGTTCCAGGGATTCGCGGGCGCACGCCTGCCGCGCAGCAAGCTGTGCACCATGTTGTAGATCACGATCAACGTCGAGAGTGCCAGCACGAACGAACCGGCCGAAGCAACGTCGTTCCAGAACTGAAACTCAGGCCGGTACTGAGCCACGCGGCGGGGCATGCCCATGAGACCGAGCCAGTGCATCGGCAAGAACGTCACGTTGAACGCGACGAAAGTCACCCAGAAATGCACGGCGCCGAGCTTGTTGCTCATCATGCGGCCGGTAATTTTCGGCCACCAGTAATACAGGCCCGAGTACAGCCCGAACACCGAGCCGCCAAAAAGCACGTAATGAATGTGCCCGACGATGAAGTACGTGCCGTGCGCGTCATAGTCGAACGGCACGGAGCTCAGAAACACCCCCGTGATGCCGCCGAACGTGAACGTCGCGATGAACCCGAGCGCGAAGAGCATGGCCGGATGGAACTGTATTTTCCCGCCCCACAACGTTGCAAGCCAAGAGAATATCTTGATGCCCGTCGGTACGGCGATCACCATCGTGAGGATCATGAAGGGCAGTTGCAGCCACGGCGCCATGCCCGAGGTAAACATATGATGCGCCCAGACCATGAAGCCGAGCAACGCGATCGCGATCGACGAGAAGGCGATCATCTTGTAGCCGAAGATCGGTTTGCGCGCGAACGTCGGGAACACTTCTGAGACGATACCGAAGGCGGGCAGAATCATGATGTAGACGGCGGGATGCGAGTAGAACCAGAACATGTGCTGCCAAAGCAGCGGGCTGCCTCCGCGCGTCGGATCGTAGAACGGCACGTTGAACTGCCGTTCCATGAACAGCGCAGCCGTCGCAGCCGAGAGCGCAGCGGTTGCGACCATGTTGAGGAGCGCCGTCGCAAGCGATGCCCACACGAACAACGGCATGCGCGTGAACGTCATGCCCGGGGCGCGCATCTTGATGATCGTGACCATGAAGTTGAGGCCCGTCATCGTCGAGCTGATACCGATCAGGAAGATCGCGACGCACCACAGTGACGTGCCCGCCGGTCCTTGCACGGAAATCGGAGGATATTCGGTCCAGCCGGCGTCGGGCGCACCGATGAGAAACGACGAAAACAAGATGGCGGCGGAGATCGGAAAGAGCCAGAAGCTCAGAAGATTCAGCCACGGGAAGGCGACGTCGCGCGCACCGATCTGCAGCGGCATCACGAAGTTTCCGAAGGCACCGGTCATCAGCGGAATGATGACCATCCATACCATCGACGATCCGTGCAGCGAGTAAACCCCGTTGTAAGTGTCGTTCGAGAGGATCGCGCCCTGGGGGACTAGGAGCTGCGTCCGCACGACCTCGGCGAGCAGTCCGGAGATCAGGAAGAACAGGAACGCCGCGACCATATACTGGATGCCGATGACCTTGGCATCGAGTGAGAAGACGAACTTCCTGATGAAGCCTTGCGGCTCTGGATGGATGTGATCGTGGGTGTCGCCGCCGATAAAACCGGCGTGCGCGGCTATTGCCATGCGTGCTCCGCTACTTCTTTTGACTGAGGCTCGTGAGGTAGGCGACCAAATTCGCGATGTCTTGATTGCTCAGGGCATTGGCCTGGCGGTTCGGCATCACGCCGATGGGGCCCTGATAGCCGCTGATGAGGATGTGGGAGATCGCGGCCGGACTGGCTTTTTCACCCGTTACGAGAGCCGGACGCGCCGCATCGTTGAAGATATGACCGAGTCCCGGCCCGACGATCTTTTGATTGAACGGTCCGATGCTGTGGCAGGTCGAGCACTTTTGCCCGAACAGTGCCTGGCCTGCGGACGCTTGACCCGAAGCAAGCGCAATCGGGGCGGTTGCCTGGCCTTGTTGCCTCGCTTGGGCCGACAGCCATGCGCCGAACGTTTGTTGCGAATCGACGTAGAAGGTGGCCGCCATGTTCGCATGCTGCGTACCGCAGAACTCGGTGCAGATGATGCGGTACTTGCCGATGTGCTCGGGCGTAAACCGCAGCGTCTGCACGAGCCCGGGAACCATGTCGGCCTTGATACGCAGTTCGGGGGACCAGAACGAGTGAAGCACGTCGGCGGACGTTACATTTAAGGTAACGGGCGTATCGACGGGCACGTGCATGTCGTCGTACACCGAGTCCTTGAGCTTCGGATAGCGGAACTCGAACTTGAATTGGTGCCCGATCGCTTCCATCGTCAGCACGTCGCCCGGCGTGTTCTGCATGCTCGCCCAGATGCGCACCGAAAAGATGGCGATGATCATAACGATGATGCTCGGCACCGCGGTCCACCAGAACTCGAGCTTGGGTTGGTCGTGTATCTGCACCCCGATCGCATCGGGACCGTCGCTTGAGCGTCGCCGCCAAACAATCGCGAAGTAGACGAGATAACCGATCACGTACACGAAAATGGCATTGCCGATGACGCTCATGAAGCGAAAAAGCGTATCGATCTCGGGCGCCGGCGCGCCGAGTTCGGCCACGAAGTGCTGGAACGGGAACACGATGATGACGTATGTCATGATCAGATTGATGATGCTCAATCCGATCGTGACCGGCCAAAAGCCAGGCCCCAGACTCATCTTCTGGGGTGCCCTAGACTGTGCCAAGGATACTCCTTCGAAACGCGACGTTGACCGCAGCGCTCCCACTTTTTATACCGAAAGCGCGAAGTCCCCGTCTTTGACTTTAGTGAGACTCGGCTGCGCGGAGCCGCATTAAAGCAGGGCCTGTGTTGCGCGGAGCGGCAGCCGCAAACCCGCGCACGAGCGCATCGACGTTCGTGATCGCGGTGCCCACTACGACGGCGCTAGCCCCGGCGGCGAATGCGGAGCTCAGATGGCGCGGCCCGGCGACGCCTCCTTCGCAGATCGCAAACGGATGGAGCGCCACGATCCTTGCCACGAGGTCGAGTGCCGGCAGCGGACGGCCGTGAGTTGCGCTCGTATATCCCGCGAGCGTCGTCGCGACGATGTCGGCTCCGTCGGCAATCGCGCCGTCGGCATCGGCCGGCTCTGAACAATCTGCCATTGCGAGCAAGCCGCGCGCGCGAGCGTGGGCGATCAGCGCGCTTGCGCCATGGCCACCAGGATGCAACCGCAGCGTGGCATCGAAGGCGACGATGCCGGCGCCGGCGCCCGCGACTTCGTCGATCTCCGCGACCGTCGCGGTGATGTACGGTTCGAAACCCGGATGGCGGCGTTTGACGATGCCGACGATCGGGATATTCACGGCGGCGGCCGTTGCGGCGATGTTCGCGGCGCCTTCGATGCGCACGCCGACGGCGCCGTTGCGGGCGGCGCACTGCGCGAGCAGGGCAATCGTTGCCGGCGCGTCGAGCACCGATCCAGGTTCCGCTTGCACGGACACGATCAATCCGCCACGCAACCGCTTGAGGACGGCCACCGAATCAGCCAAGCGCGGCCCACCGGGCTACCGGCTTACCAAGCGCAAGCCGGCGCGCGAGCAACAGTGCGCCGTCAACGGGATCGCCGGCCGGTTCGATGAACGCGACCCGCTTTCTCTTGCACTCGACGGGTAGGCTTATCTCTTCTCCACAGAGCGCTCCTAGTTTGTACTCGACGGAGGAGCGGAACGTGCGCAGGAGCCCTTCATTGCAAAAGACGCCGCCGGCATGCGAGATGCGTCGCACCGGAGTCGCCGGCAACCTGCCGTCGACTGCGCGGGCCAGGTCGGCTAGATCGCTTGCGGCAACTTTGCGCAAATACCACGCTTGCATCGGCGTGAAAGGCGGCTCGGCCGGCACCAGCGCCATCACGTGCTCGGCAAAGGCGGCAAGCCTGGGCCGGCTTAACTCGCCGTGTGCGAAGGCGTGCTGAAGCTCGCGAAGATCGGATGCCCCGAAAAAACGTAGCGCTGCTTCCCCCAACTGCGAAGGCTCACCGCGGTCGGCATCGCCCATCGCCCACGTGATAGCTTCGCGCGCGATGCCGAGCGCGCTGCCTCGATCGCCGAAGAAATATCCCCATCCGCCGGCACGAACGTACGGTGCGCCCGGCTCGGCGTTTCCGACGGCGACACTACCGGTACCGGCCAGCACGATGATCCCCGGCTCTCCCCCAAATGCTCCCGCGTGAGCGATTACCGCATCGTGCACGACGAGCACCCCATCGGCAAACGGCGCGAGTTCCGTAGCGCTGTGCGGATTGCCGTCATGGCCCGTCAGGCCGATGACCACAGCGGTTAAACGCGTGCCGGAACCCACCTCGGCAGCGCTCGCCGCAGCGCCGAGCGCATGCGCGATCGCCGCACGCTGACGATTGGAGTCGCGCCGTTCACCGACTAAGTCGGCCGGCGGTCCCGTGCCACGTCCCAAGATGCGGCCGCCGTCGTCGGCGATCGCGGCACGCGTCGAACTTTGACCGCCATCGACTCCGGCAACCAGCGACTTCACGCGCGACGCACGTCACGCGGCGATTGCGCCTGAAGCAACAGCAGTGATTCAAGACGTTTTCGATCGACACCACTAGCTGCGGCGGCATGCTGCCGCGCTTCTTCTTCGCTCGCATAGGGGTGCGCGCGATGATATCGTTCATGCGCAATGGCACACGCGACGAAGCGCGCCGCTTCAGCGGCGCCGCTTGCCGCACGCAATCGTTCGACGACGCGCTCGTTTACGCGTATCACACCGTCCTCGGGATCGTACTCCGCGAACAATTCCAGAGCGCCCCACGAGCCGAGCTCTGCAATTTCGATGCGCGGTTCGGTCACGCGAATGCCGCCGTAGAGCGGCGGAGGTCGACGCCATCGTGGGTCAACGCCGCCCGCAGCGCCGACGCGTCGATGTCACGCGGCTCCGCGCGCTCGCGTACGCACTGCGCGGCCGCGGTACCGGCGGCCTGTCCGAGCGTCATTACGGTCGGCGTCAGTCGCGTCGAGGCGAGCGCTTCGTGCGTCGTCGAAATGCAACGCCCTGCGACGAGCAGCGCATCGACGCGTGCCGGAACCAGGCACCGATATGGAATCTCGTAACTTGCGCCAGGCGGTAGACGAAAGGTCGTCGTGCCGGCGCCCGCGGGGTTGTGAATATCGATCGGATAGGCGCTGCGCGCGACCGCATCATCAAACATCCGCGCCCCCAGGACGTCGGCGGCGGTCAACGTATAGAGGCCGACGATCCGCCGCGATTCGCGGATGCCGATCTGCGTGCCGGTCGCCGCAATGCGCGCATTCGCAAAACCCGGAACGTCACGACGAAAGAACGCGAGCAGCGCCATCGCCTGCGCGCGCGCTTCGATCTCGGCGCGTGTGAGGTCGTCCGGATCGAGGGGGTCGATGCCGGTCACGCGCGTCATGTTCACGCTGACCTCGTCGGGATAGGGTGAGATGAAGAACGACACGAGTTCCCGCGGGATGTCGACGTCGCCACGTTCGCGTGCCCGGTTCCACAGCGCGTACAGCCCGGCGACCGCGGTCAACGAGGCGGCATCACGGGCAGCCGCCGGCAAGCTCGTGCGCATCTCGTTTGCATTTTCGCGTAGGTAACGTGCGGTCTCGCCCAGGTCGACATGCGAAAGACGAAACATCAAGCTCGCCGGCTGCACGCGTCCACGCGCATCGCCGGTTTGCACTTCAACGCCGGCGGAAGCAGCGACGTACGCGTCGGCTGATGCGTCGACCGTGATCGTCGCACGGTATTCGCGCACGCCGGCGACCGTCGCGACCCGCGCGCCGCGCACGGCGTGCGTCCGGTCGTCGCAGATCGCCTCGAGAAAATACGCGTGCAGGAGCAGCTGCACGCCGCTCTCGCGCATCATATCGAAGAGCAGCGCTTTGTGCACTTCGGGATCGAACGGCGTGATCGTGGGGACGTAATCGGACGCATCGGCGATGTGCCCAGGCGATCCGCCGAGCGCCATGAGCCGCTCGACCATCTCCTGGGCGATTCCGCCGACGATACGCTCCGTGCCGGAATGAAAGGTCATCCAGGGGCCCACCATCGCAGCGGTCGCGGTCCCGCCAAGGAACCCGTACCGCTCGACGAGCACCGTGCGCGCACCGTGGCGCGCCGCCCCGAGCGCCGCCGCGCAACCCGCATTGCCGCCGCCGATGACGAGCACATCGTACTGCTCCACGCGCGAGCCCTTCGAACGCCAACCGCGCGAGGCCCGCAGTCGCTGCGAGCGACGGTCGCACCGCTTCGGACCACAGGTGCGGCGTGACGATGAATGATCAGAGGCGTCTGTAACGAACATACGTTCGATGTCGACGGAGCGCGAAGCCTGCGGAATGCGATGGGTCGAGGTGGAGGCCAAGTCGATCCTCAACCGCGCGAGGCATGCCGTTTGCATGGTCGATCAACCCGTACCGCGGCTGCTATCATCGCTGCGTGTTCTGCTACGCGCGCAATACGCACGCGTATCTCGAACGCGACGGGCTGAGCGATTGGGGCACGTTTCTGTCGGTTAAGATCAACGCCGCAGAGGTGCTCCGAAAGGAGCTGAAGCGTCCGTCCTGGCGCGGCGAACACGTCGCGATCGGGACCGCGACCGACCCATATCAACCGCTCGAAGGCCGTTACCGGCTGACGCGCCGCATCCTCGTTGAACTCGCGCGAGCGCGCACGCCGGCACATATCACGACACGTTCGCCGCTCGTCGTCCGCGACGTAGACGTTCTGGGCGATCTGGCCCGAGTTGCGGGGGTGACCGTGTATCAGCTTGCCGACACTCGATGCGGAACTCGCACATCACATCGAACCGACCGTGGCGCCGCCGGCCCAACGGCTGCGCACGATGCGGACCCTTGCAAACGCCGGGATCCGGGTCGCCGTCGCAGTGGCGCCGGTTCTTCCACACCTCACGGACGGATATCAATCGTTGCGCGACGTGTACCGTGCCGCAGCCGAGGCCGGTGCCGCCCTCGCCTGGACGAGCGTGCTTCGCCTCGGTGACGGCGCACGGGAAAGCTATTTCGAGTTCCTGCGCCGCGAGTTTCCGCAGCTGGTTGCGCACTATCGTGCGACATATGCGAACGGTTACCTAGCTCGGCCCGCTGCGATGCGGCTCGACGCCCGGATAGCCGATGCCAAGGCCGGCGTCGCGTTCAAGCAACGCGACGCGATCAGCCCCCGACCGTCTCGCGTGCAGTTGTCGCTTTTATAGTGATGAAGATCAACGACTGATGATGATCGCACCGGGGAATGCTCTTGGCGGAATGCGATCGTTGCTCGCGCTTGCCCTCATTGCGCCTTTGGCAGCGGGTACGTTGAGCTTTTCGAACGCCTCGACGGACGCGAACGCCCCGGTCGCGCGCGTCGCAGAGCGCTTGCTGGGTACGTGGGACTGCCGCGGGCCGGTACCCGGAAGTGCCGCCCGAGAAGTGTACACGCGATCCGGTGAAAACACGATCGTGCTACGTAACGCCGTGCACACGGCGCGCGGGTTGAGCGGCGTCGTCCATGAGACGTTCGGCTACGATCCGGTCAAAGCAACGTGGCAGCTCAGCGCGCCGATGAACCGCTTCTTCGACCTTATGCAACTCGGTGCGCAGCGCTGGGGCGCGCAGCAGTGGGTTTTCACCGGCACCCAAACCGTGCAGAACGTCGCTCGCCCCACGCGCATCGTTTACACGTCGCTCGGCCCTGGGGCGTATCGGCGCGAACATCAATCGGAGACCGGCGTCGCCTGGAAGGCCGACGGCGCGTTCGTGTGCCGCCGCGTATCGCCGGCCAAGCCGCGCTTCGTCGCCGCTATCGGTGTGCAGCGCAGCCCGGCTGCCGTGCCCGCGAAGCAAGCGATCGGCGCACGGGCGAAACCGAAAGCGGCTGCGATACCGGCACCGCGGGCGGCGCGAAGCACCGCCCGCGTTGCGCTCGGAATGCCGGCGGAACGTACCATATCGCCGCTCTCGGGCGATCGAGCCTACGCGCTCGTCGGCGCTTGGTCGTGCCGGACATTCGGGGGCGCCAGCGCCACGCACACGTTCGCGCGCCGCAACGACGCCACGCTGCTTTTGCACAATGTCTTACGCATTAGCGACCGCAACTATGACATCGACGAAACATACCGATTCGACCGCTCGAACCAAACGTGGTCGAACGTCACGCAGGGCGGCGCGTACGTCGGTACTGCTCGTCGGTGGCTCGGCTCAACGTGGGTTTTCGACGGCAGCGTGGCCGAGCGCGGTAGACGCGTACCCGTAAAGATGACGTATGCGATACTGAGCAAGCGCGCGTTTCGCCGGCGCTTCAACAGACTTCAAAACGGAGCGTGGGTGACGTACGCCGCCGAGACGTGTAAGCGTCAATGACGCGCGGGTATTGAAGCCGTCAAATATAGTGCTTAGCCGCCGGCCACCAAAGCGCGAGCGGCTCGACGGGATGCGTACATAGGTAGACCGGCAGGTTGTTAAAATCCGGTAACACATAGGGGTCGTGATAGAATCCGACGCGCCGGATGCTGCGAAACTCCGTCGCCAGTTTTGCTTGCGGGACGCCGACCGACAGAACGACTTGTCCCGAAGCGCCGCGCGTTCCGTAGAGGTAGTAGTTATTGTGACCGCTGATTGCGCGCGGAAGACCGTAGCGCGGACCGAAGAAATCGACGGCAGACGCCTGTCCATAATCGCGCGTGAAGATCACCGCTTTCCGGCGCTGATCCGGCGGTAGCCGATCGTACGCGCGCCGTAGCTCGGCGACGAGCGTATGCCAGCCGAGTTGATCGGCGAAGTGCTGCGGTACCTTACCTTCAGGATGTCTCTCCATCTTGACGCCGCGAACGTCGAATATCTGTTGGTAACGAAGAAACGCGTTCAAAGGCAGTAGCGGGAACGCTTCGGGTGCAATCGCGAGGCCCGCAACGAAAAGCAGCGCTGCATACGCGACCGAAAGCGGCCGCACACGGTGAGACCATGCGGCTATGGCGGGTGCACCAGCAGCAAAGAGCACCGGGTAGATCGGCGCTAGGTAATACACTTTGGCGTCGAGGGAGACGTAGAGCAATGAAAGCACCAGGTAGGCAACGCCGTACCAGCGCAGTTGCGCCGCAGAAGAAGCGAACAGCAAAACGAAGAGTCCGGTAAGCCAAATCGGCGCCGTGAGCGGGTTCATCATCAGCAACTGCTGCGCGTAGAAGGTGAGGGGGCCAGCCGTGAAGTTCTTGCGCGCGGCGGCATCGCGCAGCACCTGCACCTGGGGCCAATGCTGCTGGGCCTGCCAGACGAGTGTCGGCGCAACGATCGTAAGCGCGATTGCCGCCGCGACAAAAAAGCCGGGGCGTCGCAGCGAACGGCGCGACCGCGTCAGCGCAATTCCGATAATGCACGACCCGAGAAAGAAGAACATCGAGAACTTGTTGACCAGCCCCAACCCCGCCACGATCCCGAGCGCAGGCCACGCTAGCGGACGATTCTCCTCGTCGGCGTGCAGAAAAAGATATGCCGTGCCGAGCCAAAGCAGCGGTTCGAACGCGTTCATCGTCAACAGATTGCCGACCGCGAGATAGAAGGGCGCAAGCGCTATCCCGACCATTGCAAGGCCCATCGCAAACAAGTTCCCGCCCAAGCGCCGTGTCAGGCGGCCGGTGAGTGCGACCGTGAGCGCGGCAGCCAGTGCGGGTACAAGCCTAATGGCGTACAAGGAATCGCCGAATATCGTAAGCACGATCTTGGCAACAACGGCAATTAGGGGTGGCTGATCGACATAGCCCCATGCGAGATGACGTGCGCAACTAATAAAGTAAAGTTCGTCCCGCTGGTACCCGTATCTGCCGGCATTCGCGAAGTGGAAGACAAACGTCGCAACGGCAAACGCCCCGGTGAGTGCGGCTGCGGCCTCAATGCTAAAGGATTTACCGAGCGCCTTCCGAGATGGAGAAGCATGATCGACGGCTCGCAAGCCCACAAGACCCTCTTCTGTCAAACCTTCCTCGATACGCATCGTCCATTTGAACCGGCGCAGCTTCCCTGGCCGGAACTCGACGAAAGCTCCATCGACCGCCTTCGTTCCATTCCCTTTTGGAGCGTCGCCCTTGCTGCCGAGCGTAACGCCGGATACATGGTAACCGCGTACGCGGCCAACGTCGATGATCCGCTGATCAAGCGTGCCCTTGCGTTGCAAGGCGTCGAGGAGACGCGGCACGCGAATCTGCTCGGGGAGATGCTCAAGCGATACAATATCGAAGTTGCCGACAAGGCCGTTTCGCGCTCGCCCGCGACCGAACGCCACTTCATCGATTTCGGCTACGAGGAATGCATCGACTCGTTCTTCGGTTTCGGAATTTTCGGCTTGGCGAAACAGATCCAATTGTTCGTTCCCGAACTGACCGACATTTTCGAACTCGTGCTCCTCGAAGAAGCCCGTCACGTGACGTTTTTTGTCAATTGGGTCGCCTACGAGCGGATTCGGCGCGGACGCGGTTGGCAGCCGTTGCAAGCAGGAGCCACCGCGCTCGGTTACGTGCGTGCCGTCAAGCGGATCGCTACGACGTTCGCACCACGCGGTGAAGACAAGAAGCGCGTGCAAGGTGTCGGATTCGGTGCGGAGGGTGCGTTCTCGCTTTTCGAGGACGTGACGTGGCGTTCGTTTCTTGCGTCGTGCATCAGCGGGCACGAGCAGTACATGAGCGTCATGCCGGCCTCGCTCATCAAACCGTCGTTGCTGCCGAACGCTGCGCGCTTGGCGCTCGCAATCGTTCCGTCGTGGCGGAAACCCGAATCGCGGGCGGCCTAAGCATCGCGGCGCACCGCGACGATCACCACCACTACGTCAGCCTCGAGCCCGCGCATCTCTTCAGCAGCGAGCGCGAGCACGTGCTCCGCTTCAGCGAGCGTACCGAGGTCGACCAAGCGCCTGCCGTACACGAGGTGGACCGCGGGTAGAGCACGGCCGACGTCGCCGAACGCAGTCATCTGCTCCAGAAGTTCGGCAAGCACGCGTTGTGAGCGGCCCACCGTCGTAGCGGAGACCTGCGCCCGGCGCACGATCAGCCGGACGACTCCGCGCGCGTCCACAATGCACGTATCGTCGAGGACGGGCGGGCCAGGCCTGCGGTAGCACGTGAACTCTCCGGCGCGCGCGTCCTCCACGATCGCAGTGGACTCTGCGCGCAGCGCGCGCGAAGCTGCCGCCTTGCGCTCGTCGTCGCCGGCTTCGTGGGTGGCCACGGACCTGCTTGCCGCCGCAGTCGCGCCCGAGGCGGTCGCGCGAATGAGATTCCGGCGAGCATCAATCTCGACGGTTACTTCGACCAGTTCGGGCGCCGCGCCGGCGGCGACGACGCGTTCGAGCGCCTCGCGTCTCACCCGCACGATGTCTGCCGGCGCCGGCGCGACGACCGTGCGCTCGACGACATCGCGCACGAGCGCGAGCGCAACGCCGAGCGGCGAGATGACCTCGGCATCGCGCGCGAGCCGATGCCGCAAAGCCACACGCTCGGCCGTGAACGGCACGAGTGCGGCCGCCCCGCCGCCGCCGCCCACGAGCTCCACGTCTTCGCGCGCGAGTTCGTAGTCGGCGATGAGTTCCTCGATCGCAACGCGCAGCTTCTCGGCAGCGCGTTCGAGAATCGCGTGCGCAAGCGCCTCTGGAAGGATGCCGAAGTACTCGCCGGCGCAAGCGAAAGCGATCCGTGCAGCGGCTTCGCTTCCGCGGGCGAAGTCGCTTGCGGGAACGTAGCCCAGGAGGTTCGCCGCACACGTCGGCGTCAGCGTAACGCGCGAGCCGTCGGCAAGCTCGAGCGCTAGATAATCGCCCGGATCGCCGGCCTGCGGCCGAACGCCAATCACTCGGGCCGCGGCAAGCCGCGCGGCATCGGAGAAGCATGCGTAGCCGAGCCCGGCAATGTGCGCGGAGCGCGGGCCGACATCGCGCAGGGCCGAAAGCCCACGCGCCTTGGGATCCATGCGGGCGATGCTGCCGCCTGCGATCGCAAGCGTGCGCACATCGAGGGTCCGCAACATCGTGCGATGGCCGCCGACTCGCGCGGGACGCATTTGCGGTTGACCGCGGCGAATGACCGAACAATCGGCACTCGTCCCGCCGACTTCGATAAAGATGCCGTCGGTGACGTTTTCGTGCAACAGCGCGCCCGCGATGCCGGCCGCCGGCCCCGAAAGCATCGTGAGAATCGGCCGGCGGGCGACTTCGGCGACGTCCATCACGCCGCCGTCGCTGCGCATGATCATCAGCGGAACGCCGATGCCGGCGTCCGCAACGGCGCCGGCCGTCAAGCGCGACGTTCGTTCCATGCGCGGCAGAATCGCGGCATTGACGACGGCGGTTCGCGTGCGCGCGCGCAGCCCGTACGTCGTTGCAACTTCATGCCCCGCAGTCGCCGCGCTGCCGCGCTGCCGCGCGTAGGCGACCGCGCGCCGTTCGTGCGTAGGCGCATCGACGCCGAATGCTTCGCTTGCCACGATGGCCTGCGCGCCCTCCGTGAGCAGTGCATCGACCGCGCGTTCGAGCGCAAGCTGGTCTCCGGCCCGCACGAACGCCACCTGCGGCGAAAGCGTCGCACTGGGTCCTAAGCGAATCGGCGGCACGCGCAGTTGCGCGCGTTCGAGCCACCCCAAGCGTCCGTGCAAACCGACGATCCCGACTTTCGCAACGTCGCCTTCCAGCAGCGCATTAGTTGCCTGCGTCGTCGAGTGCGCGATAAACGCGATCCGCGCTGCGTCGACGCCGGGCGTTGCGAGCGCCTGCCGCAAACCCGCGATGATCCCCTCCGCGACGCCCGCCGATGCATCGTGCGTCGTCGGCACTTTCACGCGCGCGATCATCAAGCGCGTTCCCGCTTCAACGACGACGACATCGGTAAACGTCCCGCCGACGTCGATCCCGACGCGAAGCATCGGACCCGGCGTCAAGGTGCTCGGAACGGTTCACCCAGCGCAATGGTAAGATTCGCGTTGCCGCGGATCACCTCGAAGGTATGGGCTAGGCCGTCGTAGGCGCGCGCTTGCGTTTGAAACGTCCCGTATTCCCACCAATATTTGCCGTCGAGTTTCTCCACGATGTCGTTCGTGCGCAAGCCGGCGACGTAGGCGGGACCACCCGGCCGCACGTACGCACGCATCTCGCCGTCGATCGTCTTGAACAAGCTGTAGAAATATGTCGGCCCGTCGCGGGGCTCGTACGCGAGCCCCTCGCCAAACAAACTGCGAGCGAGCTCGGGGCGCTCGACCATCCAGGTACGTAGCTGCAAAAGTACCGCGAGCGCATCCTCGCGCACGTCACCGCTGCGCGGGGCGTACCACTCGTCGACGGGCCAGCCGGCGCAGTCGGCCAGCTCCAGGCCCACTTCATCGGTATCGAGCACGACGTGCAAGGCGGCGACGTACGATTTGGACGCGCAATCCGAAGCGGCTGGATCGCCGCTTGCCTCCACGATGCGGAAGCCGGGCCAACCGCGTCCGATCGCCGCATCGATCTGACCGATCGCGGCGACCGAGGCCGAATCTGCGTTACCATACACCCGCAGCGCGGCGGTAGCCGAAGCTGGAGCGAGCAACCCGGAGGGTGCGGTCTGCGCGGCGTTCGCGGGCGTGCCGAACGTGAAGGGCTGCGTGCCGAGCAGCGCACCGCCGAAGACCACGACCACGAGCGTCGCAGCAATGGCGACCGCAGTCTGACACGGTAACGTGAGTTTCGTGATCTCGTCGACACGTACGCCGCTGAAGTTGGCGACCCAGACGTTCTGGGTGTTCGTGGGATCGCACACGTTCTGCACTTGCACGACGGCCATGATCGCTGCGACCAGCGTGACGGCCGGTAGAACGCCGAGACCCGCGAGCACAGTATACACGGCGATGCCGACGCCGAAAGGATTGAGCGGACCGCGGTAGAGTGCAAGCGGCGAGAGCACGCCGAAGAGCACGACATAGCCAAACCATGAATGCGGCGCAATCGTCCCGACGAGCGGGGCGAGCGCCGCCTTGACGCTCGGTAACCCGGTCGCGACAAGCAACATGCCGATTCCCATGAACAATAGGACGGCCGGTGCGACGTCTTCGATGCCGCGAATCGCGCTCGAAACCAGCGTTTCGATCGCGCGTCGCGGCTGCGCCGTCAATACTCCATATAGTGCGGCGAGCGCGAACGCGACGATCGGATTCATGCCGAGCGCAAAATACAGCACGATCGGCAGCACCGGTGTCAAGAGCGCCACGGCGGGCGCCCGCTTCCGCGCGAGCGGTTCGTCGAGCGCCATCGCCCACGTCGCGTATCCGCGCGATGCGCGAAAGCGCACGGCCGCAAACGCGAGCAGCGCCAGCGCGTCGATCCCCGCGAGTACGAACGCGAACGGCTGCATCTGCGCTCGCTCGACGCCGAAGGTCTTCGTGTAAAAGGTCCATTGCGCGATGTTGAAAATGAAGCCGAGCGCAAAGGCAAGCATGAAGAGCGTCGCGGCGGTCTTGCGGGGCACGCCGATCGTCAGCATGATCGGCAGCACGATGGAGCCCACCATGATGATCGCGCCGAGACCCGTCAGCGAGGTGAACAGCACGGCGACCGCAGCGCAAAGCGCGAGCGCCAAGAGCGCCGGACGGTCGCCCCCGAACTCGGCGGCGTACGTGACGATCGTCTCGGCAATCCCGGTCGAAAGCGTCACCCGCGAGAGCAGCGCGCCGAAAACCAAGGTGACGATCACGGGAGCGAGCCTCGTCGTGCCGTCGACGATCGTCGTCTGCAAACCGGAGGGACCGGCGCCCGCGACGGCCGCGATACCTAGCGCCATCAGTGGAACCGCAAGCAACGCCGGTAAGGCGCGTGCGTACATAAGTGCAGCGGCAAGGGCAAAGATGCCGAGCATCGCCAAGCCCGCGAACGGCTCACTCACCGGGCTGCCGGCGCCGAACCCCAGAGGTGTGTTCCCGGTGACACGCCGGACAAAGCGTTTCAAGGTTTTCGAGGTGATGCGCGCAGCTAAGGGCACCGTGCGCGCCGCGGCACGGAACGCGATGGTTTACTTCCATACGAGCGTCCTTGCGTGCCGCGCGCCAGGTGCGCATTGCGCTGCGGTATGTGGTCGTAGACGCGCCCCGTGCGGGACTCGGGCGCTTAGGTGCCGCTACGCCGCAACGCTTGCAGCGATACTTGTCGCGTCGCTTCGCCGCGCGCCGCGCGAGCGTCCACCAGTGATTTGTCCAAAACAAGTCGCCGCACCGGTCGCTGCACCAAGTGCGCCGCCGCGGCGGCAGCACCGCCCCGCACCACGCGCAACCGCCTGAGTGCGAATGCGCAAGCGGACACGCTGCAAGCAACGCTGCGCTCTTGAACGGCGCGACACTCATGGCAGCGGGCTGAGTCCGAGAGCCGCGTCAAATGTCGGCAATGTCTTCTTCTGCGCGTAATCACGGAAAGTAACGTCGCCCAAGCGGTCGGCCCGTTCGATCGCACGATCGGCTGCGACGCGATAGCGTTCGAGTACGCTTGCTTCGTGACTGGGCCGGTCCTCATACTCCCATGCCGCGCGAACGAGCGGTTCGAGCCCAAGCATCGTATCGCGCTGTTCCCAAAAGAGATATCTCGCAAGGTACAACCCGCGATAGACCGAGCCGCTGTGCGTGCTCGCGTTGTGCATTGCATCGTCGTAGTAACCGCGAGCTTCCTGCGGTATCTGATATTCGCGTCCGAGCGCATCGTACCGGCGCGCTGCAAGAAACATGACCGCGGCAGCGTTGGCATGAAGCGGCGGCGGAGTTGCTAGCCGGAGGTGCGCGATCGCGTCTTCGGCGGCGAGCCGCAATGCCGGCAGGTCCATCGCTTCGTGAACGTTCGCGAGGTCGGGCGCGAATGGATCATCCCAGAAGAGATAGTCGCCGTATTCACGCGGGTTGCCGTGCAGCAGAGCGTTGCATCGCCCCAGAGAGGCGAGATCGTCCGCGTAGCGCGGGTCGTCGCTGCCGAAAAATGCAGAGGGAAAGTCGCGCGCGTACCGCGCGCGGTCGACCGACCCGGTTTCCCATGCGCTCGCCGCAGCGTACAGTATCGGATACCACGTCGCTTCGAAAAGCGTCTCGCCGTCATCATGCCAGACCGTTTGGAAGAGCCCCGCTACGTGTGCCGCCTTCCCTTCGGTCACGAAGCGGTCGATGGCACTCTGGGCTCCGTCGATGTCGGGATATATCGCGTTCCAGTTGAGCGCTCCGGGTGCGACCATCTGCTGGAATCCCCCGCGCGCGATCCGGTCGATATAGGGACGGTACGTCGGCTCGAGCCCGTAGTGCCAATTGACGAACACGAGTCGCTTCGGTAGTAAACCGAAAAGCTCAGGATGCCGAGCCAGCGCATCATCCCAGATCAACGGGGTGCCACCGCCCCGCGCGAGCACGAAGTTCGCCGTATCGATCACGTGCCGCGCGTACACGGCGCCTTCACCCTGCGCTGCCACGAGTTCCTTCGAACGACCAAGGCCGAGGTCTGCCGGTTCGTCGGATCCGATGTGGAAAAACGGCGGGTGCAGCACGGCCCCGAGCTCGTCGGTGATGAGGTCGCGAACGTACGCTTCGCCATTCGGATTCGCGGGCGATAGAAGATAACCGTGCGGCGTCTCGGCAAGGGACGCGTAGCGTTCCCAGCGCAAGGTCTCGTGCATGTGCGCAAAGGTTTGCTGCTCGGGGATGAACGCAACGTGGTAGCGCGCCGCGTACACGGAGAGATCGTGCAATTGCTGCGGCGTGATGCCGTCGAGCGGCGAGGGCAACGGATGCTTGGGGTCGACGAAGACGTGCTCCATGTACGGTGAGTAACCGTTGTACTTGAAGCTCGCGATCGTACGAATGCGCTCCCGGAAATAGCGCATCGTCGGCAGTGGGCCGCGCGAAACATCGTCGGATAGGATGCGCCACCGTAATGCCGGAGCATCGACGATGTGCACGCACGGGACTTGCCACCCGCTGCCGTGACGAGTCGCGAGCTGCGCCAGGGTCGCGAGCGCGTTAAACTGTCCTTCGGAATCGTGGTTCGCGATGCGCACGCCGCCCCGATCGATATCGAGCGTGTAGTCCTCCGGGCGAGCAAAGGCGTCCGGCCGGTGCGGAAGCACGCTTACCGCAACGCCTTTCCGCGCGCCGCTGATGCCGAGCGCCGACCAACGCGAACGCAACAGCTCCATCCCGCCCGCATCGAGCGCGACGTGCTGTAGACCGCCGAGGACGGCGGGGGCCGGCAGCGCGCAACCCGGCAGCACGGCGACGGTTTGCGGCCGCGGTATCAAGTGCAGTGCCGCCGTCGACTCATCTGCCTTGCTCGCAGATACCGGCCCAAAAAAGATTGCCGGTATGAGTGCGAGCGATGCGAGCAAGGCGGACGAGCGACCCTTCACGTCGCGCTGTTTCGGTCGCCAAGCGGGTGCATCCCGGTTTCTACGGCGCGGCCGCGGGACGGCCGCGATCGTATCCGGTCGCTACCTATCTATTGCACTCCGCAGCGACGCGACACCCGCATGTTTCTGGAGCATGGCGCTTACGCGACAGGTTCGGGCGAACGGCGCGCTTCAAACTCGTAATTGATCTCTTGCAAGACGGCGCCCAGACCTTGCGCGTCGGTCGCGAGGGCTCGATCCGCGGACTCAAGCAGCTTGCGGTCGGAACGTACGAGACCGGCGACGGTCGGTTCGTCGAGCACAGCGTGCTCGAACTTCCTGATGAAGACCTGGTCCGTGAACATGCACTTCATCAGCACAGCCTCCAGCAATTCGCGCGTCGCGCCCTCGATCGTTTCCCCAAGGCGAGCTTGCGCCCGGGTGAGAGCATTGCCGACGTAAGCGCGCACACGCATGTCGCTATCGTGGCGATCGGCCTCATCGGAGTATTCGCGGTACGGGACGATTCGCTCGCGCACATACTGGAGATCGTCGTTCATGGCGATGCGCACGACACACGGCCCTCTTGCAAGGTTTCGAAACCCCCCTGGACTGCGGGATTGTTGTGCGTCGCATCGCGCGGCCTACCCGCCTCACGCCTCTTCTAACATCCAGCCCGGGCCCCGACGCGTTTTCCCGCATACGAGCCCCGAGCCGAGGGCCGTTCCTACGATGAGACGAAGCCGCAATATGTGGATGATCCCAGCCGCCTCATGGCGCGCGTCCGCCAACGAGATGTCGCGGCTTTCGAAGCGTTATACGACGGTTATCACCGGCTCGTCCACGGCATCGCCCTGAAGATGCTACAAGATGCTATGGCCGCTGAAGACCTGACTCAGGCGGTTTTCCTCAAGGTTTGGAGCGCGCCGGAAGCCTTCGTGAGCGGCAATTTCGGCGCCTGGGTTGCACGCGTTACGCGCAACCGTGCGCTCGACTTCCTGCGCAGCCGCTCGAACCGCAGTGAGGATCATGTCGCGGTCGACGTCGCGGTCGACGAGGTGACCGATGACTTGGTCCTCTCGAAGCTCGACGCCGAACGAGTGCGCCTTGCGCTTGGGGCCTTACCGCAGGAACAACGCCATCCGATCGAATTGGGCTTTTTCGGCGGCGTCACGCACGAAGAGATCGCGCGCCGCACCGCGACGCCGCTTGGTACGGTGAAGACGCGCATCCGCGCCGGCCTACGCAAGCTGCGGGTCGAACTCGAAACGAGCGTAACGCGGTGAACGTGCACGACGAAGAGTTCCTCGACGAGATTGCCTTGCTCGCACTGGGCGTTCTGCCTGGTCCGGAGGCCGAAACGGTCGCCATGCACGTGCGCAGCTGCGAGAGTTGCCGCGAGCTCTATGCGCAGCTTCGTCCGGCTGCCGACCTAATCGGGTACAGCGCCGAAGAATCTGCTGGGGACGACGAAATCGGCGCGGCGCGCCGCAAGCATCGCATCATGGCCTCGGTTCGGGACTCGACGCGAGCGTCGCAGGATGCCGTGGCGCTTCGGCGCCGCTCGTACTTGCCGTGGATGGCAGCGGCTGCGGCCGTCCTGATCGCCGGGGGGCTGAGCGTTCAAAACGCAAATCTGCGCAATGATTACGATCGCGAGGCGCGCATTGCGCAGCAAGCGTCGGCGCAGCGCATCGCCCAACAGGCGGCCGCTCAGCGCCTGGCACAACAGTCATCTGCCGAACGCGCGAATCTGGACCGCAACGTCCTCGCGCTGCTCGGACCAACCGCTAAGCGCTACGCCGTGCCGCACGGCGTCGTCATTTCGCATGATGGCCGTCTTTTCGTGGCACTGCGCGACCTCGCGCGACCGCCGAGCGGCAAGGTGTATCAGACATGGACGCTGGCTAACGGGCAGACAGCGATGACGCCCGGGGGGACATTCATACCCGACGGTAGCGGCGTCGCGCTCGTCGAGCTGGGGGTTCCCGCCGACAGCGTGGCGGCCGTCGCGGTGAGCGTCGAGCCGACGGGCGGCAGCCGAGCTCCGACGTCGAAACCTACGTTCGTTCGCAAACTGTCTTAGGAACTCGTGACCGAGTCGCTCGAACGCGTCTCGTCGGCCAACGAAGACGAGGTGTTGCATTACCTCGCGCAGCGCCCGTACGATAACGTCTACGTCTACTGGCTGCTCGTCACGCGGCAACTTCGCAGCGGCGCCGACATGGCGCTGTGGCGCGACGCCTGCGGTGCCGTACGAGGTGCGTGTTCCTATGGCGCTCAGATCGTACCGAGCAGCGACGATGACCGCGCGCTTGACGCCTTCGGCGAACGCGCGCGGGCGAGCGTTTACCAGACGCGCATGATCGCCGGGCGTAGGCGTGACGTCGAACGCCTTTGGTCGCGCGCAGCGACGGCCTTCCCCAAACCAAGCGCAGTCCGAACCAGTCAGCCGCTTTACGCGATCGGGCGCGAGGACTTGCGCTCCACGCGCGTCGCTGCGGATATCGCGCCGGCAACGCTTGCCGAACTGGATGAACTCGCCATAAATTCGGCTGCGATGATCGCCGGAGAGATGGGCGTCGATTCACCGGCCATCGGTAACGAGTTCCGCGCTCGCGCGGCGCGCATCATCGAAGCCGGTTGGCTCTGGCGTTACCGCCACGAGGGCAAGCTCGCGTTCATGTGTCACGTCGGTGCCGCCATGCCGGCTACTGCCCAGCTGCAAGGCGTATGGACTCCTCCGGAGATGCGCGGTCGCGGTTACGCGACGCGCGCGCTCGGCGCAATCTGCGATCGCCTTCTCGACGACGTTCCAAAACTTTCGCTCTACGTGAACGACTACAACGCGCCCGCAATCGCACTTTACGAACGCGTCGGATTCCAACGCGTCGGCGAATTTCAAACGATTATCTTCGCTTAACGCTTCGCGGACGTGTGCGAAGAGTTCTCGCACGCAGCTGAGTCACCGCGATCTCGCAACGCACGGAGCCAGCCGATCGACCGGCAGAAGCTTTTCGTGGATGCCGCCGCTATCGCGGATCACGCGATAGGTGTTCGCCGCCGGCTTCGAGGCCACGGACCGCTGCAATGTCGTTCCGACGAAGTGAAGCCCCGCTCCGTCATCGCAGGCGTATCCGTTTTTCAATTTTCTCTCGGCGACGAGCTTTTGAAACGACGGCCGCCGCTCGGCTTCGCCGTCGTAATGCGGGCAACTGCTACCGCCGAGGAAGCCGAGACAGTCCATAGGCTCTAGACGGCCGGCGACCGAATCGGTGAGGCCACCTTCGAACCAGCAGATCGACCCTGCACTCGATCCACAGAGCACGATGCCATGCTCCCACGCTTCGCGCAACACGGTATCGAAGCCCCAATGCCGCCACGTTGCAAGCATACTACGCGTGTTACCGCCGCCGACGTGAACGATGTCGAACGCGAACAGATACTCGCGCAGATCGGGCGGCGTTCGACGAAAGAAGCGGAGAACGTCCATATCGACGCCCAGACGAGAATACGTCTCGTAGAATCGCGCAACGTACGTGAGGTCGTCGCCGCTCGCGGTCGGTACGAAACAGACTCGCGGCTTTTCCTTACCGCAGGCATCGACGATGTATCTCTCCAGCGCCACATTTCCGGTTTCCGGCACGAGAAGGGCGCCCCCGACTGCGATGATCTGCGGTTCGTTCACCCGCGCGCGTTGAGCGACGGTACCGAGCGTGGCACGGCCGGCGGAAATGTTCCGGAGCGTACGTCTTCTCCGTACGTGCGGAGCGCCTCGGTTGCCGCGGTCGCAAGTTCTGCGTAGCGCCTCGCGAACGGCGGTGCGTCGGGATACAAGCCCAATACGTCGTGCAGAACCAATACCTGCGCATCGCACGCCCCGCCGCTCCCTATTCCGATCGTCGGGATCGCAAGGGCATCGGTGATTTCAGATGCGCAGTCCGCATCTACCATCTCGAGAACGACGGCATATGCGCCCGCCGCCGCGACCGCGTGCGCGTCCGCGATAAGCGCCGCACGATCCGTTTTGCGCTTGAAGCCCGAGCCGATGGCTGCAGTTTGGGGCAGTACGCCCAAGTGTGCAACGACCGGAATTCCGGCGTTGACGATAGCGGCAATGCGCGCAGCGATCGCGGCGCCGCCCTCGAGCTTCACGCTTCCCGCACCACACTTGACGAGCGCAACGGCTGAGCGAATTGCGTCGGCGTCACTGGGTTCGTAGCTGCCGAAGGGCATGTCGACGATCAGATGCGCGTGCGCCGCGCCGCGCGCAACGGCACCTGCGTGCCGGCACATATCGTCGAGTTCGACCAGAACCGTCGCGTCGTAACCGAGAACGACCATGCCGAGCGAATCGCCGACGAGCAAAACGTCGATGCCGGCCATCTCGGCGCAGCGTGCGAACGGCGCGTCGTACGCCGTGACGATCGGAAAGCGGCTTCCCTTACGAGCACGAATAGCGGCGGACGTAAGGCGGCGAAGAACGGCCATACTTCGCGCTACGCCTTCATTCGCGCGCGAACCTCGTCGCAGATTCGGGCGTTCTCCGGTGCCGCGACACCGAACACGTGCCCGCGGCGGACGATTTCGCCGTTGAGCGCATCGATCTCGGTCGTTCGTCCGCGCTCGAGATCTTGCAGCATCGAGGAGCGGTTCGCCCCCGTCGTGCGCGCGACGCGCTCGACTTCGGCTTCCGCGTTTCCGAAAGGTAAGCGAATCCCCGCCGCAGCCGCCACGGCTACCGCCTCGCGAGCGAGCGTCATTGCGCGGTTATGGAGCGCCGGATCGCTCAGCAACACGCCGTTGGCAACGCCGGCCAGCGCCGTGACCGGGTTGACGGCGGCATTGACGATCAACTTCCCCCAGACGTGCGGCTCGATCGGCGACGTAACGCCGGCGGCAAGCCCGGCCCGCCGCAGACTCTCGACCAGCGCCGTCAGCACGGCATCGCTGCCGGCCGATGCAGCCGCCCATCCGATCAACGTTGCGCCGCGCCCGGCATGCCGCGCGAGTCCCGGCCCCTCGGAGGTAACCGCTTCCGTCGTTGGAGCGAGCGCGATTGGATGCTGGCTGCCGAGTACAGCCGCGATTTGGTCGCGTGCCAAAATGCCGTTTTGGAGAGACACGAGCGGAACCGTCGCGGCGAGTACGCCGTCCAGTGGCCGAAGCGCATCCTCCGTGGCGTACGTCTTGACGGCCACGAGCACGGCGTCCACATCCGCGAGCTCGCGCGGATTATTCGTCACCTTCACTTGCACGTTAGCGGCCTGATCGTCAAGGAGCGTCACGCCGCCCCGCGACTCGATCTCGCGCACTCGCTTTTCGTCCCGAGCCAAAACTCGCACGTCGATGCCTGCGCGCGCGAGCGAGGCAGCGAAGAGCGTCCCGAGCGCGCCCGCGCCGACGATGCCGACTGAAAACCGCGAAGGCGGAGAGTGCGTTAGCTCCTTACGTCCTTTTGAGTGCGGCCGAAACGACGATCTCGAGCGCGGCACGAATGGCCGGGTGCCGTTCTTTGACGATTGAACCGATCGACATGCGGATATCGCCGATCTCTACCAGCAGGGGCCCCGGGACCTTGTTGTGAGTCAGCGCGGCAGCTTGTCGCGCAATGCGATCCAGATGGGGCGTCGCCGTCTTTCTCATATAACAGTTGTAGCAAAAGCGCAGCGGGTTTACGCGTGTGAAGCGGCCCATGCAGCCTCACATTTAGTCCCACCCGCGCTAGGTCTCCCGGCGGCGCCAAGACGCGACTCGGGCGGCGGCAACAAAAAGAAGGCTCCGGAAACCGGAGACTTCTTGCGGGTCGCAGCGAGTGTCGTCAAGCGTGTCCTGCGCCTCTATCACTAGTATCGGCGTCCCGTTTCGTTTCCGGAGTGAGCAAACGCACAGCACTGCACGCGTACGGCGGGAGAGTGTAGGAATCGAACCTACCAGCCGCCTTGCGACGGCCTCAGCGGTTTTGAAGACCGTGCGAGCCACCAGACTCGTACTCTCCCATGTTGGCGCGAAGCCTTATGGCGTAAGGGTTTCTCGTCCGCACCGTCCGGGCTCGGCCGACCGGTATCGCGTTTTTGGTCACCTTTAGGTCACATCGGCGTTCCAAAAGGTACGCCTACGCGCTCGCGGCGCCTGCCGCCGGCAGCCGAAGGATGGCGTCGAGACGTTGTGCTGCTTCGGACTGCAACGAAGGCGTCGCGTGGCTATAGAGGTCCATCGTGATCGCGACGCTCGAGTGGCCGAGCATCTCCTGCACGACCTTCGGATGGACGCCCGCGGCGAGCAGCATGCTCGCGCAGGTGTGACGGAGGGAGTGGAACGTCACCTCGGGAGCTCGCTTAGCGGGGCGTTGCTGCGTTGGCGTTGCAGCTCGACGACCAGCTCGCGTCGTCGCGCGCTTCCGAACCTGAAGCGGCACGATGCCGGCACGTCGCGCAACGTCGCGAAAGCCGTCCGTCACCTTGTGGGGCGCCCACGCTGCGCCGGCTTCGCCCGCGAAGACGTACTGTGCGCCGCTCGTGCGATCGAGGCCATGAGTCTTTGCTTCCGCGATGCGGTGTTGCCGCAACGTGTCGATCGCGCCGGCGGTGAGCATAACGACACGCGCCTTTCCACTCTTGGGCGGCTTCTCGCGAACCCCCGCCTTCGTTTGCTCGAGTGAGCGCCGGATCGAAACTGTCCCGCGCGCGAGGTCCACGTCGTCCCACTTGAGGCCGAGCAACTCGCCGCGCCGCCCTCCGGTCGCAAGCGCGATCGCGATGAGCGGGCTCAGACGCGATCCTTCGGCAGCTTCGAAGATTCGGGCGATCTCCGACTCGCTGAGAAACCGCATCTCACGCCGCGGGGCTTTCGGCTTGTCGGCAACGGCCGCGACGTTCTGGCGAACGCGACCTTCCCGCAACGCTTGAGCGAGGACGCGATGGAGAAGGCGATGGTGATGAATCACGGTCTGTCCGCTCAGACCGGCCTCGCGCCAATACGCATACGCCCTCGTGAGGTGCGACGCGGTGAGCCGCTGCAGCGCGACGTCGCCGAGCTTGGGGATCACGTGCACTCGAGCGATGCCCTCGAATCGCTCCCACGTCTTGCCGGCAAACGTCGGCTTGGAACTGACGAGCCAATCGGCAAGATACTGCCCTAGCGTCGCGCGATCGGGTGCCACGAAAGTACCGCTCCCGATCGCGGCGAGTTCAGCGATCATAGCCTTCTCGGCGTGCTTCTTGTTGCCGACGAAGGTGAACCGGCGCTGCCGGCGTGCGCCATCCCCACCACGTGGCAGCGGCAGGATCGCCGTCCAAACGTCGCGGCCGTTCTTCACTCCTCGTTTCTTTAAGCGAACGTCTGTCTTCATGTTGATTTCCTCCTGTGCGTTGAAAGCGTTGAAGGGTCGGCGGTCGCGGTAAGCGTTGGCACACTGCTGAACGCCCGTTGCTCGTCAATCCACCGCCTGACGTTGTGTGTCACGGCGGATTGAACGAGTCGAAATGAGGTATCCGGCGCTCTTGATGTCCTCGTCGCTTCAAGCAGCAGCCATGCTGAATACAGATCTACCGAGGCCCCTAGATCACTAGGCGCGATGGGCCGGGGCGGTATCTCGCCTTTGCACGAGGGCCACGCCGTCTTTACGGCCTTGTCGAGGCGATCTTGGTGTGGCGTCCCTATCGCAGAAGCACGGCTCAAAGCGCGCTGGGCTCGCTGCGCCACGAACGATTCATCCAGTGATACAACAAAGATTGCGCGCGCCTCAGTGACGGCGGTCGTCCTCGCACCGTTTTTCCAGAGCCCGTGAATTAGGCACAACGCATGTTGCTGATAGCCGGAGGCTCCGAGTCCGTACAGCCAGTCTGCGCCGAGCGCTGAAAGCGTCGCGCGAACCATCTGCGGCTCAGGGACGCGCGTACCGTTCAGCCAGCGATTCAAGTTTCGCGCCCATTTCTCGGCCGATAGCTCGCTGCCGTGATCACGCGCTTCGATAAAGCGTGACGCACCCGCTTCGTCGAGGAGGCCATGAAATTCGCGCACCCGCGACTTCCAACCGCCACGCAGGAACCCACGGGCCTCGGCATTGGCATCGAATGCATTCAGGAGCACCCGCGGCCAACGCTCGGCAACTAGCTTTGCCGTGCTGCGTGCTATCGACGCCATAAGTCCTCATTTTGTAATTCGGACTTGCTACCCCTTCAAGTATCTAAGAAGATAGCGACATGAGCACGCCATCAATCGCTACCCGTCTTGAGGCCGCCCGGATCGCTGCTAGACTTTCACAGCCTGCGATGGCTTCCAAGATCGGCATCTCCACAAGCTTACTTCGTTTGCTCGAAAGCGGCCGACTGGAGCCGACGCCGCGTGTCGCAGCATTGCTCACTACGGCGTTCGGTGAGGACGCAGTTCGCTTGCTTTCGCCGGTTCGGATCGTCGGCACGCTTCCGACCCTACGTGAAGCCGAAGCCGCGGTGTCAGCATGAATGCGTCGCACGTGGTGGGCGACGGCCACAATCCCGACCGTCTCATCTCGATCGCGGAGGCGATGACGATCTTGCCCGTTGGGCGCACGAAACTGTCCGAGCTACTGCTACGCGGTGATATTGAAAGCGCCAAGATCGGGGACGGTAGGCGCTTTGTTCGGCTCGCAAGCCTGCGTGAATACGTCGCGCGAGCACTTGCGCAAACAGCTGCGCAGATCGAGCGACCTCGATAAGCACAAACGAAACGGCCCGCGTGAACGGGCCGTCCGACTTGCTATCCTTTACACAACGACCGCGGCCGCCACAGCCGCAGGGAGATCTCCGGTGTCATTACCCCGTTGGCCCGATTCATCACAGCAGCCGCTGCGCCTTCCGCGGCCTCGCCATCCGTCGCGACGTGTCGCTCTTGCCCGCGCGTATCGAATACTCGCGCGAGTAAACCCAGAGGTCGCGCCGGCTGTCGAGCTCGCCCTGCAAAGGATCATCTCTGCGTACCGAAGCCGGGCGCGCTGTCGTTGCTGCGGCGCCACGGTAATTGACAGCCGTGCAGCATGACGACGCACCTCGAGCGGAGCGACATCGAAACGGTCTTGCATCGCACAGACATTGCTGCGTACATCGGGACCCACGTCGCTCTCCGTAAACGTGGCAACGATCTCGTGGGCTTGTGCCCGTTCCACTCCGAGAAGACGCCATCGTTTCACGTCCATCCCGACCGGGGGTTCTTCAAGTGTTTCGGTTGCGGCGAGGCCGGTGATGTGATCGACTTCGCGCTGCGTGCAACGCGGATGACCTTTTCTGAAGCCATTCACCATCTCGCCGATCGCGCGGGCATTGCTCTGGGGTCTTCGAAGGCATGGCGGCGGCCGCCACCCCCAACGGTAAGCGCCGTGCGCCGCGAACTCGAACGCGAAGAGGCTCGCTACCGGGAGCAACAGGGGCTCGACGCAGCAGCGGTGCGGCTGATCGCCGACGATCTCGATGAAATTCGGCGCCGCGTCTCGGTGCGTCTTGGCGTCACCATTCCGCCGGTCCGGCGCAGCGCCTCAGATTCTTTCGCCGGCGGTCACGAACGCGATCCGCTATGGCCACTTCTGCTCGAGCGCGGATGGTGCGCGGCGTGGATAGCAACGACCGGCTCACCCGCGATCTATCCTGTCGACGAGTTCGCACGCTTGGGACGCGCGGGCGCCGCTGCACTCGAAATTGCGGAGCGTCGCGCGGTGACGGGGCTACGCGAGATCACAACGGAGCGGCGCTTCGGCGGCGCAAGGCGAGTTTCGTGATGGCGAGCGAGCGGCTCTACGAAGGAATCGACGCTAATCCAAACTCGACGAAACCTGAAAAACCAGACAGGGGCGACGCGTATCCGTGGCCGACGCTCAGCGCAGAGGCGCTGTACGGGCTCGCGGGCGACTTCGTGCGCATCGTGGCGCCGCAGAGCGAAGCCGACCTTTCCGCGCTTCTCGCGCAGTTTCTAGGCGTATTCGGATGTGCTGTCGGCTCGGGTCCGCACGTGCTCGTCGAATCTACAAAGCACACCGCGCGCCTCGATCTGCTCCTCGTCGGCGCTACCGCCGGCGGCCGAAAGGGAACCGCGTCCGATCGCGTCCAGCACGTCTTCCGCATCGCGGACGAAGCCTGGCTCGAAGCCGCGTACGTGTCCGGACTCGCGAGCGGAGAAGGGCTCATCGCCCGTGTCCGAGAGCGTGAGGACGGCGAGCCTGTCGAAAAGCGCGTGCTTGTTGTTGAGCCCGAGTTCGCTCGTATCATCGCGGTCGCATCGCGAGACGGCAGTATCCTCAGCGCCGTGGTACGGGATGCCTGGGACACCGGCCGCCTGCAGCACCAGAAAACGAAAGATCCGATCATTGCGCGCGACTGCCATATCGGAATCATCGGACACATCACGGCTGAGGAGCTTCGAGCAAAACTCTCCACGACCGAGGTCGCGAACGGGTTCTTGAATCGATTCATCGTTGTCGGGACGAAGCGACGCCAGCGATTACCGAACGGCGGGACACTCACCGACGCAGATCTTGCCCCGATCGCGAAGCCGTTACGTGACGCGCTCGACTTCGGCCGTGAGGTAAAACGCATGCGGCGGACGGTCGCAGCAGAGGAACTGTGGAACCGCTTTTACCTCGCCGTTCCTGAACCTGACGGGTTGCTCGGTGCGGCGACGGCGCGCGCCGAGGCGCAAGCCCTGCGGCTCAGCATCATCTTCGCGTTGCTCGACCTATCCGCGGTTATCGACGTGCCGCACCTGAAAGCGGCGCTCGCATTTTGGGACTACGGATATGCTTCCGCACAGCACGTATTCGGCACATCGCTCGGCGATGATGTTGCTGACCGACTGCTGGACGAGATTCGCGCCGTCTATCCCGAGGGCTTAGATCGCGACGCTCAGCGCGACGTGTTCTCCCGACACGTGCAGGCTGCTCGCCTCAGGGCGGCTCGGGAGTCATTGATCCGCCGGCAGCTCATTCGGATCGAAACAGTTGAAACGGAAGGGCGCTCACGTGAGGTCGCTTACGCTCTTACGCAACGCGCGTTAAGCGCGGAAAGCGCGGGAAGCCCCCTTGAATCACCTCATATCGCGCATAGCGCGCTTAACGCGCACAGCCCGAGTGTTACATCGGGTGCGTCAGACCAGGCAGTCGCACGTATCAACTTAATCGCCGACTTGGACGCGATGCTCCCGGCCGCCGTGCCGCACCGTGAGGAAAGCGACTTCCTGTGACCGCCCTCGAGTTGCTTCTCGATCTCGGCCGCCGCGGTGTTCGGTTCGCTTTCGAAGGCGATCGCATCCGGGTCGTTGACCCCGAATGCAAGGCCAGCGCCGACGAACGTGGACTCCTGCGCGCACTCGTCCCGGAGCTACGTGCGCTGCTCCGGCAGCGGCTTCCCGACCGGCGCGGCGATACGGCATGCGACGCCTTCGAAGCTGCGGACGGCGTAGCGCTTTGCGAGCGCTGTGCGTTTGGAATCGCCGAACACTTCTGGCGACGCATCGGCGACTGCACCTTCTTCTTCGGAAGCGCTGATGAGCCGGTCTGTCGCCGGTGCGGCGTTCCGCAGCTTGAGCATCTCGGAGTGGCCGCATCGTGACCTAGAGGCGATCACCAAGCGTTACGCCGCGATCGTCGCCGGCCTCAGCGAGACGGACGTAGCCGCCGCGTGGGCCGCCGTGCTCTTCGGCCGCAAGCCATGCGATGACCGGCTGCAAGACCGCGTCGTTGCCCTCACCGCGCTGCGTGATCGCATGGCGAAGCATCCGTCGCACGGCGCGCGACCATCGTCTCACGGGCACCGTAGCGGCCCGGGCGTGCCACCGGGTTGACGTCGAGCGTCGTCGGTCCCCCGGGTGCACCGCGCCGCTACCCGGCCGTCACTGGATCCCAGCAACCCGATACCCCCTGAGGCACACGAACGCCCGAGCAATTACTCATTTCCCAGGCACGTAACCCCAAAATTTCCAGCGAAAAAATTCGCAGCGGCGACGACACCATGCCGGTACAGGACAAGCACGATAAGCACCCGGCGGACACGCTCCCAATGCAGCTTCACGGCGAGCTTTTGTGCTCGTAAGCACCCATAGAGAGGGTGAATGCGTGTGCGGGTGGGGACCGCCTCTCAGGCGCGCGCGGGAGAGAGTTGCGGCGATGACATGCGGTACGGCGATGCGAAACGCCGCGGCTTTTCGGTGAGGCTGGTGCTATAATTCATGCAACTGGTCGCGACCCATGCGGCCTCACCCGTGGAGGGTTTCCAATTTCTTTTGCCACGGCTCTCGGAAATTACTTAGGCGGTGCTGGGCAAGCTCGACAAGCCGCTACACAGCAGCGCCTTCAGCAGCAAGACCTGCAGCAGCAGCACGAAGATCAACAGCAGCGGCTCGACCTAGCGAAGAAAGAGTTCGAAGACCATCATCAGGTCGCGGAAGCGCAGCTTGAGATGCAGCGTCGGCAGTTCTCGATCGACCAGCGTCAAGCAGGGCTCGATGAGAACGGCCAGCCGCTTCCTGCGCCGGTATTACCGAAGCAACTCACGCAGATCGTGCCGCTCAATAAGGGCAGAGGCGGTGCGCCGAGCGCACAGGATAACGCGAGTCATGATCTCGCACTTGCGGATTACTACGATGCTCACGGGCGGCCGGACCTTGCGAAGCAGCGTCGTGATACAGCTGCACAGTATGGGCTCATGGACCAACGTACGGCGGCGGCGAGCCTTTCGGGAGCGCGCGGCGCCGAGATTACGCAAGGCAAGATTCCGCTTGACGTAGCACGGGCGAACGAGGCGCAAGCGCACGGGACGTATTATCGGCAGCTCATCGGTGTCGACATGGCACGTATCCGCGCGACGGTTACGACTGCGCGTGGGCACGACGCGACGCGCGTTCAGGTCGCTGGACAGCAAGCAGCAGCGTCGCTACAGCGTGCGAACGTTTCGGCCAACTCGCAAGAAGAAGGCAGATTGCTCGCGGGTTACTTCACGATGCAAGGTCACAACGAATCCGACGCGGTTCGTTTGGCGGTGACGACGGCGCAGGATGCCGAGCGATACGCGCAAGCACAAGGTGCACAGACGAAAAGCTGGGATCCGTCAAAGATACAGCCGGCGGTTATGCCAGACGTCACGGTCAACGTGGGGCAAGGCGGCAGCGGCGATCCAATGGCATTTGCCACAACGCTCGCCAAAGCGTTTGCCACCGCACGTGAGAGCGGCAAACCAGTTGATGTTGCCGCCGCGGTAAAAGCTGCGACGGCGGCCCAGCACGGTAAGAACCTGCGAGTTCCCGCCGCGCATGAAGTAGCTCGGGGACGCGCCGCTGGGGCATCGGATGATGTCATTCGCACACGTCTTTTGCAACATGGCTACACTCAGGCCGAAGTCGACGCTGCACTACCGCTTGCTTTATCACCGCCCCCGCTGAACCCGCTTCAAGGCGCGGTGCAAGGCGTTGAGGGCTGGTGGAAACAGCATTTTGGTCACGGGCCGCCGACGCAACCGTTACCAATTGGAGGCAGTAAGGCCGCGCCCCCTTTTCCCGGTCAGTGAGCTACGCGTCCGCAAGTTAGCGATGACAACCAAACGCGCCGGCACCGAACGCGGCAACGACGGCTTTGCTCGTGCCATGAGTGGGTCACGAGTTTCTCGGCGCCAGCGCATCGCTGAACTCGAGCGTGAAGTCGCGGAACTCCGCGAGCGTCTGCAATTCGATGCGCCGATAACCGAAGACGAGTGGCTTTTAATCCCGCAGGTGTTTCGAGACAAGATGGCATCCTACGCGTACGTCAGGGAATATGGGCGGGCGGACTTCGCGCTGCGCCGCTTACGGTTTGCGCCCAAGGACGGCAAGGAGTCTCGCCACCTGCAAGAACTTGTCTTCGAAGGGGACGGCGTCAAGGAGATCGTGGCGCGTGACCTCGGCGCCGTCGAGGCGAACAAAGAACAGATACTGGCGCACCAAGTCGACGCGGCGCTGCACGGCGACAACGACCAGAAGACGCGAGCTGCGACACTGCTTGCGCGAGTCGCTGGTTGGCAAAAGACGCCGGACATGGTGATCGAAAAGAAGACGGTCAACCTCTACGCTCTCGTCGGCGCCGGCAGTGGCGGGTCGGCGGGGATTGCGGCCGAGAAGCAAGTTGCCGCACTCGAGGCCGCAGCGCGCGAGTCCGATCCGCTGGCGCTGCTCTCGCATGAGCCGGGACCGCCGGTACGGATCGATTCCGACGACGAGGAAATCGACCGCCGCTTCCGGTCCCAGCCGGACCTTGCGCCACCTGTGCGCATGGACTCCGGCGATGAAGCGATCGAACACCAACTCACGGCGGCTCGACCCGAACCCATTATGAAGGCGGTCGCAGAACTCGACGGCGACCGACCCCACTGATGCTCTGTACGGTGGCATCGAACGAGAACCATCATGCGGCGCGCAACGCGCAGCGTACCGTGCGCAACACGTATCGGTTGCCGTCGAGCGTGCGTCACTGCGAGAGGTGCGACCGCTACCACGTCGTTGTCGAAGCGGATCGCTGCTGGAACCGCAAGCGCTGGCGCGAGATATTGGTTTACGTCGCGCAGGGATACCGCGATCCCGAAATAGGACCGCTCGTGAAGATGAGCGCAAAGGGTGTCGAGTACGCGGTGCTCGAGATGACCAAGCGCCTAAATGCCATGTCGCGTCCGAACCTCGTCGCGATCGCGATCTGCCTGGGCATCCTCGACCCCAACGACTTCGTTCCCGAGTTCGACGAAAAGAGGCACGGATGACGGGTTACGAGCCAATCCCCCGCTGCCTAACGCCGGGAGAACGGAACGGCCCAGAGCACTGTCGAGGTTTCGTCGGGGAGTCAACGGCGGGTCACCTTCTTGCAGGCTTGGCAATCCGCGACGCAGCCGCTCATGGATTCTCGGCAACGATAGACGCAACCGATGGCTCGAACCGGGGTAGTTGAGGCTACATCTTGATGTTCACGAAAAAGAAAGCGCCCGTGCTATCGAACCGAGCCGGCGCGTAATGCTATGACTAACGCAAGTGAGCCTCGCGCGGGGCGCCCGGCGGCGAAAGAAGCCGCGCAATGATGGCCGTGCCGCTGTCCTCGAACTGCCGCACGGAAGCCTTCGCGACCCGCGAGGAGGCCGCAGAGCGTGCGCGAGTGATACGACGCCGCACACACTTTGCCCTGACCAACGCGTTCTGCAAACAGCGCGACGCATACCATCTCGATCTGGTCGCAAAAGAAGTGACCCTCGAAGAGCGGCAGTTTCTCCGCAATGTGGCGCTTGGCTTGCGGTCGACTGAAATTGCAAACGACATGGGCCTCACCATCGACCGGGTGTTCAAACTCTCGAAGTATCTGTAGCGCCGCTTTCAGGCGCTCTCACTCGCGCACCTTACGGTGATCGCGATCTACTTCAACATCGTCGACGCCTCGAGCGTCATCCCGGAATAACGCCGGCTCAGTAGTCCAACTTGCGTGCGAGGCACGGAACGAACGGGGAGATGGCGAGTGGTCCGCGATGTTGCTTGCCATAGCCCGGATGGCGCGCAAGAACATCATCAAGGCGGCGCACCATGGCGTCGGGCGGCATGAGCCTATCGGGAATCCGACCAGGCTCACCGGATTCGAAGCCCAGCAGCATGCCGACCACGGCTGCACGCTTCTCGCTTGTCGTCAGAGAGTACCACCATTTTAGCGTCGGGCTGGCCGGCGATCGACGGTACGGTCGTTATTCCCAGCAGTGCAAGAACGCCGGTGATCACGATTGCGCGCATGACGCTCAATGTCACGGGGTACGCTCCACCCCTTTCACACGTAGCCATACGGCTTCACAACCACACGAAAGGCGAGCGGGCTCAGCGAGTATCAACCGGAGGATTGGCTATCGATTTTGCTCGGCAGTCCACTCGGATTCACGTGCGGTAGGTAGTCGAATCCGACGCGGAAGTGGTCGCCCCACGATCGCCGACGGTTACGATCGGCACTAATACCGTGGCGTTTTTCGTAACGTCTGCGAGACTGCCGCTTTGAGAAGACGAGTTGACGCGGGCTAGGTTGGCGGCCGTGCCCTCTCGATAAATGTCGTTTGCTGCCGTCTTCTCGCGATACACGTCCTCTGCATTCGAGCGCCGCACGTTCATAGCTTTCTCCATCCCTCAAACGTTCGTAGGTCGGTGACCCCAGGCTGGGGTCCGAGTGGCGTCAGTACTTGGGTTTTCGTCAAAGTGCCTTCAGAAATGAACCGATAGCAACCCTCAGCGCTTTCAACGAGTCCCCGCACTTCCTCGTAATTCGCGGTAGGCGCCGTCCCGAGGACGGTCTGCTGCGAATAGGGCTCGAGAAGTTTGAGTTCGGTCACATAATCGAGGTGTATGCTCCTGATCTGCTTATAAAACTCATCCGAAGGTTTTTCGACCGTGAGGCCCAGCGCCGTCGCTTCGCGCCGATTAATTGTGTAGTCGTGACTTCCAGACTCGACGCAGAGAAAGTCGATGAGAGATTTGCTGCGTTCCAGGTCAGAAATTTGTCGCTGAATCAGCTTTCCGGCGAGGTATCGAATCTGCGCGCGAGACCTAAAGATTTCACCAAGAACCAATGGATGGATCTGCTGCGACAAACCGGAAAACATGGTCGTTAAGTGTGTTTGGTCCGTTATCCCTTGCTCTCGCGCCGCCTCTAGGTAGCCGAGGACGCTCTCCACGCTGACAGGTACGCGGGCCATTTGATTTCCCAAATTGATTTGGGGATTCAATGGGTTGTTCACACTCGGATCGATCGGCCCCAACGCGGCCTGCTTTGTCATCACAAGGCGATCCGATCCGATCGCGATAAGGGTTCCCGCGCTGAGCGCCTTCAAAGGGATGATTACTTCGAGCTCGTCGCAGAACGTTCGGATAAGGTTTACGAGGCGCCACGCCGCAAGAGTGGCGCCTCCGTTCGTGTGCAGAATCAGCGATATTCGATTGGTTGGCCCGATCTTGTCGAGCAGATCAACGAAAAGATCGATGCAATCTTGGGCGATTTGCGCTTCCATGCCAACGCGGTCGCTGTTCACGAACGCGAGAACTTTCGTCCCTCGGTCCTTCTCGATTTGCTCGTAAAGGACCAGGCGATCCTTATACGCCACGAACCCACCAGCTAGTACGGTGATGAAGGGCCGATGAGAACAGACGTTGATCGAGGCCCATCATTAACCGATGCGCTTCGCGTGTCGGATTCTCGCCGAATCGCGGAATCTGCTGGCGTATCATTCGATGGAGGCGAATACTGACGGGACCCGGCGTGGCCCTGCCTCGCGATGGTGCGAAATCCGGCTCATGAGCTCGGCGGTCGGCGTTGCTAATTCGTCAGGATGAACATGCGCGCTGTCGTCGTTCCGCCCGTGACCTGATACGCGGCGTTCTTCTGGACAGGAAGCCCGGTAATCGGATTGCCGACCAGTTGAAAGCCGGTTTGGCCTCGCAGTACCGCAAGAGAGATCACCGGCGAGATTGCGTCGGCGGGATCGCACGTCGGTGGCGATGTCGCTTCAGCAGCGCCTGCGAACAGTTGGATGGAAGTTCCCGCTTGCGCCGCCACCATGCTAACCCCGTAAACACGCGAAGTCATCGCCTGACGCGAACTCTTGGATGCTTCGAACGTGTAGCAACCTGCCGCCGTTCCGCTTGGAATCACGACTGCCTTGTTGATCTGGACCCTGCGTGTGGTGGCGCTCATGCCGCCGCTTTGCGAGATGAGCGCACGGGGTGGCAGAGGTGTACTGGATGCCCCACTACACAGGTATCCGGCAGCGCACGAGAACGGAGGCCCCAAGGAAAGGACAGTTAAGAAAGCTGGAAGACCGCGCATGTTATTTCCTCGCATGCTAGTTCGCCAAGATAAGCGCACGGGCGGTCGTGGCAGCACCGCCGATCTGATAGGCCGCGGAGTTTTGAATCGGGAGCCCGCCGTTTGGGTGGCCGATTGTTACGACAGATGCTTGCGGCGTCGCGCCTCCGGGAATCGGAAAGGCTTGCGTAACTGCGTCGGCCACCGCGCACGTTGGCGTGGCGCCTTCGTTGCTGCCGGCAAAGATTTGAATTGTCGCAGCCTGCGCCGATGTCGCAATCGACGACACGGCATAAATGTGCGACGTCGTTACCCCGGTATTTTTCGTGATTTCTAAGGAATAACAGCCGGTCGCCGTTCCACTTGGGATGGCCAGGGTCGCTTGGGGACCAGGCGCCGTATGGAGTGAACCGCTCGATGAGAGCGCGCCCGTTGCGGCATCCGCGTCGTCATTGACGCGGTTTAGGACACCGCCGTCAAAGGCGTACAAGTTCGCTGCGGTGTCGAGTTTCGGCGTAGCCGGGGAGAGCGCATCGCTTTGGTATGGCGCGATGTTCGCGGCGTTGCTCGCCCCCGTGCTCCCGCCGATGAGCGTCGAGAACGACGGATTTGCCGCCGCGCCGCCCGGACTGCCGGTCGCCTGCTGCACAAAGAGCGCGTTCGTATTGGAGCCGCCGATGCTCGTCGGCGCTAACGTCATAAACGAATCGCCCGACGAATCGGCGAGCGCACGAACTTGAGCCGTGCCGGTCCAATCGACTTGAAACGCCGTCGTCGCCGCCGTCGTCGCGCCGGGAGCCGTCGTCGTCGAAGGGTCGTACGCCGCCGTCGTATCGTTGTGAACGAGCAGCGACGTGCCGCCCGTGCCGCCAAAGTTCAGCAGCCCGATGTTCGCAAGGCGCGTGTAGATGCCCGAAAGGAACCCGAGGATACCGCTGCCGCCCGTCGGAGGCGTTATCCCCGTCGCTTGCGCGCCGCCGTTCGCGTCGAGCGTCGAAACGACGCCCGTGGCCGAAGTCTTGATCGGCTCGACGTTCGTGCCGTCAAAGCCCGCGATGCCGAGAAACGAGGCCGCAGTCGGCGCCTGCGCGGCGGCACTGGTGTACGGGAAGGTTGTCCCGAAGGAGCCCGAGACGGGCACGGGCACACCGCCCGCAACGCCCTGAATGTACTGCGCCGTCGCGCCTGCGGTACCAGGAGCGCCGTTAGCACCAGAACTTCCGCCGCCGCCGCCGCCCGAGACGATATTCACATCGAACGCACACGTAACGAGGTCGGGGTTCGGCACGCAGCCGACCGACTGAAGCCCGGTACCGCCGTGATTCATCCCCGCAAGCGCTTGCGAGAAGGTTGGAGGCGGGTAATTCGGGGCTGCGCCGCCGCTCGAACTCAGCGCTGCGCCGAGCACTAGCGACGCAGCGAGTGTCCAAGCGATGCGACGCGCTATCATGGTGCTTGCTTTAGACCTTTTGAATCATCGCGGTTGTGCCGCTCTCCGAAACCTTCACGGATATGCCGTTTGCAATCGGCACCGTGTAACTTTCGGGCGGGATGTTGAGCGTGACGGGTTGGCCCGTCATAAACTGCTCCGCTTGCGCCGCGAGTTGCATCGCCAGCGCGAAGTCTTGCTGTAGGTTGCCGGGATTGAATCCCTTGAAGAGAGCCACTGGGGCGTTACCTTCCACCGGCTTCTGGGCCAGGCACTACCCCAGCAAGAGCTGAGTTTGCTCGGCGCGCAAACGCGCGCGGTTCTCCCCCATGTTACGCACAACGTCCCAAGCCTAGCCGCGCTAGGTGCCGCGTCTCTCTAGGGAATCCCCTAGGGTACTGAGCATCAGCGCACCAAACGCCGCGGCTACCCTCTTGCGATGCAAACGGGCCTCCCGGTCCGTAGAAACGGCAGACTCGGAAAAGGGCCGGTCAGCGGATACGCAAGTCGATTCTGTCGCGCGCGCGAGAGCCGAGCGGCAGGAAGTAGCCGCGCCCGATCTCGTCGCCCGGCTTGCGTCCTCTTTGTGTCGCCCGCTTCCGAGTGGGGGCTCGCACGCGTCGGAAGACTAGCGTCTCGGCGGAATTGTGGAAAGCATAGCTCGACCCCTTACGATCACGCGTAATCGGGTTCCAGCGAACGCGACGGCGAAACGGTGCTTAATGGTGAAGCGAATTCGTCTGGTGTTGCTCATTCTTGTCGCCGCCGGCGCGATATGGAATACATTCGACGCGTACGAGCAGATCGCGATCCTGCCTCCCGACACGCTGGTCGCTAGCGGCCCTGACCGTTTGCCCAACGGTGACATTAACTGGGACGCGCGCCAGCACAGCGGTGAGCACGAGCGTCGAATCACCGCCATTTGGATTCACGCTTGGAAAGCCGATTTTGAAATCGCCGTCGTGGCCATCTGCGTCTGGACACTTCTGCCGCTTGCCGTGAAGCGTGCAAGAGGCCGTCCCGATCTCCGGGGGTGAGCGATAAAGAAGCAGCGTAGCTCCTAAAGCAACTACACCGAAGGAGACTACGCCATGAAGAAGGTTCGCTTACGAGCCGTACCGTCGCCTGCTGTTCCT